>WLWH01000178.1_pt1 | contig 56002 bp, 70 predicted proteins | sample 6712741 | NCBI WGS metagenome assembly WLWH01 (sample SAMN12718694, study PRJNA515312) | sponge metagenome | isolation source: marine sponge | host: Mycale hentscheli | place: New Zealand: South Island, Marlborough, Capsize Point | collected 2003-05-01 | reverse complement strand
CCGGCTGCCGATACTGGTGGTTGCACATGACGGCGTACTGGTCTTTTTTGCCAGTCATTATCTTCGTCACTTCCTCGGGCGTGGTGGTTTGCTCGATGCGCTGCCACAGTTCCTCGCGTTCCCTCTGTCGCTCTTCTCCTCGTTCTCTGATTCTTCTATCCGCCTTGGTTTCTCTTGGCATTACTTCACCTCAACTAATGTTCTTCCGTGTTAGTTATCTTAACTATCTTTCCTATCAACCTAGCCTTATCTCTGTCGCCTGTAGATTTAGACCACCAGTTAATGGCTTGCTCATGTAAGCCACCCCAAGTCCATACGTAAGCTCGTACATCTTCTCGTGCTTTAGCATTTACTAAGTTGAAGTATTCTCTTAGAGCATGAACAAAACCTAGCTCACTGTTTAGGTCTACGCGCACCTCAATGCTCATATAAGTCTCAATGACTGCATCGCTCTGGAACCTACGCATACGGCATACTCTTACTTTGGTACACTTGGACTCGTCGCAAAACCACCTATCTACTATTACCCCCCGTTGCCCAGACTTATCTATGACAGGTAAGCCTAAGGTTAGGGGTATAGGGGGTAACAAGAACGCCTGTGTCCTGTTCACGGTGTACCTACGTGCTTGCTAATAAATGCGTCTAGTTTTTTAACTTGCTCGTGTGCTTTGTGTTCTAAAAATAAACTATCTTCAGAGTCGTCGTTGACTAGAACAAATGGGGGGCGGTGGTTTGAGATGTATAGTTTGATTTTTTTAGCGGGATCCTCATAGCGTACACACTTACGGTTCCATTCAGGTTGACCGCCCGTGGCGGTTATTTCAAGACTATATTTTTTGATAATTCCATCAAACATTACAGTGTCTCCTCGTCCTCTTCAATCCGTGTACCCCAAGCATTGGTCGGCCACCTAGACATCCAGCTACAACTACGGCTCCAAGCCTCTTGTTTGATGCGGGCATAGAAGTCATAAGCCTCTTGCTCACTCCAGAAATGACGCTTATGTTCTTGGTATCCTTGGGGGCAACTCCATACAGCACCCTTCCAAGACGTGTTCTCGGCGGGTGAGAGCCGGGCGTTCCCGACGGGGGTGGGTAGTGATCCCTCTCCTATCATTTTCTGTAGCTGGAAAGGTGATGTGTAACGCATGGGTGTGTAGTAGGACACCCCATAAATAACATTCCAGTTGACACTGTTTGTAGTTTTTAAGCAGTACAACCTAGTCAGTAGTAGCAACCTAGTCTCCCAGTCTGCGGGTGCCACGCGCCTCTCCTCTGGCACTAATCCCAGCTTACCCATGCGATACTCTAAGAGTAGTCGCTGGTTTGTCCCCAAGATAAGGGGTTTATGTTGGGACCTGTCTACCTCTACATCCCTGTAACCTCGTTGAAATAGATATTCATCCATGTTCCTCTCCTCCTTCTTATTTTATTTCAATGTGCCCCGTACCATACACCATAGCACAGTGTGCTTTGTTTACCTTGACTTCCTCATCTGCTGTTACGAAACTGTCATACTTATAAGGGTTATAAGTTACCTTAGTAGGTGGGATAATGGATGGTGTTCTATCCGTAGAGTATAGCCAGTCTTTATAGCTGGAATAACCCTGTCCGCGCCATAGCTCCCCTACTGTACCGCGTACCCAAGCATGTACATTCTTACGGTTAGTGCGTCTCACCTTATCCCTACCCGCAGGTTGGACAGTGAAGCTAACATTCTCTAGGTACACCATGTGAGTGTGTGCAAACACCTTCTTAGTCTTAGCATCTCTAACGCTAAGCCTGCCTCGATGGGTGTTGTAGTACACCTCGACTACCCGACCAACGTGGGCTGTCTCGAAGCTGTCCTTTAGCTCGTCATTAGCTTGAGCACTACGTGCGTCATATACTTCATCTTGGTAATTCATCGTCGCTCTCCTGTGTTTTAATATCTATCTTTTCTACTTTGTATGGAGGGTTTCTCCTATCACGCCGTCGATAATAACAAGCATACCACTCGCCGTCTATCTTCTCTAGGAATAGATAGGGGTCTTCGAGGCATGCTTTATCCATTGGTGTCCTCCGTCTCTGCGGCTAGGATTAGCCAGCCTGTAGCTAAGCCTAGTATGGTATGTAGCAGGTCCCACCCCTCTGGGACCTCCCTGTGCATCGGACTATAACTCTTCTCAGTATGCCATCCACGCCAAGTTACCGGCCCCATCACTTGTACTACATCCGTGTGGGTTGTAGGTAAGGTAATCATAACTCTACCTCCCTCCTCTCCCTCTTTTTTCCACTCACCTTTGTAGTACGTGATGGAGTTACGGGATAGCTCCATCTCTGACCGTTTGTATCCTATCTTACGCAACCGTGCAAAGAATTGACGGCGCGTGATTGCTGAAGTTGGGTCGCAGTTTTCCATTGTTACATCTCCACACATAAAATTAGTTCATCTTTCTCAACATCCCACAGGTGTTCGGCTACCTCACATGCTACAGCCACACCACTAGCGTGGTATACCTCATCCGTATCAGGGTCTAGTACTATGTTCACACGGCCCTTACGCTGGTAAGGTTTCAGCTTGTGTAGTAACTGGTATAGTTCCTCCCATGTGCTGGTACTTACCTCATCTAGGTCGGGTGGGGGTACATCTACGCTGCCATCCCATCCCGAGTCGTACGGTTCCGCGTACTTAGCGGCGTGCGCCGCCGCCCCACTTACCGTGCTAGTGTTGTAGTCTTTCATCTCTAACTCCTGTTTTCTTTATAGTTATACCACCATACAAAAGCGTATAGGCACAAGATAATCACTCCATACATTGCTAACATCTCTCCTCCACTCATTGCGATTCTGCTTGTTGATGAGGTGCTAGTAGCTCTACCCATGGGTGGTCGCCACTTTGCTCGTACTTACCACACATCACGCTTATCATCGTAGCGAACGCATCTATTTTTGCGTACGTCTTTGCGTCTGTGCGCATTAGGCTACCCATAGGTCCCCATAAGGTATAGGTACCGCCGGGGATGCACTTATGCCACCTTAGACGTTCAAACATGGCACGCACTGTCTCATCGGCATCCTTTCTAGGTTTCTTAATCAATCTAAACCCTCCTCGGGTAGTAGTACAGGCGGTAAGCCATGTCCTTACCTCCTCGACTGACGGTACCTCATCCGGTTCCAGCCAAGTTATGTTAGGTAAGTACTTCTCGATTAACTGGGCTACATACTCTCTTCGCTCGGTATTATTCATCTCGCGCCTCCGCTGTTTTATCTTCTGGTCCATACACTAAACCTGCTCGTATAAGATTAGCTGCCACTCTACCGTAGTGACCTTGTAGATGCCAAGCCAGTCCAGTATCTACTAGCTTCTGGAAGAACTCTATCAACTCTACCTGCTCCTCCAAAGGTACAGTGCTATCACCTATACCACCGGCCTCGTATCTTATAATATCATTAAGCATTGCGGCCCCGACAAGGGACTGCCTTAAAATCTCTCCTGATTGTAGCATCTCACTCTCCTAGAAATATGTGTGCAGGCCGGGTGCCTGTTGTGTGCGGTTAGCTTCGTAGATAGCCGTCCAGATAGCGGCCTGTGCTTGTGCGGGTTGCCACCCTAGCTGCTTAGCTACCTGTCGGATACGTTTATCGGCCTTAGCTCTTACCGGCTTACGCTTGAATGTATCTTGGTGGATACCTAGCACCTTAGCCATCCATGTATCTAGTACCACTTGTGATAGGTCTCCCATGCATGCACCCGCGAAGGCCGATGTCTTAGGTCCGTTTATCTCGCCAGTGCTCTCGTATCTTTCCAGTCCGGACCTTACCATGGGCATGAGACCGCTTAGCTTAGCGTGCGTGTTGATGTCGGGGCTTAGCGTCCAGTGCCTCATGTACTGCTTAGTGTATCTTGCGTTCCGGCTTACCTGCACCCTTGGACTTGTGATACCTAGGATAGCTGCCGTGTGGATAACTGGCCAGCCTTCCTTAGTGCACATGGCACGTAGTGCTAGGTCACACTCTTCATACCAGTGCTTACCATGCTGGCCTTGCTTAGCTAACTTAGCTAAGACTTTTACGCTTGTCATTCGCATTAGGAACCTCCTTTATCTCGTAGTCGTTCGCATTGAGTACGTGCTCGATTTCGGCGTATACTGCAACCATGGACCCACTGCGGGTACCGATTATCATGTAATGGGCCTCTACTATATCAATCCACTCTATGTCTTCGCCTTGGATGTACAGGATTGAGCCCGCAACCGTATGGAATTTAAACATTACTTACCTCCGGAAATACTAGCTTGTGTGAAGACTTCGTCTTAGACCACATGACGCACTGTTGGTTGAGTGCCCTTGCTAGGTCTTGACAGTGCAGCCTAATAGCTGCGTCCACATGGGCTTCGTACTTGTCTTTTACGTGCGCCGATATGACGCTCGTTTGTTCGACGAAAAGGTTACCCTTTGTCCCTTTATAATAGCCTAGGGTAATGCGAGCCTCACACCCACCGGCCCACTGTAGTAGGAAGGCTATCGTTTCCTCCCTAGCGTTACCCACTCGCTGGTCGTCGATAAGCTTCATATCCTTATCTATATTGGGGATGCGAATTTCATATATGTAACTCATTCTACTAGCCTCCAGACGGCTATGCCGTCCCTATTGGGTCTTTTCTCTAGTGCTAGGCGTTCCCCGCCTATGTCAATCGCCATAGTCCCCGCCCTGTCGTCCAGAAACCATAAGCACCTGTAGCTCGGCTTTACCGCGCTACGGCCCTTTATTTCAAGGTTACTTAACTCAGTAACTACAAAGATGTAGCTACTCCAATCGCTGTATTTCAGCATTGATTTGAAATCCGTCACCAGCATGCAATGGCTGGTGTGTTCTGCTGTTTGATATCTCATCCTTTCCTCCTTAGCTTTACGACCGTAGGGTCGCGTTGTGGTACCATTTCCCACTCACCTTGGAGTAGTAACTGGATACCCGCCCAAAACTCTGGGCTCTCCATTACGGGTATGGTTACAACCTTACCCTTACTCTCACGCTCAATATCCCGTGCAATACGCACGGCTGTGCTAGCCATGCTAACCGCTTTCCTATCTATCATGCTTTACTCCTTGCCCTGTTTTGGGCGGTTATTGTTGCACAAAAAACATGCGCCTTCGTGAATGTCTCAAACCGTAACAACACCCGCAATCAAGCCGAACCTCGTACGGTTCACACGGCACAAATTCCATACGGAACAGGCCAAGCGAATACGCACGCCAAAAGCCCATAACGGGCCTACCTTGGAACAACCCACACGGGCGTGCAGCGGTTTGACTACCTTCGTCGGGCTGGCCTAACACTTCGCCCGTGTCGGTACGTCGAACTCCTGATCTACTTAAAAATAGTTGGTCCATCTTGCCTCCACTCTATGACGTAAACGAAAGTTCCGTCAGTTTGTATCAACTCATTCCACCGGTAGTGGAATCGCTTGTCTTGCTTGTTGAGGTTTTTACAGGCCGCCCTAACTTGCTTGGTCCCAGCCTTGGTAGCTGGATACCGCACTGGCTGACCATTGCGTATTAGCTCGAATCGTTTCCACATGCTTACCTCCAAACCACTAGACGCTACCTTGGTAACGTGTAGAGGGATAGAGGTAAGCAGTAAGCTTGTAAGCCTACCGCCTACCCTTAAAAACTGGTCATCGCGTCGGTGTCACTATCACGCTAGTGCGCTAGTGGTAGTCCCTATAGTTTTTGTCTACAGGGAGCCACGCACTAGCGTGCGTTTACACCTTGGCCCGTCCGCATTGCGTCGGTTGTCCCCTTCCCACGCGCTACACTTGTCTAGTGTCACACGTGGTACCGAACATTTTCGCCTAACCTATGAATAAACCGTTACCCTACCTACGGCGGACCGTTGCTGTCACCCTTACCTACACCCTCAAAGAGGGGACAACGGTACACTGGGCGGGAGTCGCGAGCCTTCAAAAAAGCCCATTGCACGCGGGTTAGGTCATACCGTAGGTAGCGGACCTACACGCGGGGACTGGTTCCCAGTGTGGAATAATTTAGAATGTCAAAGAGCACTTGCAATAAATCAGAATAATAGGGGGACAAAGGTCCCCCCACAGGACTAGCGACGGCGACGGCGACGGATAACGGTACCGCGTTTGGTACCCTCTACACGTCGCACAATAGCGGACGCTGGCACGCTGGCGGAATAGTCGTTATATGCGACCATGTCCGCGCTCAAAGTTTGAACGGGGTCACGGTCTAAGATACGCCGTATTGACGCATCCGACTGACGTGGCGCACTGTAAGGTCGGCCACGTGGCGTAAACATGTTTCCCATGTTATGCCTCCTAATGTAAAGATGTGATGGGCAATGCCCGGTAGAACGATGCCGCTGTGGGGCGACGGTTGGATACATTGCGAGGGTTGTGCCAACATGCAAAATGGCGAGACGTACAGCGTTTAGGATTTTGCAAGGCGTGCCAAAAACCGGTTTGAGGCGAAAAGCACGACATTGATGTCACGGTTTCTAGGAAAAAAGTTGGCATTGCAGAGACGTACAGCGTTTCCGGGATCGCGACATTTATGTCAGTATCGAATATGATACGGCTAGACGTTAGCGTCTTAACACCGTGACATTGTGAGATAACTTACCGATTCCACCTAGGCGTATCACTTGTGAGCCTATCAAACATGATACACCCTTACCGCGCTAAAGGTGCTCGCACGATCACACGTTGCAAGATCCGTGCCAACTTGCTGCCAGTGCTTACCGTTGCAGTGCTTACCGTTGCAGTGCTTACCGCTGCAGTGCTTACCGTTACAGTCCGGACTGTCAGAGTAGGTAGCTTGTCCACGCGGGGTCCCTGTAACGTGCACGTCACACCGTAAGGCGCACGCGTTAGAGATACGGGTCCCACCGTAAGGCGCGTTAGAGATACGGGTCCAACCAATACGCGCCTAGGCACCCCCGTGTCTCCTATTATGGGGGTGGTGTTTCGCTAAGCTGAGGGAGGTGCTTTAAACCGAAAGGCGTTTTTGTGTTTTGCCTCGTATACCACCTACCTTACCGCTGTGACACCTAGCTAAGCTAGCTAATAACCTTAGCATCTTACCTATCTAAGTTTTGTCACAGATTTTCGCCAAAGTGTGACAAAGAGTGTGACAGAAAAAAGCACCATTCGCCCTGCATTATTCTCTTATATATACTGTTTGTCACATGTCACAACTAAAAAAACTTCTCTACAGAAAACGGTGTGTATATACATATTTACACACACACACTATATATATAAACTTGTCCTAAAAAAGGTGTGACAGTGTGACAAATAAGGAAAGGGCAGTTTGCACCTGCTTAGCTAGTGTCACAAGGGTGTCACTTAGGGTGTGACAGTTGTGACAGATAAGGGGGGGGCCTATTAAAAGGGTACCTATAGGGACCCGGTAAGGGTATATTTTGCCTCGTCCTGTTATTGGTGCTATAAGAGCTTATGCGTAGAGACTTATTAGCGGAATACTTAATACACCATTCTAGGTCACCGGGAGATCCTCCGGGTATTACCTTACCCCGTACCTCTATAGGGCTGTACGTACTAGCTGGGTACTCTAGGACCTTTAATAATAACCCTAGCGTAGCTAAGCGAGGGTCCTTAGTGGGTGGTGTCTTACCGGGTTGGGATAGGTGGCGCGTATTCGTACGGACTTTTCCTGAGTTGCGTAGGTGGTTACGTTCTCCAGCCGCTTTTATGCCACCCAACACATGGCCCTCGGTTATAGAAAGCATTTTGCCTCGTCATGTAACACCTAGAAGTTTCGCATTGGGAGTGCTTCCGTGCGGTAAACAGGAGGTAAGGCACTCACTCTTCTATAGGGGCGCATCCTTGAAGGGCTTACGGGCGTTAAGCGCATACGCTCATGGCTGGCCTACCGTAGAGGCCGAGCTAGTAGATATGGCATTAGCTGCGCACGAGCTACAGACTATACCCCAATTCGTAGTGTGGGCGTACAATCCTTTACTCGATATAATACCTTTACCTTCTTCAGATCAAGGTATCATAGAACACTCTAGGTGCCGCACTCATCTTAACTTAGACCCTTTAAGTGTAGGTAAGCACACCTTTAATAAAGCATTACCTATGTGGGCTAGAGATGCTGAGTACTTAAAAGGTTTACCGAGACAGATTTTCGAGGCTAGGCGAAGCTCTAGGAAGCCTATTATAGCAGATTTAAGTGTACTAGACAGGAAGTTAGGTTGGCAAGTTTAGTTGACAGTTTATAATAGGTCAGGTTACTATCCCGAGAGTAGGAGGAACTATGGATGAGATATCTGCCGAGGTAGCGGAAAGAGTATTGGTATTACAGAAGCAGTTAAAAGTTAATGAGTCTTACTTAATGGAGATGGTAAGAGAGACTGATTGGTCATCTGTATGCAAAGTATCATCACAGTTGCAAGCTATAACTCAAGAGCTAGAGAGTTTAGTGTGCATACAGGAACGTATACAGGAATCTTATTATGAGTAGGGGAGGCAAGCCTTCAGGCAGTTCTACCTTAGAGGACTTCTACAAGCATGTACCTTCTAAAGTAAGAGAGGACATAAAGAACAAGCTTTTAGAGGCTCACGTAAATGGTATGGATGGTTTTATAGAGGCTACGCAGTATATTATAGCGCAGTTGATATCCGGTAATATAGCTCCCGAAGTGGCAAACGCTGCGAAGGGTTATATGGAGTTGATGTTTACTGCGGTATCTGCGAAGATGATACACGATAACGAGTCTGGGTCAGCTAAACCTTCTTCTGTAATGTCTCGTGTAGCCGAAGCAAAGAAAAGAAGTAAAAGAATGATACCTCAATATACTATAGATGTGGAGGAAGATGGTACAGTAAAGACGAGTGCCGAGATAGTACGGGAAGGGGGCAGCTAGACAGGGGTATAGTATCGAGTTATGAGAGGAGTAAAGTGATGGGGCTATGTCTACCAACGGCGGAATTGAAGTGTTGGAAGAAATGATGCTTGGAACACCCGAGAGTGTAGAGAAGACTCATAAATATACTATCTTCCATACTGAGGGAGAGGAGGTAGAATCCCTACCTTCTGCTTTTTTAATGGAGCTTCTTTTATTGTTTGATAGTGGTATATTTGATATAGGCACTTTGTCTAGTTTATTTGATGTAAGTACAAGTGACATAACTTTATTTACTGAGAGCTGCCCAGCTTACTGGGGATGGACAGAAAGCGTGGCTACACAATGGACAAAAGCTTTAGAGTTTTATGAGGATGATGTAGAAGACCTTGCATGGGCTACAAGATATGCTATTAAAAGAGCAGAGATGGCTATAGCCATGAGTAAAACATTGATGGAAGCTACAGAGGAGATGGCTAAAGAGTTAGAAGAGGATGAGGGTTGGGATACAGATAATGTTTTTATGAGGATAGAAGGCCAGAAAGAGCAGAAGAAACGAGAGATTCTAATAGATAACTGGTTTTTTAGGTCAGGATTTGGAGGATATAATGGCGAGTACACGTCAACGTAAATTAGAAATGGATTTAGGATACGTGCCTGCACTGGTATACCTATCAACCCCTAACGGGGACTCTACTATAACTGTGTGGTGTATGCATCAGCAGGAGTTTGAGGAGCTAAAAAAGGCTGCTGTGTCTCATAAAGCTTTTGAAGGTAGAAGTTTTGCGCTACCTAATAGTGAAGATAGTAAGATTGTCATGGTAGCTATGAAGAGACCTGAACACGTAGTAGCCTAATGGATGACGACCTCATAAAAGTGTTGCGGGACCCTAGGGTTACTGTACCAGAGTTCTGCTCCGTCGTAGATCAACGTACTGAGGATATAATCCAGTACGATGCGGACAGGGTGTGCCCCCGTCTACAGCATTCCATACTTTCCTTCATGGGAGATACACCTAGAGACTCTGATGGGATGACTCAGTGGTTGATAGTTAATGCCAGCCGACAGACTACCAAGTCTACAACTACAGCTTTGGCTATGGCAAACTTGGCGGAGTACACGCCGGGAGCTTTCGCGGCTATTATTGCGGACAAGAAAGAGCGTGCCGAGGATTTGTTCCGAGCTATTGATATCTCCTATGAGTATAAGCCTCAAGAGGTGCGGTATCCTACTATTGCAAATAGAGAAAGTAGGCAGCTAACCTTTACGCACAAGGGTAAGATACGTACACTGGCTGCGAATCAAGAGAACGTAGGTATCGGTAGAGGTGCGTCATACCTGCATATGTCCGAGCTTCCGTTCTGGAACGACCCTGCGGACGTGTGGTTTAAGATGGGACCAGCTTTCCGTAACCGGGAGAACGCGGTTATCGTTATGGAGAGTACGCCTGCACCTATGTCAGAACCCGGAGCCGAGTGGTACAGAGATATGTGCGCCGAGGCTAGAAAAGGTCATGGAAGATTTAAGTTCCTGTTCGTACCTTACCATGAGTCCAAGTTAAATGAGCGTAGATGGGAAAAAGATTGGAAGCCTGACAGCACAGAGCTAAAACTTTTAGAGAAGTACGGTCCTCCTACGGGTATGGAGCCTGTGTACAATCCCGGAGCAGAGTATCTAACAATGGAGAACCTCGCTTTTAGACGAAGGGTAATGGAGGAGGATAAACTTATCCGACGCTACCCAGAGCTGTTTTTTGTGTTCTATCCAGTGAACTCTATAACTTGTTGGCAGCAGCCCGGAGGTGGTGCGATACCAGCGCACGTCATCGAGCGACACCTAGAAGGGGAAATGGTTCCATGGAATCCTTCAGATAACAGGTACATGGAGTATGAGCCTCCTAAAGCGGATGCTGTATATGTCATAGGTGTAGACCCTGCGGGTTTTGGTTCAGGAGACCAAGCAAGTTTTCAGGTTTTAGAGTTATGGGCCGAGGAGTGGATTCAAGTAGCTACGTTTAGTTCAAGTGAGGCAGACCCTCCGGAGGTAGCCAGATACATACTAGAAGCAGCAAAGAGGTATAACAATGCCGAAGTGGTGGTGGAGAACAACGGAGTAGGTGCAGGTGTGCTGTCTATATTAGAAATAGCTTCTGACTACAATGGTATAGTTTTAGTAGACCCTACAGGTACAGAGCGTAGGTTCCATTTAAAAAACTTATATTACCACAGGAGAGGATCGGCCAGATCTGCACCGGGTATACCTGCAAGTAAAAGAACTAACTCAGAAGCAATGGCAGCTATGATCGACGCACTCATGGACAGACTAGTATTAAACGATTCAGAGACTGTGGAGCAATTAAGGTCATATAGAAGGGACAAAGAGCTAGAAGATAGTGAGAAGTTTAAACTTCTACAGCCGGGTAAAACAGGTAGAGGACGTAGATCCAAGCACCACTGGGATAGAATATCTGCTCTACTATGGGCTTGCTTAATAGCTAGGGATTTACCTGTACGGTACAAGCCAAAAACACAAGAGCAGCTCGACGAACAAAAAAAGAAGATAGACCAAACTATGCAAAAACCTTTCGACGAATGGACTTCAGAGCAACAACAGGAGTACTACAAAGCTCATGAAGCTGCAAAAAATAAAAAGAAAAGGAAATCTAGGTAAGTTTTTAGTACATAATGTTGCTTGCTGTATATTTTTTAGCGTGTTACTCTCAGCACCTATGGAGGCTACATGGCTAATAGTACTAAAGATATAACACCGCAGGACCGCTTTAGATTTAAGATCATAACAAATCATAAGAGCAAGATGCGTCGTTTACGGAAGAGGTGGAAAAGAGCAGCGGATATGTACAGAACAGAGTACTACCACAAGTCTGATTCTTTCGACGATGGTGATTATGTATCGCAAGACGAGGGTGTAACTTTCGAGAACAACTGGTTGTTTGCTTTTGCAGATACTATGATAGCAAATATCATACCTCCAAACCCCGAGTGCACCATAAAGCATAGACGAGCAGAGCTGGAAGAGCCTGCAAAACTGCGCGAGTTATTAGTAAATGACTTATTATATAGAGAGAAAGCTCACGCTAAGCTATGGAAGCTGGGCACAAGAGCTACAGTATTCCCTAGGTCCTTTATAAAATGTGTATGGAGTGAAGGTAAAGGACGACCAATACTAAGGGTACTTAATCCTGAGTTTATATTTTTTGATGCTATGTCTGAAGACTGGGAAGACCTCAGATATATCTGCGAAGTGTCTGTATTAACTAGAGGGGAGTTCGAGAAAAGAATCAAGAAGAGAGGCAAAAAAGATGGGGTGTACAGAAGCGACGCATTAGAAGATGCAGAGTTTGGACCGTACCCTGATTGGCTGCTTGATGAAGAAAGTAACTCCGACGATAAGGACGACCACCAAATAGTTAGAGAAGGTTTCGACTGGGTAACTATTTATGAGTATTATGATTTAGTGTCTAGACAATTCTTTCATTATATGGAAGGATCTCAGAGACCATTAATGACCGCAGCACTGCCTTATGATACACTCCCTAATCCTTATTATATGCTGTCATTTAATGACAACCTAAAAGATTTAGGAGGGCTATCAGACGCTGAGTTAGTGTTCCCAACTATCGAGAGACTTAATGAAATGGCTTCTTTGGAGCTGTGGCATAACAAGTGCAGCATACCGGTAACAGTAGTTCACGCAGGTTTAGTAGACGATCCTGCAGAGTTTGAGGATGCGCTAGAGAATGTAGATGGTCCCGGACAGATTATAACTATTGCCGCGAAACCAAAAGTAAGTGTAAACGAGGTGATGGGACAAACCCCTACACCTCAGCTACCTGTAACGTGGCAAGCGACTAAAGGTGCTTTAAGAGAGCAGATAGAGTTTGTGTTAGGTATTGCTAGTTATCAACGTGGAGGTCTTGGCCAATCCGATGTAGCTACAGAACTAGCATTGGCGGATACAGCTATCCGTACACGTAATTCCAGACGACAGAAAGTAATATATGATAGTATCTCGTGGTTAGCAAAAGCTGTAGTATCTTTATACGGGCAGTTCTTGCCAGAAGATTCCGATATACCTGTAAAGTTAGGTTCGGACAAAGGTACGTCCTTACTTACTAGAGAGACACTAGGTCTAGATAGGAAGGAAGATGCTTTCGATTATGACTATGAAGCTAGGCCCTTCAATGCCCAAGAGGGTAACTCTGTAGTGCAGCTCAAGACACTAACAGAGTTCATACCAGTGTTTACCCAAAACCCAGCTACTGCGGGGAATATCGATCAGAGAAAGCTAGTTGAGAAACTGTTAGACTTATTGCAGATGCCTAACTTGTTGACCGAACAGCCACCGGGACCACCTCCCGGAGAGATGCCACCCGGAGGAGGGATGCCGGGGATGCCGGGGATGCCCGCTGCAGGAGCATCTATGGGAGCACAAGGAGTACCTCCAGAGTTAGAAGCATTAATGCAGGGAGGCCAAGTACAAGCCGGAGACGGTTCGCAAGCTATAACAGGTAATATGGAAGGAGGAATGCAAGTCGGCGGTAAAGTACTTGCAGGAAGTGTTCCCCCTACTGAGGTAGGGTAATGCCTGTTTGGAGAATAAAGTGCGAATGCGGATCTGACACTTCTACAAGATTAACTTTTAAGAAGAGAGAAGAAGAGTATGGAGGACTGGTTCCTTGCGTTAGTTGTGATGATCTTAATAACCCTCTTCCTGCTATTAGAGCAGTAACGGGCTGTAAGGAGATAAGCATAAAACAAGTAGGCCAGAATTTTGCGAATGCCGCAGAACTAGACAGGTATTGCGAGGAGAATGACTGTGAGGCTGTAGCTCCAAATAGTAAACGGTGGCAAGATTTAAAAGATCAAGCAAGACAAGGCCATATGGAGCAAGTAAAAGCAGAAGGCTACAGAGATATAGCCGATAAGAGAAACAAAAGAAAGGCTCAGAAAGTAGATAGAGTACGAGCTAATCAGCAGAAAACTATAGACAAATACCACGACAATCACGGAAGTAGTGGTAAGAAAACAGTAGAACAAGCCTATGGTAGCGTTAAATAATATAACGTGTTAAGTCTTTTCAACTTTTGGAGAAAGTATGCCTTATAATAAAGAGTCCGGTAAAAAGTATGATAGCCCCGAAGAAGCTTTAGCAGATGCGCTACCAGAAGGAGTTGATGCTTCTGAGGTAATGGATAAGCTTAAAGAAATGCAATATGATTTAGTACCAGCCATGGGTGCTGTAGGAGTTTCTATTGAAATGGAATCCGAAGAGATGCCAGAAGCCTCTGAAGAAAAGTCTGAAGAAAAGTCTGAAGAAGCCTCTGAAAAAGAGTCTGGCGAAGAGAAAGAAGTAGAAGTATCCATGGGTGTTATGGGTATGGAAGAACCTATCTCTAAAAAGAGAGACAAGGTTGCAGATAAATTGATGGATAAATTTAAGAAGGGGATGGTATAGTAGTTTATACCTATAGGAGGGTAACATGGAAGGTGTAGAGGATACGCAGAATCAATCTGTAGAGGTGGGTAGCACATCTGTATCAGGAGAGACAGTAGCTGCCGCTGAGCCTGTAGCTGCCGCTGAGCCTGTAGCTGCCGCTGAGCCTGTAGAGGCTGCAGAACCTGTGCAGGAAAGTTTCCCAGACGCAGACTCTTTTGGGTGGAATGACTGGGATGGAGAAGATTATGAGCTTTTTCCTGAGCAGGTACGAGGATGGGCTACGAAGTTAGGATCTCACTATTCTAACAAAAGCAATAGCTTATCTCAAAAACACGGTAAAGAGTTAGACTACTGGAAACGTATGTACGAGGCTATGCAGTACGGAGAGGAAGATCCTAGAATTAGTGATATGACTTCTCAGCTTGAAAAAGTAAAGGAAGAAAATAAAGCTTGGGAAGATAAGCTAGCGAGACTAGAGCAAGAAATTAATACAGAAAGAGAAGAAGAAAACACTAGGTACTTCTCTTGGTTTGAGAAAAACTACGAAGGTAAACTAGAGAAGCTAGCGGAAAACCACGGTGCTGAGGTAGCAGAAGCTATGGTTCTAGATTTAATGGACCTAGGTATGGAAGTACATATGGCTGTAGAGATTTCTTTAATGGGTAAAGACGCAGCCGATACCGCTAAAAATTTAGCTAGCAAAGTAGCAGACCCTACTATTATCTTAGAGTTAATGAATAACAGGTACGGAAATAAAGTAGCTACTTCAACACCCTCAGAGCAGGTAAAGGTAGAAGCTAAAGCACCTAACCCTGCAACTCAAGTAGTAGCAGGAAGTGCTCCCGTATCTAGACCTGCCCAACTATCTAAGGAGAAGTCACCTGTTTATGGGTCTTCTAACCAGAGAATGGCATCTCTTATGAGTGCCGCAGAAAACGCTATAAGGAAATCCAAAAGACGATAAGTTTGCAAGATAATTAAGTATATGTTATAGATCCCCCGTGGTCTATTCTTTTAACCGCATAGCTGCCTAGGTAGGTGGCTTAACCACCTACTGTGGAGAGATAAAATGGCTTTCAGCCCAGATGTACTAACTACCGCACTTCAGGAACTTATGCCGGGTTTCTCGGAGACATTCACTAAATTCCACCCAGCTTTTGACGCGATTATCATGAAAGGTAACAAACGTCAAGCTCAAGGTCCTTACATCCAGTTTGCCCTCGTTCCAGACGGTCCCGGTTTCTTAACCCAGATTGTATCAGGTAACGAAGTAATCGCTGGTGGACGTAAGCAAAATGCGATCAGAGCTACAGAATTTGCAGCTACAATGATCTACGCTTATGACGTTCCCGGACAGGACTTGAGAGAAGCTAACAACAAGATGGATCTTGTTGAGCTTATCCGACGTTATCCAGAGCGTTCTCTTGCTGAGTTCCACGAGCTTATTGCTCGTCAGCTTGTTATGGGCGACGTTACCGACGCTAATAACTTCCTCACTTTTAATGGCGATGCTACTTATGATCCTAAGGGTCTTGGTGGACAGCAAGGTATCTTCTCATTCCAAGATGCAGCCACCCAAAATTCCACAGTGTTTGGTGTTCAGAAGAACTCTATCGCTGGATGGCATAACCAATATCAGCACATTGCTTCTTTCACAGCCGAAGGCCGACGAAAGATGCGAGCAGCTTACTACGATGCTAGTCAGGAAATGGCTAACACCGAAGGTGACGTTGATTTGATTTTTGCTGACCGTGGAACATTCGACAACTACATCGATGACCTTGATGACCAAGTTCAGATTGTAGCCCGAAGCACACGAGACGGTGACCGTGCTCCCGGTAAGATGCGAGAAGGGATTAAGTTCCTCAACTCAGTCATGTACCCAGAGCAGTACATCGTACCTGCTAACTTTACTACGCCAAACGCGACAGAAGGTGTCGCTTACGGTATTCACTCTAGTACATGGAAGCTCTTCACAATGGGCGGTTCTATGGGCGGAGCGGACGCTACTAAAGGCTTCTTCGATAGCCGTGGCCCTGTACGTCTTCCTACTCAAGACATGTGGCGTTATGAGTACGTCCTATCCTTGGGTATGTACTGTGATCAACTTCGCTGTAACTTCGCTGTAACCGGCGGCGGTAACCCATAGATCTTTAAGGAGATACTCTAATGTCAACTAAATTATCATCAGCTACCGCACTCAGTGAAGTACGAGCAGCATCAGTATCAGGAGCTTTGGGCGTATCCAAAGGTGGCCCACAAGCAGAGCTTGGAGCTAAAGTTACGGCTAATGCTCAAACGCTCTCTGACCGAGTACTATACCATGTATATGGTTATAACTCCGCTGAAGCGGCAAAACGCGGCGAAGCTATTCCAGAAAGTGGACCTCTTTACCAAGCAACAACCGGAGCTGCAGGTGTCGCTGACGCTGCAGTAACAGTCGCAGCATCTACGGGAGACCAGACTTGGGTTTACGTAAAAGCAAGCGGCGTGGATATTCAACGAGGACAACTTGTTTCCAAGACTGCAGCAGGTACCTATGACGGAGTAGCTGCTAATGTAGCAGTAGCAGGTCCGGGACCAAATTCACCACACTTAATCGCAGGCGTTGCTCAACACAAGATCCCAGCTAACCATTACGGTTGGTTGCTTGTTAAAGGCAAAGGCGTAGTGAACTGTGATGCAGGACTAGCTCTTGGATCTTCTTTATCCCCGGCTATAGCAACGGACGGTGTAGCCTCTGGCCTTGCTACGGGACCTAAGGGAATTGGTGTATCTTTGGCTGTAGGTACTGTATGGGCTGCAACAACTTCTGACGCTACACTTGCTCTTCTAGACATCTAATACACTTTCGTTCTGTTGTGTTGTGTTTTGGCCCCTTGGCCCCAAGATAGGGGTTAAGGGGTCACTTTTTTTGGAGATTTAATGGCTGGCTTAAAAACATATAATCTTGCTGGTATTAGGTCAGCTATTTTTGCTCAAGCAGATTGGGCACCTAGTAACTCTCCAGTAGCTAAAGATAGGGTAGACCAGTTCATTAATAGGGCCTACTTCCGTATGTCGGAAGAAGCCCCGTTCCTATTCTTCGAGTCTGAGATACGGATGGCTATCGACCCAGATGTTAATAAGGCATCAAGTACAGACCTACTTAGGGTAGCTGCTGGTGACGCTTGGGTTCTGGAAACAGAGCTTAATGTAGGGGTTGTAGGCAGCACTACATGGAACTCTGACAGGTTATGGGACGGTCGTACAATACAGCTATATGACGATGACCAGAAGAGATGGATCAAATACAAGATTAGGGAAGTGTGGGAACAAGCTAATCGCTATAGACTATCTTTAGATAGACCATGGAAGAACACGACAGATACAGGTATTGATTGGTTTGTGGAAACACATGAGTTTAATATCCCACAAGATGCCATTGAGGTTAGGTCTCTGACTCTTAAAAGAAGTAACTCCGCCTACCCTTTATCTATACTAGGTCAAGACTCTGCGGAGTGGTCTAGTGTAGCAAACAGTGGAAGGATAGTGTCTAAAGGTCTACCTAGATGGGCCTTTAGGCGGGAACATAAATCCCTACGAGCACCAACTTTTGATCCTGTCACGACGCAGAGCCTTGGAGGTTGGGTAGGTCCTGAGCCTACGGGTACGTTTGAGTATAGATTTACGTACGTGTGGGGAAAGCAGGAAATCTGGTTTCATAATCCCGGACCTCAAACGCAATCCACGCAGGCAGCTACGTCGTCTAGATACCAGCCATACTTAGAGAGCCCCCCATCTCCCAAAACCGCACAGGTAGACAACACTACCCTAAGCGGTGGAGTGTATAATGCTATAGAAGTAAGTCTACCAAATATAGACTTCATGCTGGGTTTCGAGCCAGCCGCGTTACCTAGGCTAAACCATGCAGGTATTAAGAAACGAATATACAGGCGCAGGATTTCAGAGGGACCAACCCTAGGAGTACCTGCCGGTAGAAGTATAGAGCAACCCGACGACTTCTTTTTGATAGACGAGGTAGATGGGCACATAACCACCTATACAGACACAGGTGCAAACACCCCAGACTACGGAGTACCTTTGCAGCCTGTTCATGGTTACCAGACGATTCGTCTGTGGCCGACCCCTGATGCAAACTATACCGTAGAAGTTAGATGTGTTCGTAGACCTAAAGCTCTAACTGATGAGCAGGATTACCCTCTCATAAACGAAGACGCTATGGATTGCCTGATTACTAGGGCTTTGGCTTATTTATACGAGTCACAAGGTAACGCAGCAATGGCGCAATACTCTTTAACGGGTTATCAAGAAAGCCTATTTCTTTTAGCTAAGAGGTACGGAGACCTTAGATCTAAGTCTAGACCTAGAAGAAAGCGTACTGCTAGAGTGACTAGAAACATCAACATGAGAAGGCTTTTGACAACATCAAAGGGATAGAATATACTACCCCCACAACTTAATCCTTGGGAGGATATTTTGGCAAATCGTAGTTTATATACAACTAGTTTAAAAACAGCACCCTTAGTAGCAGGTGGAGTGTACTGCAAAGAAGATAATAAGGGCAATAAGCAATTTGCAACTATCTTGTGTTGTACAGAGAGAAATGATGGAAGGCTTGAGGGATGGATTCAGGTGTACGGATACCCTAAAGAACGAGTACTGGAAGGTAGCGAATCGCTAGCCGGATGGGACTTAATGGCTACTCCTAGTACCTTAGCCGAACCTATCCGAAGTGAGCGTTTTGAAGATGAGATCACTACTTTGAAGAGAGAAAATGCAACTCTAAAGAAACAACTAGAAACCAAGGCAGAAGTAGAAGCACAAGGTTTCACACCTGATAAGATCAAAGAACTCAGAGACGCGGGTTTTAAATGGTCAGAAGTAGGGGAGACTTTAGGCGTACCTTGGCAGACAGCTAAGAAACAGCTTGTAGAGTGGGAGCGAGATCAGGCGACAGCCGTGGGGTAACGTATGGCTTGGGAAAAAAATAGGATAAAGAGTGGACCCCTAGCGTATAATGGGGAGTCTGGCGCAATCATATCTACAGACGATTCTGCAGGTAAGATAAAGAATATGAACCGGACTACCACTAATACTCTCAGGTCTGTGAGTGGGCCTGTGGAGTATGTACCTTCCAAGTACCAAGGTGGGCAGAATCCAGCCATAGTATATGGCGATCCTCTATTAGGTATATTCCATTGTACAGTAAATGGGGGTACCAGAGACATAATACTAGCTCATTTTACGGATAATGCGGGTAGCTCTAACATATTTGAGTACAAAGGTTGGTCTAAGACTTGGGTACCTATTGTAGGTCCCAAAGCCGTAGCCTTATATGTAACAGACCTACCACAAGCCGATAAACGATCTAGGTTTTTAACTCAGTTTGAGGCTACACCCAACGGGGTAGTTATAGTTCCTCAAGGAGGCAGAGCCTACTTTTACGACGGAGAGGTAGTGGCACCCTTAGGGTACTCCGACGTGCCCGGACCTCCTCAGGTGTTAGGCCCTATGTCTACAAGCATTAAAGGAGCAGGAGTAGGAACCCGCAAAAAAGACGTAAACAACTTGTCTGCGTACTCTCACACTGGCCAAAGCATGAACCAGATTATGGGTTCCTCTCGCATAGGCGATATAGACCCTTCTACTGTTTATGGTGGCACTGATAGGGTAGATGGTACTCTACTGGAGGGAGAGTGGAGAGGAGCAGTACAATTTCTAGATAAGTGGGGGAATGTGTCCCCCCTATCGGGTTTGTCAGAATCAGCAAAAGTAGTCAGACAAAGTAACCCTTTTGATGTCGAAGACTCACGGGTAGAAAGGCTCAAGGTGCAATTCTGCTGGGTGGGAATACCTAAAGGTAGAGACGCTACAATAGGTAGGATACTATGTAGAACTAGAGACCTAAAGATAGCGGGCACTACCCAGCTTTTTGAGGTGCCTAACTACTCGGGTACGGGTCTTCTGAGCTACGCAAGTATGCCTGATAACTCTGGTAGCATGTTCCCTGACAACGTACCAGATACGTGGTTACTCAAGATACCGATCGACCCAGACCCTGTGCCTAACTTTAAGTTATGCAGGTTAGCTTTTGGTAGACTATGGATAGCTAACTGGACAGGAGGAGAAGGGGTAATAAGACCTTCCTCTCCTCTATTTTGGGGAACCTTTCCTAAGAATCAGGAGATTATACCTGACCCATCTGGTTCTCAGATTACAGGTTTGTGGAATTGTAACTTCGGACTGCTTGCATTTACAGAGTCCTCTACTTTTTTAATAACGCCTAATAGTGAAGGGAAAGGCTTTAAAGCAGCCGTGCTTAATAACAGGATAGGGTGCGTTTCTCCCGATTCTATAGGTACTCTACCTTCAGGACTAACTGTATGGTTAGCGGATGATGGTTTCTATGCCTTTGATGGTAAGACGGTAAAAAGAGTATCCGAAGACATCTCAGATAACGTAATTCGTAGAATAAATAAAGGTAGTAGGTCTAGAGCATGTGCAGCCGTGGACATGGCTATGGGAGAATACAGATGCGGTATACCTGTTGATGGCTCTAAGACCAATAACCTAACAGCGGTTTATGACGCTACGGGCTGGAGGGAGAGAGACGACGTTAAGATGCAGGCTGTATGCGTAACAAGAGACCACAGATCTTATATGCTATCTCTAGGCTACTGTAATGCAAGGGATACAGCAGCACCTGCGGATATAGACAACCTAGCCTCTGTGTGGGTACTAGACCACAACGGTAGGGGTGTGTACGAGTCTAGGGATTCCGAGGGGCTTGTGGAGACCCAGTGGCTCCAAACAGCGGGGTCTTTCCGAAGGTCTACGCCTTTGAGAGTCAGAATATGGCTTAGGGAAACAACTAAAGGAGACCTAAGTATAGAAGTATTTAGAGACTGGAGAGAGAATCCCGTAGTAGAAACAGCGGTGTCTCCTAAATTATACCCTACAGACGACCCTCCCCCTTTCTGGAATGAGACTATACTAGGAGGCACGCATATAGATAAGCTTAGACCTACTAGCGAAGGCCAGCCTATAGCTAACGCATGGAGTAGGAGAAGACCTCATTGGGTAGTTGCAGACATGATGGTACCTGCCGCAGAAGTGTACAAGTTTAGAATGAAGTACACAGGAGATTGGGAGCTGGTAGCTATAGTGTTTGAGAGACTAGATAGTGATGGAGGAGGAGCAAAAATTCCAAGAGGGGGCAGCAGTGGCTCTTAAGTTTCCAAAACGTAGAATAAAAAATGGCCAAACGCATAACTACGAAGACTTCGACGAGTCTTTAGATTTTGTGGTCGAAGAGATGGGAAAGCTAAACGAGCACAACTTCAGCGGTGTTATGAAGGCAGAGCTACAGCTTACGGACATGGCTGCGGGTGTATGTTTTAAAGGCTACGGAAACAGCGTGTATATAGATGTATCGGGCAATCTTGTGGGCACTGCCGGTGTATCTGTAGTTAAACAGAACAGCCTGTGGACGGCTATACACCCTGCAGTACTTTCTAAAACAGCCAATAGTTCAGACGGGGGGCACTTTAGGCTAGTAGCGGGAGCGCAGTACACTGTACAAGACACTAACCCAAACAGTACTAGCTATACGCTATTTGCTTTTAGAGTGGACGGAGCAGTACTTCCAGATAGTGTAATAGGCGATCAAGACTTCTTCTCCTCAGATGAACACATGGAGATAGGAATGTCAGGAGCGCATGATTCTTTTCTACTAGATTTAACAGTATATTTATCTCCCGGAGCGCACACCATAGAAGTGGTAGGCCAGACAAGGAACTTAGTTGGCACTAGAAGAGAGCTAGCAGCACCGGGGGCAGCCCCGGAAGACTTATATATTTTCACCGCAGAGTGTTTCTACTGGGAGCTTTTTAGATAATGCCTATAAACTACACAAAAACTCAGGAAGGAGATGTCCTAAACGCCGCTAGTTTAAACGATCGTTTTGATGAGATAGCAGGTACAGGACCTGACAGAGGGGTGAACAATCTAGCGCAAGAAGACCTAGAAAGGTTTGCTCTAAGGAGAAACCACCTACCTTCTATTATTGAGGAAACATCTGCCGCGCACTTCCTTAATGGTATGTGTAAGGTAGGCCCAGCGGACTCATCGGCAGGCACCATAGATACATACAGCTCATTTCTAAACGCAGGTGTAATAGGACTACCAGTAGCTTGGGAAACTACGTTTGGGGGCTTAGGAGCCAACCCTCCTTATGGGCCTCCGGGAGCAGCAGATGTAGGATGGAGAATACCTGCAACAGGCGGTGTGATTGCTAATGCAGCAGAGATAGAGGTAGGTATAGCCAGAGTAGGTACAAACATAGGTAACTACCAAGGAATACTTGTAAGAACAAGTATAGCCTTGCACGGGTGTGGTCAGCCGGTAGGAACCGGGCCATTAACATATACTTACAATCTTCCCTCTGTAGTAATAGGTATAGGGTGGGAAGATGACTTAGGAAATAGGAAAGTCCTAGACAGGAGCGTAAGGTGGTCTCAGGTGTGCAGCAGAATAAAAGGCAGCCTAGATACCTTTACATTAATAACTGCACAGGATATACCTGTTGGTAGGACTTTGAGCAAAGTCTTCGCGGTTATATGTGGGGCTAACAAGGCAGCAGCGTGGACTGATGCTCCTTCTCCTATAATAGACTTCTACAATATAGAAGCGATACCTTTAAGATTTGGAGATATGTAATGCCTGATATTACAATACCTAATACTTTTGCAGACGGGGCAGTAGCGGATGCTGAGCAGGTGTCAGAGAATACATATCTACCTAAAGTATCCCCTGATAATCCCTCTGTAATGAACGGCGACTTAACTAACCCTAACAGAGACGGGTGGACTATAAACAGTCAAGATGTACGCAGAGACCACTTCTCAAAATCTACTATGGTGTCGGCTACAGCAAACCAAGACTTTTTTAATGACCTGTATTTAGGTCAAAGCAATTCAACTTTCCCTTACTCTGCGGAGTGGTGGAAAGAGGCACAGGTTATACCGGGATGCGCTGTCACCTTTTATACTCCGACTATCATCAGAGCGGTATCCCTTACATGGCATGTGAGCCTAGTTATAGATGCAAATGTTCAGGATATTAATAGTGCAAATAAAACTATAAAGTCGTACAACGCAGCAGCGGACAACTACTCCCTAGCGGGAGTAGCTAAGCCTTACTACGATCTAGGTAAGGCTAGATTGATTTTATTCATAAATGACTTACCCGTATTCCCTATGCAGAGGATACTGTTAAACGGCGCAGCTTCTATGTCTTTTGATCCTGCCGAAGCCGATCGGTATCAGAATCACTACTACGGCCCAGATACAAGGGACTGGTCTGCAAGTTTTGTATGGGATGAAAAGATGCTTGGCCAAAACCCCAATTTTGACATCACAAAAGAACCCATATATAGAGGCTGGCATACTGCAGACCTTAGGCTAATATTACCACCTTACGACGAACAAGCAGATCCACCTATCACAGACGGCACAGGCGGAGTAAGGCAAGTGCGTGTCAAATCTAGAAGAATGGGTTATACATTAATCCGTTAAGGAGTTTATTATGGAAGACGAGAATACTACAGATTTTGCTATGCGACCCTCAGATGGGAACAAGAGAAGGCTGCAGCGTCTGATGCGAAAAAAAGAGCGACTAGAAGAGAAACTGGCCGCTGAAGAAGCAAGTTCTGCATCTCCTGAAGTAGAAGAAGAAATGGTCGAAGAAGTAGCTACGGACATACCTGAGCCTGCTATGCCTGAGCCTGCTATGGACGAGCCTGAGGTACCTACAGATATGCCTGTAGAGGCGGCTGAGGTAGAGGATGAGGTAGAGCCAGTGGATACTTCCTTGAAGGGTCGAGCAGCTAACAGAGACCGCGCAGCGAGCATTGCAGCAATGACATCCCGAGCTGACTACGTAGATAACCTTAAGCCCGTAATGAACCCCGACGTAGAATCCTCTTGGGTGGGACAAGGCGGATACAGATTTAGATATATTCCGGGAACGGGAGAAACCGGCCCTCCTAGGATTGAAGTATCTGGAGGACTTAGCGGTAAGATAGATCCCGGAGAAACTAGAGAGTACGGATTTAGTGATCCTATTTTTAAAGGGATTATGGAGGAGCGACTACAAGGAAGAAAATTTGATCCACTGTCCCCAACGGGAGTAAGCGTTTCTACAGAAGAACAGGGAGAAATGCAGGACATGGACAATGCCGGAGGAGCACCTGTTGAGGAGCCTCAGCCTCCAGCACCTGAAGGGATGGCAGACCAAGAAACCGGACCTGCCAGCGTGGACGTAGCTAGTGATGCTGACGAAGGCATGTCTGAAATGAGAGAAGGCGAAGGAGCTATAGACACCCGCGATAGCGAAATCCGAGATAGACAGTTAGAGCAAGCAGTAAGTTCAGATCCTAGAATCGCTCCTATCTTTGATACCGTAAATAGAATGCAACAGGAAATCAATGATCTTGCTGAGCAGAGAACTCAAGTTATTGACGAGCTAAACGCCCTGCCTGCTAACATAGTAGGACAAGAACGAACCGACGCTATAGAGGCTGGAAACGCCGCTATTGCAAAACTAGCAACGGAAATAGAGAGGAAAAGAAAAGCGGGCTTAGCGTTAGTAGAGGCGATGAACAGTATGAGAGAAGGGGTAACTAGACAAGCGGAACAAGACTTCCAATAAGAGGTATACTCATGGCACAGTTCGATAAGAATGCTGTAACAGCTAATATGAAGATGCTAGAGGATGTAGCAGGCACCGCCTTAGCCCAGACCGGGGAGACGGGGGACAATACGGGACTATCTTTAGACAACAAGGATAAAGATAAGAAAAATTTAAAGTCTACACTGCAAGATTTGGGCAATAAGATTAAAGAAGACCCAGCAGCAGCTATGAGTGCAGTAACCTCAGGAATGTCAGAACCTCTTAAAGAGTACCAACAGGCTCAGCAGGCAAAGCAAGTAGTTCCTACAGCCGACCAAATAGCACCAGAGCCTGTTGATTTAATGGCAGCTTTTAATATTTAGGAGACATCATGGCTATAGATAATACTTACGGATCTGGAGGAGCAGGCGCAGGTAAACCTAAAAAAATAGGAAAGCAGCGCAGACAGTTCGTAAAGCAAAGGTTCCAAGATATGGCTCAAGGAAAGCTTGTGGGAGACCGAGAAAAAAGAGCCTACGAGGAGCAGTCTATACAAGCGGCTCAGCAAGCACAAGCAGCTCAAGACACTTCAGCAGCTAGAATTGCTGCAGCTACAACAGGAGGAAATCCCTTGTTGGCAGGAGCTATAGCAGGAGGAGCTGAGGCCATAGGACAAGCCAGCCGAGATGCAGCTACTAAAGCAGCTTCAGGAACTAACAAGCTTTCAGCGGCTCTTAAAGATAGTAGAGAAGCGCAGACACTTGCTGCGGGCGAAAGACTTATTGCTAGCAATAAAGAAGATGTGGCTATGGCCGTGGACAGTGCTTTGAAGGTAGCTGAGATTGGCGCACAGATAGCAGGTCTGCCTGTTTAGGTATATTAGGAGAGAGTTATGGCAGAAGAAGAAGAAAAAGATAGACTATCTAATGAGTTAATGAACAGCATTAGAGAGCAAAGAAAGCTACGTCGTCAAGATATAAGAAGGAATATAGTTGCCGGGATTGGAGGAGCAGCAGAAACCTTCAGGACAGGGCAAAGTGCTAAGAGTGTGTTCGATAGGCTGAGACCGGACTACAGCAGCCAGATGATGGACAAGCGCGAGAAGATGAAGAGGTCTAGTGCTATATTAGACAAGGCGGCAAGGAGAGAGGAGTACGTTTTTGGTAAGGCTACGGCAGACGCTCAGCAGCGTGCCCTAATCGATAGGGAGAACCGGAATGTCCAAGACCTAAGGGAGAGGGACCAAGCTGCCAGAACGGACTCGGCGACTAAAGCTAGACAAAAAGCTAAAATTGCCGCTAAGAATACAAAAGTTAATAATAACTATAAAGACTTAGAAAGGCTAGACACCCCTAGTGAGAGTGCTAAGGCTAGGTTTGCAGACATGCCCACCTACGAGGAGAGGTTAAGGCAAGAGGCAGAGGCAGGGTATGAAGGTGCTGGCGATGTTGGGCAGGCAAACGCCAAAGCAAGACACGGCACTAGAGAAAAAGCCATACAAGCAATGATGAGGACCCCCGAACTCCAAGCACAAACTTCTGAAAACGCTAAGAGGGATGCTAAGGCCCGCCTAGAAAGTATGGCCGCGACGAATCCCCAAGATAAAGACATGGTTTGGGCTATGGGAGAAGCCTCTAAAAAGGCAGCAGCCAACCCCTCAGAGATACACCAGTCTCTAGACGTTAATACACGGCAAAAAACCATGGAAGCGGAGCAGAACCACTCTGAAGATATAGAGAATATAAACCGAGAAAACGCCGAGGTAGACGGGGCGTTTGAACGAGAGACTAGAAGACTTTTCCAATCTGACACAGAGACCGGAGAAGTAACAGAGAACGCTCCAGCTTTAGTAGGCGAAGGCAGAAATGTTATGGGATCTGCTGAGAGAGAAGCGGGCAGAATATATGCATCCAAGTTAGAGAAACTAGCAGATGTAGACAGGGAAGCAGGTCAAGCTACGGGCGAAGATATAGCTAGGATTAACGAGCAGTTAGAAGGTCAGCTATCTAGGATGCAAGAAGAGCAGACAGCAGGTATAGGGGAAGAAGGGGAAGCAGCACCTCAAGCCGGATTCCTAGGTTTCTCGGACATTAAAAAACCAGCCGGAGGGTCTCAGGCACATTTTAGAGCACTGTTAGAAGTTATAGATAAGTATCCAGAGTCTCCACCTGCACAGCACGCTAAACAGCAGATTGTAAATACTCAGGATTTTAAAGACTACCAGAAGAAACATTTTGGGCAAGACATTAACGTAGACTCCAACGTAGTGTATAAAGAGATGGTGAGAGACTGGCGAAAGCAGAATAGAGAGGATATGGCTAAGTTCAGAGAAAAGAGATTTGAGAAGAGGCAGAAAGAGCGAGAGTTGAGTAGACCTTTGAAGAAGGATCAGAGCAAGGTTAAAACCGCAAGAGCGGTAAATGGAGCCGGAGACGGTAGGATTGAAGAGATGTCCCTACCACTACCCCCCTCAACAGAAAAATAGCAGGAGCAGACCATGGCAGAGCCATCAGAACTAGAGAAGATATTTCTACCCCCCGATACGACAGGAAAAGAAGAAGAAGAAGAAGAACAACAGCCCACTTATAGTCGCCCATCTACACCTGTCTCTCCTGCACCTCCTCCCTCCGCAGATGTAGATGGTGCGGCTCCTTCTGCTCTAGAGAGTATTTTTTTACCTCCGGGGCAGCAAAAGCCTCAAAAGCCTAAAGAGGCACCTAAAGAAAGAGGAAACCTTACTTCCTACCTAGGAGAGACATTCTCTGACATAGGCATTGAGCTTCCAGAGTCCATGCAGAAGCTTCTAGGTAAGGACCCTCAAGTTCCTTACATTAAAGTAGAAAAAGAGTATTTATCTGAGAGTTTGCCCGAGTTTGCAAGCTCTGCTTCCGGTAAGGGATTCGGAGGCCAGCAAGCTATTGACCTAGCTTTAATTAGATCAGACCTTATTACGGCCAAGAAACGATTATACATACAGAACTTCAACAAGTCCAACGGTAGAGCACCTACTCAGCAGGAGTATGAAGCAGCTTCAGTAGAGATACACAACGACACGAATAGAGAAATATACGCCTTAGCTAAAAAGAAAAGAGGGCAGAGACCCAGTGCGCTTATTGGAAGCTCGGGCGCACCTAATAGCATAGCTTGGTATGACATCGACCCAGCAGGTAAACTTCATGGAGGTATAGGACCTGTAGCCTTTGACGGAGAAGACAGGAATTGGTTCGAGAAACTGGTAACCCCTCTGGCTTTAATGGCTGCAGGAGCAAACCACACTATTGTAGCTGACGAGGTAGACAAGGACGGTAAGAAAACCGGCGGATATGTCATGCCCGTATATAACGAGAACCACGCTTTAGGGTGGCTCGACTGGTCTGGCCGGATATCTTTATTTAGCCAGATGGCTGTAGCAGGAAAAGCTGGTGGGGCAGATAGCCCTTTTGATTTTTTAAAACCCTCTTTACCTACTCTGGCACTGAGCGAGGCCGTTTTACCCGATAGCTGGATTAATCCAGTGCAAAAAGGCTACGGAACGGACGAAGCTCTCAGTAGACAATTCCGAGGGGAAGACCACATGAGTCTGGCTAGCGACCTTAACCTAGGTATGCTCATGATACCCGCTAGGACGGCTCTATGGGGCCAAGAAAAGCTAGGCATGATTAGCCCGGAGACAGCGGCTGCAGGTAGGGCCGCTACAGACGTTGTAGCAGGTTTTGGGTTAGCTTTGGTAGATCCTGACCTACTTTCGGTGTACACGGCAGGTGTGGGCAAGGTAGCAAACGCGAGGCATTTACCTAAAGTAATGGGAGCACTAGGGGATGCGTTGGGCGTATCTGCAGCGTCTAAAGCCACTAAACAAAAAGAAACCCTTAACCTAGCAGCAGAAAACCTAGTGGAAATTATAAGTACTCCAGATATGTCACCCGACGACCTGATGCAAGGTATGGCAGATTCGTTAGGAAGTTTCGATCGTAAAACTCAAATTCTGATTACGAATAACGCTAGAACTAGGATGGGGTCAGATCCTAAATTATCTAAGATATCTGAGGATGTTATCAAGAACTTCGAGATACAAGCAGATAAACTTATAGAAAACAAAGACTTAATTAGCCGCCCTCTTAAAGACGCGAGCGAAAGTATAAGGGGACTAAAGAAACCTGCTGAAGAGATGGGGAAAGTAGCAAGAGGGGAGACCAAAACTCTGAAAAAGGCAGCCGAGCGTATTGATGATTTAAAGAGTGCGGGAAAAATAGAGGAGGCAAAAACTCTAGCTAGCAAGACTAGAGGGTATAGAACTATGCAGCTATTTAACATGACTCAAGCTACGGTGTTAGCAGACTTGTTAGCCCAGAAAAGAGCTATGGGTATCCTTAGACGTACTACTAGAGTTGCTAGAAAGACCTCATCAAAAGGCATACCTCAACTCCAGAAAGAGCTAGGAGAAGTAACAAAGAATATACAGCTAGCTAGACAAAAGATGGCAGCGGCCTTTAAAGAGACTGCAGGTGCTGCCAAGGAGGGCGGGACAAAAGCTTTTAACGAAGCGCAAGCGGAGATGGACTCAGCTATGCTTAAGTGGGATAAGCTAGCTTTAGAGCTATCTACCACTACCTCAGATGAGGCTGAAAAAGTCCTAGACAGCCTAATTATATCGGCGACTAGAAAACTAAAGCAGTCGGATGCTAGATTAGCAAAGAGGACAAAAGAGATAGATGGGCTAGGGTATCCTTTTAAAGTAGATCCATCAGAGCATAAAAATATGGTACAAGCTATTGTAAAAACAGCACCTAAGCAGATGCAAGCGAAGATTACAGCATCCGTGGTAGCTACTGTAATGAGAGAAATGGCTGCAGAAGCAGGTAAGATAGCAGAGTTTGCGACAGAGACAAGACCCGGAGGTATCACAGGGTCTACGAGAAAGACTTTAGATGAATACGCGAAGCTCCCTAGAGCCATGGTGAGAGGGGCTGACGCATCAGCCGTAGAAGAAGCAGCGGGCAAAGCGGAAAGAGTCGGAAGATATTATAGTGATTATGTAGGTGTAAGCGGAGTAAATTCTAAGAAAGAGCTAGCTAATGAGCTTCAGAACCTAGACCCTGAAGGTAGTCCTTACCCTACGGTACTACAGGTTATTGACTTTATGGCTAATAGGGCAGAGTCTCCCGAAGATAGGGCTATAGCTAAAAGGCTATTAGAGACCATAGTTGTAGATCCCACCTCTAGAGTATACATAGTAGACAAAGCCTTAATAGATAAGGCCGCTGCAGGAAAAAGCCCTTTTACATACAATGGAGGGGTACTACCTAAAGAACTCCTACCTAAAGAACTCCTACCTTTAGGTGATAAAGGGGATCGTGCTCTGGGTATGGTTGCTTTTCGGAAAACCGACACAAACTTTAGAGTATTAAACGAAAGTATCGCAAGTGCTAAGGTAAAGATTAAAAAGTTGAACGAAGCAAAAAAACCAACAAGTTTAACAAGGACCGACGAGAAAAGAGACGAAGAGCTGGCTGAAGCCATCGTCGATACCATGGCAACTTGGTCGGGGTTAAGGAAGCAGGCAGAGGAGTATATAGAGGTTTTTGAAGCCAGTGTTAAACGAGGAGAAGATCTAACGGATGGGGAGAAAGTCGTGTATAAGGCTTTCTCAGAGTTAGAGGACAGGCTACAGATGGTTGAGCTTCAGTATGAGAAGATAATGGACCAACGCGACATGGCCTATGCGCCAAACGTAAGCGACGGCTCCGTTAGAAAAAAGTACCCCCTAACCACAGTTGTGAATATGGCTGGTTCTGCTCTAAAAAAAGCAGAAATAGACTTGTCGAAAGTCAGGTATGACTTTGTAAACGAAGGACTCGGTGAATACAAGCTAGGACCTCAAGACATGTTTTTAGCAACCTTTGATGAATACGCAGGTGTAAATGCTGAGACTATTATTCACGAGCTTCTACACGTTGCTACAATAGAACAGATTAAAGTGGCTGAAGGTATGACTGAAGCTCAGTTGAATAGCACTAAATTCGGTAAAGCGGTTAAAAACCTAAAAATAATAGCAAAAGCAGCCTCATCGCAGACTGACGCATATGTGATAAGACTTAATGATAAGTCTTATAGAATATTAGGAAAGGCATGGGAGGGACTAGATAAAGAATACGAAACACTGGACAGAGGAGCTGTCACCTTAGGCGGGATACTGGGTGGAGGAAATATACCGTCTGACTACCCTGCCATGAAGGACATCGTCCTGAATTTATTTAGGGTACTAGACCCAGTTACTAAGCTAAGGAGAAGCAGTGTAGATACACTAACTGAAAAAAGTCTGCGAGAGGCAGTAGTAGCTAGTCCCAACATAATTGAGCTTATAGCAGAAGCAAGAAAAGGCTTGGGTTCCTTACCTGATGTGCAAAAGGCGGCTGTAACAAAATTTTTAGAGGAGGCTGAAAAGCTACTACCTTCTATAAATAAATCTGCAAGTGACCTTATAAAGTGGCAGTCCGCTAAAAAGATAGCACACGAGGCAGAAATGGTATACTTTAAAGCAACCCTAGTAAATCCTGCGAGGAAAGGTCTATCCCCGGAAAACCTAGAAAATCTGGATATATATGAGCTTATTACTTATGGGCTAACCAACCAACCGTATATAGACTTCCTTAAAACCGTTAAGATGCCTAAGGGCAACAAAAGCCTGTGGTCTAATTTTGTCAGAACGGTAGCCAACCTATTTGGTATCAAGAACGAAAACGCCTTGTCAAACTTACTACAAGCCACCGACGACTTACTAACTATGAGCCTAGATGACGTTTTTGAGGAGGCAGGTGCTGCAGCAAAAACGAGGTACTTTGAATCCTCTAGAAGTAAATTGCCCTTAATGGAAAAGGTAAGACGCTTTTTCTCGGAAAGTGCTTTTAGGAGGGCGGCGGATAAGACGGAAGGAAACTCTAGAAGCGTTTTAGTATATTTAAGTCCAGAAGAGTTTTTGGGCCTAGCTAGAAAAGGCATAGACCCTACTAAAACTAAAAGAGTATCTACAGCCCTTAGGAAAGGGGAGAAATTTTCTGACATACCTTTCTTAAATATGGACGATACAGGTAAGATTATAGGGCACGAGGGAAGACACCGGATGCGTGCTCTTCAAGCTGCTGGAGTAGAGAAGGTGCCGGTAGTTCTCACAAGTAATAACATAAGATGGAGCAGCCAATCTCCCCGCTTCAAAGGCAAATTGGACTATGCGAGTAGCATACCCCAAAAACTAAAAGCAGAAGACGGGGACTATACCATAGATATCCCTATATATACAGAAGGGCCTAATAGAGGTAAATTTATACAAGAGGCACCTACGGAGATAGGTTCCGTAAGCCAAAAGGTAGACCTTCCTTTAAACCCATCCGAGTTTAGCAGGGAGCAAGAGATATACTTACTAAGGCAGCTAGACTTGATGAGTGATTATAAGACTAAAGAGACTATGGGCCTTCCAGAGAAAATACTAGACAATATCCTTAGGTCGGGCAAAGCTATGATAGACCCCGCGACGGCGAAGTTAGCGACCTCGTCCGAGGATTTGCAAAATATAGGAATATCTACCTTTACCGATATTAAAGGTATGCAGGCTGACCTAGTAAGAAATGTAGGACGTACAGCACGTAAAGCGGGAAAAGCCGCAGTAAAGGCAGCACAAAAGGCAGGAGAGCTTAAGGAGCTAAAGGGTAGGGAACTGGCCAGTAAGAAGGTTGAGATACGCGACAAAGCAGAAGCTGCAGTATTTGTAGAGTACATGACATCTCCTGAGACTGTAGGTGGTAGTAAGTATAATACTATCTTCTCAGGAAAAAGTTTGTGGACACAAGCTAAGCCTATGCTAAGAGCTACTCTAGGTAAAAAAGGCGAGAGAACTAAAGCTTTCACTACCCTTGCTAAGATGTGGATGACCAACATACCTAGAAATGACAAAGAGCTTGCCAATCTTTACTCCCACGTCGAAAACTTACTCAGATATGGGCATGTTGACGGTAAAAAAGGTCTGGAGAAGAGACTGATAAATGAAAAGGTGTTGAAGAAAGGCGAAGAACTTACGGAAGAGCAAGCGCAGCACTTTGGAAATAAGCTGGAGTTTGAGGAGTTCTCTGACGCGGTGAGGACGCTAACGGCAAGTCCTTACAGACAAGCTGGACTAGGTTCTGCCGATTTAAACACCAAGAAGGTTATGGCCTATGCCGCGCAAGCTGTGGCTCAAATGGCCGCCTTAAACCATGCCTCTACTAGGGTGAATGGGTTAGTCTCAGAGTTCTCCGAAGAGGCTGTGCTAGCCGCTTCTCGTATAGTGGGTGGTCTTAGTAATGACCCCGGAGCAGATCTAGAAAAAGCTATAGATTTAATGAATAAGCTTAGGATTCCTGCTTATGTTAGGCGGGCAGCGACCGACGCAAATAAGTACTTAAAGGTAGGCATAGAGCTATACTCCGACCCTAATAGCCAGTTTAAAGCGATCTTGCCTTCTGAGTGGATGCAGGCAACGTCTCAGAGACTCTCTAAAGTAGAGAAGATAATAGGGGAGGCTTATTTCACTACGGCTAACCCCATGGATAAATTTCTTCTAAGAACTGTCCAAGGCTTTTATAGAATATGGCAGACTTCGATACTTACGGGGTTATTCGTACCTAGGTCTGCCTATTGGACAGCTATCTATATAGGAAACATAGCTCAAGTGTTTTCTGAAGGGCGGCCCCTAGAGGCAGGAAAGCTTGCCCTGTCTCCTGTTAGAGATGTTGTTTGGGCATCTCAGCGGCTAATCAATCAAACACCTTTAGGTAAGTACGTAGATGATGCCTTAGATTACACCGCTAACAAGTTTGGTACAAAATTCCCTCTGGCTTCTATTACCAATGCACTTGTCAACAAAAACGTAAACCAGCTAATGGATCCTAGGTTGGCACCTAATGACACAAAGATAGCTGGAACTGACTACACTCTAGGAGATATGAGAAGATTCGCTTTTGAGCAGCGCATATTCCAATCCTTTGCCTCCTCTACAAAACTAGCAAACTTGGTAAAGCGTGCAGGAAGAGGCCAGAAGATGGAAAAACTAAAGGACGCTCTAGCTGCGCCTATGGAGTTCTGGGCAGATTTTGCGGATACTATAGACCAAAGACAAAGAGTAGCACTGTTTACAGACTTGGTGATTAATAGAGGTCTTAGTCCAGAAGAGGCAGGAAAAATCACCAGAGAGGCTTTATACGACTGGGACGCACCCTTAAGCTCTATGGAAGCGCAAGTCCTCCAAAAGGTTTTTATGTTCTGGAACTTCCAAAGGAGAGCTATGGGGCAAGGTATGAGAATATTACTGGACCCATACATTAAAGGAAAGGACGACTCTCTGACAGATATAATGCTTAAGTCTTCTCCCGTCTTAGCTGCAGTGACAGGAAAGGAGGCGTATAAAACCTCTTACCTTATGGCGATGGAGGAGATGTTAAAGCAGACAAAGTATCTCATGATAGAAAAGGGAGAGGTCCAACCCGATGGGAGTGTAGAAGGAGGCACGGACCCTGCGTATCCAAGCTGGGGTACTAAGGCAACTAATAAAATCTTCCTACCTAATGTACCCATGAGTCCCGACAGAGGAGCTAACTACACCAACAGCATAGGTAAAAAGCCGGGAAGCCCTGACATAACTCATAAGGTTCTCACTATGCCGTCCTTTACACCTATTGAGATGGTGAATAACTGGGCAGACATACTAGGCGTAATGACCGCTTACGGAGTGTCTTGGGCAGAAATGCCAGCTAATGTAATGAGAGGTAAAGGCTTCAGTGAAGGTGTAGGGGCTAGCGACGTAGGTGATACCCTGTTTAAACATCTCTTGCAGATGGGTGGACCTGTATCTGAAAAAACCCTAGAAGCTTTGGGTAGGGATTGGGGTTTTAATGATAGGGAGGCGTACCAAAGAGGGGGAGTACCTGTAAGGAGATTATCTGACAAAAAGATACTACAGGCTTTAGACGCTCTAGGTCTAGGTGGAGAGTCTGGTCTTATATACAGAGACTTGGAAATGGAGGGGGATGCGTACAGGACAACCCCCGGAGTGCTAAGGGCATATAGAATGATACCCGGACTATCTAACGAAATAAGTACTTTGTTCGAGCCTTTCCTAAACAATAGTGCTGAAGGTGCGGAGGTTCAAGAAGCTCTTGGTGAGTGGTTCTTTAATTTCCTAGGCTTCAAGACATACAGATACAGCCCAGAGTATGTAAAGCAACAAGATGTAAAGGATATAAAGAAGAAAACATCCTTACGGCGTAGAGAGATGGAGAGGCAGACAGGTATAAAGAAGAGGTAAGCTTGCGGTAAGGTAAGTTACATGTTAGAAACATTTTACCCGGCTAACTACCGGCCCATTCAAATTCCTGAATGGAGATGAAGAGGTAAATAATGGCTATTAAATCAAGACGTATTGGCGAACAGGTAGAATCCAACAATCTTGGACGTATTCGCGTATCTAACACCACAGCCGGAACTCTCGCTAAAGGCGACCTGTTGTCCGTAACAGGCACTAATGCAAGTGGCGGTTTTCTCCAAGTAGGTATCGCTAAAGCAAATGCTGGAGACGTTTTACAATATGGCATGAAGCTTGTAGCAGCACATGATATCGCAGCAGGCGCGACAGGTATTGCCGTTAGCTGGCTTATTGCAGATTTAAACACGGATGCCCTAGCTGGACCTCCTGTTGCAGGTGACCGGCTTTACTTGTCTGGCACAGGAGCAAGCGGATCTACTGTAGCTGTAGCCGCGTCTGCAGGAGCTGGTGATTACAAATGGGCAGTAGGTCAGGTTCTAATCGCTGGCGGAGAAGGTGTAGGTAAAGTTCTACTTTGTCCTATTAGAGCCGCTGGTCAAGGGTTTACACCATAATGTTAGGCCGTAAAGCTAGAGAAGACGCTGCGGAAAAGGCCCTCTCGAAGTACTCTAAGAAAAAGAGTAAGTCGAAAGGGTCTGCAGACAAAAAAGGAGACAAAGCCTACGATCACCAAGATCAAACGGTCCCTTCTAAAGCTAAGAAGTGAGGAAAGAAAAATGGCGACCCGTGAGGAAATTGAAGCCGCTGCAGACAAAGCTATGAAGAAGACCAAGAAAGGTAAAAAGAAAGGCCCTTGTTGGAAAGGGTACGAGATGGTAGGCACTAAAGCCAAGAGTGGTAAAAAAGTGCCTAACTGCGTGCCTAAGAAATAGAGGATATGATGGTGGATGAAACGGGCGTTACTACTTTACTTTTAGAGTTAGCTGAGAGTAGCGGTACGTGGAAAGCTGTAGCAGTAGGTGGGTTAGTTCTCGTTTGGCGGTGGTGGCAGACGGTACAGAAACATCTGTGTGAGGCCATACCTGACGCTTTAGCCATAGCTCGTAACATAACCGAAGACGGTTTAGATATCCGCCTTAAGGTGCACATGTGCGAAGATAAGGAAGAGGAAAAGGACTGATGGCTGACGACCCCGGAAAACCCTTTAGAGATAAAGTACAAGCTGCCGCAGACAAAGCTATGGAGGTCTACGACCGAAACAAGCGTTACAAACCTAACCGAGGAGCAGACAAGTATATATTGGAGCGGGCTTTTGAGAACATTCCGGGAATGAGGCCCTCTGCGAGTGAAGACGAACACTATCCCTACGGGCACCAGCTTTTACCTACGCCAAAAGGTAGGACCATGAGTCCATTAGAGACAGCGGTGTTCAAGGAGCCTGCCTATACCGACAAGTCCGAGCCGGGTTATGTTTTGGGCGATGGAGGCTACTATACGACAAAATTGGATAGACTGAAGGGTCTAGAGTCTATGGAAAAAGATCTAGAGGTTTTCAGAAATGACTACAACAAAGACAGAAAGGCATGGGACGAGGCCGTGGAAAGGCTAAGAAGCGCAGGCAAGCGGCTCCAAGCCGGGGGCTACACAATTCCAGAATATATAAGTGCCGCCGACAAAAAAACAATTGACGACTTGAGGGGAGAGGTAGCACAAGACATGACGGCACCCGGTGCTCAGGAAAATAGAGCGGGGCGTATACAAGAAGTTGTAGAGGCTATGGACCTAACTAACCCAGAAAGCGCAAGTCGAGCAGGTCTTCGCCAGTTAGGAAGACTAATGATAGATGACCAAGTGCCGAGAGTTGCAGCAGGGTACAAGACTCAAACCGGCGAAGAGTTTATGCTTGGTAAACTAAAAGAGCTAGGTGTATCGGACACCCCAACAGCACGAGGAAGCATCTTATCCAAGCTAGGAATGAAAAAGTTGCCAGACACGATGCCTTTACTAGACGCTTCAGGTAACCGAGTAATTTTATATCAAGACGAGATACAGGCTGCTGGAGACGCTGCCCGCGAAAAAGCATACCTAAACAGACGTAGAGATCCTATGAGGGACACGCCAGAGAGGGACTAGCTAAAAGCTCATAAGCGTGTTATGGTCAAATAACACACCGCAAAAACTAACAGAGGAGAGACCTTTATGATGTTTGGTCAAATAATCACAGGCGTTATGCGCTTAATTTTCCCCAAAGCACCTACTTGGGTGGCCCAGCTTCTTTCCTTGGCCGTACCTGCAACCATTGAATTAGTCAGAGAGCTTAATGATATTAACGCCGAAGGTAAGGTCAAATTTAGTATGGCAGTCAGTGAGATTTCTGAACTACTTGACGATGCTTTTGATGATCTACCTGAATGGTCCAATCTGTCTGAAGAGCAGAGAGATAGGATCATCGGTGGACTAGTAGAGCTTGCCGTGTTCCTAGAAGGACTTGTAGGAAAGGTTGGCAAGAAAGAAACATTACGTTCTGCACGTAGCGTTATGCGTACTCTCCGCAGAAACGCAAAGGCTAACTAGGAGAACCAATGCCTATCAGTAATTTCCCACGTTTACGTTTCACAGATACCCAAGAAGCCGAGGTGCTAGATAAGTCTGGAGGCTTCGCCCAGCACACAGACCCCGTGGGGGCAGAAGGTGATACCAATACCCATACTTCTATGGTCTCTCTGACAGGTGTAAAACAGCTAGACATCTTCATTGATATAAGCGCGAACCCCGGTGCAGCTAAGCTATACGTTAAAGTGCGCTTCTCTGGTAAAGAGACTCCCAACGTAGCAACCCTAACGGACTGGGGATACATTCAAATTGATAATGTAGACACTGCTACAGGAATCAGCTCTGCAAGGGAGTACATGGTTGAACTGGACTTATCTAATGTAAACGCAACAGCCAGCGCAGCAGCTAGAAGATACTTAGTACGCCTAGACCAGATATCAGGGTCTTGGGCAAGCGCAGTAGTCTGGTCCGACGTATTAGGAGTACAAGGTAAAGTCTACTTCCAACGACAAGGTGGGGGTATGTAATGGCTTATTTTTATGCACCTATTTTTACGCAAGATGATCAGATGTCACCGGGTCAATTGGTAGATGGGGAGGTGGTGTTTTACCCTATTGACACGCCTATGAAATCTCCCGTGTGTGACAAAGGTGACGCGCAGCGGTTTGTTCTTGTTGTAAATTCTGAAGACTTTAACGCGCCCGGCGGCTGGGAGTCTAAAACTCTCGCAGAAGTTCAGGCAGATTATCCGGGGGTAGTATAATGGCTGTCAAATGGTCATGGGCGTTTGGGAATGAAACCCCAACCACAATGAGAGATCATATGGGTTGGTCATTCGACCAAGTTAGCACATTCAGGAACGAAGCAGTGACAACGCCCGTGTACACGTACGCTTCCTATCCCGGCACCAAGTACAGTATGGCATTGAGTGACGATGACGTTGCAGTCCCCTCCAGCGCAGTGCCCGTGCAAGGTTGGTATAGCGTCGCAATGCAACCAACTGTAAGCTATCGGCCATATCAAACCTTTATGGTGGTCTATGGCGGCGGGTCTGGCCGTTCTATCTATATCCAAGTAGCTTCAGAATCTGCGTGGAACCTGTATGTGGACAACACCTACAAAGAGACCTTCACGGCACCAGCTTTAGGCGATTGGCACTATATTGCTTTAAAATACGATATGAGCACCAGCACATGGAGCGGGCAGGTATACGTAAACGGCTCGGCAGCCACAGCAGCATACACAAACTCACGAAGCGCGGAAACGGGAGCCAGTGCAGAGTTTAGAGGCATGACGGACGGGTACAAACAAACCTTTATGGCTCAAATTATCTTCTACGATGACCTTGCCGACAGCGGAGAGACCCCGCTGTTTGTTACCCGCGTAGGCCCCACGGCAGACACGAGCGAGACGGGCACGTGGACACCTTCTTCAGGAGCTACCAACTTCGGAGTTACGGCGAATAACCCCTATGACAACGCTACTTACACCCAAGAAGCCACGCCCAGCAGCGGTGATAATGTAGTTACTGAGGCGGTATTGGCTACTGAGCTAGGGCTCACACCCGGAATCGTCAGAGGAGGCACCAACCACACATATAGCAGTGGAACCAACCTCCAAGCGTTTGCCTCGATTCGAGACAGCGGAGGAGCCTACACCGACGGGTCCACGGTTACGCCAGACGAAGCAGATACAACCTACGCTTACGGGACTTCCACGGGCTTGACGGGTGCGAGCACAATAAACGTCAAGTATGAAGTGGTATAGTCCATGCCGGTATTATCCGAAAACCTGATTGCGTACTACCAGTGTGAAGATTTCGCAGATTCATGGGGAAGTAGAACAGGAACCCCGTCGTCAATCAGTATTGTCACGGGCTTGTTTGGGGACTGCTGGGAATATAGCAGCGACAGTGATGACGTTGTTATCACGATCACCCCAGACGTAAGCACATGGACCGTTGCTGCATGGGGGTTTGACTTAGACGGGTTTGGATACCGGGCTCTCTGCACAAATAATCAGAGCAGTTCTAACGGCTCTTATCATATGCTTATCAGCAACTCTGATGAGCTTGGCGTTTGGTCAAACAATACTTTTACAGGGTCCGGAGTGACTATAAATGCAGCTAGCTACACCGGCTGGCACCATTACGCTGCCACACGAGACAGCGGGGGGATTGTCCGATTTTACATTGACGGCTCATATGTTGGGCAGTGCACCCCTTCAAGCTGGCCCGGCTCAAACGGCGTGGCATCTTTAGGCAACCACGGCAGTTTTAATGAAAGATGGGCTGACAAAATAGACGACTTTGCAATTTGGAACCGTACCCTTGACGCTAGTGAAATCACGACTATCCATACAGAAGGTAACTCGGGGAACTCTCTTCGTAATTTGATTGGACCGTCCACCCTCCGTGGTCAATTTGCGTCCGTGGTCCATACAGTGGCTCCCGAAAATGGCAGGTTGCACGGTCAATTTGCCAGCATCGTCCATACAGTGAATGCCGAGAATGGTCGTCTGCACGGTATGTTTATGAGCGTGGTTCACGATAGTGCGGCTGCGGGCGGTGGTGGTGGCTCCGAGCCTCAAGGCCGTTCTGCACAAGGAGGTAGCTCTTTACAGGGAGGTGATTTAATACTGCAGGGTAAAGCACAGGGGTAAGGTATGGCTAAGAGTCCAGCATGGCAGAGAAAAGAAGGTAAAGACCCATCAGGTGGACTTAATTCTAAGGGTCGGTCATCTTACAACAAACAGACAGGTGGTAACTTGAAGGCACCGGTTAAGAGCGCACCGAAGGGGTCTAAACGTGCAGCGCGTAGGAAATCTTTCTGCGCACGTATGCAGGGTATGAAGAAAAAGTTGACAAGTGAGAAAACTAAACGTGACCCTGACTCACGTATAAACAAGTCTTTGCGAGCTTGGAACTGTTAGTTGTTAAGTAGCGTCTATAAAACACTTTACTTTCTCGTGTACTTCCGAATCGCACTCTAGTCCGTATGTCAGGTCTAGCTGGTCTTGGAAGTCTTCAAGAGCTGGATCTACAGTAATCCACCCCTTAAGTACCGTAAAGCCACTGTAGCTGCAATTGAAAGGTAGGCTGTACCCTTCTGGCATATCTGGTCTTGGTGGAGCACAGGAGGCTATTAAGAGTATTATTAGGAGCCTGAGTAGAGACATCAGTTTCCTCCTTTTTTGAAGGCGTTCTTTATACCAGACCAGTCATTACCCATGCACTCAACGAACGGACATATAACATGGCCTGATTTATTAGCGTGGCCATGTATCCATATATGCCCTACCTCATGTCGGAGTACAGCTAGGTTACTATCCGGTAGCATTATCAAACCGGCTTCTGGTGCCTCAGGCCACACAGCAGTGACAGCATGTGCTTCTTTTATTTGAGCACGCCATTGAGGTCTCCATTTATCTATCTGTACAAAACCCGGAGAAGGCATTTCCTCCTCGCACTTAGACTCCACCGCTCTTAGCTGGGGTGCTCCGTGTTCTGCCCATTCCGCTAAGACTAGCTCTACTTCGTCTTTAGTTACAGGAGCACTGTCGCACACCTGAATAATAGGGTTACGTCGCCATTGTACAGCATTAGGTATGTGTATAAGTTCGGCACTCCTCTTAGCGTAAGTAAGAGGGGACGTGCGTGTACAGCAGCCCAACGGCACAGCAGCCAGCAGGACCGCCAATAGCAGTCTAAGTATAAGCATTGTCTACCCCACGTTAGATCAGTATCCTGTTTAGTGGGCTAGGTCAACTTATTCCTTATCTCTGTTGCTAGCTAAGTTCTTAATTAGAGAGTCATAACACTGCTTATCTAAAACCCTTAGCTTGCAAACTTTCTTCTTTCTATCGTACATCCATATGTCTTCCGTAGCTAGATGTATTAGATCTCCTACGCCTGCCTCTAGCTCTTCTACCATAGAAGCATCAATCTCTATATAGTAGGTACCACCTTTACTCTTTTTTAATTTCTTCAGAGAACTCATTTATCCTCTCCAACTGATCGGGGTCTAGTGTAGCCATCATCATTATAGCAGCTATTACTGAAGCTATGGTGACCCCTATTAGCATACCTATACCAAAAGCTAAGTAAGCTAAACCTACTCTCTTAAGTAAGGAAATCATAAATACATGTCCAGCTCAGTAAACAGGTCTTCTATCTGGTCCTTCATATCTTTGTTGTCTGAGCTATTATAGGCTTCCCTTAGAAGCTCCGATAGCCTCTCTACTGTGCGCTCAGATGTGTCTATCTGGGATCTAAGCAGTTCTATAAGCTCCTGTTCAGTCAGCATATCTTTTCCTGAGTTCCTTTAACGGTATAAAGTTAGGGGTGTAAAAACAGTCTTTTAGGTTGGTAAGGACTACAATCCCTCTATCATAGCTCAGGTTACTTTGTCCAGCCCATTCATGATGATGCTCGAAAGCGCACCCTACAGAAGTGCCTACTAGTTTCCTGCCGTCTGCCGCCGTTACCATATCTGTTTTAAACAGGTGGTTGTGGCCCACTACTACGCTACATAAGGTCTTCATAATGAGCTGTCTACCCATGTTCACAGAAGAGATGGCTCTGCCGTTACCGGGACTAGCGAAGTAGTGAGAGAACATAACGTCTTCTATACGTTTGGGCGTTAGGAAAGGAACCTGCTCAAACCCGTGGTGTTCCCAACCAAGAACGTGCATACCTAAAAACCCGTTAAGGGCACCGTGATCTCTTACGGTTCTCTTGATCCGATCTTCATGGTTACCGATTGTGACAAACTTCTCTTCGGCGTAATCCCACACTGCGGTATCTATGTGTTTTTTCATAAGGGCTATAGCTTGGTTACCCGCATTTATGTCATCTTGTATGTACCTACCCCACTCGTCCATAGTACCCTTGTCATAGTGGGATAGAGACTGCATGTCATGCCAGTCGCCTATGGAGCAGAAAGCGAAACGCTCTCCATACTCCATGGCGAGCCTGCCTTGTCGGGTAATCTCCAGACCAAATAAACGTGCTCTTGAGCCGTCCTCTTCGGGACCGAAGTGTGCATCTGGTATAACAACAACTCTCCAACTTGGCAACTCTTGGTCTAAAGGAGGCCCGTATTCCGCTACATGCTCGGACACCCGGCGCATAGCCCATCGAGTTACGCCTAACTGATTAGCTAACGTCTCTATCATTACAGGAAGTTCCGCTAGAGCCTTCCCATATTTTGAATACAGAATACGTTGTTGAGGGCTTAGCAAGTGTGACTTAGGCATCCGTCTCTCCCCATGCTGCTGAGCTAGTACTAGCTAAGGATTCTATAGCGGGCAACAACTCCTGAGCTTCCCTACGTATAACGTCGGCTACGGCATTACACCCTGCAGTATACAGGGGTCCGGGGGATGCTGTGAAAGCCACGGAGAAGTCTGACCACTTTCTTACGAACTCCTTTACAATTTTTATAGCTTCTTCTTCAGACACGGGTTCCTCCTTTACGAGTTCTAGCTGCAGCGAACAAGCCGATACCTACAGCATCCCATAGGTCATGGCTGAGTTCACTGTCTAGAAAATCATCTGCTTCTTCTTTAGTTATAGCCATAGCCTGAGCTACGTGCTTAGTTAGTACCACTCTTTCCTCTAAGGATAGCTCCCTGATTATTCTTTTCTTATGGGCTTTCTTAGGTACATTACCCTTCCATTCGGAGGGAGTATAAGTTTCTGACCAAGCCATGTTAAACTTGACAGCGATAGCGTGGCCTACATCATATAGGTTATCTAAGTCCTTGTGGAACTTCCTAGCTGTAGAGTACTTCTTAGGCCACTCGCATACGAAGGATGCGGGCATGAACGAGGCACTCAGCATAGGACTTAGGGAAGTATGGACGGCGTTTGCCATGCTCTCTGCTGTCCATTTACCCTCTGACTTAATAACTTCAGCACCGATCAATGTGTAGGTGTCCTCTGTATACAAAAACACAGATGCACCTACCTTCCTCTTACCTAAGTCGAAAGATATAAGAAGGTGCGGGGTGGGAGCATCTGCTCTCATAGGTACAGGGTACTTGGGCTTCTTCCCTTTATATTTGCTCACGTATTCTCCAAATAGAAACTCAGTCGTTTCACTGCTCTCTGGGAGCTTTCTAACTCTTCAGCTATGCTTAACCTTGCTTTATGCTCCTGCTCCAATAAACCTTTAAGTATAGCTATCTCTTTATTAAGGTTCTCTACCTCTTGTATCAGAGATTGTATTATGTCTTCAACATTATGCAAGTAAGAAAATCCTGTAAAGTAAAAGGAATACTAGTACTATGGGAGTCATAACAATGGTTAAAAAAACGGAAGTGTAGACGGCAAATAGGATAATATCATGCAAGTTTATCCAGAATTTTTTGCCATCGAACAGGTCCATCACTTTTCCCAAATAGTCAAATCGCCTTTATCGTCGTAAGTAGGTTCTGCATCTTTGTACCACCGTCTCATTAGAGCAGGCTCAGCCTTAATCGGTATGTCAGGGGTGTATTTCTGCATCTCCTTTACCATAATATCTGAAGCGGCTTGCGCCCACAAGTTGCAATTATGCTCCGGTCCTTCAAAAATAAACTCATCATGTATGAAAACCCAGCACCTTACTCCGTACAAGGGAGAATCAGGCTCGGCGTACATAGCTTTTGTGAGCCTCCACATGGCCGATTTGCATCCATCGCTTGCCAGCCCTTGAAAGAACGTGTTGGCTCCAGAGGTATAGGAGCATCCTCCTCGTAGTCGATGGGACCCTAGGTGCCTAACTGTAAATCTACCTGTATCCGATGTATCACTGGCGTGTGCGATCATATCGAAGTAGTTTTGCATCTCTGGCCACGTCTCCATCCACTGGTCCTTCAAGTCCTGTGCTCGGTTAAAGGTCATAGGTATACCCATAGAGTTGGCGTAGTCTACAAAAGCTGCGATCCCTAATCCTCCGGGGAAGCCGAAATTTCCCGCCTTGGCGTGCTGTCTCGCCTCCTTTATAGCCGGGTCACCGCTGGCCTTGCGGTCTGCCGCTTCCTCGTAAGAGATGTTAAGAAGCTGCGCAGCAAACGCGAGGTGTAGATCTCTACCATCTTGGATAGCTTCTGCCATCTTGCTGTAGTTAAACAGTTCTAGGTTCACTTGAGACAGAGTACAAAGCTCCAGAGAAGAGTAGTCAACAGCAGCAAATACCATCCCTTCACGAGGTATGAAGCATTCCCTGAAGCCACCCTTGCGAGGAGGGTTCTGGAAGTTAGGGTTTCGCCAGCTAGTTCGGCCACTGCGTACAAGAACATTAGGTGAAGAGGTGATAGGTTTAGCCACACCGGACTGCAGGATAGGCAGGTAGGTGTTCAGGAGCTTCTTGTATTCCTGACCTTCAGCATACTTTTTAAGCCAGTGATCACCGCTCCCCTTCAGCGTATCGCTATCTGTCTTTACTTGCCCGAGGGGGAATTTGGTAGAGGGGTTAGTTAGGGGAGGTTCACCTCCGTAACATTTGCTAACCATAGCTTGAAGTCTTGCTTTGTGAATAGCCGGTTTCTTGAGAGGCACCTTGCAACGCTTGGGCATATACCCGCGCTCCCCTGCACACTCATAACATTTAAGCCCAGACCTAGATGACGCTGGCACACCTGTGCCCTCACAAGTTTTGCATTTATTTACGCGCAGGAATCCACCTTGGTACGCGGCATCATCTGCCTGTTTTGCAAGTGATGTTACGTTTTTATCAAACTCATACACAGCCTTAGCGTCTGTGTATACACCGTGGCACGCCATCAGATGTAAGGACAGAGCTGCAGCCGTTTGCTCAAGCTCGTTTGTAACGGTGCCTGTACTATCTACCAGCACACCCTCAGGCAGACTACGCTCGTGGGCTTGCTGCAAGTATGCCTTCCTACACCAGTAGGCATCGTCCATAGCATAGGATTTTGCCTTCTCTGGCCACTCATGGATAGCTACACCACTCAGCTCGGCGTAACGAAGTCTCCAAGAATTAGGGTCCTTCTTGTCCTCGTACAGGTTCTCACCAAAATACAGTTCGGCTAAGTAAGCAAGTGCAAACCTTCCGGGTTTCTTCCCTGTCCTATCGTCGAAGTTAAAGTTATCGTCAGCTATAGCTATAAGCTGCTCCCTGATTTGGGTGTCTCTTATCCTGCCTTCCTCCATCAGGTGTATAATAATCTCCATAAGTTCTGGGCATTCATTCGTAATAACCCCCAAGTCGTAGGGGTGATTGTGAGCTACAAAAGTGTACCCCTGCTGCGCAAAATAGCACCAAGCGTCTACTGTCTTCTCTCTATTGACCAGCATACTCCAGCCGGAGGAGCTAATGAATAGTCCCGTGTTCCTGTCCAAGTTGTCCAAAGCAAATACTTTAGCTTTATCTAAGGTATCTTGGCCTCCCGAGAAGGAAGCGCAAACTAGCTCAGGTGTTAAGTTTCCAGACTCGATAAGGTGGGTCTCCGTATCCCATCCGATAATCTCCTGCATACCATCCTCCTATATATATTCATGTATAAAAAATGCCCGATATTGCACCTCAGGCTTAGGAGGACACTTCGCAGTGCCTCTTCAATCTAGTGTGGGGTAGATCGAATTATTTACTAGAGGCTGATCTCCAGTATACATTAGTGAAGGGCTTGCCGCTCTTAGAAGACACAGTGGTTTTGGCTTCAGCAATGAGGCGGACACCCTTGGTCTCCTCCCCTGTGAATCCGTCTGCGGCACCGAAGAGCTGCTCACATACTTCTTCTGTGATGTCTGTGTCTGTGACTCCTTCTGAGTCTCCACCTAGAAGTTCGGCAATGAAAGTCTTAAGACGGGACATCCCTCTTTTACCTCCATCGGTGAACTCGCCATCCGGCTTTCGGCCTAGATCGTTAAACCAAGTTACCTTAGTTCCTTCCTGATTAGATCGAGCTGTCTGGTTAAGAACCTCAACTACATAGCCCTCAACGATAGCGATAGGTTGACCATCTGCTCTCTTGTTGCGTGCTTCAAGCTTACTGATCTCAACCAAGTACTTCCCGTCTTGGAAATACTCACCCTGTGAATTACTTTTTTGTCGCTCTACACCATTTACACCTGTGAAAAATCCCATGATATCTCTCCTTTAGAGTTTGTTTTGTTGTTAGGGAATGAATTACTATACCAATCTATATACCGTGTCAATATTTATTTCTATTCAATGAACTCCTCTCTTTCTGCCATTAATAAAATCTGGGGCTGCAAGGTGTTTTCTTGTATATACCTAGCTCGCTGCAGAGCTTTCCTGAAAGCTTCTCTACACGGATCAGCATGATGGTACACACTAGCTTTTATGATAGGGCTCTCTTGTCCCGGTCGAAAGGTCCTGCCTAGGAGCTGCTCCCAAACTGCCCCACTACTAGGCGGCTGCAATATCAACTGATCGTGCCAAGGTGTGAGGAAGTTCTTGCCCTCGTGATAGACACGCAAAGATAGCGCAACGGTAGGGGTGGACTCTATGTTAGGTACGCCGTCCCAAAAGGTAGGAACTCCAAACGCTTCTAGCATCTCGCCTACTGCTTTAGATGTGAACCATATGATAGAAGACTCTCTCTGCGAAGACCACTTTATAGCTGAAACAAGAGGGCCGTAGTCTATCCATACGGCTTTTGTGGGAGGAGGAGGCTTGCCTCTTTGACCATCCCATCTAGCTAAAGCCTCCACAAGGGAGGCAGGCTTCTGGGTAGTCCTCACATACTCCTCGACTAGGAAGGGCGAGTCGCATCCCTCTCTTGAGTACCCCTTCAGATACTCTCTACAGCCTTTCCACCACTCTCTCCTAGCGTCAACCCACTCCTCGTCTTCTACCCCGTCAGGCCAGTCCCATACGTAGTAGAAGCCCATAGCTATCTGGTTCTGGACCCGATGGTAGTGTAATGCGTCAACTATCTCTATACCGTTAGGAAGAGTGTACTCCTCCCTAAGAGTATACAAGGCCGACTTTATATCTAAACCGTGCTCAGGAACCTCTGCCTTAATAAGTATCTCGGCATCACAGCTAGGGTTAGTGGTGCATACCACCCCCGGTGAAGACTTGAACCTCGCATTAAACGCCTGCCTAGCTCCTCTCACGTTGTAGTCTGCAGCGGGTTCAGCCCAGTGGTACAGCCTGCGCAGCATGTTCCAAGCATGGGCATCGGGCTTACCATCAGCATCCAGAACAGAGCACCAGATGTTGAGGATACCTTCATCCAGAGGCAGGGGTGATCGGTTCCTCAAGGCAAGCTCACTAAGGTGAGCAAAGTCCTTGAGAGATGATGTAGTCAGGGTACCACTCATAGCGGCAAACCTAGTCTCTGGGTTGTTCTGCATGTACCTTATGAATCGTTTAGTACGAGCAGTGTCTGAGTCTTTCAACGCTTGGCACTCATCAGCCATGATTAAGTCAGGACCTATGTCTGTTAGAAGTGCGGTACTCTCTGGTCGAGACAGGGTGCTGTACGCTATAACCTCTGGAGGCTCGAACCAGTAATGCTGGCTCCACTCCCAGTGCTGCTCTTTAGTAGGCTGCCTCATTTGAGGAGGTATAAGTAGGATAGGTTTAGTAGATCCAAACACACTAGGCATAAGAGCGAAAGCCAGAGACTTACCTTTACCTACACCTATATTCGCTAGTAGTCCGATAGGCTCCTCTCGCTGTGCGGATCGGTGACAAGTCTCTAGTATTAGTCCTTGCTCTGGTCTAAGCATGGGCGCGTTGGGGTGTTTGCGTAAGTTCCCAGACCATAGCTCTGCAAAATGCTGAGCGCGATCCTCAAGCTCCTCGCGGGGAAGCTCAAGGATACGCTCCATCTCTGTCTTAATTCCTAGTTTCTTTCTATCTGCAGCAGCCTTGTTTATTAGGTTCTGCAGTAGACTCATCGGCTTGCCCGAACAACTCGAACGCCCTTAAGCCTCCTGAGGATAGGTATTATCTCATCAGCCAGAGGGTGCTTCCCATCTACATACATGTCACCTTTAAAAAGCTGAGGCCCTACACGGTGCAGTGCAGCTAGTACCTTACCGGCTACACGCTTTGGTCCTTGGTTATAGTCAATCAGACCGTAGTAGGGAAGAGGCTGAACGAACTTCTTGTCCACCATACCTCCCTCTTTCTCTATCTCCTCCTCGAACGGGCGAATAAAGTCCGTGAAGCTGTACACACCGGCTGGGTCCTCGGGGATGCAGTCGATATAAATGGTAGGTGTAGCTAGCTCCTTAACGATACGCCCAAGCGGTGTATCCTTGGGGTCAGTTGTAGGTAGCAAAGCATCGGACTTGGAAGCTAGAGCAGGACGATGATCCGCAGTAACCTCCAAGTCCTTTGCTGGAGTAGCTGGAGTAGCTGTAGTGTAGTTGTCTTCCCTTACCATTGTTACGAAGTTTCCCTGTAGGGTGATAACCTTAGCAACATAAGCCTCATTAAATTGTTCTATGTAATGCAGGATGCGCTCCTTTCTTACACGCTGTGCCCCCGTCACATCTCGAACGATAGCCTGCGCGTCTTTTCTAGACATGCGATAGCCGTTGGCTTCTAGGTGCTCATCCCAGTGGGTCAGCACCTGAGCTACGTCTTCCCCCCTACTAATAGTAAGTAGTTCAAGTGAGGATTTAGATGATGGTCGGGTCTCCTCCGCATCTGCCTCGGCCTGCATCTTTGCACGATATTTCTCAGCGGCAGCTTGGTACTCCTCCTCCTCCGCATCTGCCTCGGCCTCTATCTTATGCGCAGCGTCGGTATCACTTCTTGGCCGAATACTTCCCTTGGCTGTGATATTATGTGCCTCCGTCATTGACAACTCCTTAGAAACCAAGAAGCCGTTCACGTTCATTAGGTTGGCTATCTCCATAGCCTCGTAAAGGTACACATCTGCTGACTTTGCCATAGCTTCTGCCGTGCTAACTTGCATACGCTCCTCGCCAAAGCTTTGAATGATACCTAATAGTTTCTCAGCTAAAGCTTTGGTATCTCCTTGGGGGTCCTTAATAGGTGGTAGTGTAGTAGGCTCCGCCTCTACTTGTTGAGGTACTTGCTTTTTACTTATACCTAGTTGTGCTCTAAGGGCTGTTAATCTGTCTGACATTTCTGGACTCCTGCTTACTTGTATTGTTGTGGGTCTATGTTTACTTCTATTAACCGGGGAGGCTGCACACCTGTCGGCATACGGGCACCCCCCGAACTTCTTGCAACTGCTGGTAGTAGCTTCTACGTCCTCCGGCGTAACGATGCTAACCGATAGCTCTGCCATCTGTCCAGCCATTATCTCTAATTGTCTCCATGTACTCTCTATATCCTCCCATGGTACGTTCGGTGCCCTAACCTCCATAGCTTTAGGCTCTCCTCTGGTGGCATAATAGATATGTCTAAAGTCCACGGACTTCGGAGGTGTGAGTCCGTGGACTTGTACGAGTGACCATGCGTAGGCATGGGGTTGGATTAGCTTGGCAAGTTGGTTAGGTGTTTTGGCCCAACGCCAGCTACTGTCCCCAGTGGTCTTATGGTCATCCACTTGAATGTTATCAAAGTCTGTTAGGTTATACAGGTCCACCTTTCCTACAAAGGGAAGCGGGCCACACTCGCATTTGACCCACTCTTCCACTTTCCAGTTGCCCACTACACCGCACAGTCCGGGGTTTGGTGCATCGGTCCTGACTTCCGGCAGGAACTGCAGACCCGGCTCAGCTATGCGCCAGTACCTATTGTTGGGGTCTTCTGGTTTTTCCCCGAGGTCTAGGTACGTTTCTAATACATCGTGTACCTTGTTACCTATCTCCGCAGCAGGGCTACTCACCCTAGCTACTCTCCAGTAGTAGCTGTAGGCCCACTTACGTTTACAGTCCAGCCACGTTTCTGCGGCAGATGCGCTAAGGCGCATAGGTTTACCTAGTGCGTTCAGAAAATCCATGATCCCCCCAGTCGCAGATTTTAGCATCTACGAACGATTCAAAGTCTATAGGGTAGCACCTTTTCCGGGTGTCCCCAAATCTCTGCTGCTTCTTCTCTCCTACAGCTAGCATCTTAACCGTGTCATGTATAGTCGTAGCCTTAGGTCTACTAATACCAGCGTACGCATCCCAATGATCGTATACAGATCCGGGGTGAATCCACACTACACCACTTTCTCCATCCGTCTTGACGAATACATTACTAGAGGCGTAGTTGCCGGTAGCCAAGCCTATTAACTTATGTATAACTGTCAACACTGCAGGCTTGTATCCTTGGTCTGCTACAAACTGCCGGTGCCAAGAGGACATCTTACCCGAGACTAGGAAGCGGCCTTGGCCCTCTAGTTTGCGCGTCTCTCTCAACCAGAGGAAATGCTCTGCCATCCTGCCCGGTCTATTGCTAGGCCGTATCCAGTCCTTCACTCCCTTGCGGCCACCTAACTCCTCAAGGTATTTCCTAGCATTGGAGCCTGTGTTGATGTGTAGGATACGCTCAACGATAGCATCAATACCGTCCTTCCCCAATGCCTTACGAAAAGGTATACCATTGTCATCGTTGGAACACACTATAACTCGTAACGATGCGTTGAGGGTAGCAGGCTGCTTGTGCTTCTGGTTAACAAAATGACTGGAGTTAGCCACGTAGTTACGAAAGACCTCACTAGCATTGTGCTCGGCGAACTTGCTGTAGGTGATGCCTTCATCTGCTCCCAGCACTGGGCAAGTGAGCAGCCCTCCGTTGTGGTTTCCTGTAATGTGGTTGTAGTCACAGGGTGCGCTGCCCCATAAGCTAGCCAGTCCGTGGATAATGAGGGACTTTCCTGTACCCGGAGGCCCTTCGAGATACAGGGCTGCGATAGGCTCGGACCCTGTGTAGGTAGCTGCAGCCAGCCAGTCCAGCAGCCCGTCCACGTCACTACCACCTAAATGCTCCAGCCACTCGGCTATATCGGAATGGTACGTGGCTGGACACGTGGCTAGCTGATGCACACCCTGCATGATGATGCCAGCATCAGCGTCGTACAGGGTACCGTCTTGTCCTGAAACGAACACGGTCTTATCAACCGCTGCTCCGTAGTTGTTGAGGATAGTAGCCAGTGGGGTTCCTGCTTCGTACTCCGCAGTGAAGGGCAGGTTAGGCTCGGTGAATTTCCTGTAGTGTAGCAGCAAGCAGTCGTTGTCTGACGATACGTATCTATAAGGAGAGGAGGTGGTGTCTAGTTGGAACAGTCTACCACCCTTTCCTACCTGCTTGATGGTGAGCGGGTGCTCCGCACAGAACATGGTTCGGACAGCTTCCTCGTCGGTCTCTCTGTCATCAACCACTTCCCTACACTTATCCCACACTTGTTGAGGTGTAGGTCCTCGGCCTTGTGTAGAGAATATGGATGCCTTCACGTATCTGTAGAGCATGTTAGAGTCCGGTACTCTGCCCTTCTCTGATAGTACTCGAATGACGTGATAGGTGCACTCCGCTAGTCTATCCTTGTGCGGAGTGAGGGGGACACCATCACGTAATCGGTTAAAGTAGGAGGAGTTCCGTCCTTTGAACGCAGGCTTTACTCTCTCCCACTCATACTTATCAGGCGGTTCAGGGTCAGAGGGAGGCACTGCTCCCGTGTACTTGTCTGCTTCCTTGGCTTCTTGCCGATCACATACCCATGATGCCAGCTTCCACGCATCTTCCAGTGACAGATTAGGCGTAGCCTCTACACTACGCCAGACATAGGCAATCAATAACTCAGGGTCTGTTATGTTACCCACTGCAGCAATACTAGCCAGCATCGAACGAAGCACGGGGTAGGAGTGGCCGTCTTGGGTGGGTATAGGTCTTCCTAGTTTTAGGTAGGGGAACTTCCAAGCAGCTAACCATTCATCAAAGGATAGAGTAGGTGCCTCTTCTGGTAAGTCTCCTGTCACTGTAGCCTTGGTATGGTCTGTCTGTAGGTCCCACTTATTTTCTGCTGATAGTTTTATAGGGTCTAGCTTCCTGCCCTCTTCAATAGGACCCAAGTCTACGTAAGACTTGAGTACACTTCCATCTCTCTTTGCTCTAGGTAATCTAAAGAACCTAGTCCATTCATAACTAGCTGGGTCTACCGCCAGCCCCACCTCTTCCAGACTCGACCCTAGATTACGCAAGAAACTATTAGCCATCCCCACAGGAAGAGCAGGCTCCAGCTTCCATAGTAGCCGGAGACCTGCTCGGGTGGTGTACCCTCCTACACTAGAAAACAATACTTCTGGTAGGGAATCGAACGCCTCTAGCATGGCGTTCTCTGCCTCTTCCATACCCTCCCACTGTTTGTGGTCGGGGTTATCTATATCGTATATAGCCCAGTGTAGTTCGGGTTCTTGTCCTGCTGCCTTGAGAGCAACTAGAGCGGGGAGGTTTAGTCTAGGTTGTCTGGTTTCTCTAGGTACCAAGTACCCTACTGCCATAGCATCGGTATCTTGTTCCTTGATGAAATCTTCTAGGGGTCTGTGGTCTGCAAAGAGTAGGGTGTTTAAGCTGCTGGGATCTCCGTCCCACCCCGGTACAAATGCGTCCGGGAAAAATGCTATCTTCATCCTATCCTCCATAGGTCCTCGTAGGATAACAGGGAGCATACCTCCCTGCAATTATTATTATGTATCTAGGCTTCTCCTGCTACAGGCCACTCTACTTCCGGGGTTTGGGATAGCTGCATAAGCACTTCCCTTACTATTACCATGAAGTCGTAGGGTTGCATTCCTCCGTGAGAAGCTAGTGCAATCGTTGTGGTCAGAAGCATAATGACTGTCGCTTTGATGTCAGGCAGACTACCTAACTCCATCATAAAGGCATCGTGCTTTTTTACTAACGACTCCGCTTGTTCTCTAGTTATGTTGAAGGTCTCTTGCATATCTGCAATATGCTGCTCTGTCTCTTCTGTATTTACCATTTTACACTCCTCGTTCTAAACCCTTTCTTAGTTACAGGCACCTCCACGGTGCTCCATTTATGATCACATTCTATGCACTTCCTTTTCCTGTATATAAAGTTCGACCCCCAGCGTTTCTCTACGCATTTGGGGGTCTGCTTCCTCTCTTTACCTGCTACTGTTCTTAGGGATCCCGAAGCTCGGGAGTCTGTGACATTAACTTGTAAGCTACCACACTTTGTACATCTCACCTCTTCTCCTCTAGTAATGTATAGGTAAACGTGTCATAACCTGTGTACAGTATCTGCTTCTGGCACAAAGACATGAACGCTTGGTAATCTCTTGTACGTTTGAAAACTTGGCACCCTGCGCTCCACTTACCTACCTTGGATGCTGTCTCGTTCTTGCGGTAAGGATCCGTGCTACTGGCATGGATGTTAATGCCGAACATGCCCTTCTCTGCATTGACGTGATCGTACTCGTCATCTCGGTTAGAGTCCCGGTAAACCGTGACAGCGTTGCCTGTTTGGACAAGAGCTAGATACTTGGTGCTACCATGAGGTCCAATGCGGTACGCCCCACGATACTGACCGGGTGCAAGGATGGCAGTACCTGACACCTTGAAGTCTTGGCTTGCCGTCTCAAGGTAGTACTTGCCGGGGTCCGTGGTGATGGGCCAGTAGTTAGCAGTCCACTGCCCATTCTCCTTATATACACAGCACAGTAGGTCATCGAACTGGTCCGTCAAGTCTAGTCCGGCTGCTCGGATGGCCACTATGTTTAGATCGTAATCGCTAGGTCCCTCGAATACAACGTATCCGCTGGCCTTTACTAGTTTTAAGATGGGTGGTAGCATTGTTTTTCCTTATGTTTAGGGTGGCGTTGGCTCTTCCCCTTCCCTCTCTTACCGCTCCCTCTTTGTGCTTTGCTTTTGTGTGCGCCAGCACCTGCGCCTCCTCTCTTCGCATGAATAGCTGCGTGTATGTTGCTCATATCTTCCCCCTTATTTAGTATACCCGTCAGCATACCACCCACCACCGACCAGAACGAAGGCCGTCTTACTCACCTTCTTCTCCATAGGTGCCTTGCATTTATTGCAAGCTGGGGGTGCGTCTGAGTACTTCTGCATCACCTCTGTATTGGTGTGGCAATCTGTACATTTGAACTCATAGATGGGCATGATTACTCCACAGGTAGTACGAGTATACCGTAGGCTGTCGCGTTTATTAACATGGTACATCCTAACTCATGGATGTATAGAAAGGGTAGTCTATCTATCCTGCCGAGCGTGATGGTGCCAGCAGGTAATTTGATAAAGAGTATACGAGTACGCTCGTCCAGTATGTGGTGGCCTGCCATCCAAGACTCCTCTTGGTGACAGTATCGCAGACGATACCACATCATGACGTAGCGCACCTCCTAGTCACTAGCTACACCCCAAGGTGGCTTGGTAGCTGGGTCCTTCCACCTGACGGAGATAGCCACGGGTTTGACTAAGGTGTAGTAATTACGGTACGACGCAACAGCATCACCCTCTACGATACACTGAGGTTTGTACTTGTCAGCAATGGCTACCGCAAACTCGGTTAGGTCACCGGCTGGGACGCGGTGGACTAAATCCGGGCACCACTCTAGCAAGTCTTGGCTAGCGTGACGTTTGCCGTACCTGCGAGTGTACTCTGCACATAACTCTAACGCATGAGTACACAACCACAAATAGTTTGTACTTGTCTTGCCCGCCCACAGTGTGGATGGGTGCTTGGCGTGCGTTGACCTATACAGTTTTACAGGACAGTCGTCATCCTCTACACCGTTAGAACGGAGCACAGTGCTTAGCATCTGCGCACTCTCAAGTATCATCTTGACTACATGCTTGTCGCACTGCCAACGCGCGGCCTGTCTAGGTTCTTTGTGGATAAAGAATATATTCATACCTACCTCCTAACTCGTTCATATACAAATGGCACACCCAGTAGGACTTGAACCTACAACCCCCGGCTTAGAAGGCCGGTGCTCTATCCAATTGAGCTATGGGTGCAAAGTGGTGGAACCGGTAGGACTTGAACCTACGACCCTCCGGGTATGAGCCGGGTGCTCTGACCAACTGAGCTACGGTTCCATATACGACTTACCCTAAATAAATTAGTTGGTTTGCTCTAGGGCATCCCAGAACCTATCCCATAATTTCTGCCGGGCGTTCATTAAATAAGAGTGTCCCGGCTGCCGATACTGGTGGTTGCACATGACGGCGTACTGGTCTTTTTTGCCAGTCATTATCTTCGTCACTTCCTCGGGCGTGGTGGTTTGCT
>WLWH01000170.1_pt1 | contig 56964 bp, 67 predicted proteins | sample 6712741 | NCBI WGS metagenome assembly WLWH01 (sample SAMN12718694, study PRJNA515312) | sponge metagenome | isolation source: marine sponge | host: Mycale hentscheli | place: New Zealand: South Island, Marlborough, Capsize Point | collected 2003-05-01 | reverse complement strand
CTGTCAGCCACAGCAATTAACTTGGAGTACACTTCATGAGCAACCTAAGTGACCTACTCCCAGCAGGAGCTAGTGCCAAACAAATTACAGCTACCGATAGTGGTAGTGGAATAGCCACCAAGAAGCCTGTCGTTATGAGTGCAAGCGGGACTGTTACTCAGGTATCAGGAAGTACGATTGTTACGTCGGCAGGAGCGGAATCTACTTTTGACTCTGCTGCGATTAGTAGTTTTGTTGAGGCAACGTATGACACAGCTAATAATAAAGTCGTAATGATATGGCGAACAAGCGCAGCCGGAGATTACGGTTATGCAGCGGTAGGTACGGTAAGTGGGACAAATATTTCGTGGGGAACAAGAGTAGCCTTTAACAGCGGTGTTACGTCACTGGGCAGGATTGACTTCGATACGAATGCAGGAAAAGTCCTTATTATATTCAACAGTAGTATTACAGGCTCTAACATTGGTTATGGGATTGTGGGAACCGTTAGCGGAACCAGTATATCTTTTGGAACTAAAGTGGCTCTTCACACACGGGAGTATAACGATGCGGCGATTGTTTACGACTCATCCGCCAATGCCTCTCTTATTGTTTATGCTGACCCCGGCAATTCTGCTTATCCAACAGGGAAAGTAGCAACGATCAGTGGAACCTCTGTTTCGTTTGGCTCTGCCGCAGTTATAGCTTCTTATGGCTTACAGTCTGTGAGTTTAGCGTATAGCACTGCTGCGTCAAAAAGTGCGGTAAACATGCGCGATGTTCATAATGGGGATCAAAGGGCTGTGGTAGCAACGATAAGCGGAACCTCTGTTTCTTTTGGTGCATATACTCAAGCCTCTTCTAATTATTATCACAGAAATACGGCTGCTTACGATGTTAACGCGGATAGAGTAGTTTTTGCGGGTACAACGCAAGGTGCTAGTTATTATGGAAGATGCGTAGTAGGGACAATTAGTGGAACCTCTATTTCTTTCGGAACAGAAGTAACTTTTACAACCTCAACACTTGGTTACCAAAAGGCAGTTTATGATTCTTTAGCTAAGACAATAAATATATGCTACGCGATAGACGCTGTTTCTCGTTTAGGGGAAATGGTTGTAGGTACGGTTTCGGACACCACTATAGCGTTTGCATTACCTTTTCAATTCCATCCAAACCCTACAAAGGAATTGGGAGCTGCTTTTGATCCTGACACAAATCAAACAATTGTTGGCTATTTAGGTACAAGTGATTATGGCGAAGCTAAAGCTCTAGTTACAGGCAGAGCAGCAACAAACCTCACCGCCCAAGCTTTTGTAGGCGTAGCCGACAGCGCAATATCAGCTAGTGCAGCGGGTAGCATAATCGTGCAGGGCGGTACGGTTACTGGCCCTACTGCTGATGTCACTGTTTCACAAAGTCTAAGCAGTGCTTTTCTTTTCGGGCAAGATGCTCCTGCCGATGCCGTTAACTCAAAAGCAGCGGCGGCGGGTGGCAATAACTATTTAATAGCCTATGAAGTTAATGATGGAGCAACTAAAGGCGCAAGAGTGCAAGCGGCTACAGTTACTACTGGAAACCTGAGTTATGGAAGCTCTGCTGTAATAGGTGCTAGTACAGATTTTGTCTATAATTATTCTATTTCTTACGACAGCACTAATGACAAGTTTGTTGTTTTTTGGCGTAACCAAACCGATGGTTATATTTATGCCGCAGTAGTTACGCTAACAGGAAACTCAGTTTCTTATGGTGCGACAAGCGCCGTTTATAGTGCAGTTAATCTCAACCGCGCAGGTAGCTTTAGCTCTACTTATGATCCCGATACTGACAGGGTCATTTTGGGGGTATGTGACGATAGCGATAATTATGCCTACAGCGTTGTTATTGAACTTGGAACAACCACTATTGATACGGTGGGAACACCTCAAAAGATAGACAGTGCATCTGCAACTGCGGGATATGGTAAGAGCATTGCTTTGTGTTACGACACGACCGAAAACAAAGTTATAGCTACCTATGTATATGTAGGTGGAGGCGGTAGCTACTATTTAAGAGTTGCGGCAGGGACAGTGGCAGGGGGTGTTTCTAATTCTACTACTTGGGGTTCCAGTTCAGTTGTTTATTCGGGGGATGCTGACCGTGCAGCGATTGCTTATAACGCGACAGATCAAAGAGTGGTTGTTGCCTACAAACAAGTATCCGACAGCAAAGGTTACTCTTCTGTAGCTACCGTTTCAGGTACAACAGTGACAGCAAATACTCCAAGCATATTTTTTGATGCCGCATCGGGTACTCTTTCTATTTTTGGTTTAGCACATGATGCGTATGTAAATGAAATGGCTATTTATGCAAGAGCCTCTGCGGGGGATGCGTTTAGTGGCTCAATAGATACAGCAGCGAACACTATTGTTTGGAACGCCAAGTTTGATGTTGACGCAAATGCGTACAACCCCCCTCAGATTGCATTTAATTCAAATACTAACCAAACAATTATATCGGGTGCGGCGGGTTCCAAAGCACAGTCTAATAGTTATATTTGGACTGTGCCGGGGACACTTACCGGACAGCCTTTAACAACAGGAACTAAGTATTTCGTTACCCCATCGGGTGGCTTTTCGTCAACAGCGGGTGACCCAAGCGTCAATGCAGGGATCGCAATTTCAACAACATCATTACTTTTAAATGGAGACTCATAATGAGCCAGACTATAACTCGAAATGACGGCAACGTAAGCGTTTATGTATTTGACGATAGCGTTAATGTCGATCTATCAGCAACACCTAACGCGACTGTTAGAAACAACGGCGGCAACGATTTTGATATCGGTGACTTAAATGCAAGCAACGCAACTATTCACACAGGCGTGACTGCTCCTGATGGATGGCAAGGTGGTAAGCACACCTATGACGGCAGCTCTTGGGGCGATGTCAGTGGATGGGTCGATCCATCGGCAGGAATGCTTGAGCAGGACAAAGTGCGCTATGCAGCCAACAGTGCTTACAGCTCGACTTTCACTGATGCAGTCCAGACTGAAATAGACCGCATTAAAGCGTTGTAGTGCTTTTTTTAGTCTTCAAGGTTATTACTTGTGATCGAGGTGGCAGTAGCGGCGCAAGCTGCGTTCAAGGCATATTCTCTTCTAAAGTCCGGCATAGATCGGGGAAAAGAAATCGAGGATATGTCTGCGACTGTGCGGAGGTTTTTCGACGCTAAACACGACATCAACAAAGCCGTTGAAAAGGAAGAAAAGCGGCAAGCCAAGTACGGATTGGAAGAAAGCTCAACGCTTGGCGAAGCTATTGATTATATTGAAGAGCAGGAGCGCATAGCCAAGTTAGAAGACAAAATTAAATGGATGTACATTAATCAGGGTAAAAGCGCAACGTGGGCTAAAATTAAACGAGAAAGTGAACGACGACAGAAAAAACGAGAGTCGGATAAAAGAAAAGCGTTAAAAAAACAAAGCACCGACTCACAGCTTGTAAAGACATTGTTGTTAATTTTTACGTTTATAGGATTAGGCATGGTGGGAATAGGTGGTATTTTGTTTTTAATAATTAATTTAGGGTCGAATTAGTGCCGCTTACAAAACTACAGTTTAGACCCGGAGTAAACAGGGAAACCACTTCCTACACCAACGAGGGCGGTTGGTTCGATTCAGACAAGGTAAGATTTCGCGCAGGGTTGCCTGAAAAGATTGGCGGGTGGGTCAAGACTTCTATCTATAGCTTTTTAGGCGTTTGTCGCGCTTTGCATACGTGGGTAACGCTAGGCGGCTCACGGCTCACGGGCGTAGGCACTTCTGAAAAGTATTACATTAACGAAGGCGGTCAGTATTACGACATTACGCCGTTGCGTGTAACCACTGCCGCTGGTGATGTTACCTTTACCGCGCTTAACGGATCAGCCGTTTTAACAGTAACGGATGCTGCTCACGGCGCGGTGCTTAATGACTTTGTAACTTTTTCGGGAGCGGCAACACTGGGCGGGACAATTACCGCCGGGGTTTTAAATCAAGAATATCAAATTACCGAAATAGTTGATGACAGTAATTACAAGATTCAAGCCCGTGTTGCGGGAACCACTATTCAAGATATTACCGTTGACGGTCAACTTAGCCCTACCCTAGTCCTAGCCAATGGTTCGGATACCGGTAATGGCGGCGCTTCTGTAGTTGGAGCCTATCAAATTAATACCGGACTAACGCTGTCTGTATCGGGCACAGGGTGGGGTGCAGGTACGTGGGGTCGAAGCACTTGGGGTTCAGGTGTTTCAAATACGGTAACTAACGAACTTCGCGTGTTCACACAGGACAACTTTGGTGAAGACCTTATTTTTAATGTGCGTGACGGCAATATTTATTATTGGGATGTCAGTGCTTACACTTTGGGCACTGATCGCGCTGTACCCTTATCTACCCTAGGGACCGATATCACGACGCCTACTGTCGCCAAGCAAGTGTTAGTCAGTGATAGAGATCGTCACGTAATGGTGTTTGGATGCGATTCCGAGACAAACCCCGGTGTACAGGACCCCTTGCTCATCCGATTTAGCAGTCAAGAGTCTTTGACCACATGGACGGCGACTGTAGAAAACACAGCCGGTGATTTGAGGGTTGGCGTAGGTTCAGAGATTGTCTGCGCGGTAGAGACAAGACAACAGATACTGGTGTTTACCGACGTGTCGCTTCACGCCATGCAGTTTCTTGGACCGCCATTTACCTTTGGTATTGATCAAATATCCGAAAACACCACTATTGCGGGACCCCTTGCTGCCAAGGCCGTAGACGATATGGTGTTCTGGATGGGCGTTGAAGAGTTTTACATTTATACAGGACAAGTTCAAAAGCTGCCTTGCACCGTGCGATCTTACATTTTTAATGACTTTAACCTGTCGCAAAAAGAATTAGTGACGGCAGCACTAAATAGTTCGTTTGGAGAAATCTGGTGGTTTTATCCGTCTAGTAGCTCTACTGAGATCGACAAGTACGTGATTTACAACTACGAAGAACAAGTTTGGTCTTACGGTAATTTAGTTCGCACGTTCTGGTTAGACAGGGGTGTTAACGATTTCCCAGTTGCGGCGGGTACAGATGGTTACTTGTACAACCAAGAGTCCGGGTTAAATGACGGCAGCACGTCTCCAGCTTCTCCTATTACAAGTTTTATAGAAAGCAGCCAGTTAAGCCTTGGCGAGGGCCAAGACTTTGTGTTCTTGACGCGGTTAATCCCAGACGTGACGTTTGATGCGTCTACCGATTCGGAAGCTAGTCTTAACATGACCCTTCAGACACGGAACTATCCGGGTGGAAACTACGTGCAGAGCAAGGCTTCGGCGGTTACGCAGACTGCTACAACGCCCGTGGAACAATTTACAACCGAAACTTACATTAGGCTGCGCGGCAGATCGTTTGCGCTTAAAGTAGACTCCAACACCGCTGACATACAATGGCGCTTGGGCAGTCCTCGGGTGGAAGTCCGCCCTGATGGGAGAAGATAGTGGCAGATATAGACCGAGGTATAGGCAGCATTTCTGAAAAAGTAAAAGCTTTTTTTGCGGGGGCTAAAGAAATGCCCGAAACCGTGTTTGAATATATCCAAGAACAAACTCCATCGGGCGTAATGGAAGACGCTAAAAACATGGTTACAGGTACTTTACAGGGTTTAAAAGAAGCGCCGTTACAAGCCGCGTTAGAGACTTTTGTGCCTCCAGTAGGGATAGCCGCAGGGATAGCCGACGCAAATATGTTAGCGGCCCGCGCTTTAGAAGCAGAAAAAATAGGGGACATAGCCGCTTCTGATTCTTTAAAACAGTTAGCCACGTTATCGGTGCTTAGTATTATTCCGGGGATTCCTAGAATAAGCCGTCTAAAAGCAAAAACACCTAACCAATTAGCGGAAGATATTAGACTTGAAGAAAGCATGGCTAGGCTAGAACAAACGGTTAAAGACCCTAATAGAAAGGTAAACGCCAATCGCCGTGTTTTACCCGAACCAAGGCGCTTTGACGATTACGAAAATCCAAAAGACCGCGATGACAGGAATCGGCCCCGATGAGTACCCGCAAGGTCGTAAGGCCGTTATTTCCGCAAGCTCCGGCTGATTACAGCCAGAACTACACCGCCGAGGTTGTTAGAGCGTTCTCTGTGTTTCTTCAACAGGTGCAGAATCCCGGCGATCTACGGGCCACGACCCTTACGCTGACGAATTTACAAGAGAATAACCAAGGCTTAGAAATAGGCGCAGTGTTCCAAGTTAACGGAGTCCTGCACATTACATTAGCGAATCAAGCTTACCTAGCGGGCACGTCGGCTACGACGGCAGTTGGGCAGGTAACAGTTACCGTATGAGAAGTGACAATATCTCTACTTTGAGCAATAATAGACAGAATAATAACGGAGTCTTTTTGTGAACGATTTTGTGCGACCAGAATCAATGGAAGTTCCCGAAGGCGGTATTGCTTCTTTTCTTACGGCAACGACCGGAGATTGGGCAGACACCGACGAAAGAATACCTTCAAGCGGTATTGGTAGCGTTCGGTCTGTAGCTGATCAGCTTGCAGAATACGGCCGTTATGAAGATACCTACATGGTTCACGCCGCCGAGGGAGAAACAGTTATCCCGATGGCAGTGTTTGATGAAAACCCACGATTAAAAGCTACGTTATTTAATCAAATGCGTTCAATGGGCATAGATCCCGAACGATACGTGGTGGGTAGCGAACTTAATTCAATTAACCCTGTAACCGGCCAGCCTGAGTTTTTTCTCAAAAAGCTGTTTAGAGGGCTTAAAAAAGCCGTTAAGAAAGTAGTCAAAGTTATTAAGAAGGTAGCGCCCATTGCGTTATCTATTGGGTTATCTTTTACACCGCTTGGTGTGATTGCGGGTTCTGCTTTAGGTAGCGGCATAGGCACCTTGATACAGGGCGGCAGTCTCAAAGACGCGCTCAAGATGGGTGCTATAGGCGGTTTAACCGCAGGACTGTTTAAAGGCGTTACCGGAGCCATTGGCTCTAAAATGCAAGGCGGCACATTAGGGGCGGGCTTTAGAGCGGGGGTGCAGTCTGGCTTACCCGACGCAATGAGAGCATCACAAGCAGCGGCGCTTAATCAAACTGCGGCACAAGCGGCTAATCAAGCGTTACCGCCTCCGGTTGCTCCGGCAGGGTCTACTACGGTAACAGGAGCTACGAATGCTCCTGTAGCCAATATACCGGGCGCAAATACAACGCAAAATTTAGCGGCGGCTCAACGACAGCCAAACGTCTCGCTACCTCCGAACATGCAGCAGACGATAACCGCCCCTCGACCAACAGCAGTTGCTGCTCCTGCGGCTAATAAAACCGTAATGACGCCAACGACAACGGATTTATTTGCTCCAGACAACGTCAAACAAGGGTTTAGGGGAGGCGTATCGGGAACGGATACAGCAAGTGCAGCAAGCGGCACAGCACAATCCGGTGTTACACCTACGGGAGGAGGTATCGCAGAAACTAGCGTAGCTGCGGATACTGCTTTTAATTTTGCAGACGATATGGCTCAAAGATTTGGACCGCAACCTGTTCAAAAAACACCCGGATTTTTTAGATCGCTTAAAGATATGGTTGTAGACGTTGGCCCGGGAGATAAAAGTTTTTTTGAAGCGGGTAAAGACGCTTTTTTCCCTTCCAGTTTTTCTGCTGAAGAAATTTTAAGAGCAGAATTAGGTTTACCCCCTGAAGCTACGGTGGGGCAAGTTATGACAGAAGCGGGTAAAACGGCCGGTTTAAAAGAACTAGGCTATAGGGATTTGTTGGCGTCTTTAGGAAAAGCAAAAGGGTACAACCCTAACATGCTACGTCAATATGGCCCATTAGCGGCTGCGGGACTTGGGGCATTAGGTTTAAGCGGAGGCTTTGAAGGCGAGGACATTCCCGCGCCACCCGATCCTTTTGATATGGGCGGTCAAAGCGGTTTCGACTTACTGTCCGCCGATCCACAAGCTTATCGAGTATTTTATGCCGGAGCGCCTTATAACTTAGGAGGCAAGCCTTACGGCGCCGCCGAAGGTGGCTCTACTTCAGACTTTCCACGTAGGGATGGCGCAATAGCGGGACCCGGTACAGGGACCTCTGACGACATTCCGGCCATGTTATCTGACGGCGAATTTGTAATGACCGCACAAGCGGTGCGCGGTGCAGGAAACGGCAACAGAAATCAAGGCGTTAAAAAAATGTATGAAATAATGCGTAGTTACGAGGGCGTTGCCTAATGGCTAATGAAACCACCACACAGATAGTCAGAGAAGACCCTAGGGTCGAAGCGTTCCGTCTAGGCACTCTCCAAGACGTTAAAGACCTTGTAACCGCTCGATTGACAGACGAGTCGGCGCTTCCTCCTGCGTATCAAGTAGCGGGGCTTACCGGATTAGAAAAACAAGCAGCAACGATGGGACAAGCAGGGCTAGGCGCTTACGTTCCTTATCTGCAAGGTGGCTTAAATCAAGTTACTGCTGGGCAAGACATGATTCAAAACGCGGCGCTTCCTACGTTAGGACAGGGCCAAGAATATTTATTAGAGTCTGGACGGTTAGCCCAACAGCTACGTGAGATTCCTTATCAGTATCAAACGGCTGCGGGCGAAGGAATGCTTGCCAGTGCCGGGACGTTCGATCCTTCTACGCAAGTGTCTAGTTTTGAAAACCCTTATGAAGATGCAGTGGTCCAACAAACCTTGCAAGATATCCAAGATCAAGGTGATGTGCAGCTTCAACAGCAACGCGCCAATGCCGTGGCTAGTGGTGCGTTTGGTGGATCGCGCTCCGGCATTATGGATTCTGAACTGGCTGCCAATATATTACGAGAGCAAGGTAGAGCCGCCGGTAACCTGCGCCAGCAAGGTTATGAGTCTGCACGGAACGCGGCACAACAGGCGTTTGAGAACACGCAGAACAGAAGGCTTCAGGCTTCAGAAGGCATAGGTAATCTGGGCTTAAACTACGGGCAGCTTAGTCAGGCTGACATTGGGCAGATGCAAAGCATCGGGCAAGGACTCGGTTCTCTTGCGGGACAGTACGCGGGCCTCGGCACACAGGCCGCCAACCTTGGCTTACAACAGGCCGGGTTAGGCCAGTTAGCACAAAGCTCAAACCTAAGTGACATTCAAACGCTTACCGCATTAGGTGCTATGCAACGTGGACAGCAACAGGCAGAGCTAGATGCGGTCAGACAAAGCAACGTAGAAAGACTAGCCGCCCCTTATCAACAGCTTGGTTTCTTGTCGGACATTTCTCGCGGTACACCGACTAGCCAAGCTACTATTACGACGCAAGGCGGCGGGCAACAACCTTCTACAGCACAACAGGTTTTGGGACTCGGCATAGCAGGACTCGGCGCAGTACAAGGAGCGCGGACTATGGGAATGGGCTTCTAATATGACAATACTCAATCGACCAATGTTTATGAATCGCGGCGGCTTGATGCGCCATGACGAGCGCACCATCCGTAATGTTGACGACGAGATTTACCGAATTGCACCGAGAACACACGGTAGTGGCGCGGGACGGATTGATGCACGGGAAGAATATGCCCGTGATCTGCGAGAAAAAGATTATTTACGCGCTCAAATGAACCGTTTGGCAAATGGCGGCCAACCTATGCCCATGATGGACCCGGCAATGATGCCCCCTCCCATGCTCCCGGCTCCCGGTCCAGCCCCGGAAGCTCAAGTGCAAGTGGCAGAAAATGCGGCGGCACAACAGGGAGAAGCGTTAGGTCAAGAATATCTTGACGAAATGATGACGGGTATAGACACCGCTGACAGCACCGAAGAATTGATCGACGCCATGCGTGGTGATGACCGGACTTTACAAGAGCGTTATGACGAACTGGCTAACTTTGTAGGAGAACGTGACGCTTCGGCTACTCCTGAATCTGTTTTAACGCTTGTTCAGCCTACGATTATGATGACAGAGCAGGGCGCAATGGACTCTGGCATTGGCGAATTGATGCAAGGCATTTCTGGCGAAGTTGACATGGAAACCGAGATGGGCGTACCTACTCCGATGGGGCAGGGCATTGGCGAACTAATGATGAGTCAGTCCGTAGAGGAAGTCATACCTGAAATGAACGCGGGCGGTCCGGTGCAACGGTTTGCTCCCGGCGGCCAAGTAACAGGCCCTAATTTCAGTAACATCGCTGATATGATTCAAGGTTTAGGGACACCGTCTACGGAAGATCAGTTTTCAAACATGGTTGATGAACGTCTGCCGGTATATCAGCGTTTGTTAGGAGACACCGATCAAACGCAACGGGACCTACAATCCAAACTTTATTTTGATATTGCTCAAGCGGGGTTAAATCTTGCTTCTGGCACAGACCCCAATACGGGGCAGTCAATGGCAGGAAGACCGTTAGCGTCTCAGTTAGCTTCTGCCGCGCAACCTGTAGCGGCAAGTGCTGCACAACAAGCGGGTCAGTTACGCAACGTAGAACGTGCGGCCGCAATGGGTGCTTTACAGTCCGCTGAGTCTGCCGAGTCCGCTCGGATAAACGCAGAAAGACAAGCACAACTGGCGTTGTTCGGTGGCGGTCTAGAGGGTTTAAGTCAGGATAGAGACTTCCTAGGACGATCGAATCTACTGGGACAACAGATCCTAGGAGAGTCGGCGCTTCAAACCCAACGAGATTTGGCAGCAATGAAGCGACAAAAGAGTCAAGAAGAATATGGAATGTCGCTACAAAACGCACAAAATGACGCCAATTTAATTTTACAAGATGAAGGCAACATAGATGCTTTGGAACGAGCCGCACAAAACTTTGATTATGAAGGGCAACTTTTGAATCAACGAGGAGAAATAAGTACAGAGTTCCTAGAAAACGAACAGGCGCAGCAATTGTTAATTCAAAGCATACAGAACGTAGATGATCGCAACGCTGCGAGAGAAATGATTGAGGCAACAAAGTCGCTGCAAATTTTAGACAATGAAGCCGGTATGCTTAGACTTCAAACACAGCTAGATGCAGCAGCGACGGAAGCCGGTCTTGACCGAACGCATAACATTATCATGCAACAAGATCGCATCTCGGAAAACGCACGACAGTTTGATGTAGATCAAACACGGTTAACGGATACCTTTTTAAGACAACTAGGTTTGGATCGAACAGCTTTAGAGAGCATTGACCGATACAGAAAATTTCAGTCGAACGAAGCCGAAAGACAGCGGCTTGCTACTGTTGGGGGAGAAGGCACGGGCTTCTTCCAAAAAGGTATTCTTTCTCCTTTGGGAATTCTTCCGATTCTTAACGACCTCGGTGAAGACTCTGCATTGAGGCAGAATCAAGAAGCGATGGACAATCTCAACATTGCAAAGAGAAGCGGACAGGAATTAGCTATTGAACAATTCGATTACATGAGACAGGTGCAGAACAATGCGCGTTTTCTAGAAACACAACAACAGGCTGCAAATCAACAATTAGCTGAACGTAAGATGAGTTTGCAAGAATTTCAGGCAATTACCAAAGCTATTCAAGATCAACAGAGGGATTTGACCTCCATTTTTGGCAACAGTTACGAGGGCACAGTAAGAGGCTTGCTATCCGATCAAAACACTCTTAACGACTACGCAGCGGGCACCCTTGATCCAAGCACTACTAATGTTATTGATCAAGCCATATTGGTGTTGCAAGAACCAAGATCGGTTTATGATCCTAATACTGGATTAAGCACCACACAACAGACGGATTTACCAAGAGCCGTTAAAGATGCGCTTTTTAAGCGAACTTATAATAATTTACCTTTACCGGACGAAGGTGGAACCGGATTTAATTTCCCTAATCCGCTTAACCCGCTTATAAATGACATAACTAATTTAGTAAGCCCGACTAATTTTCAGAGCGGTGGAGAAGTTTCAGAACGGCAACAACAAGCAATGGAACGGTTAAATCGATTTTTGGGCAACCGCGACCCAAGCCTTTCTGAACCCGCTGAGCTACCGGGTCGCATTGTCGATGAAACCATTGATTTTGAAGCTACTACGGGTTTGCCTACGGGTTTTAGTAATATTGCTAACACGGTTTCAGATACGTTTCGAGATGTGACAGGACTCGGTCCCGGACCGTTGTTTCCTGACGTGGAGCGTGGCGGCGAACAATTAAGAGCAGTTGCCAACATGACACAGCGTTTCATCCGGGATTCTGTAGCAGGACGACCTTTTGCGGTAGAGATCGAAGCAATGGCTGAAGAGATTGCCCAACCGGGGGCATTTCGTATGGATGAGCGCAACTTGGTCAAACTACAAACCATGCGTTCTCAACTTTTAGAGATTGGTGATATGGCGCAAGAAATTTTGAAAAGTCCTCAAGCGTTTGATCAAAAAAGCGTTATTAGCGCCAGAGAAGATTTACAACAGCTTTCGCCATTAGTAGACAACTACAATAAGATTATTAAATCTTATGAGATAGGCTTAGGTAAAGAAGACAAGCCTGATCCGTCCATGTTTGAACGAGGTTTGGGTAACGCGCAGGGTAACGCGGCAGGTTATGCTGGCGGTTCTATAATGGGACCACCTCCGGGTTTTGAAGAAAAAAACATGACCTTTCTGGGTTATGACACAGGAGTACCAAACAGCGCCATTTTGGCTAACCAAGGCGGACCTATAAACCGAAGGCGCTCTTAATGGCTTCTCCTTTTGACAACAACCCGCAGCTTCAGTTTGACCTCCGTGCCGCACAAGTAGCCGGGTTAACTGAAAAAGACATTGCCATGTATTCGTCACAACGGCGTAACTACGATTACGACGCGGCCCGCAAAGCAGGTTTAGATGATGCGGACATTATCCGTTATAACATTGCTAACGTCAGCGACGCAGGTGGGGCAGGGGCTTTTGCTCAAGAGGCAGTTCCCGCACTGGTGACTGCACCCGCTGTGGGTTACGGCATGGCAAAAGGTTTTCAGGCCGGTTTAAACATTGGTCGATACGTGCCGTATGCTCCCGCTAGATTTGGGGCGGGTATTTTAGGAGCCTTGGTAGGCGCAGTAATTCCCTCTGCTGTTGGCGCGGCTGTTACAGACGAAGTAAAAGAACGAGCAGGACTTGATGGTCAATACGTGCCGTCCGCGCAACCCGGCGCACAGGCCGGTACAACCTTTGGTTTTGTAGCAGGATTTGGATTACCAACTATCGCACGAGCCGCAGCCTCCAAGTTAGCAGGAAGCAAAGTAGGTAATGCTCTGGGACTTCAACCACTAGGTGCGCCTGTCGCTCAAGCAGGAGATGACGTTTTTCTGCAAACAGGTGCTAACAAAGTGAATTTAGGGGCCTCTGTCTTTTTGGATGACGTAGCCAATTCAGCAGGAATGACTAAAGCATTTGGAAACTTTCTTAAAAAATCCGAAGACGCATTGACCTCTAGTCGCGGCCGTCGGTTAGAGTCTCCTATGTTGGGATTAGCTACCGATGCGGGCATCGGCGCAGGTGCAGCGTTAGGTCGTGGCGTAGCAGAGGCCACGGACCCCGGTAATGTGTTACTTGGCGTGGGGGCTGAAGTAATTGGCGGAACATTGAATGTCGCCAGTTTGTTAAACCGCGTAGGTAGTCGCATTGCAGATTTAGGTAAACGGGGTTTTAACAGAGTGCGCCCCGGACGCGCTGCCGACGAAGATCGAGCCAGAACGGTCTTGCAGCGAATGGTTAATGATTTTGAAGAGCAAGCTACTAATATTGCAACGCGACCAGATGGGACCGTAGACAAAGCAATTAGGGAAAAAGCAGGTGTTGATTTAAAAAGCATTATTAACAAATTAGATGAAACCGACCCCACTATTTTTGGAGCGGGAGGTAAACCTCCAAACCTTAACGCCGCTGAAAAAACAGATTCTGAACTGATGCGAATTTTAGGCGCTACTTTGTTAAGTATGCGGGGTGCAGGAGACACTGATTTTTTACGAGCAGGTGTTATTGCTCAATCTACTCAAGCGGCCAAAGATATAGGCGCTATACTAGATTCCCTTTCGCTTATTGAAAATCCCGGTTTAATGTCCGAAGTAAGTCGCTTAAAAGAAGACACTTTTAAAGAGTTATTAGAAGGTGTCTTGAACGCACATACTTTGAAAGCCATAGATGTAGGGAATCGCATAGGAAGAAGAACCGGCGTAAAACCTACGGAGGCGGCTGAACAAATTATTAACACGGTGTTGCGGGCCAACGATCAAGCCAGAAGCATAGAAAGTAGGCTGTGGGGGGATACCCAAAAAAATATAGATATTGCTATCCCGAATGTAGTAAGCAAGTGGGAGGCGGAAACAGTTGTAAAGAAAGGAGGTACTGAAGCGGCTAAAAAGCTTTACATCCCTTATTTGAATACTTGGATCAATGAACGTAAAGCGGAAGCAGTTGCCCGTGAACAAGCAATTATTAACCAACGGGAAAAAGATATTGTAAAGTTGGAAGACAAAGTTAACGACGAAATTAAAAGTTTCCGAACACTTTTTAGCGACACTTTACCCGACAACATGAATATGCAAGACATCAGAGCTTTCCTAGAAAAACCGGATGCTCTAAAACAAAGTTCTGTTGGATCGCGTCAACTTGAAGACGCTCGTCGTAGAGCATCAACAGCCCGCCGAGATCATGCAGCAGGTAACATGTCCATCCAAAAGGCTGAAGGTATCGAAAAAGCTTATGACAATGTTTTACAAAAAATTCACGACCGAGATGTAAAACAAATAACTTCTTTGTTTGACGAAATAGATGCCATCGCTGGACTACCCGCACCGAAAGAACCAATCACCGCGACCTCTGGACAACTGGTTAGGTTTCGTTCTGAAATGTTAAAAAATTCTAGGGTCACAAACGCCACAGAGGCAGGAGCCGCACAATCTGGTTATTACAGCGCAATGGGAGAAAAAGCTCTTGACGATCTAATTGCTGAACCTGCCGAAAAACTTGGTCTTAGTGGCAAACAAAGAATAGCTTACGACACCGCTCGTTCTTTTTCTAAAGCGTACAACGATGTTTTTACCCGTGCTTACGGCGGAAAATTAATGAGTACAACTACCTCTGGTGCAGATCGCGTGACGCCAGAAAAATTAGCTAACAACTTAATTCTTAGCGCGGGTAATGAAACTGCAAGCAACTTAAAACAGCTTGACGAAGCGATGGACTTTGTCATTAAAAAACAAAAAGATCCTGTTTTAAAAGCTGAAATGAAAGACCTTAAAAAATACGGGATTCGTGGTAATACCGAAATAATTTTGCGAGAGTTTTTAGCTAAAGGTGCAATAGATCCTTTAACCAATCAAGTAAGCCGCCAGAGATTGGCGCAATTACTTCAAGAGTATAAAGATGTGTTTGAGTTACCTGCTTTTGCCACGGTAGGAAGAGATTTACAACGGGCAGATACCGCTCAACTTTTATTAAATAAAGTTAAAGAGGACATCACTACCGCAGGTTACAAAATAAGACAGACGGGTACGCCCGGATCGCAAAGTATTAGACCAAAGGGTAGCCCGCGTCGGGGCGAAAAAACCGCAGTACCTCGTGGTCCAACAGATTTTGAAGTGCCCATAATTGCACAACGCGGGAAAGATATAGACGCCTTTAGAACTTTTTTAGCAAACGAAGAAAACCCTGCTACTGAAATAATCAAAATACGCGCATCAAACAATCCTGAAAGACAGATACGGGGTTTGGCAAAATTAGCACGGACGGGTAATCGAGACGTTGAAGGAAACGCTGTCACCGGTTTACAACAAGTAGTGGTTGACGCTGCTGTAGAAAGTTCCAGACGTAAATCCGGTGATTTGCGTGGCACAGTGGATTTTTATAAATTCAATGAATTTTTGAATGAGCCAATGGCTGCCAATCAAAAATCGTTAAGAGAAGTGTTACGCGATGAAAAAGTGTTTTCCGATGCAGAGTTTAATGACTTAGTTACGTTAGCCAATTATGGACAAAATGTCGAAAGGATTATACAAGGCGCGGATAAACCCGATCAAATTATTGCGGAAATATTAGCCAGTGGAAGTTTGTTAGCTGCTGCCGCCGGTAGAGCAGCGGGCGCTAGTTTATTTACTTCGACTTTAGATCGCATTTATCGTGCGGTTGGCTTAAACAACATGCGTAGTGCAGCTTTAGTAGAAGCTCAGTTAGGTGCAACGCTTGCCGGAAAATATTTAGAGCAGCTACCCGGACAGGCTGTAGAAGAAATACTATTTGAAACTTTTCGAGATCCGAAAAAAATGTCTGCCATGCTCAAGACTTTAAAAAATCCTGCCGACGTTAGAAAAATTCATCGTATACAACGACCAATTATAGAAAGTATTATCGGTCTTGAGGGCTATCGTGAAATTGAAGAACGAATTAGTGACGATGCTTTTTTTGAAGAAACCGAAACAATCGAAGAAGTGCCTGTAGCGGCCGCACCACGGCCCGCGCCACAATCTAGCGAACCTTTGGTTCAACCGGCGGTTGCGCCTATGCCTATGCCTATGGCTCCACCTCCACCTCCCCCGGCTCAAGGACAACAAGCGGCTTCCCCTACCACTCGTTCTCAGTACGCGGCCATGTTCCCTTACGACACTGCCAGTGAAGTCATTAAAGGCCGGGAAGGCATTGCCTCGTTAATGTCGTGAACGAAATAAAAATAAAAATTAGTGGCGACGAAGCGTTAGCCTTCATTGACCGTCTGTCTCAGATAGAAGCAGACTTAGAAGAGTGTGTGGAGTTTATTCGTGAACTCAAAAAAACTCAGACAAGCCAACCCCGGAAGTCTTCGCCCAAAACGGTCTGAGCCAGATTTATTTTACTCCGTAACGCTTCCAAAATTCTTTCGTCAATTGTATCGGGACTAACTAAGTCTATGTAAGTAACCGACTTTTCCTGACCAATACGGTGTGCCCTGTCCTCTGACTGCAATCGAGACTCTAAATCGTAACTGTTGTTGTAATAAATCACCGTGTTAGCAGCCGTCAAAGTGATGCCGTATCCGCCTGTTTTAGGATGACCCACAAAAAAACGTAAGGGAGAGTCAATTTTTTGGAACTCAACGACAATATTCTGACGGTCTTCCTGTGCCGTAGGACCATGATAAGTAGCGACGCTGTCTTCTCCATAGACCCCGGCCAACGCTTCCCGGATAGCGTAGATGTCATGGGTGTAAGTTGCCCATATTAGGGCCTTTCCAGAGGTTTCCTCGATAATTTCCATCAGTTGAGAAAGCCTGTTGTTCTTTAAAGTCTGGATCGGAGCATCTTCGTCCGGCTTGATAAAACCACAGGTAATTTGTTGAAGTCGCATGATTTGCGTCAAAATACTGGCGGTAGTCACCATCTCTCCGTTGTCCAACTGTACCAACGCAAAGCTTTTCATTTGATTGTAAGCTTTAGCCTGTTCGTCCGTTAAAGGCACATTACGTCGCGTGTAAATTTTATCGGGTAGATCAAGACAGTCTTCTTTTAAAATGCGGCAAGTAAACTTATCAAGCTTGTCCCCAAGTTCGTCTAATCGTCTGTACCCCATAAGATGCGGGTAATGACCTCCCCCGGGTCTAGGCCGTCTTTGCATCACTGCGTATCGCGCTTGGAAAGCAAAAAAATTATCGTAGCCCAAAGCTTTGTTAGCTAAAAAATCGCATTGACTAAACAGGTCCAAAGGACTCTTGGTAATCGGGCTGCCTGTCAACACTCGGCGGTATTTGGCGGCACGGCCACAAGCCACAATAGCTTTGGTGCGTTGACTCTTGCGGTTTTTAATCGTCGTAGACTCGTCCACAATCATCATGTTGTTAGGGTTTAGCTCCAGAAAGCGCAGCGCGGTGCTTTGTCCTTTTTGTGTGGACATAGCTTCCACGTTCATTACCAAAAAAACTAAATGCTTCTTCTCTCTGTTTTTAGGCACAGCAACGGCAGAAATCTCGGCTTTAAACTTTTCAGTCCAGTTTGGTTGCCAACGGACCACGGTTCTTTCTATGCGATCAGGCAAATGTCTAGGGATCTCTTGTTGAATCCAGTTGTCAAAGACTCCTTTAGGGGCAACGATTAAGACAGTATCTATCTTGTCTTGTTCGTAAAGCGCACCTATGGAATCAATGGCAACCTTGGATTTACCCGTTCCCATTTCCATAGCTAGAAAATAGAAGTTCTTGGTCCACGAGTCTTCCCATGCTGTTTTTTGATGGTCATATGGTTCAGTTTTAAAGTTGTACATTATTTTAATTACCCTCTTGACATAAAAGATTATATGAGAGAATATGGGGAAGTCAAGGGTAAAAACTACCCTTTAATCACGAAGAGGAAAATATATGAATGATTTGTTAGAAGAAATGGAAGCGGATATGGAAGCCGCTTCTCAATTCAACAATGTTACCACGGACGGTTTGAAGACAGTTAGTAGTCTCGCCCAAGAAGTCTCAAATTGGGAGGGGAAAGTTGCTGAACTAGATGAACAACTCAAAACCGCGAAAGCAAAATTACTTGAACTTACTGATCGTGATCTCCCCGATATGATGGCGGAGGTTGGCATCACTACTTTTACATTAGCTGACGGTAGTAAGCTTGAGGTCAAACAAACGTATGGCGCTAGGATTCCGGTGGCACACCGGGATGCGGCTTTTGCGTGGTTGAAAGAGAAAGGACACGACGACATCATTAAGAATTTAGTGTCGGTGCCTTTTGGACGAGGTGAAGATTCATCAGCGACTGATTTCATGGAGCTTGCTCAGAAGAACGGGTATATCCCCGATCAGAAAAAAGAGGTCCATCCGCAAACTTTGAAAGCGTTTGTGAAGGAACAGTTAGAAAAAGGACAAGAAGTCCCGATGGATTTATTTGGGGTTTTTACGGGTCAACGAGCATCAATTAAAAGGGGTTCAAAATGAGCAACAAAAAAGCGGTAACAGAAAAAGAAACAGAGGAAGCCTCAACGGCATTAGCCAACGTGGCTATGTTTGAGGAAGACGCGGGTGAAGGCGTTGCAATGGGCCGGGAAGACATACAGCTTCCCAGATTAAAAATCTTGCAAGGAAACAAAGTTGAAGAAGGTCAACAGAGTATGCCCGGAATTGAGAACGGGGATTTTTATAATGACGCGACCTTGGACTTTTTTAAAGGTTCGGATGGCATCAAGGTTATCCCTTGTGTTTATCAACGTCGTTTTTTACGTTGGCCCGCAGTGCGTGGCACATCCCCTCCGATAGCGGAGTATTTGCCAGAAGGCCCGATGCCTACTACGGTAAGAGACGTTCAAAACAAGGACATCATTACTCAGGAGATTGATGGTAGTCCGTGTAACAACGGCGAATACTTGGAAGAAACCCATAATCACTATGTACTAATGATTCTTGAGAACGGCATGACGCAAATGGCGTGTCACAGTATGAAGAAAACCGGGTTGAAGCCGTCTCGGGCGTGGAATTCACTTGTCGGCAGTCGTGTGGCAGAAGGCAAGAATGGCCCGTTTACTCCCGCAAGGTACAGCCACGTTTATAAGTTGGAGACTTTTGCTCGGGAGAAAGATGGTAATCGATGGGCGCAAGTTAATGTGACGCTTGATTCTTCTTTGATTGAAGAAAACCGGGTAGACCTTTATAAAAAGGCTAAAGATTTTGCCAACGCAGTAACGGCGGGTGAGATTGCGGTCAAACATGAAGGTGAAGAAGAGATACCTGCTGCTGTTAACGATAGCGACATACCGTTCTAGCGATGAAAGACGCAGAGATTTTTTCTAAAATCTTTGACGGCTTGAAGGCAGCATTTGGCACTTACCGGATAGATCGTAAGTCTCAAAACGGTAAATCCGTAGGCAAAGCTCAAGTTGTTAAAGCGCCTCGCGACCTAGATAACTGGGAAGGGCATCTCTCTGGAAAGGGAGATGCTATGGGGATTATTCCTATAAACGAGGATAACTCTTGCGTGTGGGGATGTATTGACATTGATACTTACCCACTGGATCATAAAGAACTAATAATAAAAATAAGAAAGCTTGACCTGCCACTTGTTGTTTGTCGGAGCAAGAGTGGTGGGGCACACTGTTTCCTGTTTACCACAGATTGGATCAGTGCAGAGCAGATGCAGGAAACTCTGCAACATATCGCAGCCTCGCTAGGTTACGGAGGCTGTGAAATTTTTCCCAAACAGGTGAGACTGTTCCTCGATAGGGGCGACGTGGGAAATTTTCTTAACATGCCATATTATGATGCCGAAGACGGTTTACGGTACGGCATTAAAGACGACGGGCAATCAGCCTCGCTTCACGAATTCTTTGATATGCACAAGACCTATGCTCAGACTCCAGAGCAAGTAGGCAGTTTAACCATCGAACCCGAAACAACGACTCCCGTAAAAGACGGGCCTCCGTGCTTACAGATACTGGCACGAGAAAAAATATCAGAAGGCGGCCGTAACAACGGTTTGTTTAACCTAGGGGTGTACTTGCGTAAGGCATATCCCGATTCTTGGGAGAGCGAGTTTTTAAATTACAACGCGCAATATCTTGATCCTCCGTTAGGCTTGGATGAAGTTAACATCGTGGCTAAACAATTACAGAAGAAGGACTACGCTTACAAGTGTAAGGACACTCCGATCTGCAATCACTGCAATGTGGAATTGTGTAAAACACGCAAGTACGGAATAGAAGCCGCTACCTCTGGCGTGGTGATAGCCAACCTTAGAAAATACAACAGCACCCCTCCGGTTTGGTTTGTGGATGTCGGATCACGGCCCTTGGAACTTGAGACAGATGCGCTAATGAATCAAAAAGCGTTTCAACGATCCTGTGTAGAGCAGCTTGATTTCATGCCACGCACGATGAAAATGGATCAATGGGAAGGACGCATTAACACTTTGTTGCAAGAGATGTCTGAGCATGATGGTTCGATCATAGAGGTGTCTCAAGACGCGAGTATCGAAGGCCAGTTTTATGATTTCTTAGAAGAGTTCTGTACGTTGATGCAACAAGCTCAAGCTAAAGAGGAGCTATTACTGCGCCGTCCTTGGACGGATGAAGAAGAAAACAGAACCTATTTCCGTTTAAAAGACTTTGAAGCGTTTTTAAAGAAGTCGCGCTTTTTTGAATACAAGTCTCATCGAATAGCTCAACGGTTGCGCGATATAAACGGCGAAGCTACCTCCATGAAGATCAAAGGAAAAACTATTCGCGTTTGGGCAATACCGTCTTACGACTTATCTAATGTAGTTATAAGTGTCCCGGACATGGGCCAAAACGAAGAGGCTCCTTTCTAGTGACGCAACAGGAGAAGGATAGGATCAAATTAGAAGCCGACGTTGCTAAGTTTTTAGAAAGTGGCGGCACAATAAAAAAAATACCTAAAGGTGTTTCTAACGATAAAGGCACTGGCTTTCGTGGGCAAAAGAATACTTCGCGGAGTATTAACCCCGATGTTTAGAATCTTTGGTCCTCCCGGGACAGGCAAGACTACTCGATTGCTTGATATGGTGGACGGTGCGCTAGGTAAAGGGATTCCTCCTAATCGCATAGCGTTTCTAGCGTTTACTCGAAAAGCAGCCACCGAAGCTAAAGAGCGGGCAGCCGAACGCTTTGGTTTAAGCTTTGACGATCTTCCTTTTTTTAGAACTTTGCACAGTTTTGCTTATCGATCTCTCGCCATACAAAAGCAAGACCTGATGCAGCGGGATCATTTTGATGACCTGTCTGAAAAAATCGGCATAGAGCTAAACGTCACTAACAACTTAAACATTGAAGACGGCCCTGCGGCCACGATGGAACACCCTGTTCTTGGTTTGATTAATCTATCCCGGTTGAAAAAGACCAACCTTAAATCAGAATACAACGCTAGTTTATTAGAGCTTCCTTGGATAGAAGTGGACTTCATTGATCGTTCTTATTCGGAATACAAGCAGACGCATCGTTTGCTTGATTACACCGATATGCTTTCGATGTTTGCCGAAGAAGCTCCGCGCATTTGCCCTGAGTTTGATTTTTGTTTTTTGGACGAAGCGCAAGATTTATCGCCACTACAGTGGGACATTGCTCATATTCTCGACCGTAAGGCCAAGAAGATGTATGTAGCGGGCGACGATGACCAAGCTATTTACCGATGGAGTGGTGCAGACGTAGAGTATTTCCAAAGTTTGGATAGCGGGTCCGAAGTGCTTGAGCAGTCTTATCGTATTCCTAGACAGGTTCATGCCGTCGCGCAGAAGATTGTTTCCCGCATACATCGACGTTTCCCTAAAGTTTACCGACCTAAACCGGAAGAAGGCACAGTACGACGGTTAGCTTCTATTCAAGAACTGGATATGAGTGAAGGCACGTGGTTAATCATGGCACAAGCCAACTACATGCTTTCCCCGTTAGCTAATGAACTGAAGAGCCTTGGTTTTTTGTTTGAACGAAACGGCTCCCGCAGCGTTAGCGAAAAGATGTCTACTGCTATCAATGGTTGGGAGCAGCTACGCAAAGGTAATCACGTTTCACTGCCCACGGTTCAAGCGATTTACTATTACATGTCGGGCAACGGCGGACAAATTGCTCGGGGACATAAAAAAATAACAGGCGAGGCCGATGATATTTTTTCAATGGAGAAGCTACAACTGGAACACGGTTTGTTGGCTACGACTTCGATGGTTTGGCACGAGGCTTTGGACAAGCTCCCGGCGGTAGACAGAGCGTACATTACCGCTTTGCTGCGACGTGGAGAGAAGTTTAATTCTAAGCCCCGTATACGTTTGTCAACGATCCATCAAACAAAGGGCGGGGAAGCCGAGTCTGTAGTTGTGTTTTTAGATTTAACGGCTGCTGCTTTAAAAGGTTCCCCGGATGATTTACACCGGGTTTTTTACGTGGCAGTTACACGTACCAAACAAGACTTGTATCTTGTGGACCCCGACGATTACACAAGAGCCTATGAAATATGAGTGATGATCTCAGCACAAACACCTGCCCGAAATGCCAAGCGACAAGCGAAGAAGTTTTGAATTTGGAAACCCGCAAACGTGTGGGGTGGTATTGCCTCAAATGTCATTATTTTGAAAAAGCCATTTTACGAGAAACAGTAATCCACGAAATAAAAAAGGTGCGGATATGAAAACGAAACTTCAAATGGCGATGTTTCCCCCGAAGTCTGATTGGCTTCCTCCAGAGCATCCCTTTCCTGAGATCTTTGACGCGCCTGAGATAGCTATCGATGTCGAAACACGGGACCCGGACCTTAAACACCGGGGACCGGGGTGGCCTACAAAAAACGGAGAAGTAGTTGGATACGGAATAGCCGTTCCGGGATGGAAGGGTTATTTTCCAGTGGGGCATCAAGGCGGCGGCAACATGGACGCGAGACAGATTGGCAAATACTTAAAGAAGGTGTTTGATTCTCCCGGCGACAAGATTATGCACAACGCTCAGTACGATTTAGGTTGGATAAGAGCGATGGGCTTTGAGGTTAAAGGTCGCATTATCGACACGATGATGACAGCGGCCTTAATCGATGAGAACCGCTTTTCTTATTCGCTTAACGCACTGTGCTATGACTATCTGGGGAAAACCAAGTCAGAGAAGACGTTGGTGGAAGCCGCCCGGGAGTTTGGCGTTGACCCAAAAGGTGAGATGTACAAGCTACCCGCTATGTACGTTGGGCCTTACGGGGAAGTCGATGCCGAGATCACGCTTGAGCTATGGAGCCATTTTAAGACGGTACTCAATACCGAAGATTTGTGGGACGTGTGGAAGCTTGAAACCGCACTGCTGCCGCATCTGGTGAGCATGACTGAGCGCGGGATACGGGTAGACGTAGATCAGGCCGAACGCACTAAACAGGAATTGTTAAAACGGGAGAAGGCCACGTATGCCAAGATTAACAAATTGGCGGGCATGTCTGTGGAAGTTTGGGCCGCCGCATCCATTGCCAAGGCTTTCGATAAAGCGGGGCTAAGTTACCCTTCCACGGAAAAAGGATCGCCCAGTTTCACCAAACTATTTCTGTCGGAGCATCCGCATGAACTCGCCAAGCTTATCGTACAGGCCCGGAATCTGAATAAGATCCAAGGCACGTTTATAGATAGCATCTTGCGGTACGTCGGCAAGAGCGGAAGAATCCACAGTCATATTAATCAAGTGCGCTCGGATGATGGGGGAACCATTTCGGGAAGAATATCCGTCAACAACCCCAACCTTCAACAAATCCCGGCCCGCGATCCAGAACTGGGTCCGATGATACGCCGGTTGTTTCTCCCGGAGGAGGGAGAGCAATGGGCGGCCATAGATTATTCTCAGCAAGAGCCACGCATACTAACTTCATACGCTAAACGCTTTGGCATTTGGCGCAAAACGGCAATGGGCGGCGTGTCTGAATTTATTAAAGAGTATCAAGAGAACCCGGATGCAGATTTTCATAGCATGGTAGCGGAGCTATCAGGACTGCCTCGCAAAACGGCAAAGACCATCAACCTTGCGCTTATGTACGGCATGGGTGTTAACAAGCTCAGTCAGCAACTGGATATCCCGTTAGATGAGGCCAAGGATCTGACCGATCAGTACCATCAGAAAGTACCGTTTGTAAAACAATTGACCCAAGGCGTACAACGCTATCTTGACGATCCACGGTCTGGGGGCTGCATCCGCTCTCTGAGAGGACGTAAGTGCCGTTTTAACCTGTATGAACCTGATACGTTCGGGATGACTAAAGCTTTGCCCTACGACGAGGCTGTGAACGCCTACGGCCCTACAACAAAACTGAGAAGGGCTTACACATGGAAAAGTCTAAATCGTTTAATACAGGCCAGTGCGGCGGACATGACCAAGCAAGCAATGGTTGACGTGTGCGAAGCGGGGAAAATTCCGTTGCTACAGGTCCACGACGAGTTGGCTTTCTCGGTAAAAGATGCCGACGAAGCTCGGGGCTTGGCAAAGATGATGGAAGAGGCCGTACCTTTAGAGGTTCCTAATCGGTGTGATATCGACCTTGGACCCAACTGGGGCGATGCTAAAGAAATAAAATGATGATATAATCTTATACAATCTTAGATAGGAGAGAGCAATGGATACCAAGAAATGGAAGTCGGTCTTAGTACCCACAGACATATATGAAGAGATTGTGGTTATTTCGCACGTCGAAGGACGCACGATCAGCGGACAGTTACGCATTATTTTTGATGCATGGAAGCGCGAGAATTTAACAGAACAAGATCAGAAATTTCTAAAAGCCGAGATGCGCGAGAAGAAGTTGCAAGAAGAACGGCTTGATGACAAGGCGTTGGGATCTAACTAGGTTAGCTGTAGTCCTTGGGTGACTCTGGATAGACCACGTCCCACGCCCATATCATTTTACTCAGGCACGTCAAGCACACCACTGCTTCGACCGTCATGCCCTCTTCTTTAACGACTAAATCTAAATTAGCGTCCATCTGAAAAGGTTTATCGCATTTCGTGCAATGATGCGTTGTCTTTAGTGGGTTCGGTTCTTCGGCCTCGAAAGAGCCAATCCCGAACGGTATCGATAGGTACGTCATATGTTTCACTTAACCACGCCACTTTCCGTTTCTGTTCAAATCGTTGGTGCCGAATTTCAGCCACTAGTGCGTCCGGCCATTTGCTCGGTCTGCCCATGATTCCCTTTCCTAGTTAAATTATCAAGCTTATAGCTTATCATATTTTTATGTGATAATCAAGTACCCCTAAGTTGTTGATTTTAAAGGTAAAATAAAAAGCTTGCGTTTACACATAATTTATGGGATAATGGTTTTAGCTGAATAAACCCTTCAGCGTTTCGATAGCTGTTTCTTTTTGGAAACGGTTAAGTTTTTTAACAATTAGAGAAAAGGTAGAACTCTATGAAATTATTTTCATTGAACCGTCCTGCGCGTTCAAACCGATACTGCGGCCCTGCCGTGTTATCGTTTTTGACTGGGCAAGACACAAGCGAGTGTGCTTCGTGGTTTCGACGTTTTAGTAATCATCGAGGCGCGGTACGCGGGGCTAACGACCGCAATCTGCGATTGGTGTTAACCAAGCTCGGGATCGATTACGTTCCTCTTCACGTTTACCCCAGAGGTTCGCGGAGTATTAACCCCGATGTCAAAGGGCCGACGTTGGCTCGATGGCTGCGGGAAAACAAAGAGAAAAGAACCCCGGGGCGCGTTTACTTAATTATCGCGGGCAATCATTACCAGTTAGTTACTGGCCGACGTTACGCTTGCGGACGCATTGGCGCGATTGTCTCGATCAAAGATAAGGGTGTTAAACGTCGAGCAAGAGTTACTTATGTGTGGGAACTGGTGATCCGGGACAAACTTACTATCCCAGAACCCCAGTACAAAAAACCCACTTACAGTAAAGAACGGGCTAAAGCCTATCGATTGTTAAAAAAGTACGGGGAGGCCCACGATCTAACGTGTGAGGACGATCGGTTGGATGGTTGGACCCGATATGTAGGCTGTCCTGATTGGGTTCATAAAGACCCTACTGATTGCCATTATGGGATTGATTGGGAGGAAGTGCTTGGGCTTTTAAAAATGTACATTGCTGAGATTGGCACAGCCAACGATATGCGTACACACCCGGACCCCGAAAAAAGTCTTTTGACTCAAGTTAGATACTAGGAGCTACACCGCACAGGGACGTGCCTTTTAAAAAGCTTGCGTTTACACATAAGGTATGAGACTCTCATAAAACAAGAGGAGAACAACTATGACTAAAAGGTTTTTTGTCGAGTTTGAAAACCATCTTTATATATATGTGTATGCGAAATCTGCGGAGGAAGTTCGAGAAATTATTGAGCCAACCGAAGACACAGAAACTTTGCAAGGCTCATCTCCCATACTTTATATCGATGCTACCGAGGAGAACAATGATGACACTTGACGGTAATTTTCCAACCCATCCGAAGACACAGGAAGAGGCCAACAAGCTTTATCAAGTGATTGCTAATCACATGGCTGATGAAGTTATATTCAGAGATGGCGAAGCTACTTGGGCCGAGGCCCGCGCATCTTTTAATTATGGCTTGAGCAAAGCCACTAAAATCTTTAAACGCACCGGGTTCCGGCCTCCAAACGGCGATGTTTTTATGGATGGAGAATTTCCTCTGCCTATGAAGGGACAGGACTTAAAGCAACAACCGTTGCGCGATTCTCAGGTACAGGTCGAGGCCGAGGACACTGTCGAGTTCTGGGCAAATCAAGCGTGGCGCGAGGGCATGGTTCTAGCGACTATTGGCAAACGCGCCTTGATCGCTTACCGGATGCCCGCCGGTGCAATCTACATGGTCTTGATAGATCACAACCCCGACGCACCACCGGCCAAACGTGGACTAAACTATGCGGACACTGATCTTTGTTCCAGTTACCTCAAAAACTATCGATATGGCTCCGGTTCAGATTTACATAGGGGTTATCAAAGCCTTTCGGTTAACGCTTTAAAGAAAAGCCCAAAGTGGATGGCCGAAGTAAAGAAAGTTCTTGGGTTTGAGGACGGCGATGTTGATCGAGGGCTGCGGTTTATAGAAGAGGAGTTAAGAGAATGAACTGGAAAAGACCTAACCACAGTTACGAGCTTCAAGTTTTACAAAACATGATAAACATGTTTGAAGAGCATACTCAACGGGAAGAAGACTTTACTGACAACGACGAAAAGTTTGTCTATGAAGTCGCCCGATGGGTTCAAAGCCGACCGACCCAATGTTTCGGTTATGATTCAAAAACCAAGTGTGGTCGCCCTACTTTGCGAGACTTGAATGGGTATCGACGCATCGGTAGCGTGTGCTACGAGTGTCGCCAGAAAGCTTGGGAAGAAAAAACCCCGTCTTTGTCGAAGAGAGAACAACGCAGCATGGACCGTATCGAAGCCGTGTTTAAAGAACAGCAGAAAGCAATCCTTCCGACGAACGAAGAACAGCGCGTCTTTCAAAAAAAATTAAGCACTTTCTGGAACAAAATTAACGGAAACGATCTTATGCGTTTTCATTACGAACAACTGGCTAAGAAATACCATCCGCCAGTAAACGATTCATTAACCACAGAAGAGGAAACACTATGACAAAAGTAATATTCGACATGCCGAAAGGCAAAAAAACCGTAAAACTAACCGACGTTAAGTCGCAACAGGATCTTAAAGACCTGTTGTCCGATGTAATCGTTAAGAAACAGGAGAAAAGGAATGAACCTAACCGAACTTCCTGAGAGCTTAATTACCCTTAACAACCTTGCGCCGGAAAAAGCGCAAGCCCATCTTAAAGAGTTTATCGCTAACGATGACCGCATGAAAATGTGTAAGTTGTTAATGCAGCACGTCCATGAAAAACCCGACGCAGGGAAACTACTTGACGAGCTATCCAAACTTATTGACGCAGCACGGCGGGAGGGGTACTCTATCCCCGAAGAGTAAGTTAACTACCTTTTCTCGCTCTTTGTTATTCGTTTTTAACTCCTTGTAAAACAGAAGCCTCGGATTGAGGTATACTTGATCCGGGGTTTTTTATTTTAGGAGATAAACGATGCAACACGATACCGCGCTACTGACTAAAGCCGCACACCTCGCGGACCAAGCTTACGATGCCGATATCCCCGGCGCCAAGAAATTTGAAAACAAGAAAACCGATACTACCTGTTTCGTGCTAAAAACCACTGAAGTCGATTACGTGGTCTGGCGCGGCACAGAATCAAAACGCGATTGGCTCTACAATATTTTATTCATACCCCGTCCTATACGAGGCGCATGGATACACATGGGTTTCTATCGACATCAACAGGGCGTGTGGAAAGATGTCCGTAAAGAACTGAATCCGGCTAAAAAGACCGTCCAAATCGGGCATTCGCTCGGGGGTGCTTGCGCCGAAATCGCTTGTCATCTCTCGCGGGAGTTTAAAGATCTGCACCTCGTTGCGCTAGGCAAGCCGAATACCATGTCGCGCTTTAAAAAATGCCGCATGGACCATCTTCAATCACAATACTCCGTGGTCCACGGTTCCGATATCGTCGCTCGAATCCCACGAATCGGGTATCGACCGTCAACAGGTGACAACCTCCGGCAACTGTGGTTTGCCAATAACGGTCAAGACTTCGTCAATCCCGATGCTCAAATAAAACAAGACGATTGGAAAGCCAAGGACTCGGTCACTGATCATATGATGAGCGGATACGTCACCAGAATCGCTGAATTTTGCAAAAAATGCGCGACTCCCGAACCGACTTTGCTCAAACGTCCGGTTATGCCGAAAAAGAAGAAACGTAAAAAGGGCTAACTATATAGTGTCGTGGGGAAATAAATAAAAAAAAATAAAAAAAAATCATAAAAAGGGCGTAACTGGTGTAGTTTGTGTAACTATCGGTCTGGGGACCACGGCCCACGGTGCTTTGGGAGGTTACGGGAGGTTAGCGAAAAGGTTACACAAGTTACATAAACTCAAAACAAGATCCTTAATCAAAGAATCCCGTTATAGGGGTTTTGAAAAGTTTTTTTTATTTTTTTTATATTTCTGTATGACTCTATAGAGATGGTGCTTTATACTCTTCTGACATGAATAACCGATATCTTATACCGGCTTCCGATCGCAATGCCAAAAGAGGCCGGCCTCCCCGGACGTTAGAAGAACGCGAAAATCAAAAGCTCACGAAAAGGCAGGAACTTTTTGTCAAAGAGTGGGTATCAACCGACGGTCAATCGACTAAACGAGACTGCGCCATTGCCGCAGGGTATCCGCCGAAATCGGCACACGCCCGGGCTAACGATCTGACCAACCCCAAGCGAAGTCCCCACGTTTGTAAAGCTATCAGAAAATATAAAGCGGAACTGGATAAAAAATATTCGGTTAGCTATGGCAGACACGTTAAAGATTTGCAAAGAATCCGCGACGAAGCTTTGGACAATGGTGCCTATTCTGCGGCGGTAGCGGCGGAGAAAGCCCGAGGCCAAGCGGAAGGGTCTATTTATATCAACAAAAGCGAAATCCGGCATGGCTCGATCGATCAAATGGATCGGGCGGAAGTGATGAAAGCTTTAAATGAAATAAAGGCCAGTTATGAGCCAGTTGCTACCTTGGAACGAGTCGATAGCGAAAACGAAACTTCTGAAACGCAAAAGCGAATCGAGCTTTTGGAAGCAACTCCAGAGAGCGATAAAAAAGCATCGGCCGCAATGGCATCCAATTAGGCTAGAAAGTACGGCTTCGCTAGGCATCCCGGATGTTTTGATCGCGGCGGAAGGCCAGTTCGGCATGTGGGAGTTGAAAGTCACCCGCGCCAACGCCGTCCGCATTTCCCCCCATCAAATCGCCTTTGCGGAAAGTCATAAAAACTATTCTGTCTGGTTTCTGGTTTGCGCGGCGACCCCGGGAGGGGAAAGCATTTATGCCTACCACGCCCGCGACGTTATGGAACTGGCTCGGATAGGGTTGAAGCATACCCCGGAATTACAAATTACCCCGCCAGATTGGCTGCCGTTATTGGACTTGATTAATCCCGCATAATCCCATATCTTATACGCTTCCGATAAATTAAAAAGGGAGTTTCACTATGCTAATGTGGTTAGCAAATAAGTATGAAAAATCGTTTAAGAAAAAACCGCCGATTAGGCCGTACTCAGCCGATTACTATTTTCGTCAAACCGGGCGCCGAACCGAAATCCGCCGCTGCCGCGACCACGTCCTATATATGGTCGTGTGGGATATTGAGCCAACGGTCGAGGCGTTATCCAAGGCTTGCCATCTATTCCCCTCGCAACTTAACGCGGAGAAATGAGAATGAAAGATAAAACAATTAGGATTGGCGATTTTGATAGTCAAGCCACTGATTATCTCAGTGAGTTAATTATGGAGAAACTTAACGAGCAAGGGATAGCCTCTCAAAGTTTCGCATTTAGTCTTGAGGTGACCTATACAGAGGAGGGCTTAAAATGAAAACAGTAATACATGTGAATCAGCATAATATTAAAGCCAATGCCAAGGGCGCCGACCTCCCCGTCTTAACCGTTAAGGATTATAAACAAAATCGAAAATGCAATGAGGTCATTTTTAAGGGCGAAGCTCGCTTGGTTTACTCTCCCGACAAACCGCTGCCATGCGGCGCGAAGGTCTGGATACAAACCCACGACCCGGTCGAGATCGTGGGGGCTTGCCAATGACCGAATACAAAATTACCAAAGAGGAGGTTCGACAAAATATCTCGCAACTTAAATTCACGATCGATTATTGGGAAAAATTATTGAACGACTGGCCCAAGGACGCCGTCCATTTAGTTATTTCGGAGAATGATGATAGTTGAAATAATCCCGCTAGTTTAAAGGGGAGGGGTATTTTTAGAAATTACTATACATATAAGAATTTGATGTGCATAATGGGGGTGTTGCCGTGGGGTAACACCTTTTTTTTAACTTGGAGTTAATTATGGATATTAATCGTTTCAATCAAGTAGATAGCTTTAATGGGTCGCTTGCGGGCCTTTTGTCTCAATTGTCGGCCAATCAAGGTCGCAAGGCTGACATAGTACAATCAACCAGTAATATGGTGCTACGCACTTCGACCGCCGGGTATCTCCCCCACCATTCCGCCGCTTACAAAGGTGATCAGGAAAATGTGAGCGAGATTATTATCGAAGCCGATCGCGGTATGCCAACTTTGACTACGGCGCTTAACCCCGTTGCTTTTAATCAACTGGCTCAAAAGGCCGGAATTGCCACGCGAGATGCCCGCCGATTTCAAGATCATTATCCGGGCGAATTCGATAGCTTAGTTAATGCAATTTTTCAGCGCGAGACTAACAATCGTATGATTCGCGCCTATACCAGTGCCGACGATAATTATTTTCTGGGACGTGCTTTTGTTAGCGATGCTTTCAAGACTTATGACAATTATGATCTTTTGGAAGCCGCTCTGCCGCCACTATTAGACAATGTGGAGGCCGACTGGCGTACTGTCCGTGCGACCGTTACCGACCAAAAGATGTATATCAGACTCAAGTCGGAAAATTTCACAGGCACTGGCGCGGCCGTCGGTGATCACATGGCCGCCGGGATTGTGATCTCTAATTCTGAGGTCGGCATGGGTTCTGTCTCTGTCGCGGAATTGGTCTGGACTTTAGTTTGTCTAAATGGAATGCAAACTCAGAATGTGCAAAGGTCCGCGCATATTCAGTCCGCACGGGGGGAGGAATCTTTTGGATTATTGGCCGACGATACCAAGCAAAAAGATAACGAACTTACTTCCTTAAAAATGCGCGATTATGTTGCCGCTTATTCTAGCCGGGAGAATTTCGATAATACCCTACAAAAGTTTAAAACAGCCGCCGGGGATATCGTCGAAGGCGACGCGCAAACTGCCGTGACTAATTTAGGGACCGTTTTGAATCTGACTAAATCGCAAACTAGCAGTGTACTCGACGGTCTTCTGCAAACGGTCGGTCAATCCGGTTACGCCGGGAACCCAGTATCTCGCGCCACGTTAGTTAATGCGGTGACCGCCGTCGGTAATACGGTCGATGCGGATCAGGTGGACGATTGGCAAAAATTGGGAGGCCGTGTTCTAGATCTGCCCCGCCGGGACTGGGACCGGGTCGCCGCCGCCGCCTAGTCTTTTAAGCTTTCAATTAAAACGCATTTAACGGGCCTTTTGGCCCGTTTTTTGCTTGTCTATACTTATCACATTAAAAGCCGATATACTCCTATATTCATTCTATATAGGAGTACATAAATGTGAAATTACTAGACACTTCAAATAGTAATCATAAGATTAAAAAATCCCAGTTATCTCGCGACGCCGTCAGAATCGCGTCTCTATCCCTATACCCAGATGATGAACTATGCCCATCGCGGCATAATGCGGATTGTGCCGAAGCTTGCATTATTGGGGCCGGGTGCGGAGCAATGGGTAACGTGATCACCGGGCGCCAAAATAAAACCGATTTTTATCATGCCGACCGGGCCGCCTTTATTGCCCAATTAAAACGCGAGTTAATCAATTTCTGGAAGCTATGTCTTCGGGATAACGTGCGCGGATATGTTCGCCTGAATACGTTTTCTGATATCCAATGGGAGCGGGTTGAAAATGGCTCGATTCCGCAATCATTCCCAGAATTAACTTTCTATGATTACACCAAACTGTCGGCGCGTTTGGGCCGGGTTCCAGATAACTACAAACTAATGTTTTCTTATTCCGATGCGCCCAAATATCGAAAACAAGTCCGTCGCGCTCTTAAATCCGATCGACCCATTTCGGTTGTATTTAATGGACCAATGCCGACCCGGTTTCTAGATCGACCAGTAATTAATGGCGACGATTCCGACCTAAACAATCTAGACCATACTGGTCACATAGTCGGTTTGCGATTTAAACAAAATCGAATCGCACCCATCGATCCCGTTTACTCTCATTTAATAATCACTACCGATAGGAGTTACACCCATGACACTATTTAATATCCCACTACGCGATACCATCCCCACAACATGCCCGGACTGCCACGAACTAAAAACCCAGTTTTACGTTTTAGGCGTCAAAGATCTAATCTGTATCAATTGTGCTACCAGTACGGCACGGGATTTTGAGGCTAATTTTGACGCGATATTTGGCGAGCATACGCCCGCCGCCGCCGCCGATCCCGCGCCGATCCCAGTAAACGAAATCAAAAACGGAGAGTTTATTCGTTTCACTGGTCACGCTAAAAAGCCGACCGTGTATGAAAAGATCGGCTATGACCGATCGACCCGGCGATACATGCTCCAATGCGTCGACGATATTAGCCGACTACGATTCATTAAAGGATCGACGCGGGTCTTTATTACCGACTATTGAGCGATCACTGGGAACGATCTAGACGGGCCTTTTGGCCCGTTTTTTTATGTGCGTTAAATCAGCCCGGGTCCGGGCCGGGGTCCAAGCTTAAAAGTTATAGACCCGTGGACCGTGAGCCGTGGTTCGTGGTTCGTTTAAGCCGAACCAGTGCCAGCGCCTCGATGGCGTCGAACCAGTCGATTTGGGACCGGGGACCGGGGACCGGGGACCTCAAACACTACATGTTGTATATACACATATTTCTCCTGGCCCTTTTTTATCGCTGCAAGGCCCGTGATTCGTGGGCCTTGGTTAATGAGAAGTATTCTTATTCCTAGATATAGTGTCTAGGATTCCGCAATAAAGGTTATCCGGGTCCCCCCAAAAGGTCCCAGATTCGCGGCCAAATTTTGCTAGGGGATTTCCCTCGGGCGGGGTGCTAGAGCATGTTTCTCACGAACAATTACGCAAAAAAAATAATGAGTTTTATGTTTTAATAAGAGGTATAATTTGCATCGATAAAGTCTCACACGTTCTCATAAAATAGGCGCAGAATGACAGAAGCGACAAGTGACGCAGAAGAACAGATCCTGAAGCTTGAGCTTCGATTAGCGCAACTTGACAAGGTAGACGCTTGCCATGCGTCTTTTATTCCTTTCGTTCGTTCTATGTGGCCTGAGTTCATCACAGGGCGACATCACAAAATCATTGCTGAAAAGCTTGAGCGGGTGGCAAAGGGCGATCTAAAGCGCCTGATTATCAATATGCCGCCTCGTCACACAAAATCCGAGTTTGCCAGCTATCTTTTTCCGGCATGGATGATAGGTAAGAATCCTTCAATGAAAATCATTCAGGCCACTCACACCACAGAGCTTGCGGTAGGTTTTGGCCGTAAAGTTAAAAACTTATTGGAGCGCGATGAATACTTGGAGATATTTCCTAATGCAAAACTTGCAGTCGATTCAAAAGCTTCGGGTCGTTGGGACACCGCCCGGGGTGGTATGTATTATGCTGTTGGGGTGGGTTCTAATCTTGCTGGTCGCGGCGCTGATTTGTGTATTATTGATGACCCTCATTCTGAGCAAACAGCTATGTCTAACGCTGGTTTCGATGATGCGTGGGATTGGTACACAGGTGGCCCGCGTCAACGTCTTCAACCGGGAGGAGCGATAATTGTTGTAATGACCCGGTGGTCGGAGAAAGATCTTACTGGACAGCTAACGCGAAGCATGGCCCGCGATCCTTTGGCAGACCAGTGGGAGATTGTAGAATTTCCGATGGAGCTTCCTTCTGGGGATGCGTGTTGGCCGGAGTATTGGGGCAAGGAAGATTTAACGGCGGTCAAAGCGTCGATTCCTGTTTCCAAGTGGAACGCCCAGTATCAGCAGAATCCCACGGGCGATGAGACTTCTATTTTGAAAAGGGAGTGGTGGAACCTTTGGGAAAAGAAACAGGTCCCGGCTTTGGAGTATGTGATACAAAGTTATGATACTGCTTTTACGAAAAAAGAGACGGCGGACTACAGCGCCATAACTACGTGGGGTGTTTTCTATCCAAACGAGTCTGGGACCCCCAATTTGATATTATTAGATTCTACGAAAGGACGTTGGGATTTTCCCGAGCTAAAAGCCAAGGCGTTTGAGTTGTATAAGTTTTGGGACCCCGAAACAGTAATTATAGAAGCAAAAGCGACGGGAGTACCTTTGACCCACGAACTACGAAGCATGGGAATCCCTGTTGTAAACTTTACGCCTAGTCGTGGAAATGATAAATTATCGCGGGTACATAGCGTCGCTCCGTTATTTGAAAGCGGAATGATATGGGCGCCAGACGAGACATGGGCCGAGGAACTTATAGAAGAGTGCGCGGCCTTTCCTAACGGGGAGTATGACGACTTGGTGGATAGCACGACACAGGCGTTGATGCGATATCGTCAAGGTAACTTTGTACAGTTGCCTACGGACGATTGGGACACTCCCGAACCCTCACAGATTCAGTATTACGGCTAATCACTATGAAGCTTAACAAGTTTTTCGCGCTCAAAACTAATTTTATAACAGAACTCGGAGATGAAGATGATTTGGGTGGTGGCAGTGGCAGTGGCAGTGGCCCGGTAACGCTGACCCAAGAAGAAGTTTCCGCGCAGTTAGATATTTTTAATAAAGCTATTGATAAAAAGTTTCCGGCTTTTACGGATGCTCAGAAAGACGCTTATAAAGCGCAAGCTTATGCTAATTTTTTGGTTCAGATGGGAAAAGACCCGTCGATAAAAATACCGATGGAAAATTTTGCGGGAGCGGTAGGTCTGACTCCGGCGGAAGCTACGGCGCAGTATACAAACTTTGTTTTTGACGATGATATTGCAGAGGCGATAGATGGTATAGGCAGTTACACGGGGATTATCCGGGCTGCTCAAAGGGATTACGATCCTACGTCAGATGCGGCAATGGCTGCCGAGGGCATGAAAAGTGTTTTTAGCACGGACGGCCAAGCCAGCTTTACCCCCACAGCACTTACTGTGGATGATATACAGGTAGCCACGGACTACGAAGCACCGACCCCGGACCAGTTAGCGACACGATTGGATGCGTTTTTGCCCAGAGACAGGCAGGTAGCGCGGATCACGCAGAATACCCCGGCGTACACGGTAGCCGATACGTTAGACACATCTATGTTTGACGCGATCAATTTCCCAGAGCGTACGATTAACCGTGGGGTCCCCGTGGTCACTAAAGGAATCGACGCGCAGGGTAACCCAACGACAGCAATTACAATGGGCACGGCAGCCGCATCGCCTTCGGGACCCACTATTGGGGAGCTAGATATTTCAGCTATTTTGCCTAGCACCGGTATGGGCATCAATGCCGACGGCACAGGGACCACGACGGTTGGAACACAGGGCACTACGGGCAACATCGTAGCCAGCAGCGCCGACACGTTGAACATGGTAAATCCCGGTGTGGCGGCTAATGCTATAAGCACGATAGATCCCAATGTTTTGGGAACGCAGGGAAACACGGTGACGGCGGGGCCTATAACTAGGGTAACACCCCCTACACCTCCTACACCTACACCTACACCCGCCAAGACTCAAGCACAGATTATTCAAGACTTGTTTAACAGTTCCCCTACCAAAGACGTGGCCGCAATACGCATCGGGGATTATGCGGCGTCTGTCGGCGGGATCACGGCGCAACAAATTGCAGACGCGGTACAGCCGATTGTGGGTGGTAGGCCGGACTTTGGTATTGATCCTTTTGAGGCAGGAACCGGTGGCGACGAAGTATTGAAGGCGGTAGCCGACGGTGGTTATGGCGGTGGTTTTATTACTGAAACAGCGGAAGACATATCCGCAGCGCAGCCAATGTACAATACTTTAGCGGCAAAGCAGAACCAGTTCCGTTACGGTTTTGGTGATGATAAGGCGGTAGGGGATGCGGATTACACGCCTCAAGAAGCAGCCTACCGGATGTTGGATTTTGCCCAGCGCAACAATATGACTTTAGATCAAGCAGCGCAGTCTTTTGACCTAACCGAAGCGGATGCTAGGAAAAGGGCGGGTGAGTTAGACATTGACCTTGCTCAATTTGGCTTTGCCGATGGAGGCGAGGTCGAAGACTCGCGGTCCAAGGCTGTTGGATCACGGCTCATGGCCCAAGCAGGAATTGGCAGTATGCAAGGACAAAGTATGAGTCCAGAGATGGCCGGAACGATAGACCGCATCATGGCGAGGAGAAAGTAGATGGCTAATGGTGAAGGCATCACGCCAATGGTAGAGAATACCGTGGACATTGAGATTATGGACGATGTCGAAATTGGCGCTCCTCAGACCACGGGGTTAGACATTGAAGGTTTGATGGCTGAGATTGAAGTTAGCGACACGGAAGACGGCGGGGTTTTAGTGGACTTTGACCCTCAAGATGAAAGGATGGTGGACGAAGGAGACTTTTACAGGAACCTTGCTGAAGACATGGACGATACGGTGTTAGGTACGCTTTCGGCGGACTTGCAGGGTCAGTACGAAGGGAACAACGAAACCCGCAAAGAGTGGATGGATACTTATTCTGAGGGACTCAAGTTATTAGGTTTTCATTATGAGGAACGCACTCAGCCGTTTCGCGGTGCTACGGGAGTAACGCATCCGTTACTAGCCGAAGCTGCCACGCAGTTTCAGGCACAGGCTTACAACGAGCTTTTGCCGCCAGAGGGTCCGGTTCGCACGACTATTATGGGTGCGTTAACCAAAGAAAAAGAACAGCAAGCCCAGCGCGTTAAGCAGTTTATGAATTATTACCTGACGGACATTATGGAGGAATACACTCCTGAGTTTGATCAGATGTTGTTTTATTTACCGTTAGCAGGATCGACGTTTAAGAAAGTGTATTACGATTCGGCGTTAGAGCGTCCGGTCAGTACCTTTGTTCCTGCCGAGCATTTAGTGGTTCCTTATGAAACGTCTAACCTAGAGACGTGTCCGATTATCACGCACGTTGTGCCGATGTCGGCTAATGACCTTAGAAAACAACAACTTGCAGGATTTTACAGAGACGTAGAGCTAGAACCGCAGCAGGGTTCTGATAACGAAGTCCAGAAAGAAATCAACAAGATAGAAGGGGTGGACCCGTCTAGTACCGTTAACTATGACGTTAACCTGTTGGAGTTTCACGTTGAACTGGATTTAGACGGCTTTGAAGACATGGATGATGAGAACGAGCCTACAGGAATAAAACTTCCCTATATCGTGACCATCAGCGAAGAGAAAGGAACGGTGCTATCTATTCGCAGAAACTACGCGGAAGACGATCCTAAAAAAGAAAAGATAGCTTATTTTGTTCATTACAAGTTTTTGCCCGGTTTTGGTTTTTATGGGCTAGGGCTAATCCACACAATAGGTGGTTTGTCGAGAACGGCTACCGCTGCTTTGCGTCAGTTGATTGACGCGGGTACGTTGTCTAACTTGCCAGCAGGGTTCAAGGCCCGTGGCCTACGGGTCAGGGACGATGCCGATCCTTTGCAACCGGGTGAGTTTAGAGACGTGGATGCTCCGGGCGGTGCGATTCGGGATAGCCTGATGCCGTTGCCGTTCAAAGGTCCTGATACGACGTTGTTTCAGTTACTGGGGTTTGTGGTGGATGCCGCACAACGGTTTGCCACGATTACCGATCTTAAAGTAGGGGACGGTAATCAAAGCGCAGCGGTAGGTACAACGGTGGCTATGCTAGAGCAGGGCGCACGGGTTATGAGTGCGGTGCATAAGCGTTTGCATTATGCGATGCGGAAGGAGTTTAAGATTCTGGCTAGGGTGATGCACGAGTCACTGCCGCAAGAGTATCCCTATTCTGTGCCCGGTGGGGATCAGACCATCATGGCTTCGGACTTTGATGACCGCATAGACGTGGTTCCTGTCTCTAATCCCAACATTTTTTCACAAGCACAGCGCATTGCTTTGGCGCAAAGTCAGTTAGAACTGGCTATGCAAGCTCCGCAGCTACACAACCAGCAGGAAGCCTTCCGCAGAATGTACGAAGCCTTGGGTGTTCGGGACATTGACAGTATTTTGAAAGCGCCTGAAGTTGAAGAACCGCAGCCTAAAGATCCAGCACAGGAGAACGTGGACGCTTTGGAAGACATTTCTCTCAGAGCTTTCGAGGGACAGGACCATGACGCGCATATTATGGCGCATTTGACGTTTATGGCGGGTGGAATGGTGCAGCAAATGCCTAATGTTATAGTGGCTTTGCAGAAACACGTACTGGAACACGTCAAATTGAAGGCTAGGGAGCAAGCGGCTATCCAATTTGTGGAGAAGAACCAAGGTCAACCGGCTACGGAAGATCAGATGTTGCAAGTGGAAGCGATGGTGGCGCAGATTATTGCTCAAGAACTGACAGCGGTACGTCAGTTAAGTCAGCAGATCATGGGTGGAGGGGAAGAAGAAGGACCCGATCCGTTAATTGCGCTCAAACAACAAGAAATAGACATAAAAGGTCAGAAAACACAGGCAGATATTGCTAACGACCAAGCAAAACTCGGGTTAGATGAGCAAAAAATGCAGGAAAGAAGCCGTCAGTTTGATGATCGGCTAGAATCGCAAGAAAACCAGACCGCAGCGCGGATAAGTGCGTCAGATAGACGCGAAATGATGAGATTACGTCAAAAAGAAGGAGAAACACCATGAGCAGAACAGTAAAAACAAGCGGTTCGCCGCCACCTAAGACACCCGCAGCTTCTAAGTTTGAGGTTATTCAAGATCAGGGCAAAGCGCCTTTCAGTGACTACAAAGAAATACCCACCCCTACCAACTTAGGCAAAGGTAAGGTCACTACGGGAACGTGCCGTGGCATGGGGGCCATGTTACGCGGCGGAAAGTTTACTATTAATTAATGGAAGACGAACTTTTACTTGCAGATGGATTTGATGACGCTCTTATAGGCACTGGGGAGCGTTGTGGTCAGCCCACTATTGCCGTTTACGACAGAGAAAAATGTATTGAAATCTTGCAGTCTCAGGGAATGTCTTACGAAGAAGCCCATGAGTATTTTGATTTTAATGTAGTAGGCGCTTGGGTCGGGGATCAAACTCCAATTTTTGTTAATGTAGGTGAATCATGCCCTTAAAAAAAGGTAAAACCAAGAAAGCCGTAAGTAGTAACGTAAAAAAACTGAGAGGCGAGGGTTTTCCGCAAAAACAAGCGGTAGCTATCGCTTTGAACACCGCCGGTAAAAGCCGACGCAAAAAGAAGAGGGGTTCCACGTGAAACAAGTCTGTCTATTGTTTATCTTCCTGTTAAGTAGCTGTTCCGTGTCCGAGGACATGATTGCTAACAAAGAACTATACTGTTCTGGTGTGTACAAAGGCATACGAGCCGTTGGCCGTGTAACTACTGAAGTTACAACCGGGATTAGAGTCCCGGACGTATGTGACACGATTGAAGAGATTGTGGAGGAAGACGCCGAGGGAAAGTAATTAGGAACGTCGAAGCCCTAATTAAACTTTGGATGTTATATGAAACTTAGCGGCCTACTCAAGACTCTTGCCCCAACCATTACCAAGACAATTGCCTCTAGCAATCCGGTCGCGGGGATGGCTATCAAGATGCTTTCTGACAAGCTGGGCATTAATGAAAAGAACCCGGTTAAGATTGAAAAGTTTCTGGAAAAAAATCCCGATCGGGTAGCCGAGGTTAAAGAAGCAGATCGAGAGTTTGAAGACAAGATCCGCGAGATGGAGATTGACCTAGAAGCATTCCATGCAGAAGCGGAAGATGCCAAAGACGCCCGTAGGCACTTCAGCAAAGACCGAACCAGTAAAGCGTTTGCCTTGATTTCCCTTATCGGTTTTTTGGTATACTGCTTTTTCGTTACTCTAATGGGAGCAGATGTTGATGCTGCTACAACTAATCTTGTTATCGGTTATCTGGGAGGGCTTGTTAGTTCAGCCGCCTCCAGCTTCTACGGCAGAGACAGTAGTGTCAGAAAATAAAATGGAAAAGTTAATAGAAACACTCAAGCGCCACGAAGGCGTAAAAACCCACGCATACAGAGATTCTTTGGGAATCTTACACATTGGTTGTGGGCGAAATATAGAAGGCGCGGCAAGTCACAAAGGGCTTGGTTTAAGCGATGACGAAATTGATTATATGTTGTCCAATGATATTCTTCGCACCATCAAGGAATTGTCGCGGGAATACAAGTGGTTTGCTGAACTGGAGGACGGTGCGCGGCGTGATGGCATTATTAATATGCATTTCAATCTGGGGCGGGTACGCTTCGCTCAGTTTAAGAAAGCAATCGGCCATATGGAGAAAGGGGAACACTCCAAAGCCGCCGTTGAATTTTTAGATAGCTTATGGGCACGACAGGTAAAAGGTCGTAGCTTAGAGGTGACTGACATGATTAAGACTAACACCTATGTCTGATCCTTATATCTTTCGCTGCACCATTCTCAAAATAATCGATGGGGACACGGTAGATGTGGATGTGGATCTTGGCTGGAATATTTCTGTTACAAATCAGCGTATTAGGCTTTTCGGGGTCGATTGCGAGGAGTCTCGCACTAGAGATCTGGAAGAAAAGCGTTTTGGACTCGCGGCCAAAGGATTTGTTCAAGACTTCCTTAAAATCGGATCAGTCGCTACGTTAAAGACTCACGAAAAAGGAAAGTACGGACGTTACTTGGGAGACTTTAAAGTATATGACAAGTGGTTGTGCCAAGAACTTGTAAAAAACCACCTTGCCGTAGAGTATTTTGGACAAAGCAAAGCCGCCATTAAAGAGGCTCATTTGGCTAATCGCCCCCACGTTAATCCTGTTTGGTTTGAGGAGTAAAATAGTATAAGATAGTGTCCGATTAAATAAGGAAATATAAGAATGGACACTATTCAGTTAGTGCAGTTTGTACAAAAAACAGTAAGAACTCGGCGTCAAAGCGTTAGAGATATTTTAGTAAACAACGGCGTTCAAAACATGGAGCAGTATCAAAAGCTCATGGGTGAATTGGATGCTTTATTTTATGTAGAAGAGGAACTCTCGGGCCTCTTACAAAAACAGGAGCAGTTAGATGACTAGTGCAATTATTACCCCTGCGGGCGTTACAGCTTCCGCAAAAGTAGAAACCATTGATGACGCTTATGTAGAACCCGATGAGCGTGTATTAGAGCCTTCCCAGATTAGTAATTCTTTAATGGATCGTATGCCTCAACCTACCGGTTGGAGAATGCTGGTGCTGCCGTATAGAGGCAAAGGAATTACTTCTGGCGGGATAGCCATAACTAAATCTACGTTGGATGAAGATCAAGTTCAAACAGTGGTAGGTTATGTTCTTCGGCAAGGCCCTTTAGCTTATAAAGACACCGACAAGTTTCCAGAAGGACCTTGGTGCAAGGAAAAAGAGTGGGTGGTCTTTCCGCGTTATGCGGGGTCTAGATTCCGAATAGAAGGTGGCGAGGTTCGCATACTTAACGACGACGAAGTTATAGCGACTATTTCTGACCCTGATGATATTTTAAGTTATTAAGGACAAGTCAATGGCAAACGAAAAAAGTAACACTCACGAGCAAGAAGACGGACAAGTAGACCTTAGTTTTGAGGAGTACGAAGAAACTACGGTAGACCTTCCCTCGCAAGATACCGGCGAAAAAAACGAAACCGAAGTAGAGTCGGAAGTACAGGCGAAAAGAGAAGACGTTGACGACGAGCATGAGGAAGTGTCGAAAAACGTCAAAAAACGCATTGATAGATTAACTAAAAAAATGCGGGAAGCCGAGCGACGAGAGCAGGATGCTATAAAATACGCACAAGGCGTAAAGACCGAAGCAGATGCTTTAAAAAGCAAGTTACAAACGGTTGATCAAGGATACATGACGGAGTATGGCAACCGTTTAAACATAGAGCAAAATCAAACAGAGTCTCAGCTAAAAGAGGCAATGGATCGTGGAGATACGGAACAAGTCGTTAAAAGCCAGCGCAAACTTGCGGAATTAGCCGCTTCGGCGCAAGCGTATAAGGGTGTTCAACGTACTCGGGAACAACAGGTTCAACAAGTTGCGGCGACGCCTCAACAACAACCCCAACAGCAACAGCAGCCTCCACCTCCCCAACAGCAACCAGAGCAGCCACCTGACCCTAAAGCAGAAGAATGGGCCTCTAAAAACGAATGGTTTGGAAAAGATGAAGCCATGACTTTTGCTGCTTTTGGGATACATCAGAAAATGGTAGATCAAGAAGGATTTGACCCTTTAAGCGATGACTATTATGATGAGCTAGATTCTCGTATACAGGGTAGATTCCCACAAGAGTTTAATAGCGGTTCCAGTAGAAAACCCGTCCAAAATGTAGCTGGAAATTCGCGCAGTAGAAGTAAGGGACGCAAGACGCAAGTCAAACTCACCCAAAGCCAAGTCGCTATTGCGAAAAAACTTGGGGTGCCACTAGAAGAATACGCGAAGTATGTCAAAACTTAGGAGAACATGATGTCATCAGCTAAGAAAGGGTTTGAGGGCACCAAAACTCCTCGCGCAGACACCACTAGAGAAAAGACCGCAAGGCGTAAGCCTTGGGCACCCTCCTCTAGTTTAGATGCACCACCTGCACCCGAAGGGTACAAACATCGGTGGATACGCTCAGAAGCGCGTGGTTTTGTTGACACTAAAAATGTTTCAGCAAGATTACGAGAAGGATACGAACTGGTACGTGCAGACGAACATCCTGATTTTGAGGCTCCCGTGGTTGATTCAGGTAAATATGAAGGTGTAATTGGGGTTGGTGGGCTATTGTTAGCTCGTATACCTTTGGAAACCGTAAAAGAAAGAAACGATTATTATCAAGGTCGCGCTAAAGACCTGCAAGATGCGGTAGACCAAGAGTTACAGAGAGAGAATGCTCACAATACAATGACGATCAGCAAACCTGACCGTCAATCTCGTGTAAACTTTGGTGGTCCTCATAAAGAGTGACCCAAACCTTTTAGGAGATTAGTCTTATGGCAAATCAAGAAACTGCCTATGGTCTACGTCCTATTGGTATGGTGGGAAGCGGCGCAAATTCAACTGGTATTACTGAGTATGAATTAGCCAACAACGACACTAACGCCATTTTTAATGGCGAAATTGTTGTTCCACTTGCTACAGGATTTATAGGTCAAGCGGGTGATACCGCCGGGGGTACAACTCAAGCACTAGGTGTGCTTACTGGAGTTATGTACCACGATGCAACTCAAAAGAAGCCTGTGTGGCTTAATTACTGGCCCGGTTCGGGTGGTGTAAGTGTGGACACAAATCATCCTGTCCGTGCTTATGTTGCTGACAACCCTAACCAGTTATTTCAGATAGCCTCTGATGCAAGCACAACCGACCGAGCAACTGCTCAAGGTCTGGTTTTTGCTAACACGGATCTTGGAACGTCGGCTCGTACTGGGTCAACAGACACAGGGTCTTCTACATCTCAAATGAGTGTGGCTAATGCAGCAGCGACTGCAACGCTTCCACTTCGTATTGTTGGGCTTGTGGATGATGAGGCAAATAGCGACTACACCGTAGCGGGTATCCCGTTTGTGGTGCGGTTAAACGCTCACTTTAACGCCGGAACCCGTAGGTTTGATTCTCAAACTACTGCGGATTCTACCGGACTTAACTAAGGAGGCTGATTATGACTATTTCTCGCGCTCAATTAGCGAAGGAACTAGAACCCGGCCTGAATGCCTTATTTGGGTTGGAGTATGACAGGTACGAAAACGAAGCGGCTGAGATTTTTGAATCAGAAGGCTCTGACAGAGCATTTGAGGAAGAAGTCATGTTGTCTGGTTTCGGAACTGCTCCCGTTAAAACAGAAGGCAGTGCAATTAACTTTGATGACGCGCAGGAAACTTATACTGCACGTTACACAATGGAAACTATTGCTCTAGCGTTCTCTATCACTGAAGAAGCTGTAGAAGACAATCTTTATGATCGTCTAGCGGCCCGATACACTCGTGCATTGGCTCGTTCTATGGCTCAAACCAAGCAAATCAAAGGAGCTAGTGTTTTAAACAATGCGTTTTTAGCCACTTCTCCAATTGGCGACGGCGCTGCACTTTGTTCAGCCGCTCACCCAAGTTTGTCTGGTAATCAGAGAAACCTTTTAGAGACTCCTGCTGATTTGAACGAAACGTCTCTTGAAGACATTTTGATTCAGATTGCTGGGTTTACTGATGAAAGAGGTTTGAAAATTGCCGTTCGCGGCACTAAGTTGTTGATTCCTAAAGAACTTCAGTTTATTGCTGAAAGAATCATTAACTCAAACCTTCGTCCGGGTACAGCCGATAACGACATAAACGCAATGAAATCAATGGGAATGCTTCCAGAAGGAGCGGCCGTAAACCACTTCTTTACTGATGCCGATGCGTACTTTGTTAAAACCGACTGTCCAAATGGTTTCAAACTCTTCAACCGTACTCCGCTTAAAACAGCGATGGAAGGAGATTTTGACACTGGTAACATGCGATTCAAGGCTCGTGAGAGATACGCTTTTGGCGTCTCTGATTGGCGTTGTGTCTATGGAACACCGGGCGCATAAGTAACTTTGTTGTTACAGAGAAAGGGCGGCATTCTTGTCGCCCTTTTTTTATTGGTTTATACTAAGTAAGTTACCTGACTATTGCATCCCGCAGTAGACACTAGCCACGACAGGAGAACACTACATGGCTACTCATTTTAAAGGCCCGATTCTTTATTCGGCAGCCCAGAAAGGGCTGGAAAACTTAAACATAGGCGTATGGCCCGATCAATGTTCCAAATGGGACGATTTTGTTGATGAATTAGACACCGGCTGGACTGTTGTAAAAGACAGTGGCGCAACGGTAGCTATTGCGGCAGACGTGGCTAACGGAGTATTAGTTCTTACTTCTACGGCAACGACAGACAACGATGGCGGCTCTATCCAAGCCAACGAAATATTTCGATTGCCTAATGTACAAGGCGAAATGGTTTATTTTGAAACAAGGATCTATGTAGACAGCACCTCTGGTTCAGGTGTGGGTCAAATGGATGCTTTTTGGGGAATGTGCGAAAACTTTGCTACTAACCCAGAAGCGGGTTTTTTGTCATCTAACCGTATTGGTTTTCAAATGGATGATGGCAGCGCAAGGCTTCGGTTAATCACTGAGAGTGGAGACAGTGAGACAGAAACTGTTTTGACAAGCACTCACGATTTGACTGACGGAACTTTCGTTACATTAGGCTTTACTGCAACCAAAGGTAAACTTACTGGCGGAACTGAAGTAGTTAAATTCTTTGTAGATAAGCAGTTGGTAGGTACTCATACCGCGAATGTACCCACTGCAAACATTACTCCAGCGATTATATCGGTTAGTGGAGATGCTACGGGAACCAAAAGCATGGGCGTAGACTATGTTTTGGCAGCGCAGGATCGAGGTGTTTCTTATAATATAAGTGTATAAATTATGGCGACTACAACTCGTAAACGTGCGCGAAACGAAACCGGGAAGTTTAGAGGGGATGACCCCTCTACTCCCGATATTAATGAAGCTTGGGAGGAGACTACCGTGGCTACTAAGAAAGCACCTGCGAAAAAAGCCGCAGTTAAGAAAGCACCTGCGAAAAAAACCGAGATGCCAAGTCCGGGCAGTGCTGCATACAAAGCCATGATTTTGCGTGGCGAAATTAAGGAGTAACTTATGGCAGGTTCAGATGTTTTTTCGACCTATGTCTTATCGTCAGATGTTGCTGCTGTCGATCCGAATGGGGTTTGTGAAGCACAAACTACTGGAGGCGCAGCCAATTTAACGATTGATGGCGCCCTTACAAGTGGTGGAGTTGCTACTTTAGTTCCGGTGCGTAATGCAACAGTTACCTCTGCGGGTTCCTCGGAAACAGGTAAAACTTTTACTTTTACCGGGACAGATGCAAACGACAATGCTGTAACCGAAACTTTAAATGGTCCGGGTTCCTCGGCAACTGTAAGCACTACAAAAGTATTTAAAACCATAACCCAGATTGCTGTTAGTGGGGCTTTAACAGGCAACGTAACCGTAGGAAGTGGGACGACTATTTCTGAAACTATTTTTGCCGGAAGAGCGCGTATTAGAGGAGTTTATTTTGTTAATAGTGGCAACTCTGGTCCGTTAGCTTTTGTTAATGGTAATAACGGGGACACTGTTTTGACATTACAAACTTCTGGTACGGCAGCCAGTTCAGATTATCCTGACATCCCTGATGAGGGGCTTTTGTGTTCAGACGGAGCTTTTGTTAATTTCTTGGCGGCTGATGTTGCGTCTTTTACGGTGTTTTACAATTAATGGCTACTACTAAGAACGTAGAGCGGTTGCCTAGCGGTAGGTTGAAGTACCGAGGAGAAACTTTTGCTGGGTATAACAAGCCTAAAAGAAGTGTTAAAGGTGCTAAAAAGTCAGCGGTTTTGGCTAAAAAAGGTACAGAAGTAAAGCTAGTGCGTTTTGGTGATGCCAACATGACGATAAAAAAAGATCAACCTAGTCGCCGTAAAAACTTTAGAGCGCGTCACAATTGTGATACGGCTAAAGATAAATTCACACCACGTTATTGGTCATGTAAAGCATGGTAATAGAAGAGGCTATTAAAAAAGAAATTAGGTCTTGGTCTAAGGAAGCTTTAGAAAAAGTTAACCCTAGTTTTGCTAATTTGCCCCCATGTCCTTTTGCCGAAGGAGCTTGGGCGGAAGACCGTGTAGGGATTGCGTTTAAAACATGTCCCGCTTTTCAAGATTTAACGACGCTAATCTCTACTTGGGACGATAAAAATGATTTAGTGGTTCTTGTAGACCTTAATTACATTAAAGATTCGGAAAAATTCTATCAGCACATTGACGGTTTAAATGAGGCTATCGCGCAAGGTATCTTTATTGAAAAAGACATTTGGTTAATGGCGTATCACCCCGAGGATCAACCTAGCGATATTGTTTACACTGAAGATGATTTTTTAAGTGTGATAGATACCGACTATGCCATGATCTTTATACAAAGATTAAGCAAGCTGCATGAAGCGGGGGAAAAATTAAAGAAAACAGGGTATTACACAGAGTATGAACAACAATTTGGTTTAATGGATATGTTAAGAGTTCGTGAAACCTACTACCGGAGGCTTAAAAATGGCTCGTAAAAAACAAGGTTATGATTCTCGATTAGATGAATCTTTAGGCGAAAGAAATAAAGGTAAGAAAAAACAAAGCATGGCTTCTCGCCGTAAAGAAAGCGAAGGCACTGAAAAGTCTATGGGCCGTCGTAAGTTTGCGGCGGTTGGTACTATGGACAAAGGTAATCGCAAAAGCAAAGCAAAAAGAGTGGTTAACTTAGGTGCAGGTGGCGCAGTAGGAAGAAGTTCAGGCAGTTCGGCTAGTTCTTCTAACACCCCTCAACACAAACTTATGGCTATGGGAAAAGGCGTTCCTCAAGGCAAGTCGCCCGTTAAAATGCGCGATGGTGGCGGTATGTCTGCGGTAAAGAAAGTTTCTCGGGTGAAAGGACCCGTTAAAATGCGCGGTGGCGGCATGGCAGCGGTAAAGAAAACGTCTCGGGTAAAAGGACCTAGAGGCCGCTAATGACTACCTCTGGTTCTACCGATTTTGAGCTAGATGTAGCGGACTACATCGAAGAGGCTTTTGAGCGTTGTGGAAAAACAGTGCGTACTGGTTACGACTTAAAAACAGCCAAACGCTCTTTGAACTTATTGTTAGCAGAATGGGCAAACCGTGGGTTAAATCAATGGACAATTAGAGAAACCACGATGCCTTTAGCAGCAAACATACGTGTGTATCCCGGTGGAATACTTACTATGTCTGTTGCAGCCTCTGCTAATTTCACTATAGGTGAAACTTTAACGGGTGGAACTAGCGGTGCAACGTGCCAAATTACCAGCATTCCCTCTGCAACCAGCTTTGCTATTACTCTTCCGGTAGGTTCGTTTTCTAATGGGGAAGTGATTACAGGCGGAACTACCGGTACGGCCACCACGCTATCAGCGGCAATAGACTTTTTAGATGTTCGCGGAACAATTGATATTTTGAGCGCGGTTTTAAGAAGAGACAACACGGATTACTCTATACCTCGGGTAAGTAGAGACGATTATCTGGTAATACCGAATAAAACGACTACAGGAAGAGTAGATCAGTTTTTCTTGAACCGTTTGGTCACGCCTCAATTAGAAGTATGGCCCACTCCGAATAACAATACGGATATTATTGTGTACAACCGTCTTACTCGCATACAAGACGCGGATACTTTTACCAATACAATGGAAGTACCTTTTCGGTTTTACCCTTGTTTAACCGCCGGACTTGCTTACTATTTATCCCTTAAAATTGCCCCTGATCGCACTACGTTGCTTAAAACATTGTACGAAGAAGAATTTATTGTTGCGGCAACGGAAGATAGAGACAGAGCCTCCTTTACCATACAGCCCTCTGTGGCGTATGCGAGGGTTAATTAATGGGTAAGTTTGCTCAAGGCAAATACGCCCTAGGCGTGTCGGATCGTTCCGGCTTTGTGTATAAGCTTAATGATATGCGGCTTGAGTGGACAGGCTCTTTAGTAGGACCGGATGAATGGGAAAAAAAACAACCGCAGCTTGACCCAAGAAAGCACATTACCGATCCGCAAGCTTTAAAAAATCCCAGACCTAGCACACCAATGGTGTTGTCTATTTATGTTGGAGTTCCTTTGGTTGAAGCCCCTAATTTAAGGAACCTCACTGCTTTTGGATTTGTAGGCCAAGTTAGCGTAAACAGTGTGCAAGCCGGAGTCACCGTTAATTTGACAGGAGTTTCGGCCACTAGTGCGGTGGGTTCGGTAAGTGCTACGCCGATTACATCTTATGCTGTGACAGTGGTGAGTACAGGTTCCGGTAACAAATATTTTATAGATGGCGTACAGCAAGCGACTTTAAATCTAAGCGAAGGGTCTACCTATAGGCTAGATCAGTCAGCGGGTACTAATAACAACCATCCTTTGCGATTTTCTACAACTTCAAATGGAACATGGGCTGGAGGAACCGAGTACACCACGGGTGTGACTGTTAATGGCATACCGGGTAATCCGGGCGCTTACACTGAAATTGAAGTTGCTACGGGAGCGCCTACGCTTTACTACTATTGTACTAATCACTCAGGCATGGGAGGACAGGCGAATACGCCTTAATAGCATGAATCGTAGAGTAAATTTAGGTGCAGCTTGTCCTTTACGGATGAATAAAGGCGGAGAAGCTAAAAAATCAAAAGTAAATGAGGCAGGTAACTACACGAAGCCGTCTATGCGTAAGCAAATGTTTAATAGAATAAAATCAGGCGGAAAAGGGGGAAACCCCGGTCAATGGTCGGCGCGTAAAGCTCAGATGTTGGCAAAGCAATATAAAGCAAAAGGTGGAGGCTATCGAAATTAATGGCTTTGAAAAAATCTCAACAGTCTTTAAAGAAATGGACTAAACAAAAATGGGGTACAAAGTCAGGGAAACCGAGTGCAAAAACAGGAGAAAGATATTTGCCTAAAGGGGCAATAAAATCTTTGTCTGCCAAAGAATACGCGGCTACCACTCGTAAAAAACGAAAAGATACTAAAGCAGGAAAACAGTTTAGCTCACAACCAAAAAAAATAGCTAAAAAGACAAGAAGACACAGATAATGGCATTTACATACGATCAGCTAAAGACAGCGATACAAGATTATACTCAAAACACGGAAACGTCTTTTGTTACTAATCTGCCTATCTTTATACGTTCTGCGGAGGAGCGTATTTTAAAGACTGTTCAGTTGACGTTGTTTCGTAAAAATTCTCAAGGCAACATGACTCAGGCGGATGAGTTTTTGATCATGCCCACTGATTTTCTGTCTCCGTTTTCACTGTCTTTTACTGACGCCAGTAATGACAAGAAATTTTGTGATTTTAAAAGCGTAAATTTTATCCAAAGTTTTAACCCGGATAGGACGCTTACCGGGGAACCGCGTTACTACGCTAGTTTTGACTCTACTTCTTTTATTATTGGCCCTACGCCAAATAGTGATTATGCAGTAGAGCTTCATTACTTTTATCGGCCAGCGAGTATTACTGCCGGAGCAGGAAGCGGAGAAACATGGTTAAGCCAAAATGCAGAATTAACTCTTTTGTACGGCTGTTTAATAGAAGCGTATGTCTATATGAAGGGTGATCCAAGTTTAATGCAAGAGTATGAACAGCGTTACGCTGAATCGTTAGTTGCGCTTAAACAGTTCGGTGAAGCTAAAGAAGTTACCGATCAATACAGAACAGGAATGGTAATAAGGGATAAAACATGATGACCAACGGTTTAGCGATGTCTGTCGGAAATGTAATGGTACATACTACGGATAACCGAGGATTTACTCCTGAAGAGGTAGCCTCTCGGTGTGTGGACAGAATTATTAGCATTTCCGATCAAGCCAATCCTGTGCTACAACAGCAAGCTCATGCGTTTAAAAGCAATATTGAGGCGGTTGTTGCGGGATATATTAAAGAAGCGATTCAAAGTGATAGAACTACAATTTATAATGCGTTAAACGATGCTGGAGAACCAAAACTAGCCGAACTTATTAGGAGATTATGACATGGCTTTTACTGGAAACTATATGTGTACTAGCTTTAAAAAAGAGCTAATGCAGGGTATACACAATTTGTCTCTTTCTGGAGGCAATACTTTTAAAATGGCGCTTTATACCGACGCGGCTACTTTGGACGCTACAACTACTGCCTACACTGCTTCTAACGAAGTCTCGGGTACAGGGTATTCGGCTCCGGGGAAAAACTTAACAAATGTAGACCCTTTGACTAGTGGCACTACGGCTTATGCTGAGTTTGGCGATCAGACGTGGACTACCTCTACTATTACTGCGCGGGGAGCCTTGATCTATAACGACAGTGCTGCTGGCGACCCTTCTTTAGTGGTTTTAGACTTTGGGTCTAATAAATCCTCTAGTGCGGGTGATTTTGCAGTGGTTATGCCTACGTTTAACTCTACTTCGGCGTTGATTAGGATAGCCTAAGATGGCAGACGTAACCATCCGGTTAGACGGATGGGGCCAAAATAGCTGGGGTAATGACCCTTGGGGGCAAACCTCCTCGGGTGTTGAGGCTACCGGAGGCGTTGGTCAGGTTACACTTGCAGGTGATTCTAGCGTAACCGTTACAGGAGTTGAGGCTACAACGGCAGTAGGAAGTGTGTTGGTTAACGTGATTTTTCACGTTACGGTAAACTTAACTGGAATAGCCGCTACGTCTTCGATAGGTGGCGCTACAGGAAGCATACCGGTAACCGTCCCCTTAGAGGGATGGGGAATTGGAGATTGGGGTGATGCCGGATGGGGTTACTCTAACGCAGGATCGCAAGCAACAGGAGAAGTAGGTACTGCTATTGCGATAGCGCAAGGTACTGCTAATGTCGATGGTGTTGAAGCCACTGGCGCAGTAGGGCAAGTTACAAGCACGGGTGTAGCGAACATTACGCTTACTGGTGTGCAAGCGACGGGTTATGTAAATGCAGTAACACCTAGTATACCGGCTATTTTTGGTATTACAGGTGTTTCAGCAACAGGTGAAGTAGGCACAGTAACGCAAAGCACTAGCATTACAGTGGTTTTGACGGGAGTAGAAGCAACGGGACAGGTGAGCGGAACTTCCATGTGGATAGAAATTGTTCCTGCACAGACCCCTAATTGGGTTCCAATGGCAGCATAAAGAGGATTTAAAATGGCAACTTATGTTAATAATTTACGATTAAAAGAGATTGCCACTGGCGCAGAAAGTGGCACATGGGGCACAAGTACAAATACCAACCTTGAGCTAATTGGGGAAGGTTTGGGCTATGGCACTAAGCAAATGTCTGCGGATAGTAATGAAACATTTACTATGTCCGATGGAGCGGCAGACCCCACTAGAGCGTTTTACTTAAAAATCACTTCAGCGGTAAGTTTAACCACTACCCGCACAATTACGCTTGCACCTAATACCGTTTCTAAAATTTGGATTATTGAGAACGCTACGAGCGGCGCTCAATCACTAAGCATTAAGCAAGGTTCGGGTACGGAAGTCACTATTGCTAATGGCAAAGCGGTTATTTTGTATACTGACGGTGCAGGAGCCTCGGGCGCTGTTTCGGATGCTTTGCAATTTGTAGATGTAGGCGACGGTACAGTCACTTCGGTTGGTGGTACAGGAACGGTCAATGGTTTGACGCTATCGGGAACGGTTACTTCTTCGGGTAATTTGACTTTGGGTGGCACACTGTCCAACGTAGATTTAGCCGCAGCGGTCACCGGCACGTTACCTGTTGGTAACGGTGGTACAGGGGCTGCTACGCTTGTTGCTAACTCTGTTTTGATAGGCAGCGGTACTTCGCCAATAAGCACTGTGGCTCCCAGTACGACAGGCAATGTACTGACAAGCACAGGTTCTGCTTGGGCGTCTACTGCACCCAGTGGTCAACCCGATCCAACATTGACGGGGGTTAATCTTTCGCCTTCGGCAGGACAATTTGTTGTGGCTACGGCAGGGGGTATTACTATCACACTTCCGGGAAGCCCTTCAGCCGGAGATTTTGTCATTGTTAAAGATGGCACTGGAGCAGCAGCCACCACTTCTTTCGCCGTAGCGCGCAACGGCAGCAATATAGCTAGTGCAGCGAGTGATTTAACCTTTGACAAGAACTTCGCAGAAATAACCATGACCTACATAAATGGAACTATTGGCTGGAGCGTGTAAATGACTAATTTAGCCGACTTGCTTCCTGCTGGCGGCGGTCAAAATAATACGGACTTTGTAGCTGACGGGACTATTAGTTCTGGTGCGCCTGTTGTTTTAAACAGTGATGGTAAAATTTCACCCATTTCTGCGACAGCTAACCCTGCCTCTTTTGGTTCAGCGCAAGAGTTTACGAGTAATGCGGCTACTTGGATAACTTCCTGTTTTCATGCCGCAAGTGGCAATATGGTTGTTGTTTATTTAGATAGCGGCACAACGATGTATGCTGTAGCAGGGACTGTGTCAGGCGAAACCATAACATGGGGGACTCCTGCACAAATGTATGCTGCCCCCGTAACTATTAAAAAAATAGTTTATGACTCACAAGAAGAAGTTGTAGTTTTGTTTTACCGAGACATCTATAACAGCAATTATGGAACATATAGAACGGGTTCAGTATCCGGTACGGGCGCGACTGCTGCTATCTCGTGGAATACAGCTACTTCCTTTTACAGTGGCAATATGCAAGCCGTTGATGTTGTAGCAATGGGCGGTGGCGCGGGTGTATTAATGATTAGCAATGCGAGTAGTTATACGGTTGGACATAGGTGGGAATTAGCCTCTGGCGGAGCTACGCTTACAATACAAGGCTACACTTCTTTTTCAGCCTACGCTACGTCTGCTAGGTGGGCGATGACTGAGGATACTTCTACTGGAAAAATTATTATTATCCTTGGCGCGGCTTCCACAGCATACGGTATAGTTGGAACAGTTACATCCGGTTCTCCTTATTTTGCTATTAGCAGTGGCAGCACTTTATATTCTGGCTACATCAGCCAACCCTTTATAACTTATGACGTAGCGGCTAACAAAAGTCTTTTTGGTTACTTTACAGGTTATGGGCTAAAAGCAAGAGTAGGGACAGTGGACGCTGCCGCAGGGACAATTAGTTTTGGAACGGAAGTCACAACGTCATTTACTAATATTGTTTATCCAAATGCTGCTTATGATACCAACGGTTCAGCAAGCGCAATTTCGTTTCAGAATGCTAATAATTCCAGTTATTGTGACCAAATCTATGGAACAATTTCTGGCACTGACGTTACATTTACTGCCGCGACAACAATATTGTCCAAAGCACTTACTTCAACACAAAGCAGTTCAACTGTTTATGAGCCAGTGGCTAAGAAAATAGTAACGAGTATAGACAATTCTACTGATTCAGACGGGGAAAGCGTTGTAAGTAATCCTGCCGCAACCAACCTCACCTCAACCAACCTCTTAGGCATTGCCTCTGGAGCTATCAGCGACACAGCGACAGGCACGATCAATACTTGGGGTAGTCGTAACGAGGCGCAAACAGGTTTGACGATAGGCTCTGATTATTACGTCCAGACAGACGGGACAATCACAACGGCTACAGGTGGTCAGCTAATCGGCCAAGCAATCACAGCCACACAGATTAATATCAAGGATTACACAGGATGACAAATTTAAGCGATCTGTTTCCTGCGGGAGCGGGGAAGCAAGTAAGTTTTGTAGCAAGCGGTAACGTCACCAGCTCTGGTAAGCCTGTTATCTTGAACAGTGATGGGACGGTTACAGAGGTGTCGGGTTCTTCCTTGTTAAACGGTACAGTAAGTGATTTTACTTCTGCAACTGCCGCGCATAACGCTGTTGCTTATGACACGACTAACAACCAAGGACTTGTTGTATACCGAGATACTTCTGCTTCAGAAATAAAAGGAAGGATTATTACTATAGATTCCTCAAATAACATTACTTACGGCACAGAAACTACTGTTTATAATTCTGCATCAGGAAATACTAATCAAACAACAGCAGTTTATGATTCAGTCCATCAGCGTTATGTGATTATGTTCCGCGATAATAATAACTATGGTCAAGCCGTAACGCTATCTCCAAGCGGCACAGGAGCCAGTGCTACTTTTAGTGTAGGAAGTGGTACTTTTTTCCCAATAAGTGCCTCTAATGATATTCGAGTTACTTTTATAGATTCTTGTTTTGATCCTGACACAGGGCAAGTAATAGTGGCTTTTTCCGATGCGAGCAATAGTAATCATTTCTACATGAGTGTTGGTGAAGTGAGAACATCCCCCGAAGATATTCAGTGGGGTACGGCTGTAGCGGTTGATACAGCGGGAGCGTGTTCAAGTTTTAGCCTTACTTATGACACCACAGCGAATAGAGTTTTAGCGTTATGGGAACTGGACGGCACTTCTGGAAAAGCGGTAGTCGGGACAGTTACTTCTGGAACAATAGGCAGTTTCGGCACAGTCGTAAACTATACGAGTGATCCTTACAGACCGGGAGCCGCTTACAATGTAGACAATAATTGTATTGGGATTCTTTTCCGTAACGATGCGGTAAGTAGTTATTTGTATGCTGTTGGCGCAAAAGTCGATGGTTCTGATAATTCTGTAGTTTTCGGAACCGCTGTCGCTTTGTACAGTGAATACTCTGCGTCATATCCGCAAGGCACGACCTATTCAACTGCGATGGATAAATTTACAGCAGCCACTTATCTAGCGGCGGGATATAAATACCTAAACTTTAGTGTTTCTTCTGCGGCAACCCCTGTGGTCACTTTAGATACAGCGGTAACTTTCCCTTCAACGTCTGATGGACAATATGCCAACTACTATGATCCTGACGAAGATGCTGTCGTTTTTACTTGGCGTAGAGGAGGAGGGCCGTGGGGAGCGCAAGCTATAACACCCGGATCAACCAACCTCACCTCAACAAACTTTATAGGCATATCAGACGCAGCCATCTCAAGCGCGGCTAGTGGGAATATAACAATCAAAGGCGGCATTGCAGCCACAGGTCTAAGCTCGTTAACTCCCGCAAGCGATTATTACGTTCAGACAGATGGAACATTTGGCACTTCTGCGGGTGATCCTAGCGTCAAAGCGGGTAAAGCCCTGTCAGCCACAGCAATTAACTTGGAGTACACTTCATGAGCAACCTAAGTGACCTACTCCCAGCAGGAGCTAGTGCCAAACAAATTACAGCTACCGATAGTGGTAGTGGAATAGCCACCAAGAAGCC
>WLWH01000169.1_pt1 | contig 57080 bp, 82 predicted proteins | sample 6712741 | NCBI WGS metagenome assembly WLWH01 (sample SAMN12718694, study PRJNA515312) | sponge metagenome | isolation source: marine sponge | host: Mycale hentscheli | place: New Zealand: South Island, Marlborough, Capsize Point | collected 2003-05-01 | reverse complement strand
AATCTACAACTGAGGTATCAGTCATAGATGATACAAAGAATATAGTCTCTTTAGGTATCTCTTTAAATAATTCCTTACGAACAATACCATGTGTACTTGTACCTTCAATAGGTCTAGGGTCAAGTATGTTACATGCCCAAGGAACTATACCTTCTTTTAAAAGCATAGGTAGTGAATGTTTAACACACATGATTTTATCTTTAGTTGATTTAAGATAATCTTTATAATTTAAAAAGGAACTACCACCTGATACTATGTTAAGTATCTCTCCATGTGGTCTAGCTTTAGTTAACCATTTGTTAATTGACTGTACATTATTTTTTATATTGTTTCTAATATAATCAGTAGGCATACAGTCTTTTGGTTTAACAATTATTGGAACGTGATTGAAACTTTCAGGGAGTTTATCAAGACTAGATTTATGAAGAACAATAGCAAGATGAGTAACACCACCACCTGCCACTGGGTCACTAGATGGAAGAACTTTTTTGCGTAACTTTTTATCAAGGGCATCAAATACTTTATTCGTTCCTTTATGTTCATCAACAACTTCCTTTCCTTTGTCATCTTTAGTAAAGTAATCGTCAAACACAACAACAGGTAAATCTTTTGTCATATTGTAATCGTGTTGAACAGTATCAAAACTATGTCCTCCATCAAGATAAGCTATGTCAAAATCTTTTTGTTGTGTTAGTGTTACTTTAGTATCACCTTTAACTAATTTAAATTCAAAGTCTTTGTTCATTTTTTCTTTAACAAAAGTTTTAAATTCTTTTAGTCTATTGCTAACTGCTTCATAAAGATTATGTGGTTTAGTATTCATTTCAGTTGCATCAGTAAATTCATCTGCATCTTCAAATAAATCATAACCTTCATAATAAACTTTGTCTACGTTGTCAAAAGCTGCCAGTGCCATTTCAATAGCACGACCACCATTCCATGTACCTGTTTCCAGTATTCTTGAAAACTTGTAATGTCTAATGACATCTGCCAATTGTTTGTACCTCTTTGGACCAACGACATCAGGTGTGGTCTTATCAGATAACAAGTCCTTCCTATTACCCTTGAAGTGTTCAAAGTAATCTGCCAAAGGAGAATTATTAAACGCATCTAAACCTCTCACGTCTGGTGTTAAACTGTGTTTCTTTAAACCATGTGCACCATAGATATTAAATAATCTTTCAAAGATAAATCCATCATGCCATTCTCTATATGAAAGAACTTCATGACTGTTATAAAGACCTCTCATATCTCCTAGTAAATCAAGGGGTGGGATAGTATTAAGATTAAAAGCCATGAAAGATGTTTCACTATAGTCCACATCTTTCCTACCTAAGTGGACGAGTTCAGAACCTAGGGGAATGATTCCAAACAAGTCTTGTTTATTAACAGGCTTTCTAAGGATAATGTCAGCATCTAACCAAACTACCCACCCTACTTGTACACTCTTTTCTACCAACTTGAAGGAGAAGTCAGTCAGAGCATACACTTTGTGACACCATTTAATGGCATCTAATCTCCAGTTATAAGGCATCTTACCACCTTCAGTACCATCATGAAGTTTCATTTCTTCACGATAGGTAATCATTTCGTCTACCTCATTAAGATTTCTAAATGTTATCTTGTCTGTTTTAGGAAACTCTTTTATCTGCTCATCAGTAAAGTCATGATAGTAAGCAGTTAAATGTAAATCATCAGCCATATATTTGACAACTGAGTCAATCATTTTCTTTGCGTAAGTTTCCCACCCTTTAGGATTAAAGGACGTAACGATATTTATTGTGTCTTTCATATTAAAATTTTACCCATTGTGTTGGTCTAGTTTCATCTACTGTATTTCTATATAATAGTTTTTCTTCTTCCCAGTCTTGAGCAAACCTAATATCTTTATATGAACCACCAAACCAAGGTCCACCTAAAGAGAAATGTATGGCACTAGGTTTCTCTCCTATATTAGATACATCAGGAATATGATTCCAGGTGCAAGGTATACCTGCAATCTCACTGTCTGAAGTCCATTTAAATTGATGAAGGTGTAAACCTCTCATAGTATTTACATCTTCACATGTAAGATTACGTACATCTTTATGTGACATATTTAATAACATAAGTGAAGACCAAAGTTTTTTGTCATAACCTAATTGTTTTTGATTATCCATCTTAGTATCTTCAGTAGGTTGCCAATCAAATTTAACACAAGCTACTGCTTTATCAGGACAGTTAACTTCAACCCACTTGAATAGTTTATCTATATCATCTAAGAATAAAAAGTCACAGTCACAAAACATAATCCAACCTTTAACACCATTACGTTTAGCAATCTCAGGTGCAAGGAAACGTGTATGACTAAACTCTGTAGAAAAAGGTTTATCATCTATCACATCATATTTCTGACCATGCTCATCCTCTTTCCATTCTCTATCAAAGTAACCACCTTTTCTTAAAGTGGTATGGTTTAAATCAATTACTGTAAGAGGTCGTGAACTTCTTCGTATTAAAGAATGTTCACAAACTCTGTAAGCAATATCTTCACGACTATCATACCCTATAAAAACAAAACTAGTTTCATTATAGGGTAATGGATGTATAGTCTCTGACTCGTAATTTGTTCTAGCATTTAATAACATTATATTATTATACTCCTTTTAAATGTAAAGTCAAGAAAATATTAAACTATTTCACAAGCACCTGCAGTACATGCAAGTTCTTTTGATGATGTAGTTGTATCTTCTTTCTCATAGTTAGTTAAGTCCATCCAATTAATATTTTTAGGAGTCTTAGCTAACCATTCTTCATATGTATTCTTATCAACTTCTTGATAAGGTGCTTGTTTATATGAGTGCTCAGAGTGAGGTAAGAATGAAACACCACTCATCACATCAAAGTTTTCATAAACCCATGCACCTACTTGTAACCATTCCTCTTCTTTCACATAAACTGTGATTGAAGGTTTGTGTTCACACCAATGCAATTGATACATCTTCCATATCTCTAGTTGTTCAATAGCAGATTTAGCATCTCTCATAATTGAACTCGTTGGAGACTTCATAGGAAAGTAAATAACTTTTGTATCATTAGGTTTCATTACGTCATCTTCACCATAGAAACCTTTGTCTAACATCATGTCACACAATGGGTCTTTCTTATCTGCTCTCACAGTTCTAAGATAGTAAGGTGAATAACGTGGGTGAATACCTGAAGCTGAATCAACTAATTGTGATACAGTTCCTGAAGGTTTCACACAAGTAATAGCAGTAGCTTGGTTAACTCCTAGCATCTCTGCCCATTTCTTATTTGTTTTAATTGAATGTTCTTTTAAGTTAATTAACATTTCTTTTAAAACAGTTTGATTAAATATATTACCTGATAAAACTTCGTGGTCCATGATACCAGTTAATGAAACACCTAGTAATCTTTCTTCTTCAGTATTATCTTTCCATTGTTTAGTTAAGTATCTAAAGTCTGATAGGGTTGACTGAAGTGTACCAAAGATTGTAGCTATCTCTACCTTTTCTTTTAAAGTTTCTTCAGTATCATCAGGTCTTACAACTACTTCAGATAAATTACAGAATTGTTTATTTCGTAAAACTATTTCTGAACATGGGTTAGTCCCAAAGTCAAAGTCACCTTCTCTTCTACCTGAACGTGTAGCCATCTTTTGTGATGCAACTCTATTAAAGATACCACGTTCACCTGATTTAGAATCATAAAGAGATACCCACTCCTTCATGAATGTACCTATGTCAGGCTTCTCAGTATAAGCTACAGAGTTATTAGCATAACTTCTTTGTGGATTATTATCCCACCATTGCCCAGTCTTTGCATCTCTCATTCTAATGTCTGAAAGATTAGAAAGACTAATTAAAGCTGAACGTCTTACACCACCACAAACAACTACGTCTGCAATCTTACATACAATATCATGACATTCAATACTATTTAATTTTCTACCACTAGCTTTTTGAAATGTCTCAATACTAAATTTAAATAAATCTCTTAATGGGTCAGGACCACTAGCACGTCCACCAAATGTTTTTAGTTTAGCACCTGCAGGTCTGACAAGAGACATATCAAACTGTGGTATTTGTCCTGCGTAAAGCATAGCAACAAGTTCACGATAAGATTTTGCCCAACCTATTTTACTATCTCTAACTTTAATAACTGTTTCAGTTGTATGAAACTTCTCTGCAATCTCAGGAAGTTTATCAACGTACTGTCTTTCAACACTAAAACCTACACCAGTACCACACATAAGTATGTACATAATCTCGTCAAAGGTTCTTACATTATCAATAGCTACATAGGAACAATTAAATCCTGCTACATTATCTTTATCAAGAGCAGCTCCTGCAGTCATCAATGCTCTCATTGAAGGCATAACTTTTAATGTAGTGATAGCATCAATCCATCTATCTCTTTCCTTCTTGTCTAATTTTTTATTTGTTAGTTTCTCATAACGTCCTTGCATATAACTAACATATCGTTCAACAGTTTCACTCCACGTTTCTCTTCTGTTTTCTTTTTCAATCCATCTCGCATAACGAGAGATAGCAATATAGTTTTGGTATTCAGTTGGTAACATAGTTTATTTCCCCTTTTTATTTTTAAGTTTAATTCTATCATAACTATCCTTATGAGTCAACAAAGCATTAATATGATTCCTCACAAAGTTAGTTCTTTTAGATGTTAATATTTCCATAGCGACTCTTCTCATATAGTTTGGTTCAATATCTGCGAGTTCACATATGTATTCAAAGTCTTCCTTTCGTTTACCACTGTTGGTAGTAAACCAAAGTATAGACTCACGTTTATACTTATGACTTTCCAAGTCTTGAGTATCTTTTTGAGTAGCATCAAGTAGTGCTTGTAAAATAACTGCAAGGAATAATGTCCTCTCAGCACTTGTTGAGCTGATAATATTTTGTTCAACTGTACGAAAAAAATTATCATGTTGTTTCATTATACCATTGTTTAGGAATGCCATCACTTATCTTGCAGTATTCAAAGTTATGTTTATTACACCAACCTGCATAAGTCATAGTGCCACCTTTGTTTAATTTTTTATTAGGATTATCAAAAGCAAATCTAATTATAATATTAGGATTAGACTTTCTAAAAAACAAATGTTTCTTTCTCATCTCTATAGTTAATCTTCCTTTAACTTCTATATAAGAACCATTAGGTAATAAGAAGTCAGGACAATAAGTTTTATTTTCAAACCATTCATAACTATATTTATTAGGTTCATATTTAACTTTTACTTTTTTATCTTTAAAAAATTTATAAACCTTTTCTTCTGAACCACTTCTAAACTTCATTTAATATTCCTCATATGAAAATAGTTTCGTATATGTAAACATGTAAATACTACACACATAATTAACATATAATAACTAACAGATAATACTGACCATGTAATCCATATTATATTTGAAACCATACCATATAAGGGTGCATAGTTATCTTTGTTACCATACACCCATACAGTAATCACTGCACTAATTGCAGCTAGTAATTCAAACAAACTAACCAATGTCATTTAATTCTACCTCAATTACATCAGGTTTTTTTGCAACTTGTGTTAAGTATCTTGGTCCATTCGAATAGATAAATTTTCTAAGTCCTTTCCCATTATTAGCATCCTGCCAACAATTAACTTTATAAGCACAGTAGGAACAGCCAACATCAAGTTTACGATTACCACTAGCACCATCTGCAATATCGTCATAACACTTGCTAGGAACTGTATCACTTGCGACAACATTTTTAAGATGTAAGACCCTATCTTTCGCATTTATCATCTCCATATCATGGACAGACATTAAACATATACGTCCACTCTGTTTATCAATAGCAAGAAAAGCACCACCTTTTTTATTTTGTGCATCAGCATAAGCTGACAACTGTGCAATGTAACCAAAGGGGTCATCTTTTAATAGTGAACGATTAGAAAACTTTTTAAATGAATAAGCACTAGCTGATTTACAATCAGTAACAACACCATCAATCTCACAATCTTGGTGTCCTAATACTCCTTCAATCTCTAATTCTTTTTGTTCATTCTTAACTTCATGTCCTGCAGTCTTAGCTAATAATAAAAGTAACTCTTCAAGTATATGACCATAAGTAAATTTTATCTTCGCCCATGCAGGTAACTTTTCTTTTGTTATATCTCGTGACTGATACCACACCTGTCTGTCAGGTTTACCAATCTGAGACATTCTTAAATTATTATTCTCAGAACGTGTGTTGAATAATTGTAATACACCTTCCTTCACTCTTTCAGCAAACAACTCCATATCTTTTTCACTAGGTTGTGTGCCATCATTAATAGTCTGGTACATATCTTCAACTAAAGTATCAATATTTTTCATAGAAAAAAATAGGGGTGAGTTATTAACTACACCCCCATCTCCTTTTAAAAGTTAAGGTTAAGCAGGCACTTCTGCAAACTCTGAAGTTGAATTATCTACACTAGATGCAGAAGGAATCTCTTCAAATTCACTCGCAGTTGAACTACCACCTTCATAGGCAACTAGGTTTATAACCTGAATAGCTTGTAAGTCAGCACTCTTACCACTTCTACCAGTTGGCTTATGAGTCCACTCGTAAGTTTTAAATAAAACATTTACATCTGAACCATTACCAATCAAAGTATTTTGAAGTGGACGTTTCATACCATCCATTACATCAGGTGCTTTGTTAGGACTACCATCTTTTCTTTTAGCTTTTCTTTTGATGGTAACAAAGTCTCCTCTATCGTCACCTTTGTTTTTAATAGATAGACCTTCAGCTTCAGCTTTCTTTTTATTATCAGCATCAACTGCTAAGTCTACAGAATAGACACCATCTTCATCAAACGTAGTGTTTGGTGATACGACTGATGCCCAGTAGGCTTTACCATTTAATATTGGCATATGTTTACTCCTTCTTTAAGGTTATTATATTTTCGTATTAACTACGAATATCTCAGTGTATAATTATAAGGTATAACAATACACAAGTCAACACTAATTAAAAATAAATTTAAAACTAGTGTGTTTCTGCCCAACTCAGACCAGTCTTATACTCTGCATCTAGTGGACAATTAAGGTTGAGTTGTTCAGTTGTTTCTTTGATTGCCAACTTTACAATCTCTCCCATACTTTGTATGTCATTCTTGTTTACTTCAAACTGATACTCGTCATGTATTGAAGCTACAAGTTTAACATCCAAACCTTTTGTGCGTACATGTTTAATCATGTTACGCAACCATACTTTACAAGCGATAGCACCTGCACCTTGTATGATTGTGTTAACTGCTTTATGTGGTGACCTAACATTAAAGAGTCTACCATCTAAACCTTTTACTCTACCTGATTGAGCAGCTTCTTCTACTTGACTTCTAAAAGATTTTAGTCGTGGTAACTCAGATAAAAATTTATCTATAAGTTGTTTACCAACTGCCATATCTTTTGAGCCAACTATTTGTGCAATCTTTTTTGCACCTGCTCCAAACAAGAAAGCATATATAAAAGTTTTAGCTTGGTCTCTATCTGATAGTCCTGCCATGTTCATATTCTTTGTGTGAATATCACCATTCAATATCTCATGTGTATACTCAGATGTGTTAATGTAATGTGCTAACATTCTTAACTCTAGTCCTGAAGCATCAGTACCAAAGATAACATGAGTATCTGGCTTATCAGTTGTCCATACTTCTCTACACTCTTTACCATAAGGTGAATATGTAGCAGGTATCTGAGCCATATTTGGCGAATGATGACTCATTCTACCTGATACACAACGCAAAGTAAGGACACGACCATGCACTCTTCCAGTGGTTTGATTAACAACATCAAGCCAAGAAGAGATTTGAGACGTTCTTTTTTTTAATAATAAATATTCAGCTATCAATTTAGCTTCAGCTATATTATCTATCTTTGATAGTACACTCTCGTCTACAATAGGCGAACCTTTATCAGTAAACTTATTTGGTTTCCAACCTAACTTCATAAGTCGTTCAGCTATTTGTTTACGAGACGCAAGATTAAATTCTTGATAACTAACTTTAGTAAAAGGTACACCCTTTACATACCCACGAGATTTGTTATTTACTTTAGGTAAGAACTCTTCCTCAATCTTTAAAGGTGGAAAAGTTTTATGTACTTCTTTTTCTAACTGTTCAGCTTTATCTTCAAGCATTGCATGTAGACCACTAGCTTTCTGTTGGTCTAAATAAAATCCAGTGTCTTCTTGTTTAGAAACAATGGAACGTATATCATGTTCAAGTCTCAAAGAATAATCTGAGAATCTTTTACCTTCAAGTTTCAAATGATTATAAACTTTATGTGTAAGCTCAACATCACGTCTACAATAGGTAAGCATCTCTTCACTAAACTCAGAGAAGTTATTGAACTCAAGTTTATTAAATCCAAATCGTTTACCCCAGGAATCTAATGAGTGTCCATTCTCACGTTCAGGATTATATAGCTGAGACATAATTAAAGTATCTTCAATCTGTCCAATAGTAATCTTGGTACCAGTCAATCTATTTAGAACTGGTGCGTCAAAAGAAATACCATTGTGCATAATAATTTTATCTGCATGTTTATTTATAAATGCAGGAAACTTATCATAACAATCTTTACCAACGAAAGCATAGTTCTCATTTGTCTCCATGTTCCTAGCTACAATACAATGTATCTTTGTTGCATCTAGTGAATCTGTTTCTATGTCAACTACTAAATTCATTATATACTAATATACTCCTTTATTGTTTTTAAATCAAATAGTTTTTGTAAACTAATTAAATACATTCGTGATGCATTATGGTCACCACCATTTACAGATACCTTTCTATCTAAAGAGTCCAGTATCTTTTTTAGGTTCTCAGTTTTAAATACTAACGTGGCATAAACATCTTCACCTACACATAAATTATGAAACCAATAGTCAGCTTCAGTTGCATTGATACCTGAAGGTTTACCATAACATTCATATTCAATAGCTATGTTACCAGTTCTTTTCCAAACATCACGTTCAGATTTAACTTCAATCTTTTTATCTTGAAGCATATCTTGAATCATATCTTCTCTAACTTTTCCATAAGCTAAATCAATATCAAACTTCTTTCTGTCTTTACTCTTGGGTTTCAAACTCATCTGCGTTCTCCTTAAAAGGGTTATCTATTTCAGTCATTCTACCATTCTCAGTAGAATAAAGTAAGTAAGAACCTACCCCAGTAGTTCCTGCATATCTATTTTTAAGTACACGAATAGTGGAAGTATTCTTTGCAATCTCATCATCATCTTGTTGGTTTCTTTCCATACCAATCACTGCATCAGATAACTGTGCGATTGAATGTGAACCACGCAAGTGTGATAATGAAACTTGTTTTCCTTCTTCGTGTCCTTTGTCATTATCAAGTCTTCGTAAGTGACAAGCTAACAACATACCTATCTTAGACTCATGACATAAGCTACGAAGTTTAGTCATAAGAATATCAATAGCTTTTCTTTCATTACCATCATCTCTGCCTGATATAATTAAACTTAGATGGTCAACGAATACCCATTTACAATCACAACCTTTAGCCATGTAACGAATACGATTGATAACATCATCATCATCCATAGAACCAAAGTGGTCAAACAAAACTAAACGTCTATCACCCCTAAGTTCTTCAGACCATTTCTTTAATTCAGATGGTTCTTGTTTCTTCCACTCTTCAGGTTTATGTAGTTCTTTGTTTGCATGTATGCCTACCAAACCTCTGAATGTTCTTTTCTTTTCTTCTTCCAAAAACAAAAGACCAATCTTATCTTCAGTAGTTTTCCATATATGATATACAAGTTCACGAAGTAAACTTGACTTACCCATACCAGTACCTGATGTAAGTGTGACTAGTTCACCAACACGCATACCATATAACTTATTATTTAATCCTTGATAAGGATAAGGAACAGAGTCAACCTCTTCCTCAACCCATAGGTCATCAACAATATCATCATATGTTACAATACCTGCAGGTGTATAAGGTTTGGCATCCCACCAAGTACGAGTAAACTGTTCACGTTTACCTGCCTTTAAATACTCATTAGCATCTTTCAATTCAAGATTGACTACCTTACATTTATTAGGTGGAAATATCTCTGATACTTTGTTGGCAGTTTCCCTACCAATACTATCGCTATCAAAACATATTACAATATTCTCAAAGCTATTTAAGTATTCAAAGTTTTGTTTACAATCTCTGACTGCTGAAGCTACACCATTCTTAATTGACACAGTAGCATAACGACTACCAGTCATTTGAAAGACTGCCATAGCATCACACTCACCTTCAGTAATTGTAATGTACTTCTGTCCACTTGTAAACAAATGTTGCCCAAACAATTCAGACTCAGCAAAGTTACCTTGAGTTGTAAAAACTTTAGGTAATGCTCTAATCTTATTAGCAATATGCTTACCTTGTGGATTATAAAATGGATAGATATGTTTTGTTATCATTCCATTATTAGCTAGTGTTGTTACTCCAAATTTACTGGCAGTTTCTTGAGAGATATTTCTATCTTTCAATTCAGTTCTATCACCAACGTACAAGTCAGAATAACTGTTAGTATTATTTGTAATAGGTGTTACTTCCACTCCTTCTCCTTTCTCGTAATATCCACAGTCAGGTGTAAAGCAATGAGCACCATCAGTATAACGTGCTAAATTATTTTTACTCCCACATTTAGGACACTGTTCGTGCCCAAGAAATTTACTTTCCATCTTCAACATCTAACCCCCTAATGTAGTTTGTTGTTACTATTATCTTTGTCGTATAAAAATTCAAATACTTCATCACCTTCAGTTGGTTCTTCTCCCATACCTATAGCTATTAGTTCTTGAGCAGTATCATTTAATGCATTCTGCATTGTAAGAAAACCATAGTAATCTTTTTCAGCTTTGGTTATAGCTGTAATAGTTAATGCTCTTGCCATTAGGTATACAGTTTCAGGTGAATCATATTTAATTATTAACTCCATAATTATTTTATGGATAGCCATAACTACTTCTTCACGTTCTTTGGTTGTTAACTTTTTTAGTTCCACTATCAACTCCTTCCATCATTTCAACAAACCCATTTATATCTTTCAATGGAACTTGTTTAATATTTGTTTCACCACTCATAGTTAATATATTATCTACAAGAGATGTAGGTATTTCTTCGTGTGTTTTAAATTTAGATATCATCATTTACTCCTTCCTTAAAACCTTCCATTATTATCTGTTTTGATTTTAAGTCCTCATTATGAATTATATTTATAAGTTTGTCAAGATACCATTGTGCTTTCTTTAAATCTTCCAAAGGTTTTCCTTTATAATCATACCTCCAGAGATACTTTATAACATTTGCTTTTAAGTACCCAACAAACTCTTTGTCTGACATTGATGCTTTGATACCATCAATACATTCTATGCCATCTTTATTGTAATGTCGTGGGTTGTTTACGTTATCGTATTTTTTCATATACGTGTGCATATCTTTTGTCCTTTCTTTTATTACCAAATTCTTTTGGTGTATCACATTTAACTGCCTTTATTTTATAAGGTGGTTTTGTTTCTTCATAAATTTTCATTACAGTTTTCTCACAGTTATCATATAACTTAGGTAAAACTTTTTGATGTATCTTATTGTCGTACTCAAACCATACTGTTATTAAAAAATATGTAAACATAATTCTATCCTGTTAAATATAATGTTATCATTAATGTTAATATAAAAAGTGCTATTAATTTATCTTTCATTATCTTATCTCCATTGGTACTACACATTTTCTTTCCTGCACTGGTATGTACTTAGGGTCAACTGGTAAACCTTTGATAAGTTGTTGTCTTATCATATGATGTTCCACTCCAATACACATATATCCTGATGAGCTAAGTTTACTTCTATCAATATCTCTTTTAAGATATTCTTCTTCAGCTATCTCTTCAGCATTATCACAGTTAGGTAATTCTCTAACGAATAGTTCTACCTCACCAACTGGTGAAGCAAAAGTTAAATACAATGCAAACATTTCTTTTATCATTTATCTAGTTCCTTTCTTACACACTTCTGTTTATAATACACATTACCCAAGAGTGTGATACTAGGGTTATGTGGGTCAGGTTTTTTCTTACCAACGTACTCCCATACACAAGTCATAGTCTTGTTATTGTTTGCACGTTGGTGAAAAAAATCAATGTTATCAAGGGTATACAAGTTAATTATAAACCCTACTATTACTGTTTCAATTCCCACTAAAATAATCTCCTATAAAATATAATATTGTAAATAAAAACATACCCATCATAAATCCAAATAAGATTTGCAATGTAAACCATAATGCTCTGTCAACTTTAGTAGACATAAACAACTTGTGGTAGTGGTGTGTAATCTATTCTTCTGTCAAGGTGTATGAATGTTCTCGCTACACCTACAGTCCAACCTAAGTCTATTGCTCTCTTAATTAAATCTTTTCTGAAGACTGAATTAGGTATGGCAATATCAACTGCACAAGTATCTGTGTCCCATTTATCATTACCAATTTTATGAAATGAATTAGGACTGGCTGAGTACCCACGAGATTGTAACCACTCATTATGTTCTGCTGAACGACAACAAGAAGTTATCTGTAATGGTTCTCCAACATTCTCTCTTAAATTTATAAGACAATTTAAAAATCCTTTAGCTAAAACTATATCCTTTGAAGTAGGACATTGTAATTCTTTTTCACTAAAGTATTTATTATCATAATAGTTTAATCTTTGTGACATTATTTCTTTCCTTTCTTATCTTTGTCATTAAGTTCTTTAATTCTTTTGTAAGAATTATAGAGTTGTTTATTTAATTCTTGTATTTCTTTTTCATACATTTGACTTTTTCTCATTCACATTATCTCCTATATGTTTATGTAAAAGATTATACAATTTTTTAGTAACTCGTGTCAAATTTAAAATGCATTAGTCAAATTACTGACACATATGTGTTGTATAAATACCACAACTTATTCATGTGTCAATTCTTTGACTTCTTCCTTTGTCATTTTATTTATAATAATAGGTGTATACTCACCTATATATGCACCAATGACATTGAATTGTAGATATTCGTGTGCTTCTTCCACACTCATATCGTCACGAGCTACTAAAATCTTAACCATCTTGGTTAAATCATAGGCAATAACTGTGTCCATATTACATCTCTCAGCAGTACCTATGATTGCACTATCAAATCCGTCCCATTTAAGCATCACTCATTCTCCTCTTCTGCGTTAATATCAATCCTATCGTCCATAGATGCATCAATACTATGGATATGAAATATGTTATCATCTTTAAAAATATAAACATATAACTCTGGATTACACTGTTGTAATTGTTCTATAAGTTCTTTAACTTTCATCACTCACTCCTTTGTCAGTTAAATACCAACTAGCAGTCACATTAGTTGTCCAATTACCATCCTCTGTTGGGTCACACTCATATACAACACAAACAATCTTATAATCTGACCAGTAAACACAAAGGTCAAACATTCGTTTGTCAAACTGAATGCCATACCAAAAGTTATCACTTTCATCTTCAGGTGTTTCATTATCTACTTTAAAATCAGGCAATGCTTCTTCTTTGTAGTACTGTATCAGTTGTTTCTTTTCTAAAGATGTAAGTTCTAATTCTTTGTCATAAATATTACTCATCATCTTCCTCCTTATCTAAATCAAATCTAATCCATATTGATGCACCTTCTTCATCACTGAAGTGTTGTACTTCTTCATAGTCAACTGGTGAATGTTTATCTAGCCATTTAATAAATTCTTTTTCATTCATCTTCCAACTCTCCTTTCTCGTACTCTATTGCTTCTTGCAATGGTTGTTGCAATGCAGTTAATATTATATGTTGAGCAGACGCAACTGAAGGTGCAGTATCGTGTATGAATTGCACTGATACATCTGCCAAAGCACACGCAATATCAAAGCCATGAGTCTTTCTTTTAATGTGTTTGTTAATTACTTTCTCTAAGTCTTTCGCCACAATGTCCACATCAAACTCTGCATCTGTAACTTTTTCTTTTTGTTTCTTTCTATGATTAGAAAGCATACGTTTAGTTTTTAAATCAATTACATCACACATAGTTATACTCCTTCTCTGATATTAGAATTAAAATTATCTTCTTCCTTAATCTTATCTATTATATCATCTGGTTGTTCAACAATAGATTCTATTTGTTCATCTTGAACATTAGTAGGGTTACCATTATTTAATTCATCATAGTCCCCTGACCAAACTTTTTCTTCAGCTTCCTCTTCAGAGTCAGCTTCTACTATACATTGCCATTCAGCATTAGCATAGGTTGTTACAAGATATTTTTTCATAGTTATACTCCTTTCATTTTAGTTACTGTATCATAGAATCTTGGATTCTCCAAGATAAATTCTTCACCATCTTGATAAAATGTAATCTCTTCATTATCATAGGCATCATCAATGATGAACTCGTCCACACCCATCTCAAGTAACTGATTCTCAGTCATTTGTTTGCGTGTTTCTTGTGTCACATTTATTAATATAAACTTTTTATTATTCATAGTTTAGTCCTTTCTTTTCATAGTGTACTCACCATACTTTACTTGCGTAAAGTTTACGTTATGGTTTTCAGTTAAGTATTTGCGTAACTCTGAACCCTCATAACCCTCAGTGTCACACCATTTTTTCAAGACTGGATTGTCAAAGTCCATTCTTAAAATCTCTTTGGCAAATCCATTAATCATCTGCCAATCTATTTCAGTCTTTAAATATTTACCCATTACTTACCTCCTCTATTTTAAAACAAGAAACATCTGAATACTCCACATCTCTTGTTAAATGCGACAATAAAAAATCTTTACACTCTTCTTCATTTGTTGCATCAATTTCATCATAATAGGTTATTTTAAAAGTTTTAAGTTCTTTAGTCATCACTCTTCTCCTTTCTATGTAAACCATATTGGTCTTGGTCGTTTAGTCCAATTACAAAATGGTCGCTTGTGTTTCATATAAAAATCCTGATACGCAAGTATAGGCATATGCTCTACCTTACAATCATCAGGCATACATTGTGGCATAGGTGTACAGTTTAAACAAAAACCAATACTCACTGGTGGTGTTAATAACACTGACATTCTTCTTTGAACTGCGTGTACCTTTCCATATCTATGAGTGTACTCTTTGAGTAATGAATCTAACAAAGAGTACAACCATACATAATTTGCAACATTCTCACGCACCCATTTATTACTTGGGTGATTGATGTGACTGGCTAACATAAGGTCTTTATCGTACCATTCGTTAGGGTGTTTCCATCTCTTGAGTCTTCTACCATTTTGTATAACAGTGTACTCTGTACCATCAAGAACTCTATGAGCAGTTGATAGTAATTGTGCATACTCAATACACATTTTAACAACGTGCTTGTCACAGTGTTGCTCTGCACAAATCTGTGGGTCATCTGATAAATAAAATATATTCATAGCTTTACATCTCCACTATTTCATAGTCTTGGTGTTCATCTTGAAGATATTCTAAAGCATCTTCAAGAAACTGAGTTTTATCAAAGTAAACTATTTTATCTTGCTCATCATCATACTGAATGTATTGATTGATGTCTATATTATTTTCGTCATCCATAATTATATTCCTTTCTTTATGGTAGTGGTAGCACTTGGTTGCTATGCCATAAGCCATACATAGCTAGACCAAATGCTAATATTAATTTTAATAATAATCTATCGTACATCTTACACAAACTCCTTAAACTTTTGAAGAAAGTTATAGTCCTCTTTCCATTCGTCTGTACTTGCTATTAGGTCGTGATAACTTATCACATCTTTAACATAGATGTCACCATACTCCCACGAACCATAGGTATAAGGTGAACGACTCGCAACGTACCACCTAGCATATTGATTCTTACTTTCATTTTCTTTTGTCTGATAAGTTTTTAAAACTCTATGCTCAAACTCTGTTGCTTCATTTTTATAAATTGCATAAGGTGAATCCACCTTTACAGTCTTACCAAATTTATTTTTTGCCATACTTTTTCTCCTTTTGTTGGTCAAAATATTTATCAAGTTTCTTAAAGAAACTCTCGTTAATAATGTCTGACAGTTCAGCACAGACCTTTGGTGGTAGGTCTGAACTGCCATATAATTTTATGGAACTACTCATCATCAGTAACTCCACACTTGGACATAATGTATGCCCTAGCGACAGACTTTTTGTCCTCGCCAAATCTATCACCAATCTTGGTGACAATGTCAGACATAGCCCAACCCCTAATCTTAGGGTCAGACTTACCGTCTGCCATAAGTTTTTCAATAGTTTGAAAAATAAAATCATTATCCATAATTAAACTCCTTTGTCAATGGATTGTTAATATTACATAAATAAATACTACTTCATTATATTCAGTAGTATTTTTTATGGTTGCTCACTTGCTCTATGGTCTTGGATATCTTCATTCAATAACTCATAGAGTTTGTTTAAGAGATGGTCGTGTAGTTCTTCTTGCTCTTCAAGAGTTAATTGAAGACCAAACATATCCCATATCTTAATATGTATAGACTCAAAGTGGTGGTCTAAAAAATTATCATCTGATGCGACTTCTTCAAAGTTAAACTTTGTAATTCTCTCAGATTTTTTTAGTCTGTCATTCCAATACAGAGCATTGGACATAACCTTTTGATACTCTTCTTCAATTCTGAAATCTATTTCAGACCAAAGTTCTTCTTGCATTTTTAAATGTTGATTTGACATAGTCAAACTCCTTTCTTTGTTGTTAATACTTTCATTCTATCACCTCCAAAAGTTTTTCCAATGCTGAACCTTTAAACTTTTTAGAAGTAAAAGTTTCCATTGGAAGACCCTTGTAAACAAGGGCTTTCAAATGTTTATGTTGACTACTCGTCAACTGTATGTGTTTGTATATCATAATATTATTCTCCTTGTTCTAAATCTACATCATAAGATGTAGAACTTTCAGTTTCCCAACTATTACAATCGTGATAGTTGTTTTGCTTACGCATTACCTTGACGTGAACTTGTTCTTCACGTTTGTAATTACCTTTGGTAGTTTCAAACACTCCATAGGTGCGATATATTTTCATATATCTGCCGTCATCTATAGGTATTTCTATAAAGTCTGCATCTTGCTTGAACTCATTCTCACAAGGTCTTAATTGTATTCTAGCCATATCAAACTCCTTTCAGCTAGGTTAATATATATAAATACTACTTCATTATATTCAGTAGTATTTATATATACCAACTTGTATAGTTCTCCTTCATTACCCATAACCAGTAACAAAGGTGGTGCAGTTTAATGCTTTCACATAAGGTCTGCACCTTACCCATACTACATAGCATACCACCTTTCGTAATGCAAGGTTTAATTAAAATTATCTTTCCACATCAAGTCTAACTTTATTAACTTCAGTTAAGTTATCCCAATGAGGAACAAACAATCTTTTAAATTGTTTGAATAATGTTTTTATCAAAGATAGACATTCAATTTTATCATTAACTCTAACTGAGTTAACAACTTTCTTACCTTGTGTTTGCACAAGAACTTCTTGAGCATTCGCACACTCATCTTGCACAATGATTTCAGTACCTTCAATGTCTGCAATCAGTTTATGCATACTTGAAGCTGTTACATCAAAGGGTTGTAAGGTTATTTTGGTTTTACCATACATCACACTCCAATTACCATTAGAATTTTTTTCCACCTTTGGTGGTTCTTTAGGGTCAGAATAATCCTTGATTTTTGCTAGTCTAAGCATAATATTACTATTCATAGTTTAGTCCTTTCAGTTAATTAATAAATAAATATTACTTCATTATATTCAGTAATATTTTTTATTAGTGTTGATAAATTGCAACACTCTTTGCGTTAATATTTGAACCACTACAGAGAACACAGTTCTCACAAGTAGTTCGCTTTCCTGCTTCCTTAGAAGCTGGACAAAGAACTTCATTTTGTTTATCAAGTTCTTCATTCTTTTGTAGGACTCTAAAAGTCCTAAATCCTCTTGACCAAAACTGTTTGGATTCTTCGTAAGAATCTGCAGACATCATACATTGGTCAGCTCGTACATCTGCACTAGCAATCTTTGATTGGTGAGTGTAGCCAGTATGTTTCTTAGCTTTGCTAAGTAAACTATCCCAGATGTAAGAAGGTACTGCACTTGGGTCACCATAAGTTCCAAGTCTTACGACTTGATTTTCGCCTAGACTTTGTATGTCATTATGGTTGTTAACTACTTTGTAGTTACCTTTTTTAAATGCTTTGTAGGTTGCCAATACACCTTGAAACAATTTAACATAACAAGTTCTGTTAATCGCTTGTTTTCTGTTAGGGTCATTCGTAGGTGTACCCCTATGCTTACAGTTGCCACAGATTGAATAATCTGCACCAGTCTTACTGGCTAACATTGGGTCTATATCACTACGAATGATATAGGTTTGTGCCATATTGCCAGTCTTTTTGTTTTTACTTCCATTGAAGTAAATAACTACAATATCCTTGTTATCAATCAAAGATTGACCTTGATATATTATCGTGCCAGTCATAATCTCGCCTTTCAGTTGGTTGTTAATATTTAATAAATAAATACTACTTCGTTATACTCAGTAGTATTTTTTATTACTCAAGTCCCTTACACATACCTATTGCGAAGAATGAAATTCCACCAAGTGTGTAACCTATAAAACTATCTAAGAAACTTGTAGGTTGTTCTACGAACAATAAGCACACACCACTTGTAAGTGCCATAAAGAAACAAAATACACTTATCCAAAGATAAGTTGTTGGTTTAAAGTTAAACATAGTTTAAGTCCTTTCAGTTAGTTATAACTCAACATAATTGAGTTAAATTAGTATGTCAAGTATTAATTAAAAATTAATCGCTGAGTTCTCACTTGCGTTGCACCTTCACTCATCTGCCTAGATGCAAGAGAGCAAAGGGAACAACTTGGGAGGAAACCAAGAGATATATATATAATAAATACTACTTCATTACATTCAGTAGTATTTTTATATAACTGCATTGAAAACATTAGGGAAAATGTAGTTGATAACTACATTATATGCATTTGCATAGCACTCACACAGACCTGCACACATCATGCACACACTCACGACCTGTCAAAAAGTTGACGTCAAAGAATTGACATAGAATATGTCAAAGAACTGACACAAAGTGTCAAAGAATTGACGAAATGGAACCTTAAATCGTAGATTTAGAGAGGTGTCAGAAAATTGACGAAGGGGGACACAAAAAACTGCCTTGCCTTTATATATATAAAAAGGGTACCCCCAAAAAATTAGGGAGAAAATGGAGTTGTAGTTGTTGATAATGATTATTAATGGGGGAGTCCTCAAATAGATTTACACAACACTGCACGAGGGATGCAATAGAGTCTATATAGTTATGTGTTATGTGATTTGTGTTTCCTACAGATATACCTATTAACCCTGGAAACTTAGTTATAAGTATATCATACTTTTTTAAAACTCGCAATAGTATTTTTTTCTTTTTTATAAACACGTTATAGTGTATAATACAATAATGAAAAAGCAACCTAAACATTTATTGTATGCTCATTTAGATGATTCAGGTCTCAGAGACTTAATTAAAGAAACGGCAGCCACCAGAAAAAAGGTAAACGCAGGTAGAGATTTAATTGAGATGAGACGTGAGTACATGAGAAGAGTTGAAGAGAGGAGACTTAAAATGACAGAGAAGAAAGCTAAGAAATTACCTGAAGGTCAAAGAGTAAAGATGCTAGAGAATGCACAGCAGAAGTATCAGAACTTTGCAAAGAATACATTACCTAGTGGACTATCAGCTATGCAGGAGAAGTTCTGTTTAGAATACACAGCTACAGGTGACGTATTAAGTGCGTATCGTTCAGCAGGTTATAAAGATTTAAACAATGATGCAAAGACTCGTGCTGAAGCTAAACGATTATTAAAGAATGATAAGATTGAAGAAAGATGTAATCAAATAAGACTAGACGCAATGAAAGACGTAAGCCTTAATATTAATGAAGTTGTAAAAAAGTTTATGAAAGTTTATGAAAGAGGTATGGAAGAAAATGATTTAACTAACTCTAATAGAGCAATGGAGTTTATAGGTAAACATCTAGGTATGTTAATTGAACGTAAAGAAATTAAACAAGACATTACAACTAAATCACCTGAAGAATTAGAACGTGAGATAAAGCATTATGAAAATGTTGTCAAGCTTGAACAAGGTAATAAATAAAGTTACTAAATATTTAATTAATATATTTGCAGGTATATTAATTTTTTGGGTTCTATATATGTTTACTATGGCAGGATGGAATACATTCTGTAAAGGATGTCCAGTTAAATGGTACACAACAAATGTTGAACCTTATATACCTAGACCTGAACCTAAACCTAAACCACCTATCATAGAAGATGATGATGAAGACTGGGAAGATTCAGAATGGGAATAAAAATAATTAAGGGGACTACACATTGGCTTATACCTTCAAACTTTGTACGAAGAGTGAAACCAAAAGAATATAAATCACCAGTAATAAACTATGGAACTAATACAAGAACCAAGTAGTAACTTAATTAAACTAAGAGAGTTATACTTTCAAAAAGCAGTATTACAATCTAAAGATAGCTTTCTACATTTCATAGCTATGTTTGCACCTACCCTTGTACCTGATTGGTTAATGGGTAAACACATACATGTGATAGCTGATAAATTACAAAAGGTTGAAAGTGGAGAAATAAAAAGACTGATGGTGTTTCTTCCCCCACGTTCTTCCAAGTCAGTGATATGTTCCAAGTTATTTCCTGCGTGGTACGTAGGCAGACACCCACAACATGAGATATTAACTGTCTCACACTCAGACCAATTAGCTTCAGACTTTGGTAGAAGTGTAAGAGACTTAGTTAATTATGATTTATTTAATACAGTATTTCCTCAAGTGGAACTACGTAGTGACGTAAGAGCAGCAGGTAAATGGAAAACAAATCAAGGTGGAACTTATTATGCAGCAGGTGTTCGTAGTCAGATTGCAGGTCGTGGTGCCCATGTAGCTATACTAGATGACGTAATGTCTGAAGAGGACTCCTTTAGTGAAACAGGTAGACGATATGTAAAGGAATGGTACCCTTCAGGTTTACGAACTCGTATTATGCCTAATGGTTCAATTGTAATTATCAATACACGTTATCATGAAGACGATTTATGTGGTTGGTTATTAAGACAAGAATCACAAGTTGAATTAGAAAATAAATGGGAAGTAATAAAGATACCTGCATGGGTAGACGAACCTTCAAGTAAATTACTGAACTTACCAGTAGGCTCAAGTTATTTTCCTGAGTGGAAGCCAACTGAAATACTAAAGAATGATGAAGAAGAGATAAAGGCAAGTAATGGCTCACGATATTGGGAGTCTCTTTATATGCAGAATCCTGTGCCTGATTCAGGTGGTATAATTAAAAAGAAATGGATTCAGTGGTGGGACTATGATGAGCCACCTGCATGTGACTATATAATACAAACATATGATACTGCATTCTCTACAAAGACTACAGCAGACTTTAGTGTGATACAGACCTGGGGTATCTTTGAACATATGGAGACTGATTCAACAGGAAGAGAGAATTGGGTATCTAACTTAATACTATTAGGAAATGAAAAAGGTAGATTTGATTATCCAGCATTAAGAATGAAAGCACAAGAGTTATATGATTATCATAAACCTGATGTGTGTATTATTGAGAAGAAAGCTAGTGGACAATCATTAATACAAGATTTAAGACGTGCAGGTTTACCTGTACTTGATTATATTCCTGATAGAGATAAGACTGCTAGAGTGTACGCAGCTACACCTATGATGGAAGCAGGACGTGTATGGTTACCTAAAGGTCATGATTGGAGTGATGATTTATATAGTGAAGCAATTACATTTCCAAATGCACGACATGATGACCAAGTGGACGCAATGACTATGGCAATACACTACATGAAAGAATCATGGAATTTAACTCATCCAGATGACCCTAATTATGAAGAAGGTTATGAAAGAAAAAAAAGGGTTGCATACTGGAAGTTTTAAGTATATAATATTATAATAATAACTGTGAAAGAAAATTTATGCCAACTGAAAAAAACCCCTTTGATAAAATAAGTTCTGATACTGAGAATGAAGTAGAAGAAATAGAAACAGAGAATCAAGAAATACTTCCTGATGAAAGTGTGGCAATGATGGAAGATGGTTCAGCAGTAGTTGACTTAATGGGTAACCCTGCTATTATGCCTGAAGAAGGTATGCCAGGTGGACATTATGATAACTTAGTTCCAACTATTGATGAAGAACAATTACAAGAGATTGGTGCAGATGTTTATGATAAGTATCAATCAGATAAAGAATCAAGACAAGAATGGGAAGAAACTTTCCAAAGAGGTTTTGATTTACTAGGACTAAAACTAAAAGAAACTTCAGAACCATTTGAAGGTGCATGTACTGCAGTTCATCCACTCTTAATAGAGTCAGCAGTGAAGTTTCAATCTAAAGCTTCTCAGGAATTATTTCCTGCAGGTGGACCAGTAATGTCTCAAATAATTGGAACTGAGACTGTAGAAAAACAACAACAAGCATCTCGTGTAAAACAGTTTATGAATTATCAGTTAACTGACATGATGCCTGAATACTTTCATGAGTTTGAAAGAATGTTGTTTCACTTACCTATTATTGGTTCAGCATTTAAAAAGATTTATTATGATGCATCATTAGACAGACCATGTTCAGAGTTTGTTCCTATTGACCAGTTCTATGTCTCTTATCATGCTTCAGATTTAATGAAGGCAGATAGATATACACATGTTATACTACGTAATCCAAATGACTTAGCAAAAGAAATTGATGCAGGTGTTTATGAAGATATGGATTTGCCTGAAGCACAACCAATAGAACAAACGTCAATGTCAATGAAGGTTGACGAAATTATGGGTACATCTATACCTGCTGACTCTGACCCTCAATATGTTTTATTAGAACAACATTGTTATTTAGATTTAGATGATAGTGGTATTGGTTTACCTTATATTGTAACAGTTGAAGAAAGTTCAAAAAAAGTTTTATCTATTAGAAGAAACTATAATGAAGATGACCCTACTAAACAAAAGAAAATGTTCTTTACACATTATAAGTTTGTTCCAGGTTTTGGTTTCTATGGTTTAGGTTTAATACATTTCTTAGGTAATCTTACAATGACTGCAACTGCAGCTATGAGAAACTTAGTTGACTCAGGACAGTTTGCAACATTACCTGCTGGATTTAAAGCTAAAGGTGTTAAAGTTGTAGGTGATAATGAGCCTCTATCTCCTGGTGAGTTTAGAGATGTAGAAGCTACAGGTGTAGATTTAGCTAGAGCAATTGTACCTCTACCTTACAAAGAACCTTCTAATACTTTATATCAGATGTTAGGTTTTGTTGCAGGTGCAGGACAAAAGTTTGCTGACAGCACAGAACAAGTAATTAATGATTCAACTAACTATGGTCCAGTAGGAACTACTATGGCATTGTTAGAAGCTTCAAGTAAATTTTTTAGTGCAATACATAAACGATTACATTATTCACAAAAAGAAGAATTTAAAATATTAGCAAGAATAAACTTTGAGTCTTTACCTGACTCATATCCTTACGAGGTTCCTGGTGCAAGTCCAACTATATTAAAGATGGACTTTGATGGTAAGATAGATGTCATTCCTGTAAGTGACCCTAACATACCTTCAAGTGCTCATAGATTAATGCTTTCACAGTTGGCTCTTCAGTTAGCCAGTCAAGCACCACCAGGAACTTATAATATACAGGCATTGCATAGAACAATATTACAAGCTGCAAATATGCCTAACTTGGAAGCTATACTTCCACCACAAGCACAGCCTCAAGCACTTGACCCTGTATCAGATATACAGGCAGCAGTAAAAGGTATGCCAATAGCTGCATTCCCTGGTCAAGACCATATGGCTCATGTTACAGTTAAGTCTGCATATTTAACTGACCCAATGAATGGTGGTAGTCCTATTATGCAAAAAGTACAACCAGTGCTTGAAGCAAATATAAAAGAACATATGATTATGAGATACCAAGAACAAATTAATGGAATGGTATCAGGAGTGGCTACTGACCCTGCAACATTACAACAAGTTCAGGCTCAAGCTGCACAACAGATTTCACAAGCCAACCAAGCAATGGGTACAACGGAAACACCTGAGCAACAAATGGTTGAGCTTGAGAAAAAGAGATTAGAGATTGAGTCAGAGAAACTTGGTCTTGAGGCTCTACAAGAAGCTGCAAACTTAGCTGTTAAACAAAGAGAACTAACTCTTAAAGAAGAAGACCAAGGTATTAAAGCTTTAAAAGATGGTGCTCAAATAGCAGTTAAAAGAACTGAAGGTGAAAAAAATCGTCAGTCTAAAATTGCAGGACAAGCAATTAAAACTCTTGGTGACTTAGCTAAAGAAGAAATGAAAGGAGAAGACTAATGAGTGAAATAATTAAAGGTCCTAAACAAGGACAAGGTTATGGTGACTGGTCTAAAATATCTAGCACTGAATATTCAGTTCGTGCTAAAAAAGGTATTCTAAGACAAGACCCACCTGATACTTATAAAGTTAAATAATAACTATGATACATAAAATTATTTCTGAGATTGAGAAGGAATTAAATCTGGAAATAAGTCAAATTCAAAAATCATTAGGGGATGGTAATTGTGAAGACTATCCTCGTTATCAACAAATGGTAGGTTCAATTACTGGATTGAATATGGCTATAGCTATAACTAAAAATGTTTATAAAAATATGATTAATGGAGATGATGATGAGAACACCTAAACTAGAAAATGCTATTAAAAATAATGATTGGATTGAAGATGCAGAAAAACCTGACCCAGAAGTTTTACCTAAATTGCCTGGCTACCACATATTGGTTCGCCCTGTTTCGGTAAAAAGTAAAACTAAAGGTGGTTTATTATTACCTGATTCAGTTAAAGATGATGTAGCTTATTTAACTACAGTAGGTAAAGTTTTATCAGTAGGTGATTTAGCTTATGAAGATAAAGATAAATTTCCAAATGGTAAATGGTGTGACGTAGGAGACTACGTTTGTTATGCTAGACATGCAGGTCAAAAACTTTATTATAAAGGTGTACGACTATTATTATTATTTGATGACCAAGTAATGATGAAAGTTGATGACCCTACTAATTTAGATATGACATATAACTTATCAAAATAAGAAGGAGAGTAATATGAAACTAACTAAAAACATTATAAGATTTCGTAACCTTTTAATTAAAATACCAAAGGCTATGAAAGGTATCTATGATGGTTCTGAGAATCGTTGGGGATATAGAAAGATTAATAATGACTAAATTATGTGCAAGGGGGAAAAATGCTGCGAAACGTAAATTTAAAGTTTATCCTAGTGCGTATGCAAATGCGTATGCTTCTAAAATCTGTGCTGGAAAAATTAAAGACCCTAGTGGTAAAAAGCGAAAAGATTGGAAAGGCAGTGCAAAGAGTATGGCAAAAGGTAAAAGAGTGGGTAAGCCACAAGGTAAAATTGCTAAAGGTTGTGGTGCTGTTATGGAGAATAGACGAAAGCGAACTAAGTATACTTAGTGAAAAATATATTAAAAAGAAAAAAAGACCTGAAGGAGTATAAATGGGAATACCATCATCAGTAACTAGATTTGGAACAAGTGAGCCATTTTATTTACAAGTGGCAAGAAATCAAATACAGTTTCATGAGAGTATATTTAAGTTTGGATTTAATCCAAATATAGATGATGCATTAGAAACTATATGGTCACAAGGTGGTTTATATAGTTATTTATCTGCAGCTACAGTTTTAAAAGTTTCAAGTTCAAGTACAGCAGATGATGAAGGAAGTACAGGTGCTGAGACAGTAGAGTTATTTGGTTTAGATGCAGACTACAATGAAATAAACGAAACAGTAACACTTGATGGACAAACTGCTGTCAATACAACAAAAGAATATTTACGAATTAATCGTATGATTGTTCGTAGTGCAGGTAGTGGTGGACAGAATGCAGGAGTTATTTATGCAGGTACAGGAACAGTTACATCAGGAGTTCCAGCTAATAAGTATGCAACTATAGCTATAGGCGATAATCAAACATTGATGGCACTGTGGACAGTTCCAGCAGGTTATACAGCTTATGTTTCACAAACAGATGTTACGTTAGCAACAACACAAAATAATAAATATGCAACAGTGCGTTTTGTTGCTAGACCATTTGGAGAAGTATTTCAAGTTAAAGATAAATTTGTAAAATCTGAAGGTAGTACACATCAACAATATGATATACCATTAAAGTTTGCAGAAAAAACAGATTTAGAATTTAGAGCCATTGGTGATAGTTTAGGAGCAAACATTGCAATCGGAGCTGGTATAGATATATTATATATTAAGAATATAAGTGTTGAATATTCTAGGAGTTAAAAGTGAAAAAGAAAAAAGGTGGTGGACTTAAAAAATGGTTTAAAGAAGATTGGGTAGATATATCTACTGGTAAATCATGTGGTCGTAAATCAGCTAAATCATCAAAAAGAAAATATCCAGTATGTAGACCAAAGGCAGTTGCAAATAAAATGACTGCAGGACAAAAGGCTGCAGCAGTAAAAAGAAAAAGGGCAAAGACTAATGTAGGACCTAAACCAACTTCTATTAGGTACCCTATTAGTGCAAGTGGACGAAAACAAAAAGTAAAAAAGAAAAGGGGATAAATTATGATTGACCCATTTACAGCTTTTGCAGCTTTGAAGGGAGCTACAGAAGCTATATCACAGGGTATTAAAACAGGTAAAGATTTAATGAATATGTCAGGGTCTGTTGCAAAATGGGCAAAGGCAGAGGCAAGTCTTCAGGTTATATCAAGTGAAAAACCTAAAGGTTTAAATAAGTTATTTGGTAAACTTACAGGTGCTGAACAAAATGCTATTGATGCACATTTTAGAAAAGAAGAAGCAAAAAGAATTAGAGATGAAATGAGACAAATGTTTTTGCTATATGGTTCACCTGGTCAATGGGAAAGATTACAAAAAGAAATTGCAGTTGAAAGAAAAAGACAATCAGATTTTTTAAAACAAAAAATAGCTGCAGCAAAAAGAAAAAAGAATATTATTTTATGGACAATTTTTGGAATATTAGGATTGGGTTTTCTAACAATTGAATATTATATAATTACCAATCTATAAAGGAGTAGCAATGAAAAAATCTAAAATGGGTTATGCTGGTGGCAAAAAAGTTAAGATGGGTTATGCTGGTGGTAAAAAAGTTAAAATGATGAAAGCTGGTGGTAAAGTTCCAATTATACATGGACCAAAATAAGTATGTCTCATTTAATATCCAATATACCTTTTTTTAGGTGTTGGGTAAGGAAGGAGTTTACTCATAATCATCAGGCTTATCATGGGGAATATTTACATGCATTAGCTATTGCAGTTAATTGTATGCCTGATAGATGTCTAAGTTTCCAAGTTGTTTTTACAGGTTGTGAAGCTGAAGAACAAAATTTACATGGTGGTGCTATGTGGGCACGTATGCCAATAACAGGTTTGATAGGTGATGTACCATTAGATGAATGGACTCCACCTATTGAAACACATTTTGCTCAACCTTGGGATTGTCCTAGTCATAATCATAGTATTATAGTTATGGATAGAGTTAGTTCAAGTCCTTGGATGTGTAAAGTAAATGGTGAATTTTATACTGGTAAATATTATTTTACAGTTGATTTCACTGACAGTGCAGTAGCAGATGACCCTGCACAACATAAACAATCACATGTTTTACATTTAACATCTGGTCCATATAAAGGTGCAATGGTAGCTTTACCTAATAATAGAGTTAGAGTTACAAGTCCTGCAATGTGGTCAGCAGGTGAAGGTGCTCCAGATTTTGTACCTTCTCAATATAAACATACTGCTGAATCTCATGATGACTACATGGATGTAAATAAAACATTTGATAACTTATATAATAATAAATAAAAATAGTGTCTTGTATGTTACACTATATTGTAGTATTATTATAACATTAAACTTTGCGTAATCGTTTGGTTCGCATCAACGGAGATAAAATGGAAGTAGAAAAAAAAGAAGAATGGAGTGACATTGACACTTCACAATCTGAAACTAAAGAAGAAGAAGATAAAGTAGACTTTGAGGTTGAAAAAACTTCTGAAGATAAAGAAGAAAAGGTTGAAGCTGTAGTTGAAGAAAAACCTGTAGCTGAAACTAAAACTGAAACGAAGAAGGAAGATACTCAACCAGAGGAACAACCTGATGAAGCTAAAGACATTGAGTCTGAAAGAGCACAAAAAAGAATACGTCAGTTAGTTCGTCAAAGAAAAGATAAGGAAGAAGAAGTTGCCAGACTTTTAGCTGATAAACAAGAACTTGAAAAAAGACTTACAGCAAATCAAAGTAATCAATTTGATTTAACTAAGACAAGTCTTGAGTCTCAAGAAAAAGGTTTAGAGAATCAACTTAATCTTGCTAAACAAAATTACTTAGATGCTTTTGAAAAAGATGACAAGAGTCAATTATTAAAAGCACAAGAAGCTTTAAATGAAGCACAGATTAATTTAAATAGTGTAAAAACAAATAAGGTTAATTTTGATAAAGATTACGAGAATTACCAGAACACAGTTAAACAACAGCCTGTTCAACAATCTCAACCTCAACAACCCCAATACGACCCTAAAGCAGTCGCATGGGCAGAAAAGAATGAGTGGTTTGGTCAAGACAAAATGATGACTGCTGCAGCATTAGCTTTAGATGCTCAGTTAAAAGAAGAAGGTTTTGACCCAGCAGATGATGACTTCTATGGAGAAGTTGATACTAGACTTAGAAAAACATTTCCAACTAAGTTTGAAACATCTGGACAGGAAACTCAACAAGTTCGTCAGAAGGCTACGTCAAGTCCTTCCCAAGTGGTAGCAGGAACATCTCGCACTCCTGCTTCTAAGAAAATCAAACTATCTCAAGAAGATGTTAGATTAGCTAATAAATGGAATATACCACTAGACAAGTATGCGAAAGAAAAGTCTAAAATAGAGACTGGAGAAGAGTATACAACAATAACAACACAAATGCGTAGGAGTTAAAAATGGCTATTAATAAAATAAAACGTAATGAAGAAACTAGACAAGCAACATCAAAAGAAGAAAATTATTCATTTGAAGATACTGGTCTATTAGATATACCTCAATCTGTAACTGATAAATTTACAAATCAAGGTATGTCATTAAGATGGATTAGAATAGATTTAAATGGACAAGATGATTATAAAAATGTTGGTAAAAGACAACGTGAAGGTTGGACATTTGTCACACCTGATGAAGTCCCTGAACTAGGTTCTACAACTGCTATCAAAGAAGGTGGCAGATATAATGGAGTCGTTTCCAGTGGTGATGTGGCATTAGCAAAAATGCCTACAGACAAAATGATAGCTAGGCAAGAGCATTATATAAAAAAGCACCAACAACAAGAAGATTCATTAGATTCTACTTTACGTGCTCAATCTGATTCTCGTATGCCAATAACTAACTCAAGTAAATCAACAGTTACAAAAGGTCGTGAACCTCGTTTTCAAAGATAGTTTGTAACATATATTAATAATACTTACGAAGGAGATAACAAATGAGTGCAAGTAAAGCATTATTTGGAATGGTCCCTTTAAGAAAAGTTGGTTCAAATACTAATTCTACTGCTCAGTCGCAGTACGCAATTGCTAATGGATTGACTTCTAATATCTTTCATGGAGACCTCGTAACAATTGCTGATGGTGTTATTACACCAATAGCAACAACAACTGACTATGCTGTAGGTGTTTTTATGGGATGTGAATATACAGACCCTACTACAAAACAACCTACGTTTAGTCGTTACTTTCCTGCAAACACTTCAAGTGCTATTGGTAATCCAGTAGGATTTGTTTCTGATGACCCTTATGGTTCTTTTATGATTCAAGCAGATGCATCAGTTACTGCAGGTGATATTAACTCACAAAACTTTGAAGTTACTTTAGGTTCAGGTTCAACTGTTACTGGTAATTCAGGATTTGGTATTAAAGCTGCAAGTAGAGCAACAACTACTAAAGCTGTAAGACCATTAGCATTAATTGATGAACCAGGCAATGCCTTAACAGGTACTGATGGTGCATTCCCTAAACTTGAAGTTAAAATCGTCCAACACTGGATGAAACGTCAGGCAACAGCATAACATAGAAGGAGAAATATAATATGGCTATAAATAGAGCAAGTATTGCAAAACAACTTCTTCCAGGACTTAATGCTGTATTTGGTGTTGAGTATGGTGATGTCAATGACGAACATACACCCCTATTTGAAACTGAAAACTCAGATAGGTCTTTTGAAGAAGAAGTGTTATTCACAGGGTTCGGCACAGCTCCAGTAAAATCTGAAGGTGCTGCTGTTTCTTTTGATGACGCACAAGAATCGTTCACAGCTAGATATAACCACGAAACAGTGGCTTTAGCTTTTTCAATCACTGAAGAAGCAATGGAAGATAATCTATATGATACTTTCGCTAAAGTTCGTTCTCGTGCACTAGCAAGAGCAATGGCTAACACAAAACAAGTAAAAGCAGCTACAATCTTTAACCAAGGTTTTACTGCTGGTGACACTGCAATTGGAGATGGTCAAGCATTCTTCTCTGCGTCTCACCCTGTTGTTGGTGGTGGCACACAAAGTAACCTACTAGCTGCAGCAGATTTAGCTGAAGCAGCTTTGGAAACTGCATTAATCGCAATTGATGGAACTAAAGATGACAGAGGTATCTTAATTGGTGCACAAGCTCAATCTTTACATATTCCATCTGACCTAAAATTTACTGCTGATAGGCTTCTAGCTTCTCCAGGTAAAGTTGGGTCTGCAAACAATGACATTAATGCAATCAGAAATATGGGAGTAATTCCTGATGGTTATTATGTAAACAGAAGGTTTACAAATTCCAACGATTACTTCATTAAAACTGACGTACCTAATGGTACTAAAATGTTTGTTAGAGTTCCTCTACAAACTAAAATGGAACCAGATTTTGATACTGGTAACGTCAGATTTAAAGCAAGAGAGAGATACTCTTTTGGTGTTTCTGACTGGAGAGGATTTTATGGTTCTCAAGGAGCCTAATCCAAATTATATAAGGGGTCTCATTAGAGACCCTTTATATTTTATATAGAAGGAATTATAAATGACAAACTTAACAGCAATAGAATATTCAGCAATTACTACAGCAGCAGCAACGTCTACTGTTCGTTCTTTTGGTACAAGAATAAGAGGTTTTAATGTTGCTAATATTAAAGATGTAGTAGGTTCTTTTGAAATTAAAAATGGTACTACTTCAAGAATTAGAATTGTATTACCTGCAAATGGTACACTTGATACTTATTTAGCAGATGAAGGTATTAGATGTGATGATGATGTTACAGTAAGTGTAACTCCAAGTGTCTATGCTACAATTTATATTGGATAGATGGAATGGCTAGAAAAGCTAAAAAGAAATCTAAAGGAATGGGAATTAAGACTAGTGTTAAGTCAGGTAATTTCTTAGCTACTAGCAAAGGTGCAGGTATGACAAAGAAGGGTGTTGCTGCTTATCGTAGAGCAAACCCAGGTTCTAAATTAAAGACTGCAGTAACAGAATCAAAGCCTACAGGAAAAAGAGCAAAGAGAAGAAAATCATTTTGTGCTCGTTCAGCAGGACAAGCTAAGATGCATAACATAAGCTGTAAGAAAACTCCAAAGAAAAGAATTTGTGCAGCTCGTAGAAGGTGGAAATGTTAGATGGCAAATTTTACAACTTTAACAACAGAGATAGTAAATACAACTGAGAATGATGCTCAAGAGTTCTTAGACCAAATACCTAACATTGTTAATAGAGCAGAGGAAAGATTAACAGATGAATTAGATGATTATGGTTTAGTAACCTATACATCAGTAGCAGTATCATCAGGTAATAATATTGTTACCTTACCAACTGGCACAAGAATAGTAAAGAATTTTAATGTAGATATTAATGGAGCAAAGACAAGTATACTAGTAAAGACTGATGAGTATTTAAGAGATTACTGGTCAGTGTCAGCTTCAACAGGTGAACCAAAGTATTATGCACATAAAGATAATACAACAATAATGATTGCACCTACACCTTCATCAACAAGTAATGGTGAAGTAGTACATGTAACTAGACCAACAACATTAACGTCAGCTTCACCTGATAATTATTTTACACAGTTTTGTTATGACGCATTGTTTAATGCCTGTATGGTAGAGTCGTACATCTTTATGAAGAACTTTCAAATTGTACCTATGTTTGAACAACGATACCAAACTTCAATACAGACTGTAAGAAATAGAGCCAGAAGATTTAGACGTGACGATATGACAAGACCTGCAAGTCCTGCAGGAGCAGATAACACAGTAGTAGATGGGAGTAATTAATGGTTATTAGTAGAAGTTCAATACCACAACAGATAAGTAAACCTGGTGTAAAGAATAGAAAAACTAGACGTAATAAAATATCTGCTACAAAAGATATTAAAAAATCTTTATCTAAAGCAAAAGAAAGATTAAAAAAAGATACTGGTAATTTTATAAATAAGTATGGTAAAGATATTGCAGAGATAGCAGTTTATGCTACACCAGTAACAGGATTTGCTTATGAAGTTTTAAAACCTAAGACAGCAGGTACAGCAACTTTATTTACTGATAAAGAATTAAAAGAAATAAAAAACAAAGAAAAAGAAAACGAAAAATCTGTAAAAAAATATATGGGTGGTTCATTAAATACAAGGAGAAAGTAATGGTAAAAGGAATTGCAAACTTAACTTTAAAACAAATTAGAAAAAAAATTAAAAATAAAAAAAAAGCTGAAGCTAAAGAAATAGCTGAAGCTAAAGCTAAAGCAAAAAAAAATCTTAGTAAAGAAGAAAAAGAAGCAATTAAATATGAAGAAAGTATAGATGCAAGAACTAAAGCTGCAGAACAAACAGTTAAAGACCAAGGTACATTCTTTGATAATTTTGATATCCACTCGGACATAAATATGAACAAAGGTGGTAGACCAAAAAAAATTAAAAAGAAATCTGGTGGTAGATTAAGTGATGGTACTGCATTTATTAATAGTTTATATAAGGACAAGATGTAATGGTAAAAGAAGTAATTAAAAAAACAGTTGGAAAAAAATTTACACAATTAACTCCAGAACAAAGAAAAGAAATAGTTAATCAAGTTAAAAAGATTCCTGAGTTTGCAAAGAAAACTAAAGGTGAAATAAAAAAAATACTTAATAAAGTTTTTACAAAACTACCTACAAGAAGACCTAAGAAAAATAATAGAGAACCACTCTTTGACCCTTCAGATAGAATCTTAGCTAGAGATGGTGACGTTACTATGGTAAATAGACCTTCAAAACTTAAAGCTGACCCTGAAGCAATGAAAGCACTTGGTGGTTTTAAAGTAATTAAACCTAAAGATATAAAACAAAATCCTAAAACAGGTAAATTAGAAGAATCACTAGTAACAGGTCGTATGGATAAACCTTCTAGTGATATACCTGTATTTGATGCAGGTAAAGGTCTACCTCAAATGAATAAGGGTGGAAGAGTTCGTAGCTATCGTGGTTATGGAAAAGCAAGGAAAGGATAATTAAAATGAATATACCAACAAAAATATTAAAAAAAGCATCTGAATTAGCTTTAAAAAGAAAAAAGAAAAGAGACATTCTTGAAAAAGAATCTATAGTTACAGCTAAAAAGAAAAAAGAAGGTATTAAAGAATTAAAGAAACAACCTTCTCCTAAAGGTTTATCTTCTTCTCCTGCAAGAGAAACTGCTGCAGCTCAAGAAGCATTAGGTAAAAAGAGTGTTACTTCTCAAGCTCAAAAAGGTTATAGAGGAGAAATAAAAAATATAGCAGTTGAAAGTAAAACTCCTAAAGCAGGAGTTAGTTCTGCAGGTAAAAAGAAAATAGATAGTCAAGTAGGAAAATTAAAAAAACAGATTAAAAATGCTCAAAGAAATCCTAGATTAAGAAGAGCACTAGCTATGGATAAAAGATATGGCACTGTAGCTAAATTACAATCTAAATTAAAAAGACTACAAAAGATTCAAAAAAAATTTACAGGACCTAAAGATGTAAAAACATTTAAAGGAAAAGAATTAGATAAAAAATTAAAAGAATTAGGTATACCTAAAGTATCTAAAGTTCTTCCTAAACCACAAAAAGGTCCTACAAGACCAATCAATCCTGAAGAGAGAAGTGGTAGAGATTATAGAATTGACGTTAATAGAAAACGTGAGCCTGAATTTTTTAAAGGTAAAGACCCTTATGACCCTAAAAAAACTTCAGGTCCTACAAATATAGAATATGCTAAAAAGAAAAAACTTAAATCTGGTCGTAGAGTTGGTTCAATTAAAATACCTAAAGAAACTAAAAAATTAAAAGTTGACCAAAGACCAAAAAAAAGAATGCAACCAATTGACCCTAGAGATATATTTATAGAAGGACCTAGAACTATAGGTGGTCGTAAAGGTGGTAGAGGTATGGGTAAAGCACTACGTGGTGGTGGTAAAGTAATGAGAGGTTAAATAAATGGCAACTAATAATACGTCAGGCACTTATGACTTTAATTTAGAAATAGGTGACGTTATACAGGAAGCTACTGAGATGATTGGTGGTGAAGTAACTCTTGGTGAAGAACCAAGAAGTGCTAGACGTTCAATTAATCTTATTTTAAATGACTGGCAGAATAGAGGTGTTTGTTTATGGACAACAAATACAACTATTGTAAGTATTGCTGCGAGTACATCTCAAGTAAGTTTAGGTAGTCATGTAAGTGACGTAATGCAAGTTGTAATTAATAGAGATAATACAGATTTAAATTTAACTCGTATATCATTTGAAGAATATTTAAAAGTACCTAACAAAGGACAAACAGGTAGACCTTCACAGTACGCAGTTAAAAGATTTGGTGATAATGTACAATTACATCTATGGTCATTATCAAATGTTAATACTGATAAACTAAAGATTGAAAAAATTGATTATATGCAGGACGTAAATAAATCTGCAATACAAAATGCAGATATGCCTAGAAGATTTTTACCTGCATTAACAACTGGTCTAGCTTATTATATGGCATTAAAAAGACCAGGTATATCTGAAGCAAGAGCAAAGTTTTTAAAAGCTGAGTACGAAGAAAGACTTGGTTTTGCAATGACTGAAGATAAAGAACGTGCTTCACTTTACATTACACCTAGAATGGGTGTAATATAATGGCAGTAGGAAAAAGAGCCAAAGCAGTATGTGACATATGTGGATTTGTTTATCCTCATAATGTTATGAAGTTAAACTCTTATGGCTTATTAGTTTGCCCTACTGATTTTGATGGTGCTTATGATGAAAAGAATCATCCACAAAATAGAGCACCAGATGTAAAAGATGATGAGACGATTAGAAACCCAAGACCTACACGAAGCGAAGCTTTTACAACTTGGGAAAATCAAAATACTAACTGGGAAGCAACTACCCAAAATTGGAATATAGTGAGTAATTTAAATGCCTGATTTAACTGGACAAGAAATATCAAATTCGTATAAACGACTATTACAGGTAAAGACTTCAGCTAATGAAGGAATTACTACAACTCTAAGGACTATTCAGTCAGGTGACAATTCAGACTCACCTTTACAACTCAACAACTCTACATTAAATGTTAATGGTACTTTTGCAATAGGTGGTGTAAATCTTACTGCAACTGTTTCATCTTTAAATGCAATTGCAGATATTACAGGTAGTCAAGGTTATGTAGTTGTATCAGGAACTAATGTTTATAAAAGAAGTTTTTCTGCAGGTAATGGTATTACATTAGCAAATCCAGATGGAGTTGCAAGTAATACAGGTATTGCCTTAACAAGTACAATATCTAATATTCAAAGTTTTGGTGCTTCAGCAGTTTCAGCTAATACATTAAATGTTACAGGAACTATGACAGTTTCCTCAATGAGTGTTACTGATTTTAATGCAGCTACTGTAAGTGCTACTTTATTAAAAGGTAATAATGCAACAATTGTAAGTACAGTATCAGCAGGATTTTTTGTAGGTGATGGTTCAGGTTTAACAAATCTTCCTGCTGGTGGTGGAACATTAACAGCTATTAAACCAGGAACAGGTCTTGCAGCAACTGTTAATGGTGCGTCAGCAACAACGATTACAGTTAGTGGTACATTAAATGTTAATCCTAATCAATCTTTTGGTACAGTTTCAGTTTCAACAGGTTTGGTTGTTCCACAGGGAGCAATAACTTTTTCAGTTCCAGTAAGTGGTACTTCAGCAGTCTTTACAGGTAATGTATCAGCAGCTAATGTTTATGCAGCAACAAATGTATTTGTAGGTGGTACAGCAGTACCAACAGCTTCAGATATAGCTGCAGTATCTGCATTAACTTCAGTTAATAAAGCTGATATCGCTACAAATGTAGCAGCAATAACTTCAGCAAATACAGTCATAGCTGCAGTATCTGGATTAACATCTGTAAATAAAGCAGCTATTACATCTATCAATAGTATTATAGGTGATGGTGGTAACTATGCAACATCTGCTGAATTAGCTACAGTATCTGCAGCACTTGCAACTTCAATAGGTAATTCAAATACAAATATAGCTGCAGTTTCAGTTTTAACTTCAGTAAATAAAGCTGACATTGCAACAAACGTAGCAGCTATTACTTCAGCAAATACAGTAATAGGTGCAGTATCTGCACTAACAAAAACAAATTTAGATGCAATTACTTCAGTAAATACAGTAATAGGTGCAGTTTCTGTACTTACAAAAACAAACTTAGATGCTATTACTTCAATCAATACAGTTGTAGCAAATGTTTCATCAACTCTTGCAACTTCCATAGGAAATTCAAATACTGCAATAGCTGCAGTTTCAGTTCTAACTTCAGTAAATCTTGCAAGAATAGTTGCAACTTCAGCAGCATTAGCAACAAGTATTGGAACAAGATTACCATTAGCAGGTGGTGCATTAACTGGAATACTTTCAGCAACTGATGTTATATGTAGTGGAGTAGGTGTAGATGTAGATGCCTTATTAGGTAAAGATGTAAGAATTGCAAAAGCTGCAGTAGCTGACATTGTAAGTTTAACTGATGGTGCAAATATATCAGTTGACTTTAATGCAGGTCAAAACTTTGCAGTACAATTAACAGATAATAGAACTTTAGATAATCCTACAAATTGTGTCCCTGGACAAACAGGAAGTATATTTGTAATACAAGATGGAACAGGTAGTAGAACTTTATCATTTGGAACTAACTATAAGTTTCCTGGTGGAACTGCTCCAACATTATCAACAGGTGCTTCAGCATGTGACAGAATTGACTATATTACATTTACGTCAACAAATCTACATGCAGTAGCTACATTAAATGTGAGTACAGCTTAATGGCAATATTTCAAAATAACTTATTAGCAGGAGCAGGTGCACAGTCTAGTGGTGGTACCACATACTCTATAGACCAATCAATTAGATTTAACTTTTCTGATAGTGCATATATGTCCAGAGCAGTTGGGTCTGGTGGTAACACTAAAACTTGGACATTTAGTTGTTGGTTTAAACTAGGTCTTTTAGGTTCACAAAGAAGTGTATCACCTTTTCTTTGGTCGTGTCATCAAAGTGATGGCAACAGACTTCAGTTAAGTTTTGATAGTGGCAGTTTAGGAGTTGCAGGTGATTATTTAAGCATATATGATGGTGCTTCTGCATCAACTATCTTTAGAACAAATAGAGTTTTTCGTGACCCAAGTGCTTGGTATAATTTAGTATTAGTCGCAGATACATCAAATACAGTTTCATCTGAAAGGTTTAGAGTGTATGTAAATGGTCAAAGAGAAACTTCTTTTTCTACTATTAACTATCCAGCTTTGAATGCAGATTTAGGTTGGAATCAAAATGGGTCAACTTATTATTTAGGTGATTATTTTGCATCACATGGAACTTATGGGTTTGATGGTTATATAGCAGAAATGGTACATATAGATGGAACTGCACTAGACCCATCTAGCTTTGCTGAAGAAAATGAAAACGGCATTTGGATTCCCAAAGATGTAAGTGGTTTAACATTTGGTACTAAAGGTTTTTATATTGATGGTAGAGATAGTGCTGACTTAGGAGATGATGAATCAGGTAATGGTAATGATTTCACGACAAGTGGACTTGCAGCACATGACCAAGTTAGTGACTCACCTACAAATAATTTTTGTATATACAATTCAATTCAATTACAATCTGGTGCAACACTATCTGATGGTAATTTAGATGCAGTATCAAGTGGTTCTTCTTGGAGAAATGTTCATAGCACTATTGGGGTATCAAGTGGAAAATGGTATTGGGAAGTAAAAGCAGATGTTATTGATTCTACTGAAGCTTGGATTGCTGGTATACAAGAAACATCTTTTGAATCTAAAACAAATTATTGGTACCAATCTGGTTACACAGCAAGTTCAAGTGGAATTGTATTTGGAGTTTTACAAAACAATAATAAAGTAACCAATACAACAAAAACATCATTTACACACGATATTGCTCAAGGTGATATTGTTCAATTTCAATTAAATTTAGATGACAATGAATTAACTGTTTTAGTTGATGGTGTTTCTAAAGGTAAAATATATGACACAACTGCTAATACAGAATACACACCAGCAGTATGTTTATATAATACAAGTTCAGCTACCATAAATTTTGGACAAGAAGGAACATTTGGCGGAACAGAAACTGCTGGAGGAAATTCTGATGGTAATGGAGTAGGTAACTTTAAATATAGTGTACCAAGTGGATACTTGGCACTTTGTACAAAGAATTTAGGAGCAGATTAATATGGCAACACCAACAATACCAAATAGCGAAGAATATTTCTTTCCAATAATCTACGAAGGCAACGGAGCTGGGCAGAGGGTTGGTAAGTTCGTACCTTTTACAGACAATGGTACGATTGCTAATAGTGTTATTTATAATAGGGCTGACTCTCCTAAGTTAGCTAGAACTCCAAGTAGTGATGGAAACAGAAAAACATTTACAATTAGTGTTTGGTATAAACCAACGGATTTAGGAACTAGAAGAGTTCTTTTTTCAGCAGATACAAGTGGTAGTGATTATGCATTATTTGAAATAAATGCAAATAATAAAGCCTTTTTTACACATTCTAGTGTAGGGGATGTTATTTCAACTAGAACATTTGAAGATACTTCAAAGTTTTATCATTTTATGTTAGCAGTAGATACAACTCAATCTACAGCAAGTGATAGGGTTAAGATTTATGTAGATGGTGATTTAATAACTAGCTTAGATTCATCAACATATCCCTCTCAAGATTTTCAAACAAATGTGAATTCAACAAGTTATCCAATGGCAGTAGGTTCATTTAACTCTTTAACCACATTATGTGCTGGTGGTTATCTAGCTGAATTTAATTTTGTAGATGGTCAGGCACTAACACCAGCATCTTTTGGTCTAACTGACACCTCAACTGGCAGATGGATTCCAAAAACTGTTTCACCTTTTCCTACAACCACAACTGATATTGCAGTAACTGTTGTAGATAGTGGTGGTAATAAATATGCTTTAGATGGTGTAACTCAAGGAACTGTTACTTTAATTGAAGGTGCAACTTATAAGTTTGACCAAAGTGATTCCTCTAACTCTGGACACCCATTAAGATTTTCTACAACTTCAGATGGAACACATGGTGGTGGCTCAGAATTTACAAGTGGTGTAACTACTGTTGGAACTCCAGGTTCATCTGGTGCTTATACTCAAATCACAGTACCAACAGGAACAGCAACATTATATTATTATTGCACTAATCATAGTGGTATGGGTGGTACTGCAAACACTCAAGACCAGTATGGAACAAATGGATTTAGATTAAAGTTTCAAGATAGTTCAGCACTCGGAGATGACACCAGTGGAAATGGGAATGACCTAACTTCTACAAATTTAGCTAGTACAGACCAGACTACGGATAGTCCTACCCAGAATCATAACAATATGGGTGGAAGCAAAAATGGAGGAACTTCTGTTGCTGAGGGAAATTTAGAAACAACTACACCATCTGGAGGAACTGGTTATTTACAAATAGTAGGACTTCCAGCATTCGGTGTTAATAAAGGTAAATGGTATTGGGAAGTAAAAATAACTACAGTAGGTACAGGATTATATGGTTGGAAAGATGATGGTAATGCTGGAGGGTCACAAGCAAGTAACAGTGGCACGATTGGGTCTGGTGGTAATTTTGCTGGTGCCTTATCTGCTGGTAGTTCTGGTAGTTACTCTGCTGGTTCTTGGTTTATTGACCACGACTATAATAATGAAGTAAACTATACAACAGTAGCAACCAATGATGTTCTAATGTTTGCTTTAGATTTAGATAATAATAAAGGTTATTGTGGTAAAAACGGAACTTGGTTTAATAGTGCAGACCCAGCTAATGGTACTGGAGCTATAGGAGGTACACAAAGAGCAAATGGTGTAAATAAGTTTTATCCAATGTGTGCAAGGTTGGGAGGTTCAGCAAGCACTGGAGAATGGAATTTTGGTCAAAGAAGTTTTGCTTATACTGCACCGACAGGATTTTCTGCTTTGCAACAGGACAACCTACCAGAAACAGCTAAAGGCATAAGTGGATTAGTGTGGACAAAGAACAGAGATGCTTCTGATAATCATCAATTATACGATAGCTCAAGAGGTAAACAATTAGTCTTAGCATCTAATACTGATGGTATAGAGTCAACAGTTACAGATGGATTACAAAGATTTTTAGCTGGTGGACAACAAATTGAAGGTAATGATGCAATCAATACAGCTGGGGAATCTTTTGTAAGCTGGAACTGGGTAGCAAACGGAGGAACAACTGCAAGTAATACTGATGGTTCAATTACCTCAACTGTCCAAGCTAATACAACTGCTGGCTTTTCAATCGTAAAATATGTAGGAACGGGTGCTAATGCTACAGTTGGACATGGATTATCTTCAGCTCCAGAGTGGGTTATGACACGGATTCGTAATGCTGGTTCAGTTGCTGGTTTTGCTGTAGGTTGTACAGCAGACCCTAGTGGATTCAATAACTTTTTATATTTAAATGAAACAACTGCAAGTACAGCAAGTGCGGCAACATGGAATAATACAGCACCAACAAATAGTGTATTTAGTGTTGGAACTTCAGAAATAGGAAATTATAATGGTTATAATATGTTAGCTTATTGTTGGCATAGTGTAGATGGCTTTAGTAAAATTGGAAAATATGTAGGAAATTCTAATGCTGATGGTGTATTTATTTACACAGGATTTAAACCATCATTCGTACTTATAAAATCAACATCAATTCAATATTGGATGATTCAAGATTCTGCTAGGTGGAAGTTTAATCCAACAGATAAACCTATATTTCCATCTAATCCTGATGCTGAATCTAGTCTTGGTGCACAAAACATAGACCTATTATCAAATGGATTTAAATGTAGGGGTACTAGTGCAACTCAGAATAGTTCAAGTCATACATACATCTACATGGCATTTGCTGAACATCCATTTGTTGGAGATGGTACAAGTCCTGTAACTGCACGATAGGGTTGTATTTAAAGTAACAATAGTTTATAATATTAATTAACACAATAACATAAGGAGAAATATAATGTGGGCAAAAGTAAAAGCTGACCAAGTTATTGAAATCTTCAGTGGTGCTAAAGCTATAACTGATAATAATGGTATTCAGCATCCTGCAAGTATATTTAGTAATTGGTCAAAAGCAGAGTTAGCTAATATTGGTTTTTATCCAGTAACTCAGGCAACACCTGCTGATAATAGATTTTATAGAAATGGAGCTACAAGTTATAGTTTTAGTAATGGAGTTGTTACTGAAACTATAAGTTCAACTGCACATCAAGTAACTGATGTTACAGTTACAGATGAAGAAGGTAATGTAGTTAATGATAGTGAAGGTAATCCAACAATACAAACTGGTTTAATAACTCAATATAAAATGGATATTGATAAACGTGCTTATGATTTATTACAACCATCAGACTGGATGGTCGTAAGAGAAATGGAAACTAGTGTATCAGTACCAGATGCATGGTCAACGTACAGAACAGGTGTACGAACTAAAGCTGCAGAAATGAAAACTGCAGTATCTGCTGTAACTTCAGTAGGTGCATTAAAAGATTTACATGTAGTTTATACACAAGTAACTGCAGAAGATAATACTGTTTCAACAACAATAGCAAGTGGGATATTATATAACTTTGGTGAACCACCATCAGAATAGGGGAAAATTAAATGGCAACATTTACGTCAAGAATTAGACTTGAGAAGCAAGACAATGGAGCAAACTCAGGAACATGGGGTACTGTACTTAATCAAAACGTAATTGATTTGGTTGATGATGCAGTCGCAGGTTATACAATTGTTTCATGTAGTTCAGCAATAACATTATCATCTAATAATGGTTCTGCTGACCAATCTCGTAGTGCAATTCTTGAACTTCAAGGAACATTAACATCTAGTGTTGACATTACAATTCCATCAGTATCTAAAATTTATTTTGTAAAAAATAATACTTCAGGTTCATATCCCATAACTTTAAAAACTGCAGCAACAACTGCAAAGACAACAGTAACTCAAGGTGGTACTGGTCCATTTATTTGTGATGGTACAAATGTATTTACTGGAGCTGACTCAACTGGATTAGGTTTGGGTACAGCAGCTACATTAGACTTTGGTACTGGTGATGCTAATTTAATTCCAGTGTCAAGTGCAGATATAAGATATATACCTACTTCAACTTCTTCAACTATTAGTTCTAATAAAGTATTTAGTGGTACTGTAATTACTTCAGGAACAAATACTTTTACTTCAACTACTACACACTCAGGTAAGTCAGTATTTACTGCTGAAGTATCTGCAGCTTCATCAGCAACTTTTTCAGGTGCAGTAGGAACTCCTGAAGTTTCAATTGCAAGTGCAACTTCAATGAATGTAGATTTTTCAACAGGAAATAATTTTGCCATTACATTAGGAACAAATGCAACTCTTGCAGGAGCAGTTAATGGTAAGGTAGGGCAATCAGGTACAATAACAATAACACAAGATGGTACAGGAAGCAGAACATTATCTTATGGTGATGCTTATAATTTTCCAAGTGGAACAGCACCTACACTTTCAACTGCTGCTGCTGCAAAAGATATTATAGTTTATAAGGTCAGAGAAGTTTCATCTGTAGATTGTGCCAGTATTCTTAATCTTTCATAGGGGATTCTATGTCAACAGAAACACAGCTTCAACTACTTAAACTTGACTTTGCCCCAGGCTTTCATAGAGAGTCAACTCAATATGCAGAACAAGGTAAGTGGTTTGATGGTAATAGAGTTAGATTTAGAGCAGGTAAACCTGAAAATATAGGTGGTTGGAACTTTAAAGTTAGTAACTCTTTTGAAGGAACTGGTAGAGATTTAATTAGTTGGGAAGATAATGATACATTAAAGAGAGCAGCTTTTGGAACTGAATCAAAACTTTACACTTATTTTGGTGGTGTTAATTATGACATTACTCCTATTACCTCAACAGTTACTGTAACAAATAAATTAACAACTGCAGCAGGTAGTACAAAAGTTTTAGTAAGTACAGCTAATAATTTATCTACTGGAGACTTTGTAGAGTTTACATCAATGGCAGCAACTATTGGTGGTAATGTATTTTTTACAAGTGGTAGTGATTTTAAAGTTAGTGTTATTAATAGTAATTCATTTGAAGTATTAACTTCAACAACTGCAGCAGCTACATCAGCAGCAGCAGGTGTAGTAACAATAAACTTTTTATTACCAGTAGGTACTTCAACAGCAGTAGCAGGTTTAGGTTGGAACGCAGGTTATTATGGTCAAGGTGGTTATGGAGAACCAAAGACTCAATCAGATATAACTATATTACCAAGACAGTGGACATTAGATACATGGGGTGAAGATTTAGTTGCAGGTTTAAGAGGTGGTCGTGTTTATTATTGGGAAACTTCTGTAGGTATTGACCAAAGAATAATTGAAGTAAGTGCAGCACCAAGTGTAAGTAATACATTAATTGTTTCTCAAGAAGATAGACATTTAATTTGCATGGGAACAAATGAATTTACAAGTGGTGCATTTAATCCTTTACTAGTTAGATGGTCAAATCAAAATAATTTTAATAATTGGACACCTTCAGTAAGTTCAACTTCAGGTGAAGCTATATTAGGTTCAGGTAATAGAATTGTAGCAGCAGCTCGTAGTAGAAATAATATAATTATTTTAACTGATAAGTCTGCACATACAATGCAGTTTATTGGACCACCATTTACTTTTGGTTTTAATGAGATAGGTACAAACTGTGGTGCAGCAGGTTTACATGCAGCTAAAGATTTTGATGGTAGAGTTTATTGGATGGGCACTGCAAACTTCTATGTGTTTGATGGTACAGTTAAAAATTTACCTTGTACAGTAAGACGATTTGTTTTTGACGATATTAATTTAGACCAATCAGATAAAATATTTGCAGGTGTTAATTCACAGTTTAAAGAGATAACATGGTTGTACTGTTCTAAAAATTCTATTGAATGTGATAGATATGTAACCTTTAATCCAAATGAAAACTATTGGGTATATGGTTCAACTCACTTTACAACTTTTGAAGATAAAGGTGTATTTGCAAACACAATTACAACTGGTCGTGAAGATGATGGTGATTCATATTTATATGATAATGAACCTGAAGGTATTTATACTGCAAATGGAAATGGTATTGAATCATTTGTAGAGTCAGCAGATTTTGATATGTCTCAAGGTAATGAGATAATGTTTATAGATAGAATGGTTCCTGACTTTACATTAAGTAATGAAGTATCAGGAACATCTGGACAACTTAATGTACAGTTTACTACTAAGAGATATCCAGATGCAAATGAATCAACGACAAAAGGACCTTTTATTATACAACCAAATACTGAAAAGGTTTCAATGAGAGCCAGAGGAAGACAAGCAAAGATAAGAGTAGCAACTTCAACAACAGGCACAAGTTGGAGATATGGTACAGTAAGGCTTGATATAGGCTCAGATGGGATGAGATAATGTCTACAAATAAAGCTACAGTTTTTCCTGAACTACGAGATACGTTTGGGGTAATAACTACAAGAGAACAAAAAATTATATTTGACATTGTAAAACAATGGGCAGATTCTTTAACAACTGAATTAACGTCACAGATTATTCAGGAACAAGCTAGAGAATCAATAAGAGTTGCAAGAGTGGACGATACAGCAAATGTACCTAATCCTCAAGCAGGTGATATAAGATTTAACATTTCAACTTCAAAGTTCCAGGGATATACTGGAAGTGCTTGGGTTGATTTTCATTAGGAGAAAATATGGGAGCAGGTGGAAACTACGCACAAGCAGCATTTCAAGCTTTAGCAGGTGAGAAAATTAAACAGATGAGTAATCAACCTGCTCAACCTGCAGAAGTTAATCAAGAGTTAGTTGAACAGTATACTCCTCAACCATCATCTGTTGGTGATACAGTTCAAAATGTTTTAAAAAGATATACTGAAGGAACTGGAGAAACACCTACTACACAATCAGCAGGACTACAAGGACTATTAGATAAGATAGCTGCAGAGAAAGAAGCATTAGGTGGTTTACAATTTAGTGAAACTAAAACTAGAAAGGTACCTGTTTACAGTTATTATGAGGGACGTAGTGGTCCTCCAGGACTGGCAGGAAGTCAACCTGGTGTGGCTAGAACTACAATGCAATTACCAAAAGGTGCTACTTATAGACCAGCTTCACAGCAAGGGTTTATATCAACTCCTGCTGGTTATGTTACTCCAAGTGGTACAAGTTACACGCAACAAGGAACTAGAAATGTCACTGAAACATTTACACGTCCTGCAGTAGCTGGAGACCCAGAGTACGATAAAAAACAAAAAATGATAGATGCTCTACAAGGACAGTACGATACAAGAAGTAAATATGCTTCACCAAGTGCTACAGGTATTCAAAGTTTAATAGCTGAACCTATTGTAAATCAGCCACAAACAGGATATAATAATATAAACGAAATTATGAGAAGGTATATAGGATAATGATGCAAAATAAAATGACAGCTCCACCATTACAAGGAATATCTAACTTGATGAAAATGCAAGGTAGAATGGGTGACACTGAATTAGTTCACATGACTAAGCCTGAAGTAAAAGGTTTAGCATCATTAGGTATTATATCTACCAATCCTAATACTGGTTTACCTGAAGCATTTCTTGGTAGCATTGGTAAAGCATTTACAAATTATATAATACCTGCAGCTTTAACAATTGGTTCAGGTGGTAATCCTCTTCCTGCTGCAGCTTATTCAGGTTTAAAAGGAACAATAGAAACAGGTAATCCTATACAAGGTGCTCAAGATGCTTTACTTAGTTATGGTGGTGCAAAACTAGGTCAAGGACTTGGAGACTTAGTTGGACAAGGTTTAGGTAGTGGTGTAAGTGAAGGAGCTAAAACAGGAATTGAAGGTACAATTAAATCTGCTGCTGATTTAACTGGTAAGGCAGCACCTTTTATGGAAGCTGGTGTTGATGCAGCTAGACAAGCAGGTATTCAAGGAGGATTAGCAGCAGGTCCTGCGACATTAGGAGAGGTAGCATCAACATATGGAAAAGAAGGTTTTACTGAAGGACTTAAAACAATGGCAGGTAGGGCATTTGATTATGCAAAAACTCCTGAAGGTATTGGTCAAGCATTAGGTTCAACTGTATCTCAAATGGGATTAGATGCTGCTAAACAACAACAAGAATTACAAACAGCTAATATTCCTGAAGAAGTTAAAGATGCAGAGAAAGTTGAATTTTCAACAGGTAAACTACAAAATCTAAATCCCCAATATGCACAAGGTGAATTACCTGCATCAAGAATAGTTGGAGCAATGCAAGGAACTCAAGCACCTTTACAATTTACTGACCCTAGTTATTCACCTGCAGTTACAGGTAGTTTAAGTGGTATACTAGGTGCTAAGAATGGTGGTGGTCTGGAAGATGCACTAGAGTCAATTACAGAGGGTGCAGAAAAAATTGCAGACATGGGGGATGGGCAGGTTTATTTTGAAGGTATGGTAAAAGGTGATGGTGATGGTATGTCAGATAGTATACCTTTTAGTATTGAAGGACAACAACCTGCTTTATTAAGTAGAGATGAATATGTATTACCTGCTGACGTTGTAGCATCTTTAGGTAATGGTTCATCTAATGCAGGTGCAGATATGTTAGATAAGTTTATGACTGACGTTAGAGAAAAAACTATGGGGAGAGAAAGACAGATTAACCAAATAGGATAGGAGTAATAATGAAAGTCGTTCCTGTAGAACCCATAGGTGTAGAATTATTTTGGGATAAAATTAAACCCTTAGTTAAAAAAGCAGTAACATATTCAGGTGGTAGACATACAGTTAATTCTACTAAGTATCTTTTAGAACAAGGTATGATGGATTTATTTATTGTATTTAAAACTGTAAAAGATATTGAAGCAATTATTGTTACACAAAAATCAATATATCCTGCTAAAACATTAATGACTGTTGTGTTATGTGGTGGTAAGAATATGAATAAATGGGCAGGAGAAGGAATAAAAACAATCATGGAGTACGCAAAGGAAAAAGGTTGTACAGGAGTTGAAGTCATGGGTAGACCAGGATGGAGAAAAATATTTAAACAACATGTAAAGTATAAGGAAAGCTATGTCACTTTTGAAACACATTTCTAATTTTTTAATAGAAAAAGTATTACCAATTAAATTTAAAGTTTGGTTACTAGATAGACTTGCGTGTGATATTGCCAATCAAGGTGAAGATGGTGATACTGAACTCGCACATATTAATTCATATGAAGCTAAACTATTAAGGTCAGTTGGTGGTTCAGGAACATTAAATAGTAAGACAGGTCTAAAACAATATGGTGGTGGTGGTAGTAAATCTGCACCAGCTCCTGCATCTACATCCACAGTTGTAGAAAAAGCAGAGTTTCCTCCTGAACTCAGACCATTTATTACTGACATACTTGAGAAAGCTCAAGCTCAAGAAACTGCTAGACTAGCAGCAGGTTATCCAGTATACCCTGGTCCACGTATCGCCCAGTTTACTCCTGAAGAAAAAGCAGCTCAAGCAGGTATAGTTAGCTTGGTAGGTTCACAAGAACCAACATTTGACATAGCTAAAGGTTTAACTGCAGCTAGTGCATTAGAAGATACTTCAGGTGCAATACAACAACGCATGTCTCCTTATATGCAGAATGTTGTGGACATACAAAAGAGAGAAGCTGAACGTGGTGCTGAATCAAGAAGACAACAACTAGCTGCTCAAGGTGTTGCTGCAGGTGGTTATGGAGGAACTCGTGAAGCATTTATGCAGTCTGAATTAGATAGAAATTTACAACAACAATTAGGTGATATACAGGCTACAGGTTCACAAGCAGCATTTCAACAAGCACAACAAGGTCTTGCTAATTTAAGACAAAGACAGGCACAAGCAGGTCAACAGATGGCAGGTATGGCTCCATTACAATCAGGTGTGCAGTTTAAAGAACTTGGTGCACTTGCAGGTATAGGTGAACAACAAAGACAACAACAACAAAAAGCATTAGACTTAGGATTCCAACAGTTTAGAGAAGAACAAACTTATCCTGAAGCTAGTCTACAACAATATCAATCTATCATTCGTGGGTTCCCACTACAACCAACAACTACACAAACTCAGCAATCAATATTACCTACACCCTCATTAGGACAACAACTAATAGGTATGGGTACTGGTGCATTAGGTCTAGCAGGTGCAGCTAAAACTTTATTTAAAGAAGGTGGACCACTTAAACAGATACCTGAAGGTAATAAAGGTTTATCTAAATTACCTACAGATGTAAGAAATAAAATGGGTTTTATGAAATCAGGTAAGAGACCAAAGATAACTAAAAAACAAAATCAGATGTACAAAGAAATGTTGTACTCAATGTTATCAGATGATAAAAGAGAAGACATGAATGGTGACATAAGTGAGATAGCTGACATCATGAAAGAAAAAGGTATTGCTACATTATCTCAAGATGGTGGTGTTGTTAAACTACAACCTGGTGGAGATTTATTTTCAACTATAGAAAATCCTTACAAAACATCTATGGAAAAACAATTACAAAGATTAGAAGGTGTTGATTTAAGACCTGATGCATTTAAAGCATTAAGAGATTTATATGAAAAACAATCTGAGTTATATGATAGAACTCCTGAAGAAATAGAAAAAGAAAGAATTGAAAGAGAAACAGCTACTAAATTAGATGCCTATTTAAAACTTGCACAATTAGGTGGAGATGTACTAGCTGCTGACCCAAGTAGAGGTACAGTAGCTGCAGTTGGTCAAGCAGTATCTAAAGCTGCTCCAGGATTTTTAAAAACAGCTAAAGAATATCAAGGTATAGGAAAAGCACAAAGAGAAGAAGAAAGAAAACTTGCTAAAGATAAAGCTGCTATTGAAGCTGCTAAACTTGGACTTGATGTTCAACAACTAGAAATAGAAAAAGGACTTGCTAAAGATATATTAGGAGCACAAAAAGATGTAGCTACAGTTGATGCTACTTTAAAATCTACAATGTTTGAAGCTTTAAAAAATTCAAGTTTAACATATAATCAAAAAATAGGTGCTGTAGATAAACTTTCTTCTGATTTCTTTAAAGAAGCTAGAAACTATTTAGGTTATACAGTGGATGAAGATGGTAATCTTAAAGGCATATTAGGACAAGCTAAAGGAGTAGAAGATGATGTTTATAAATTGGCTGCAAAAGCAGGTAAGTTGGCTACTGATAAACTTGCAAAAGGAGAAACACCAAACGCAACTGAATTATTTCAAGAAGCACTAACTGGTTTTGAAGTAACTCCAACAGGTGAAAACGAAGATGATGAAAAAATTAAAAAAGAAAAAAAAATAAAAACAAGAATAAGTAACGATTGATAAGATGTCTGAAGTAGAAGCTGAAAAAAAAAGATTGGTCTTATCTCCTCAAGGTCAAACTTTTGGAAACTTATTTAATGATATAGGTAAATTAGAAAAACTTGGAGCATCTCAAGATGAAATGGTGGAGTATCTTGAGAGTAAAAGTGTAACTCCTGAAGAGTACATGGAAAGAGTTCCTGAGCATAAAAGATATTTAAAGTTAGAACTTGGTATAACACCTGAACAAAAAGAACCTACTACTTATGGTAAAATTGTACAGACACCTTCAGCTATTATTAAAGGTGGTGTTAAAGCTATAGGTGAAACTTTAGAAACAATAGGTGATGTAGGTGTGGGACTTATAGGTGGTCAAACTGAAAAGAATATAAGAGAGGTAGCTGCAGGAGTAAAAGAAACAGTTCAAGAAACAGTGCCTGTAGGTGTACAAGAATTTTTAGAAGGTGTATTTGACCCTTATCAACCTCAAGATAGTGCAATAGTTAGAGTGCCTGAAGTTTTAAGTCAAGCAGTTGTGGGTTGGAAAGCTGCAGGTGTTCCTTTAAAATTTATAAAAGATGGAAGAACTATTACAGGTGTAGTTAAAAATATAGGCAGAGGTGGTTTAGCAGAGGTATTAGCTTTTGATGAGGATGAAAAAAGACTGGCTAATTGGTTAGCTGAAAATCCATCAGCTAGTCCCAAACTAAGAGAGTTTGTAAATAAAACTTTAGTTGCCCAAGAAGACGATAGTAAGATTGAAAAGAAAGCTAAACAATTTGTAGAAGGTGCTATTTTAGGAAGTTTAGGAGAAGCTGTATTTGGTACAGTTAAATTTTCTTATACAGCTTTAAAAGATGTTTTAAATAAATTTTATAAAAAAACTAATCAAGCTCATCCATCTAATGAAGTTATGAGTAATGAAACAATGGGTGAGACTACTCAAAAGATGGTAGGTGAAACTGGTGAAAAATCTTTTGAAAATATAGACCAAGTAAAAAAAGAAAAAGTAATAAAAAAAGCAGTAGATGAATCTAAAGAAGGTGAAGAAATACTTTCATTTGGAACAGGTAGACCAAATAAAGATGGTGAGCTTTTAGAAGTAAAAGAACTAGAAAAAAATAATGCCAATGTAACTCCTTATGATTTAGAAATAAATATGAAGAGTAAAGATGGTAATATTTTACCTGCTTATGAAATAAAAAATTCAGGTAAAGCATTAGATAAACAATATGATACAGTTGTTGCTAATAATGTTATTGAAAGTTTGCCTACCAAATCCACGTTAAGAAGTACACTATCTGAAACTTCTAATGCCACTAAAGAAGATGGTAAAACAATTCTTAATTTTAATTCCAAAAATAATAGTAAAATATCTAAAGACGAATTTGAAGATGAACTAAAACTTCACTATGATGAAGTTACTCCTTTAGAAACTATAGGAACTAAAACAACTTATAGATTATCAAAACCTAAATATGAAATAAGTAAAACTGAATTAGTTACTGATGTTGATGGTGTTACTAAAGCAAGAACAGTAGGCACAGAAAAAATAGGTTATTGGAAAAGGAATTGGACAGCTAGGCAAGGACTTACAGATAATGTATTTAAAAGATTATTAAAAAGAAATAATAGAAAAGATGTAATTAACAAAGAGATTCAAAGAGATATAAAAGATTTACAAAAAAGTATTGAAGATGACTTTGGTAAAAAACAATTAACATCTGAGGAAACTAATTTAATAAATAAATCTTTAGGTAAGACTGAGAAAATATCTCCTGAAGAAGTTATTGATGTACAAAAGACTCCATCTAAAACTTTAGAATTAGAAACAACGCAAACTAAATTAAAACCTGGAACTAGAGTTATACCAAAAGATAGAAAAAATATAGGTACAGTAGCTTCTATTAGTGGTGACAATGTTACAGTTAATTTTAGGTCTCCAGAGGGTTTGTTTGCATCTAAAGTATTTAAAGCTTCAGATTTAAAAGTTACTAAAAAATATAGTTCTTCTTCTCCAAAAGATAAAATAGATATATTAAAAAACAGATTAGCTAATAATAAAGAAGTAAGAGAAGCTAGGTCAAAATTATTAGAACAAGGAAGAGTTAGTACTGTAAATAAAATAATAGAACTTAGAAAAAAATTAGATGACTTTCAAAAAGAAATATTAAAAACAGTAAGAAATGAAGAATTAAAAATTGCTATTGATGAAAGTATTGGTACTTATCTAAATAGAAGTTATGAAATATTTAATAATCCCAACTATATAAAAACAGTTAGTCCTGCTACAATACAAAAAGCAAGAACAGCTATAAAGTCTTTAAATAAAAATTTAAGTGAAGACCAAATAGATGGTATAACAAATCAAATAATTGAAAGAGCAAGTATAGATAAAGATATAGGTAGTATTGGAGATGTTATTAATTTATTTGAAAGTAAAGGAGTAAATGTACTATCTTCAAGAAATGCTAAATCTATATTAAAACAAAAGAAAGATATTATACCTGAAGTAAGAGAACTACTTGGAGAGGTTAAAGACCTTTTTATAAATTATGCTAATACTTATAATAAAATGGCAAACCTTATTGAAGAGTATAAAACTTTTGATGATATAGCTAAATCAGCACAAAGAGAAGGAATAGCTATCCCATCTAAATCTCCTGAAGGTGTTAAGACAAGTAACTTAGGAGAGATATTTACTTTAGGAAATAAATTTAAAAATCCTTTAAATAATTTATTTTCAAATAAAGAATTTGCTGAAGGAGTGGCACAAGGTATTGAGTTAGCTCCAATACAAAATGGTATTTTAAAAACTTATTTGACAGCTAAATCTTATACTCAAATGTCAAAAACAGTTTTATCAAATGTTACTCAATTAAGAAATGCTATTGGTGCTAGTGTTCAAATGTTAGCCAATGGTAACTTCATAGGTCTACCTGATTCTATTAAATTAATTAAAAACTTTATAACAAACAGAAAGTTATTTAATAAACAATTAGATTGGTTATTAGAAAATGGAGTTACAAACAGTAGTGTTGATGCTAATTTAATAGGTAGATTAGTAGATGATGTGGCTAAAGAAGGTTATTCTTTTTCAAATAAAATATTTGAAACATTAGGAAAAGGACCTAAGTTAGCTGCTAAAGTATATGCAGGTTTTGATAATATATTTAAAGTTATTTCTTTCTTTGCTGAGTTAAGAAAATATAATCTAGCTATGAAAAATGTAAATAGGTCAGACATACATGAGATATTTCCATTTCCAAAACAAGTTGTAAAGAAAGCTGCAGATGTTGTCATGGACACTATGCCTAATTATAACATGACACCTAGAGCAGTTAAACAATTTAGACGTTTTCCTTTTCTTGGTAACTTTATTACCTTTACTGCAGAGATAACTCGTAATACAAAAAATATGATAATGCAATCATATAAAGATATTTTTGAAGGTTTGAGAACAGGTGATGCAGGTTTAGTAGGTGTAGGTATGTTAAGACTAGGAGGAACAACTGCAGCCTTAACACTTCCTGGTGAGCTTGAACTACAATCAAGACTAACTCAAGGTATTGATGATGAACAGGCACAAGGTATAAAAAGTTTAGTAGCTGAATATGAAATAGGTGGAGACTTAATTTTTAATAGTGAGGTATATAAAATTGATAAACCTAACTCTGATGTGTTTGTTGAATTTACAAATCAAAGTTATACCAATCCATTTAATGCAATAAGGGAACCTTTTAAACAAGCTTATATAGCTTATCAACAAGGAAAAGATGTTAATGAGATAGATAGAGTTGTAACTGATACACTTGCAAAGTTTTTTGTATCAACAGCTAAACCTTATTTAGACCAACAGATGTTATCTGAAGCTATATTTGATGTGGTTACAACAATAGGAGCACCTGAAAAGTTAAAGAAACCTGTATTTTTACAATCAGATTCTTTAGTAGAGAAAGTAAGAAAAAGTATAGGAAGAGTTGCTGAACCTTTTGAACCTGGTACTGTCTCATCATTAGCTAATTTATTTAGAACTCAAAGAACTGCTGAATATTTAAATGAAGAAAGTAAATTAACAACTGGTGAAAAGATAGGTGTTACTCCAACAGGTAGACCTAAAAAAGTAATAGATGAATATATAAAAAATAGATATGGTGTAAGTTCTAAACTAATGAATATTAGTATGGAATATGCAATGAAAGCAAATCGTCTTTCAAAACTTATTGATGAACCACTAACAAGTTTTAAAAAAATATTAAGAGACAGAACTATAACTGACCCTGATATATTATTAGATGCGTATGATGAAGCACTTTATAATTCATATAAACAAGCACAAGAGTTAGCTAAATTTTCATATAACGTAGGTAAAATAGGTTTAACAGACTCAGATTTAATGACAGCTATAATAAAGTATGCACCAAATCTTGAGAATAAAGAGGAATATGTATCTAAACTATTAGGTCAAAATAGATTTTTTCCTAAATTTTTATCACCAGAAGAACTTAAAAAAGCTTTACGTAATAAATCACCTGTTAATGTACAGGATTTAGCTGACATATATCAAGACTATGTTAATCACCCATTATTAAAAGGACTAGAAGATGAACAATAACGACTCATTAGAAGCACGACTAGCTGCACTTGAAGCACGTAATGAGGAGCAACACAAAGAGGTTGCTAATAAACTAGAAGCTGCTTTTGATTTAATACATAAACAAACAGAGATTATATCAGCCATGAGAGCAGACTTAGCTAGAGGTTCAGGTGCTATTAAGATGTTGTTTGTTGTAGGTGCTGCACTAGGACTAGTGTATACGTGGATTAAGATGATATGAAGTGGTGGAATAAACTAAAACAAAAGTTTAAAGATGCAGATAATATCATTGACTTTAGTGTGGACATACTCATTGTTATATTTGACGTAATGACTACACCATTACTCATACCTATTCGTATAGGTAAATATTATATCAAAGGATTTTTTAAATCAATGTGTAAAAGATTCTTAAAAAAAACTTATCATAGGTTGTATGATGACAAATAGAATTATTATAACTTTAATTTTAATTGAGATAGTTTTGCATTTAGCTGAGATTGCGTTTGACTTACATGCACATTATGGATTGCAAGAACTATTATATGGATAGCCAACTGTGAAAATTGGACAAAAAAATACCCCTAGTTATTAAGTTAGCTAGGGGTTTTTTATTTATTGTTCTAATAAATGCTATTACTTTTCAGCACAAGCATATGAATTAATTTCTAAACCTACAGAAATTTCTGCGATATTAGGTTTTGTCCATGCAGTCATATTATTTCTCCTTCCATGTTTTAATTCCTTTCTCAGCACCTCTACTTATGATGTAGCCACCAATACCAATCTGTAATAAATCAAACAGTTTCATAATAACTGCGTCTGATAAATTCTCAGGATGTATTCCAAACCAATACATAAATAAAAGTATCAAGAAAGATAGCATTGTTAAAGGTCTCCAATTACGTTGTAACCAACCTTCACCTTGAGCTTCAGCAACGACCACAGATGCAGCAGCTTTTTCTATATCTGCCGAATGTGTAACAAGTGCCTTGTTTAATTCTGATTGAGCCTTTGCTTGACCAGCTTTATCAGGAATTATTCTATCAATTACTTTACCTAATATAGGTGCAATCATTGGTAATAACATAATATTTCTCCTATTTATATGTATTATAACTCAAATCTATTTAAAAGAAAAGAGTTAAATTATTATTTTTGTTCATCTTACATTTACCTTCAAGGCAAATTAAGTCATTGGTTTCACTAATCTTTTCATAAGTCTTATGAAGAGGACTCGTATAGAAATATAACGAGCCTTCCCTCATAGGTATATAATATTTTTTAGTAGCAGGTCTGTTATAATAAAATAAACCTGAACTAGAATTACCTATATGTATAGGTAACACAAAGTAGCTATCAGCTTTATGGTTTAAATTATAGTAAGTTCCATCCTCTTGTATAATCTCAAATGCAGGTGACGAATATGTTTCTTCAAATGTTAAATCATCAACGTACATATTATTTAATACTTGTTTTACTTTAAATAATAATGATGGAAACTTTTCAAATATAATAGGATTGTTTGTAAGACATTTATCTTTATAAGTATCTTCAGTATCTGAATCTTCTTTTCCTGAACCTAATGATAATCTATCATAATATTTTGACCAGGAATCTTTTAAATCCAATACTGATTTATAAATTGTTTTACAATCTGTATCTTCTATAAAATCTTTAATCGTTATTGAAGAGAGTATTTTCATATTTAGGATGTTCCTTTCTACCACCAGTTTTCCACAACTCAGAAACAAGAGTACCCTCGCCATATAGTTCCATATGCATATCAACATCTTGTCTTTGAAATAATTTTTCACAGTCTTGTGCCATAGCTAATAGCTCACCTGTAGTCCAGAACTTTTTATTATTCGTAGTAACGTGTAAGTATTTACCTTTACCTGTTGAACTATCAACTGCATCTTTATCTTTAGGTTCATCCATTGAACAATCAAAACCATATAGTTTAAAGTTTCTAAATCCTAACGTATGTCCAACACTAATGGCTCTCATAGCTGCACAAGTACCACCAGTTAATAGAACTGTATCATCAGGTATACCTAAGTCTTTTGGTATAGTAACTTTATTATCTGTATTCTTCTCAACAATAGCATCTGAGTAAGCATTCCAACCTATTATCTTAGCACTCTTATCTTTTAAGAAATCTACAACTGAGGTATCAGTCATAGATGATACAAAGAATATAGTCTCTTTAGGTATCTCTTTAAATAATTCCTTACGAACAATACCATGTGTACTTGTACCTTCAATAGGTCTAGGGTCAAGTAT
>WLWH01000167.1_pt1 | contig 57115 bp, 88 predicted proteins | sample 6712741 | NCBI WGS metagenome assembly WLWH01 (sample SAMN12718694, study PRJNA515312) | sponge metagenome | isolation source: marine sponge | host: Mycale hentscheli | place: New Zealand: South Island, Marlborough, Capsize Point | collected 2003-05-01 | reverse complement strand
CTGCAGAGCACTCGTGTCGGTAAACGTGCCGAAGTTGCCGGTGCTCTGAAAGCCATCGATGATGACTTAGTCGGTTTAGACACAGACGAAATCGTTGATTCTTTAGGTAGTACGTTCGAACAAAACTTCGGGGGAATGATATCGCCACAGTGGCAGCCAGAAGAGTTCGAAAGAGACATAGCGCCCTTAGTGGAGAAAGTTCTGACAGAATGGAGCTTGTTATGAAGCTTGAACAGGTGCCCGATCTTCCGTTTTTCAACGACGTAGTCTTCGACGAGTTAGGCGAAGAAGTTATTAACTATTCAACGTCGATTGAGGGAGCTACGGAGTTGGCACTAATAACTGCTGGTGTTGACCTCAAGGAGATTAGTGATGAATGACCAAGAAGCTTGGGAAGAGCGACAACGCAGAGAAGGTATTTTGAAAGAAGAAGAAGTTTCAATGGGTCACGGCGGGGACGACGAATATTATGGCCCTGACCCAATGACTCATCTTTTGATGGCTTGGCAATGCATGGTTCGGCTCCAAGCGCCAGAAGAAATGCGTCAAGCTTTGATGGAAATTATTCATGCTTTGGGGGAGATGCAGTCGCAAGGTGAGCTTCTCGGCGACGACGAAATGGATGACGAAATGATTTCCGTCATGGACGGTTATGGTCGTCGACGCAGATACATGGGAAGTTACGGTGGGTCTGGGCGACGTCGTCGTAAACGCAGCGGAAACTGGATTCCACGCGACTCTACTCAGTACTGATGAAACTCTCGACGATAGCGGCTTTACGGGCCGGGGTGGCATTGACGCCAGTCAAAAAACATCCGGGTCACTCGGATCAAAAAGTGCACGGACGGGGTCGTAGAGGTCAAGCAGCCAAAGCCGCAAAGTTTGATGGTCCAGAAGTCAAGGACTGGGACGACCCTAAACAGGTGCAAGCCAGAGCCGAAGCCATCGACTCGTATAACGAAAAGCACGGTGGCGAGTGGGCAAGTGGCGAACGTTACGACACCGAATATTTGTATCGTCGAGAAGACGGCAGCTACACGCCGCAGCGCGCAGCGATGCACGACCAAATCGTTGACGAGTTAATGGCAAAGAACGCTGACGTACCGACCGACGGTCAAGCTGTCGTATTAGCAGGACCACCCGGTGCAGGTAAAACCTCGATTCTCAAAAAATCGGAAAACGGTGTAGCGGAACGTGTTGGAGTTGAATTGAACGCCGACGGAACGTTCAAGAGTCACGCAGGAGAAAACTCCGACGACATTAAAGGAATCATGGCTGATAAAGGCATGGTGCCAATAGTTGACGGTGCGTCAGCGGGCGAAATGGTCAACTTAGTTCACGAAGAAAGCTCACATATTTCGAAGATGTATCACAACCGGTTGTTGTCAGAAAACAAAAACGTAGTGATCGACGGCACACTTGGCGGAACTAACGAACAAAAACAGATCGACAAAATTGCATCGACAAAAAAAGCGGGTTACGAAATGCGAGCGATTATGGTCGACACCGATCCTGAAATGGCGATCGAGTCGGCATCGAATCGTTGGGTAGGTGGAGAAAAACGAGGCGATAAGCACGGTGGACGGTATGTGCCGCCTGCAGTGACAGAAGCCGAGTCACGTCCTACCGGCAGAGTACCGGGAGCTAAAACAGCTAACAGAGAAAACTTTGAGATTCTTACACGACCCGGTTCGGGTGTCGACTTCGAAGAAACGTTTGTTTTTGACAACTCTAAAACTCCGCAGAATCCGAACGGCTACGGAAATGTGCTTACTAGTAACCGTGTGGGTGGTACGGAGCAGCTAACTGGAGGCACCCGTTTACAGCAGCTAGGTGCGCCGCCTGTTTTATCGAATTTGCCGGGTGGCACTCAAGGACGACCGGTCACGGGCGGCACTTTTCAAGGCCGGGATACCGGTGTGACCGGGCCAATGTTCGCAAAACAAGAGTCATATAAGCCGACAGCAGGAATGATTGCCGAAGCGAAACGTGGTCTGGAGTGGCGACGTGAGTTCAATCGTGGCGGTACAGCGGTTGGTGTTGCCAGAGCACGAGACATTTCCAATGGTAAATCGTTGTCGCTGTCAACGGTGAAACGAATGCACTCTTTCTTCGCTCGACACGAAGTAGACAAAAAAGGTAAAGGCTTTAACAGAGGTGAAGCTGGCTATCCGTCAGCGGGTCGTATTGCTTGGGCGTTGTGGGGCGGCGACGCTGGTTTCGCGTGGTCACGTCAAATTTCTCAACGAGAGAAAAATGTAAACAAAGCAGTCAGCGCTTCGGTAAGAGACGGCTTGCAACGCAAAGTCGAAGAGCACAACGAAAAGCATGGCGATGCAGCTTCAAAAAAAGTGACACTAAGAATGTTGTCGTCTGTATTTGAACGGGGTGTTGGCGCCTACAAAACCAATCCGCAGTCGGTGAGGCCCAACGTGAAATCGCCTGACCAGTGGGCTTACGCACGAGTCAACACGTTTCTACGAGCAGTAAGAACTGGTCGGTTCCCCGGAGGCAAGTTTGATACTGACCTCCTGCCGAGTGGACATAAGATGTCAACTCGTAAATCTTTAGAAGAGCCGATGATGGTTGGCAAACTGGCTAACGGTGATTACGTGCTGGTTAAACATCCCGGCCATCAAGATCAAAAGTCTCATGGACGTAAAGCCACCTATGCAGGAGAGTCAAGAGGTGTAAGACGTACTGGGCCTGCCGCCGTAAACGAAAGTAACTCTCAAGGCTTTAAGCCAACGGCGCAGAGCAGGCGAATTATGAACGGCGAAGCCAACTCTCCGGCAACAGGTAAACCAATCAGCGAAGAAGCTCAGACCGCTCATCGTTCTTACACACAAGGCAATTCTGCAAACGCAATCAACAAAAAGTTGCGGACTCGCAACGAAAATTTGTCCCCGGAAGAACGAAGTATTCAAACTGGCATGGACAAAGCGTTCAACGAGGCATCGTTTGAGTTGCAACAACCACGCACTGTTTATCGCTCAGAAACTAAAAGAGTAGGCAGCGCCTCAACCGGTGAGGCCGCTGATCTTGTGGTCGGTAATAAAATCAAACAAAACGATGTCTCAGTTGATCTTGGATTTATGTCTACGCGAGGTAACGCTGTTGACGCTGCGGGCGACATCGAGTCATTAGGGCGTCAAGGGTTTGGGCAACAGGTACAAGTCAACTATTCGATTGACGTACCAGCGGGTACTCGCATGTTGGCTGGCAATGAAGGCCAAGGTGAAACGATCTTCGATAGAGGCTCACAACTCAGAGTCACAAAAGTCACAAAAACCGGTCCGAACAAAGTTGATGTTGAGGCAGAAGTCTTCGGTGGCACGGCTCGAGGCGGCGACATACCACGTAATCGGAGACCGACTCCTGAAGTTGTGCCCGGTATTAGAGGCACAGGTCCAAAAGCGAATCAATCAGCTTATAGTTTGAGTCCATCTGAGCGTGCAGGGAATCCCAGTCCAGAATCAAGGTTGGGTTCGTACGGTGAGGGTTTCGGGAAAACAGAAGGGGACGTTGGTAGCGCAGCCCCAAAAGTGCTGACGGGTTCCAGCGATTTAGCAAATCTCGAATCTCGGGTTTCGATTTTACTGTGGAGAAGGACGGGGATAGTCAAACATCCCGGTCACTCAGACCAGAAGAGTCACGGTCGGAAACGTAGGTCAGGCCAGTCAGCCGGAGGACAGCTTACGGGCGACGATATCCCGGCATCAGAAGGCGATGTGCGGGGTTTCACGACAGCGAATTATCCGTCGCAAGCTTTGGGTTACAGCCAGCAAAAAAAGCAAATGATGAAGGATGCTCCGCCTACCGAAGCCGACAAGAAGCGTCTAGCGGAAGAAAACAAATATACGGAACGCTTAGGAGTTCCTCCACAAGGGATGACTGACAAAGAAAAGTTAGCTAAAACGCACGACAGCTACATAGGGTCGGGGCACATGACTATCAATGGGAGCTTACGAGATCCTGAAGGACCGATGACGAGTGCATCTGATGAACACTGGAGCAGAATCGAAGGTAAGCCAAACCAGCAAATCGACCGGCTAGACCAAACGTTTTCGCAGGACAACATGGGTGTCGAGTTGACCCGTGATGCGAAACTGTATCGAGGCGTTCAAGTAGACAGAGATATCGAATCTCATCCGATGTCGAAGCTGGAGGCAGGTGACGAGTTCACGGATCTGGGTTTCACGTCGACAAGTACTAATACGGCGGTTACTCGAGATTTCATTGACCGTGATGCTCGTGGCGAGTCGGAAGGCATTCAGTTCAACATCACCGCTCCGGCTGGTACAACGGTGGTCGGCGGCATGGATGCTGAGCAGGAACTGATTTTGCCGAGGGGCAGCAAGTTCAAAGTAACAGGCAAGACTCGTTTGCAGGGCCAAGACGAAGACGACCCGGACACATGGATGGGCACAGAGAACGGCAGACCTGTTTTCGATGAGTACAACGAGGGCTGGTCGGGTGGCAGCAAAGACATTCTTGTTGTCGACGTTGAGCTAATTGAATCGAAGCCGGTGTATAAGTCGGTGCCATTGTTCAAACATCCGGGTCATCAAGATCAGAAAAGCCACGGTCGACGTGCCGCTGGTTCTGGTGGCGGTGGGGAGGAGAAGTTTTCAAACGGCTTCGACGCGATGAAGGAAAGTCTCGAGAAGGCTGGTGTCGTGGATATGGCGTTGCAGAGTCAGCGCAGTGAGTATGTCCGTGGTAACCGCATGAATGATCAGTTGCGGAACCCAGAAAAGTCTGGCGGCAATCCGCCGCCGGGTGCGCTTGATGACATGGATCGAGCGTTTTCTGTTGAGCAAGGGATGGGCGTAAAGACTGGACCGATATCGGTTACCAGAGGCGCAGCTTTCCCTCAAGGCGATGACAGGGGCAAAGTATTTGAGAATGTGCAGACGGGTGACGAGTTCGTCGATAGAGGCTTTGTTTCTACGACTCTGGCTGGCAGCGGCATTGAACAAAACTTTATGATTGCCGACGGCACACGAGTTGAATCTTTCATTAAGTTGCAAGACGGCCAAACGGTGATAGCTGGTTCTGAACGAGAACAAGAACTAATTCTCCCAAGAAACAGCAGGTTCAAAGTAGTAGAGAAAGTGGAATCGACTCGTATGGTTCCACCAAGCCGAGCATTGGTTGGGCCTTACGATCCAAATAAACCGGAGACGTTTACCCCTGTTGAAACCAAAGACATCAGGCTTTACCTCGAAGTTGTTGATTCGCCGACTGTCTACAAGAGCATCTCGTTTTTTAAGCATCCCGGTCACGCTGACCAAAAAGTGCATGGGCGTCGTTCGGCTAGCCGAGTACAGGGCTACAAGAAAGAGTTAGCTCAACGTGCTTATGGCGAAGGCGGCGGTACTTGGGATTGGCGCAACGAGTCGTTTGTTGATGACGGCAAGATAGTGGCGCTCGAAGCGTACGAGGGTCGATACAGTCCACCCGCTGGTGGCTGGACCGAGGAGTCAGTAGCTGATTCGATAGTGGATTGGTCGAAGAGTCCCGATGTTCAGCAAGGCTTGAGATCTCGGACTGATGCGAACGTTGGCATGTGGCTTGACGAAGACTCAGGCGATCTGTTTCTGGATGTTTCTGTGAAACTTACGGGCGCATCGCCGGAGCAGGCGAGTCGGCTAGCGAAACGTGAGAATCAGTTGGCTTGGTGGGATGGAGATAATCAGCAGCTATACGTTCGTAATGACGCTGGCAATTACGTCTCCGAAACGGTAGACTAGCAATCTAATAGGAAGGAGTAAGAATGCCAACCGGCAAAAAACCAGCAAAACAGGTTCCACCACTCCCACGCAACCGACCAAAAAAGATCACGACACCGTGGGACGGCGAAGGACCAATCGACGAAGATCTCGCTCTTACACTCGCAGCTAAGCTCTTAGGGAAGGACAAAACATGACTGACACTGGACCAACGACCGCACTACCCGACGAAATCGCCAGAAAATATGCGTGGGAAGACGGCGACCTCGAAATCTACCGCAACGGCAAACTCATGGTATTTGATGAGCGAACACAAGAAATGGTCGAAGCCCCGGAGCAACCATAATGTCTCTACTTTTTGACAAACTGGAAGAACTAGTCGACGTACGCATAGCAGACGAAAGCGGAGACGAACAGTTCGAAGCTCTCGTAGAGCTACTCACCAGAAAAGAACTAGAACCCGCACAAACCGGCTCAGCTACCCGACACTCAGAAGCAGCCGGAGGATGGGAAATAGATGAAGGCCACACATGGCCCACCATCATGTACTACATCGGATACCCCAACGGACTCACAGAAGCAGAAGGAAAGAAGCTTTACAAAGTGGGATGGCGCAACAAACCACTCAGCCGTAAGTAGCCACACCACAACCACACCTACACCACACTATGAACAAAGCGCTCATCGTCATACCCGCCAGAGGCGGAAGCAGAGGCATCCCACGCAAAAACCTCAGGCCCGTAGCGGGTTTGCCCCTCATCGTAAACGCCGCATACCGGTGCCTAGGCATTGAACCAGAAGGGTGGGACATCGAAGTAGTAGTAGCAACCGACGACCTACAGATCGGAGAAGTCTGTCAGGCTCACGGTATAACGGTCGCACTACGACCAACAGTCAACGACGATCAACCAGTTCACGTAGCAGCAGAGCAAGTCCTACAACGAATAAGGGACCTCGGACGCATTGATCCGCTGGACTTTCAATCGGTCGACAATGTGAATTGGGATGACCCGATTACACCAGTAGAGAATCCATATAGTGTCGTCGGGATTCACCAGTGCACGTCACCGTTGATGTATGAAGGCTGGCTCGAATCAGCGTTTGACGAGTTTGTGAATCACGAAGAAGAGTTAGCGTCCGCAGCGACCGTCGTACCGGAACGCCATTTGTTATGGGGTACTGAAGGCCCGTTGTACGAGTCGAGGTCGAATCGCCAGTATGGGCAGACCACTGTGTGGCGCGAGACCGGCGGCTTGCAGCTATGTCGTAGCTTCCCACGCCTCGAGCCGGAGTACGGATCTCCGATGATTGGGATTCCGCATCATTTGATCGAAGTGCCCGAAGCGCAAGCGCTGGACATCGACACGCACAACGATTTGTACATAGCGAACCGCTCTATCGGCAAAGCTCAAATCGGGATCGTGGCTGAGGTCGGTCATCGCATTGGCAGCGGACACTTACGCAGAGCATTGACACTGGCTGACTTGATGTCACATCACGATGTGGTTATTGGTGTCCGCACGATTGACGAAGACAAAGAGTTCTATCATCACATGATCGCTGACCACGGGTATCCGGTGATGGATGAAACACCGCTCGACGATTTCGATGTGGTTGTGTTGGATGGCCCGTTTACAACGCAGGCCGAGGTTCAGGCTTTACGATCGGTTGGCGTTTTGACGGTTACGTTCGAATCCGCTTTACCGGCTGGCAGCGCCGACCTCGAGTTCGACGCTTTAGCAGCGCCAGAAGCGGGTCGGTTGTTTGGGCCAGAGTTCTTCTTGCCTCGCTCAGAGTTTGCGGGTTTCGATGTTGAGCGACCACGACGTGGTGTTGTCGTCACGTTCGGCGGTACCGATCCGGCTGGCCTTTCGTTTCCTGTAGCTGAGGCGATTCAGTGGCAGTTGGAAGTGCAGCCGTGGCTAGAGCATCCGATGACGCTAATTACTCCACCGATTGGTGAGTCAGACATCCCAGTCGACAATTTTCGAGTAGTGCACCACCCTGCGTCTATGGCCGCTCTCATGGCTTCTGCAGCGCTTGTTGTCACTTCGCAGGGTAGAACGGTCTATGAGGCCGCTTTGTGTGGCGCTCCGGTGCTCTCAATCGCTGTTAACGCGAGAGAGCGATCTCACTACCAGTTGCCCGGTGTCGTCTATATGGGCGCTGTAGAGCAGTACAGCCTCGACCCGGCCCGTATAGCCACCGCAGTGTCTGGGCTTCTCTCACGGCCGGAGGAGGCGTCTGAGGGCGCTTTGATGGCGTGGAAGGTCTTGCAAGGGTCTCGTAGGGGCGAACCAGTGGCTGAAGCGCTTGATCGAGCTATTCGAACTAGGTGGCTTCCAGCGTAGATAATCTGTTATATTTCCGCTATAATATAAGTGGAAGGAGAAACAGATGACAAAGATTCTACGAGTTAAAGAAGCCCCCACTGGGGGCTGGCTCATAGAGACCGTGACGGGGATTGAGTTCTCTGGGGTTCTTTACGCGACGAAAGAGTCGGCTGAAGAGTTTGCCGCTAAGTACGCCGAGAAACCGTGGATCAAGGCGTTGGTGCCCGAATGATAGAGATTCATCGCAAACGGCACATCAAGCCCGAGAACTACGAATACTTCGGGAGCGTTTACTTCGGTACTTCGAACGAAGCGATTGAAGATTACGACGCTTCGGGCGAGTGGGGCTACCTAGTTGAAAATCTGGTGAAGCGGTTCGGCCTCGACAGCGAACCGACCGACTTCTCCGAGTTCGTGCTGGGTATCGAAACTGACGAATGGACCGGCAGCGACACGGCTCGCTGCGTAACTTGCGGCTCGGCGCTCAACCATGTCGTGGTCTTCAACCACTCGACTGTAGGCCCGGTCGCTGTTGGTCGAGACTGCGCCAAAGATTTCTGGGCTGGCTCCGAAGAAGAGATGAGGGTCAGGCGAGCGATCGAAAAGGCCGAAATTGAAAACCGAAAAGCGAGAGTGGCTGAAGAGTGGGCCAAGTGGCTCGAGATTCGACCGGACATCGCTGAAGCGTTCGAACGGTTCAGCGATCACTACATCATCGCCGACATCGCAGAAAAAGGAGCGACCTACGGAGACATTTCCCCGAAGGCAGCGGCTCTGGTTAGAAAGATCGCCGAAGAAGAAAAAGTCAGGCTGGCTGAAGAGGCGCTGGTCGAAGCGATCGAAGCGGCCGCCGGAACTGAGCCGGTACCAGTCACCGACGAACGGATCGAGTTCACGGGGACAGTGGTCAAGGAATACTGGAAGAGCAGCGACTACGGCGAAAAGCACGTAATGATCTTCTTAGACGACCGGGGCTTCAAGGTCTGGGGCACGGTTCCCGGCAAGCTCTGGGAAATAAAGATCGGCGACCGGCTCGAGTTTGCTGCCACGGTTGAGGCAAGCGACGAAGACCCGGCTTTCGGATTCTTCAAGCGGCCAACAAAAGCCGCACTTCTGACTAGAGAGGTGATATAATGAGAACTGGAAGGAGAAAAAAATGACAGAGCCAAAGTGCAAAGTTTGTGAGCGGAGCGGAGCGGGGGTTCTATTCCCACTCTTCCTACTGCCGCCCGGTTTCAAGTTCGGCGAGATCTGCGCTCCATGCGTAGAGGAAGGAAAAGAATGACATCAATAGCCCACAAGACCTACCCGGCTTACATCACGCTGGCCGCCTCAAAAGGAGGTGACTGGGAAAAGCCTGATTGGAAAATATCGACCGGCAAAGACGCTTTAGAAGCTGCTCGATATCACGGCAACAGGATGATCGAAGAGGGATACAAAATGGTTGCGATCCGTGAAGTGAGTGACGATCTCTGCGGCGGTTTCCACGAAAAGATTGATGAGGAGTCGTTCGATGTCTAGGCCCGAGTACATAGTGTTTGCGAACACAACGGACGAGAACGATGACGCCGCTGACTACCGGATATATAACGGGCCGCACGCGCTGGAGAGTGCTCGGTGGTTCGCCAATAAATGCGTCGAAGAAGGATACAAACATGTTGGCATTCGCGAATTAGTCGGCGAAAGCTACGGTTTGTTCGAGGCGGTGGCAAGTGGCTGATCTAGCTGACTTCGCTGAACTGGTTCTGTTGTTGTCGATCTGGTTGGCGCCACCAGTGCTCTTCGCTACGGGCTGTTACGAGTTGAGTAGGTGGTTCTGGTCACGCGAAATTTGTAAGGCAACAACTAGACATCCGAGTAGACCTCGACTATAATAAGGACTGGAAGGAGAAACCATGAAAGAAGAAATAGGGACCATCTTTGAAAAGATGAGGACGCGTGAGTGTCTCGACTGTGGGGTTGTCGGCTTCGCCGGACCACCCGCTGCCGAGACTTGCTCAGAATGCGACCTCAAATATCTGGCAAAGAAAGCCACTGCCATCTACGGCGGCGGCGAAGTGCTGGACACAGAAGAACTGGTGGCGGGTCTCGAAGCGACCGGCCTCACAGTGCTGGTATTCGAATAGGAAGGGGAAACAGCATGAACAAGTACACAAGCCACAACAAAGGACCGAAAAGGACTCGGGCGAGGGCGCACGTAATGATCGAAGCGCTCGACTCGGTGATTAAGGAACCGAAGAACATACGGTCAGCATCTGCTGTCGAGTTCAATGAACCGGACATCTACACCGCTGAAGAAGTAACCGAAGCGCTTGAAGCGCTCAAGCTGGCGAAAGCAACATGGGGCGCTTACTGGCTCTTGACCGAAAAGCCTGCCTCATTCCGAGGCGCTTACGACATCGGCTGGTGGACGCTGCTCAAGTCGATCGTCAAAACGAGAGCACCTGCCTTAGATGCAATACTCATCGGACATCATGCCGATGGCTACGACCCCACCGAATGTGCTTATGCGAAAGAGTTGCACAAAGTGGGCGTAGCGTTTGAGCGAGCGGTCGAAGAAAAGCGTGAGGCAGAAAGACTCGCAAAATACAAGCTCAACGGAGTCGGAATTCCAAAGGAAGGAGCAGCAAAGTGAGCGACACACTGGTAGCAACACCGCCAGTTGCCGTCGGAGATATCTTCGAAGACAACTGGGGTTACAACCAAACCAACATTGACTACTACGAGGTGGTAGCGGTATCGAAGACGGGACGCGTCAAGCTCCATCGGATTCGCAAGCGCTATCTCGGTGATCGGAACGAGCCGAACGTGAAGGTCAGCCCGATACCGGGCGACTTCCTTGAGAACGCTGAAACGACCGGTTACAGGAAGGTCGAGGAACTGACTATCGGTAGCGGCAAGCTATGGGTCAACCTCGGATTCAGGTCAGCAGGCGATCGAGTCTTCATCGCTGGCAGCGAAGAACTGCCAACGGCGAGCGAGACCGGCTGGGGCTGGGGGCACTAATGGATGACCGCCACCTCGAGCCACCTGACGATCCGTATGCCGACTTGACTGAAGAAGAGTACGAAGAGATGCTCGAAGCTCAAGAGATCGCCGAGTCAGCACACTGGGACACAAAGATTGACGAGTTAAGAGGCAACTAATGGGTCTCAAAGATTTGCCACTAAGTCGTAAAGCAAAAGAGAATTTGATGTCTCATCGTTGGCACGCTGATTTAGAAGACCTTGACGTACGCTGTTGTCGTTGTGATGCTGCACCGTGGATGGTTGCAGCGACGAGGAGATGCGAAGCTCTATGAGAATTTGGTTGGTCGCCGCCACTTTGGCCTTTGGGTTGAGTTGTTCTGGTGGCTCAACACAAGTTAAGTCAGGAGAAACCAAATCTGCTGCATCATCCCTTGTGCTAGCCGCCAAAGTGACGACGACTGAACCTATTGTAGCCACCACAACGACGACAACTACAACAACCACCACGACTACAACGACTACAACAACCACGACAACTGTGCCTGACAACATTGTCGCTGAAGCCGCTCAAGCGCCGAAGACAGCAGTCGAACGAGTCGTCTGTAACCCTGCTTACAGGTGGGATTGCGAGGAGGCTCTCGCAGTGAGTTGGTGTGAATCGAGCCACAATGCGAAAGCGGTCTCGAAACCAAATCGTAACGGCACAATCGATAGAGGCTGGTTTCAAATCAACGACGTTTGGGAAGACGCATGGCCCGCCCACGTTTGGGCAAAAATCCTCGACTTCGAAACCAACGTCGCGATGGCGTACCACGTTTGGAAAACCGGAAACGATTCTTGGCTGTATTGGACGTGTCAGCCATGAGTAAAAACTCGAAGCCTAAAACGTTGATGGAAGTCTTTACTGTCGATTATCCGAAGTTGTTCGAAGATGACTTTTGTGAATGTCATCGGTTGCAAATTTGTCCGACAGCTTGGATGGGTGCTGGACAACCGAAAGCCAAACCGGTAGAGTCCTAGTCTAATGATGCACCAGCAGCGAGTTCTTGTAACTGGTGGCCTCGGATATATTGGTAGCCACATTGGCTTAGAACTGATACGGCACGGCCACAAAGTGATGTTGTTAGACAATGTCGATCGCCCAAAAGTTAGAGAGGGCATCGCCAGAATTACAGGTAAAGCACCAGCGTTCATTACAGCCGACATACGCAACAGAGTTGCTTTACGGTCTGTATTCGAGCAAGGCAATTATGACGTAGTCGTTCATTGCGCAGCTTTGAAGGTGCTACCAGAGTCGTTGCGTTACCCCGTTCAGTACTGGGATACGAACGTCGCTGGAACGTTAAACGTGTTGTTGGCAATGGAGCACTCATCATGTAAACGAATCGTCTTCGCTTCTTCAGCCGCTGTCTACCAAGAATCAATTCACTCGCTGACAGAGATTGACAGAGTCGGTTCAAGTAATCCGTACGGGCAAACGAAGCTTGCAGTAGAGCAAGCAATAGAAGCCGCAACAAAAGCAAACGGACTCAAGGCCGTCACGTTTCGGATCTTCAATCCATTAGGAGCCGACGAGTCAGGGTTGTTAGCTGAGCCGACTTTGGAAGCTCCAACCGGTGTTTTGCAGCGACTGTTGTTGGCTCGTCAAGGGCAAGGAGCAAGATTTGTCGTCAACGGCAAAGACTGGCCTACGCCGGACGGCACTTGCTTGAGGGACTATGTGCATGTGACCGACGTAGCTCGAGCGTTTCGTATGGCGGTCGAAGAATTGCATTTCGAGTTTGGGCGGCTACCAGACTATGTGTGCATGAACTTAGGTTCAGAGACGTCGACTTCCGTGATTCAGCTAGTCAATGCAGTCAATCAGTTGCCGGACGGAGAGTTCATCGACACTCAGTTCGCCGAACGGCGGCCGGGTGACATTGGCCGAGTTGTGTCGTCGAGTCGGCTTGCTTACGACTTTCTTCGTTGGCACGCACAGAAACGCTTGCCCACAATGGTGCGTGATGCGTGGCGAGTTGCAGGGAACCAATGCGTTACATAGCTGAATTAGGCCAAACGCACGAAGGCGATATAGAGAAGGCAATCTCTGGGATTGAGGCGTTTGCGGCAGTAGGCGCTACCGACATCAAATTCCAGTGGCTGACTCCAACCGGAATCGCTCGTGCTGACGCTCCCCGATATTGGGCAACTGGCGAAGACGACGATGACCAGCACGACGTTTTTGCTCGAGGGGTGATTCCCTACACGGATTGGTCGCCGATCATCGAGACGTGTAGAGAGCAGGGAGTTGGTTTCTTGACCACGCCGTTTGACCTTGAGGCCGTGGCAGCGATGAAGGGCTATGGACTGATTGAGGCGAAGATAGCGTCAGGCGACATTACAAATCGGATTCTGGTGGAGTCGACCGCTGCAGCGATGAGCCATGTGTTTCTTTCTACTGGTGGCGCTGATATGACAGAAATCCATCAAGCACTGTTGACGTTTCAAGCAAACGACTGTGAAGTAACGGTCTTGGCGTGCACTCTTTCGTATCCAACGAACCCTGAGGATGCGTTTGTTACTCGGATCGAACGATTGTACGACGTCATCGGGAATTGGGATTGTGTGCGAGGGATCGGTTATTCCGATCACACTTTGGGATATTGGTCGGCGGGTGCGGCGACTGCGGCTGGGGCTATTGCTTTAGAGAAACATTGTTCGCTAGGCGGTGATCCGGCGGTGTGTCCCGATCACGAGATGGCTCTACTACCAGATGAGTTTGCTAGTTACGTCGAAACCTCGAGGTTCACGCAAATGGCTTTTGCTGATGCTCCGCTAGGGACGAGTGACGCAGAACGGGCTGCAGTTCATGGAGCGCGTCGAACATTGGTGCTGCGTCGAGATGTGAAGGCTGGGGAGATTATCGATGATTTGGCGGTCGTTGCTTTACGGCCCGGACCAGTCGATGACGAGATTGGCGCAGGTCATCGGTTCACTCAGAAAGCTGAAGTCGGGGAAGATTTAACTGCCGGGACAGTGTTGAGGTATAGCCACTTCGCTTGACTCTCCGATAGATGCCGACTATAATAGGCATTGGAAGGAGAGATATGGAAACAATCAAATTATCCTCAGGGGTAAGAATTTCAACCAAAACGAAGTGTGTGGAATGCGAACGAGTGTTCGACCTTCGGGTTGAAAAAGAAGCTAGCGAGTGGTACTACGGCCACGATTGCGAGGCGTAAGAATATGGCAATCAAGCTGAGCAACAAAGGCAAAGAAGCGCTGGCTTTCAAAGTCATGTGCGCCGCATCGGACATGCTCCTCAGCGCCGAGGAAAACAATCTTTGGTTCGACGAGGAACTGGAAGCGCTCGCTGAAAGCGAAGAGGGCCGACTAGTTCTCGCCGAAACGGTAGCGAAATGGATGACGAAGCTACCGGGTAAGGAATGGGAGATCAGCTTGCCGAAGGTGTGGAGCGCCGACTACGAGCGCCCGATATTCAACGAGAACGGCGAGGGCTTGTACAGGGTGCCGTCAATGGAAGACGAAAACAGAGAAAGAGAAGAAGGATGAGCAAGTACCGTTACAAAAGAAAAGGCGACCGGCCCGCTGTCGCAGGCGGTCGCAATTCGTACAAGGTGTTTCTCTGTGAGGCCGAAATCGGATATGTGACAGGGAGTCACTACCCGTTCGAGAAGGGGCGGTACGCAGGCAGAGACGACTCGGGCAACGGATGGTGGGAAGGCTGGGCCTTGTGTCCTGCCACGGGTAAGTATGTGGCACTGACGCCTGCTCGCTCTACGAGCCGCCGTTTCCTCACTCGAAACCATGCCGCTGAGGCAATGGTTGAATATCGCATAGAGGCGCTTAACGGGATGCCGATTGAAGAGATGTCGGAATTGGACCGAGACCTCTTCGTCGGGCGAATACGAAGGGACTTCGATAGGGGTTGGAAGTCCGTTGAGGAGCTTCTCGAGAAAACAGGTCTGCCGTTGAGGCATCTAGCAATCTTGCTTGGTCGTGAAAGGTTAGAGGCCGCAAAGCTCTATCCGACTTCGGGTGAGACCGATCTAGGGATGTTGCCACTGGAGGCAAGCTGGCTTCCAAACCCAGCCTAAAGGGGTTCGAGTCCTCTACATCCTGCTAAAATAATGTCAGCAACTTCGTTTACCACCTCGGGTTGCTGCCTACAAACCGCAACGGCCGCTCACCCACCGAGCGGTCGTTGCACATTTTTGTCTTGGTTTTGTGGCACACTATTGAGCATGGCAAAGACCGCAACCAATTACAGAGGCGCCGCAGTCCAGTCGCTAGTAACGCAATCTAGTACCGGAGTGGGTACCAGCTTCGACTTGGGCGGTGGGTACGCCACCTTTTCTGTACAGCTTCAATGTACGACGGCTGGAACGGGAACCGCAACCGCTCAGTTGACTGGCTCGCTCGATGGAACGAACTTTACGAACATCAGCGGTGCCAGTACGTGCTCCACTTCAGCGCGCTTGGCATTGAGTACAGGAGCGACTCCAGTGCAGTTCGTTCGTTTGAACGTGACGGCGATCGGCTCGACTGACACGGTGATTAACGGTTGGATCTGCCCTGACGGGTAACATTTCTACTACTCTCTAAGAAAACACGAACCGCCAGACGGTCAAACATCCACGGATGGATAAATGTCACAAGTCTCCGGCGAGTTTCTCGTCCAAAAGAAGAGCTATGAAAATCAGCTTGTTTTTGGTTGGGCGAATATCTCTATGAGTGTGGACGGCACAGAAATTGTTGACCATCACGGTGACGTTATAGCTCCAGACGATTTGGAACTTGCGGCATATGATTTTGTTCTGCACGAGCGTTCCTCAGGAGAGGATCACTCAGGAGACGAAGCTAGTGGGATGTTGGTTGAGTCGATGTTCTTTGACGCTGCCAAGATCAAAGCTCTAGCCACGAATCCATTTAGCGGTGAATACCACGAAGAAGTGGCGATCGCTCTTTCCAAAACGATTCCGACTGGATGGTGGGTCGGGTTTCATATTCCCGACAGAGTGGCGTTCGAGCGAGCAATCGACGCTAAAACAATGTTCTCTATAGAAGGCACGGCAATACGGGAGAAAACGGCATGAGTCGAAAGAAGATGAAGCCTCGTTTCCGTTTGCGTAAGTTGCGTATCACCAACATCGACCGAGTCGAGGCCGGAGCAAACCCCGGCGCTCGAGCTTTGATCTACAAATCCGCTGACATGCACGAAGAGCTTGACGCACCCGATCTTACGGACGTCAAGTGGCTCGGTGTCGACGAGAGTCCCGAACTAGTAGAGCAAGACGGCGAGTTGGTTTACGTTGAGCGTGGACAGTTGCTACCAGTAAGTAAAGCAACAACGAAACGTGAAAACGATGAAGATTTCCCCGCTGCAGCTTTCGCCTATGTGCCTGATCCTGAAAAATCAAGCACTTGGAAACTGCGGTTGTGGAATACCCTCGATTCGAAAGAGACGAGGGCGCAAGTAGGCGCTGCTTTGGCGGCGCTTTCACCCGGAGGATTCCGGGGGCAGAAGGTACAGATTCCTTCCGCTGATATGGCTGGAGTGAAACGCAAGATTATGTCTGCATGGTTAAAAACTCATGCGGACCAAACTCGCGCTGATGCTCCAGCGGTCCTAAAAACGTCCGACGACTCTGGAGTTGAAACTATGTCGGAAATACCATTTGAAGACGACCTCCACCCAGAAGTCGTTTCATTTATCAATGAGTTACAGGGTGAGCTTGAAGTTGCCCAAGCGGTAACTGCTGAGCTTGATGCTCTGCGTTCCGAAAACCCAGAAGTCCTTGCTGATCTTCTGGGCATGGAGCTAGTAGCAAAGTCCGAAGAACAAGAAGAAGAGGAAGAAATCTTTAAGGGTGCTTCCCCTGAACTTGTTGATCGGATTCTAAAAGCAGAAACAGACTTAGCTGATATGCGTCATCGTGAAGAACGTGCACGGTTTGTTGAGATTGCAAAGAGCGATCTTGGCGGACTAGCCGAACCTTCCGACGCAGTTGGCGAAGTTCTGCATACTGTCGCCGAAACGATGGGCGAGGGTTCCGACAGCTACAAGCTGATCGAACGAGTTCTCAAAGCTGCATCAGCGACGGCAGTACAAAGTGCGGATGTGTTGTTCAATGAGAGTGGCACATCGCAAGGAGCTTTCCAAGGTTCTGCTGAAGCAGAGCTTCATGCGAAAGTTGAGCAAGTGATGAAGAGCAAGGAAGTTGATTTCGCTGCTGGTCTCAATGAGGTCCGTGCCGAAGATCCTGAACTGTTCAACATCTACGAACAAGAGCGCGTTGATCGCGCTCGCCGGTAAGGGAGGCCAGAATGGCTTTTGAAAACTCTGCTGGTACTGCTTCCGTCACAATGAACGCGACGACTGGGTTATCTCAGTACCGCTTCGTTGCTGCTGGCGCTAGCGGTGCAGCATATCCGTCAGCCGGAGCCGCAGTTGCTGGTGTCCTCGTTTCGAGTGGCACCACATCTTCTACAGCTTCGGGCCAATACTGCGCCGTCCAAACAATGGGCATAGCAAAAGTTGTAGCCGCTGCTTCGACGATGTCGGCTGGAGATCCAGTCGTCGCCGACGCAAACGGTAGGGCTGCTGTTGCAGGTGCGGGTGACTATCGAATCGGAACTGTTATCGATGGTTCGAGTGGAGCGATTGGCCGCGTGCTATCCGTTCAACTCCAGCCTGTCGGAACGACCTGATCGGAGAAATGAATAATGCCTAATCCAACACCATCTGACGTACACGTAGACGCGCTGCTGACTTCCATGTCAGTGGGGTTCCTACAGTCACCCGGCAACTTTGTTGCTGACACGGCGTTTCCTCGTATGGGAGTAGCGAAGCAATCAGATCGCTACGCAACCTATAGCCGAGGCGACTTCTTTCGTGACGACTTCCAGCGACGAGCAGTAGCCACTGCTTCAGCGGGAATTGGTTACAACGTCAGCAACGAACAGTATCTCTGCGAAGACTGGGCACTCCATGTCGACGTAGCAGATCAACTAGTTGCAAACGCTAATGACCCATTCCGGCCACTCGAAGACGCTGTCGCTCTGCTTACGCAGAAAGAACGCATCTCTCGGGAAGTTCAGTGGGTGAATAACTTCTTCACCGCTGGCGTCTGGACCACTAACCCAACTGTTGCCACTGTGTGGAGCGATGCGGCTTCTGACCCCATCGACGACATTCAAGACAACCAAGCAACCGTAGAACAACTCACTGGCATGATGCCCAACACTTTGGTCGTCAACCGGGTTGTCTACAACGCACTGCGGAACCACCCTGACATCGTTGCTCGAATTTCGGGCGGCGCTACTCCGGGCGGACCAGCTATTGCACAGAATCAAACGATGGCCAACATTCTTGGTGTCGACCGCATTCTCGTGTCATCAGCTACCCAGAACACTGCTATGGAGGGAGTCGCTGACTCCTTCGCTCGCATCGCAGGCAACAATGCTTTGTTGTGTTATGTCGACCCCAATCCGGGGATCATGCGACCAACATGTGGCATGACTTTCGTGTGGAGTGGATACATCGGCTCTGCTGAAGGTCGGCGAGTGAAGCGTTTCCGAATCGAAGAAATCGAATCGGAGCGCATCGAGATGCAAGCGAACTGGGACATGAAAGTTGTCTCTGCTGATCTTGGCGTCTTCTTCGCTAACTGCGCTAGCTAGTAGTATGAGGTCAAACGACGAACAGGATTCGCAATGACCACACTTTTGTTTCGGTGCCGTAAGCGATTGAAGCTAGGCGGCTCGGTCTTTAGGCCGGGAGACGTAGTTGATCTGGAAACTTTTGATCTGCCAGTTGGGCGAGCTAACCAGCTAGTCCAACAAAGAATGGGAGAGATTGTCACTGAGGCCACCGAGTTGGCTAAAGGTGAAAAAGTTACCGTGCCCGACATAACTACTCCGTCTCCCGGCTCTAATGAGGTAGAGCTACCTGACTTAGAAAAGAACAATCCTTATTTGGGCTGGACCAAACACCGCCTGCAACAAGAGGCGGAAAGATTAGACGTATCCGGTAAGGGTACGATCGTAGAAATAACTGACCGGCTCCTCGGTGCCCTCGAGGGAGTCGAGTAAAAAGGAGGGCAAATGTCCAAAGAAAAGAAGTTTCGACCGTTATTCGTGAGGTTTGGTGTTTCTCAATACAGCCAAACAATCACTGTTGCTGCTGCGTCAACAAGCGCGTTGTCAGGAACCGAGATCACAAACTACGGAAACACGTTCATTGACAGCACGGGAACAGGCACGGGACAAGAGTTCACGTTGCAAGCTCCTAGCAATGGGATCAGCAAAACGATTTCGGTTCATGGACCGGGTGGTTCGACGGTGCCCGTCGGTGTTCAAACCAACTCGTCAGGAGTCACCATTGGTGGCAGCACGGCGAACAAGATTATCTTTTCGACTGCAATGACCGACGGCGACTGCGTAACCCTCATCGGTGCGTCTACTTCGTCATGGTACCTTGGCGGTGCGCTCCCAACTGGAGTCACACTTGCTGCGGCAACGCAAGCAGTCTAAATAAATAAAGCTACTTACAACTGAAGAGGTACCTGATGCCCACGTCTAAAAAAGCTGTCGCGAAGTCACCGTGGAAAGTTGCCATTGTTGGCTTCACTTCGTCACGACGCAATGCGCCGTGGGATGACTGGCAGGAAGACGGAGTTGAGCTATGGGGAATCAATAATCTCCATGCGATGACAGACATACCGACAGAGCGTTGCTCTCGTTGGTTTGATCTGCACCCCGGTGAAACCATTCATCAAGACAAAATTCATTACGAGTGGTTGAAACAACAACGTGATATGCCGATCTATTTCGTTGACCCACCAGACGACGTAGAGTGCGCCCAAACGTTTCCGAAGTCTCAAGTCTTAGAGGCTTACGGAAATGTTCGTTACTACACAAACACGATTTCGTGGCAGTTGGCTTATGCCGGTCTGCTCATGTCGGAACGCCTAAACGAGTGGAAGCGGTACAACGCTGCTGTTGCTGCTGACCCTAAAGGCGATCACGGCGAAGCTCCACCTCAACCAGAGATCGGTATTTATGGGGTCGACATGGCGCAAGAAACTGAGTATGCAGCGCAAAGACCATCGTGCGAATACTTCATTGGTGTGATGACCGGGGTCGGTTATCTCGTGACGATTGCAGAGACTTCCGACTTGTTGCAGGCCGGTGGCGGGCTTTACGGCTTTGATGACAATGGTCCTTTACGGGCGAAGAAAGCGTCTCGTATCACGGACCTCGAACAAAAAATTCAAGAGTTACAGGGCGAACGGAATCAGACAGCGAATCGCTTGGGCCAGCTTGACGGCGAGATCCAGTTCACGAACGGTTGTTTGCAGGAGTGCAAATACTGGCGTGATCGTTGGACTATGCCAGAGATCGATCGAGAAGCTAATACGCTTGAAAGCCAAAAATGACGGAAGGCCGTCACGTCTGACGGCCTCACCGACGAGTTTCGGAATCCAACCGAGGCTCTCTCGCACCTCCAGCCGTGATTGTGAAGTTTCCCACTCTCCGAACCGCGGGTTGTACAACAGCGTCAGTGTTCCAAACCAATTACCGCTCCTGTAGCCCTTCCGTTGCTTAGAGCAAGCTTTGAAATTCTCGCTCCCCTCGTTCTGGCTGACAGCGCCGCCAGTTTCGGTCACAATCAAGAAGCTAACCAAGCTTCCCGGCTTCTCTGTTTTTGGTCTTTGTTCCTCCTTCCAGTATTCATTATAGGGGGCGTCTAGTAAGTTTGCAAGTCAATTTAAGGTGTATGCTGTAAATAACTCAAGTGGCCTTAGTGCCCACACTCCAGTGACCCTCGTGTCCGATTGAAACCCATGTCGGATGACGACGAGCAGTTCATTGAACGATTAAGGAACATGGCCGATGAGGTCGAGTCCCGTACAACTGGCCTAGTCGATGGCGCGCAAGCTGCCGTCGATAAAGCTGAAGCTGCTGTCTCAAAAGTTCGTGCGACCCTGCAGTCCATTATGGACAACATTGCATGGGTCGCCGGACTTCCGGCCGTACTCGGAGGCGGATTCGGTTTCCTGAAATCGAACGCAGACGAAGCGGCAACAACCGACTGGCAAATGGAACAACTAACCACACGCGTCGCCGAGTTAGAATCGCAGAATAATTTACTTGGAGGGAACCAGAAAAACTTCTCTCTGAACCTAAGTGATGCTCCGGGGGGAAGCATCACTGCTGCTTTGGCGTTCTTGGCGATAGGCGTAATTATTGCTGGAGCAGTTTGGTGTCAAACAAAAAGGCGGCGACCTTAGCTAAGTCAATAGCCGCACTCGTCGGCACTCTAGGCATTCTTGCTTCCTGTTCAGGTGGCGGACCGACAGAGAACGAGGTAACAGTTCAACAAGACGCGCCACCAGTGACAGCGCTAGCAGTTGAATCTGGTCTCGATGTAAGTCAAGTCGTAACTCTTGATTATGAACCGATGGACGACGGCTTTGGTTTTGCCAACTATGGCGGAGGCAACGCTCCCGCAGCTTTGACAGTGAACCTTGCGCGTCGTCTTTATGGAGACAGCCAAGTCTGCGCATCAGTCACTGATAGCGGGGAGTGTACGCCACAACCGGTGATACTTCAGTTGATAGAGCAAGCTAACCGGGCGATGGCGGGTGGTCTCTGTGAAGGGTTCGCTGTTCTCTCGTTGCGGTTATATCAGGAGGGTGCGACAACGAGTTTGCTAGGGCAAGAAGCGTTGGTTGCTGCGCTCGAGCAAGGCGACCCTCGTGTGGCCGCAGAGTTGGCTTTCTGGTTTGTCACACAATTTGCCAGCGAGACGCAAGCTGCCGCAGCGTTTTATCGTGAACAAAGCCCAAGTCAGATTGTTGCCACGCTTGCTGATGACTTTGCGAATCCACTTACCAGCGCTGGTTACACGCTTGGTTTGTATTCTGCCGAGGGTGGGCACGCTGTCACTCCTTACGCTGTTGAAGCGGTAGACGGCGGTAGTCGCATCTACATTTACGATTCTAACTGGCCTAACGAAACACGCTGGATTGATGTTGTGGACAACGTGTGGAGCTACGCGCTGGCAGCAACAAATCCGACAGAAGCCGCTTCAGCGTGGACGGGTAGCACGGGAACGCTTGAACTAACGCCGATGGCTTCACGGCAACCTCCGTTTGCTTGCGCTTTCTGCCCACAGATTGATGGCACTAAATCAATGACGCTGCTAACGGCAGCAGGGTCGAACGATACGCAACTTGCGTTACAGGTCGTAGACGATCAAGGCAGAAGGCTAGGTGTCTTCGAGGGCGAGTTAATCAACGAGATACCCGGCTCTGTTTACCGGTACATCGCTACGTCAAACACGGCTGACCCGGTAATGATCCTGTTGCCCGCATCAGTAGAGAACTACACCGCCGACGTAGCAACGGTTGGACCGGAGCCTGTCAATGAGGACGGTTCCTCAGCGGAAGAAACCGGGGCTGTTTCAATCTTTGTGGCGCAGGACGGTGCAGCAGCACGAGTCGAAACATCGATAGCTGACGTGACCGACGAAGGCGACGACGAGCCTGTCCTAGCCGTAAGTGAAGAAGAAGGCTACGAAGTCAATGACTTAGAAGAAGCAGCCATCGACATCGCTGACCAGAACGTTGCAGTGAGCGTCACAATCGAAGATGACCAAGAACTTGCTTTCCAGTTCACTGCACCACCTCCAGCGCCCACAGAAACGCCTGATAGCGGCGACATTCCACAAGAAGACGAAGGGACAACAGAACCGTTAGAACCTGTTACAGCGCCTCAGATCATGCTCTCAATCGCTACAGACGAAGGCGAACAGGTAGCAGAAATAGAAATCACGCAATCTGAAGACAGCGAAGCACCTGAAGAAATTGTCATAGAGATCGATGAGGAGGGCGAAGTTGAACTGGTTGTGGAAGAAATTGAAGCGCGTCCTTCGACGATTGTGGCTGAGTTACGAGAGTTGGTGGAAGAAAGATTAGAAGCCGATCCAGAGGAACAGAATGACTGGTTCGTTGCACCAGACGAAAACGAGGGTGAGCCGTTCATTCTCGATTTAGAGGATGACTTCTGGGATGAAGAAGTTTGGGAAGACGACTGGCACGAAGAGGATGATGAGTGGGTGTGGGTCGAGTCAGACGATTTTGTGGAATGGGTCGTAGAAGAAGGAGACGACAGCTTTCTCGCCGAAATCCTTGATGAATCGTTTATCGAGGAAATGGAAGAACTGATTGAACGCACTGAAGAACTGATCGAAGAACTACCGGACCGAATCGAAGGTGAATGGAGCGACGACGGTTTCGTAGTTGAAGTCGTGATTGTCGAAGAAGATGACGAGGTGTTAATCGTTATTGAAGATCCGTTGCCACCGATCGAGGAATGGCCCGAAGATCCAGAAGACGACACGCATGATTTCAGTGTAGATCCGCTTCCAGATATCACGATGCCGGATTGGTTGATACCAGATGACGAAGGCGACATTTGGTGGGATGACGACGACGTGTGGGGAGGCGACGACGATATTGATGACGGAATCTGGCTTGATATCCCCGACATTACGTTGCCGGAATGGAACACTGACGACGACGACGATTGGCCCGATGATGCACCTGATCCCGACGATCTTCCAGACGAAACGCATGACGACGGAACCGACGACGGAACTGACGACGATGACTCTGATGACGAGGGTCAAGATAATGACGATCAACCGGATACAGATACGCAGGTGGGAGAAGGCCCAGAGCCGCCGGAACCACCCATCGAAGTGGGTCCCGATGACGACCTACTTGGAGGACCACCCGGAGATGACACACCTGACGTCCCAGTAATCGAAGATCCGCCTCCTCCGCCGCCGCCTCCTCCTCCGCAACCTTCTTGGAGCGGTGGCTCAGACTCGTATTTAGAAACACTGCCTAATCAAACAAGTACGGCAACAGATACGGCAACCACAACCAATGTCACGTCAACGCTTGGTTTCAACTCGAATGACGGTTACTGGTATCAGCAAGTCACGACCGCTACGACAGTCACAGAAACAGAAACAGTGAGCACTATTTCTAGTACGCGCATGAGGACCTATCATTGGTCTTGTTATGACGACGGACTCGGAAACGGTGGATGCAATGACGCGACCACTTACGGCGAAACGGAATCAACAACCAGCGTCGCTGATCCAACCGTCCTCAGTTCCACAACAACGGAAGTGGTTACATCGATTCCAGCGAACTGTTCGCAGGGCGGCTGGACTGGTTTCGGCGACTGGTGCATTGTTGGCAACTGGAATACGGGCTATCCGAACAACCGCAGTGAACGAGAAATAGTTCAGTTCACGGTCCCTGATGATCCTGATGTTGTTGGTGAACGACGTCGAATCGTGATCGAAGCCGAATCGAATTTGCGGTACAACCAGTTCAATCAGAATAACCAACACGGCGACCCATACATTTATTTGTATGAGGACGATGACCCAGACGTAGGAGATCACACTGGCGACGCCGACGAATACACTCGAGGAGCGTTTATCGAATTAGATGATGACGGAGGCCGAGACTGTTCGGTTGGCGGTGATTCGTGGACATGCAACAATCCACCTGCCGATGCGGAGGACGAAGCAGAGTTCCCGAACGACACGATCGTTGGGTACAGCGAACCACGCCCAGTCATCCAGAATGTAACAAACGCATGGGACAGCGAAATAGACCGACTGATGGAACCGGGCGACTACGCTGTTGAGGGAAGTGTTTTTAACGCCAACAACTCTGGCTGGTACCGCTTAACCATCAGCGACGAAACAGCAGAAAGTGGAAGCTCCTAATGTACGAATACGCCGCAACAGTAGACCGAGTCGTCGACGGAGACACGGTCGATGTAACTTTTGATCTTGGCTTCTCAATCCTCTACAGGGATCGAGTCCGACTGGTCGGAATAAACACGCCAGAAAAACGCACACGAGATCTAGTCGAAAAAGCAAAAGGCATTGCAGCCTCCGAGTTCGCTTCCGACTGGTACGAAGCGCAAGAGTCGATCCGAGTTCAAACCAGCTTGGACGATAAAGGAAAGTTCGGGCGAGTTCTGGGCCGCATCATTGGCGACAACGATGAATGCCTCAACGACGTATTAGTTGAGCAAGGTCATGCCGTCGTGTACGACGGAGGAAAACGATAACCGACTACCAAGCGTGCACGCTGGTATGTGGCATCGCTGCATTTCTGCTGCTCTTCGTGGTGTTGGAGCTAGCTCGCCGGGATTAGCTCATATGAGTAGCGCGTCCCGATCTCCCTCTCTTCTGGGTCAAACAACCAATCGCCTCTGAAGAACAAGTCGCCATTATTCTCAGGATCGCCAGATGTTTTGTCTAGCGTGCAGGCTTTCCACGGGTAGTGATCCTCCGATACGCAGTCGGCGCCGCAGTGATCCCAGATCTTATGGCAGCAGAACTCACACCATGATGGACTCGCGGAATGATAGAGAGCGTGTTTCATGGAGTGGAAGCTGGAGTATTTGCCGTGATCTAAACAAACTGCTTCCGCCTTAATTTCATCCATGTCGTACACTCGCCGCACCAGAATCCGGGTGCCGCTGAGTCGGCATTTCTTGGTGACTGATTCAAGGCTTCGGTGGTATCGGTTGCCTTCTTTGTCTAGCCAAACATTACGCTTCGGCATTACCGTAGGCCTCGTTTCCGCCTGTAGCTTTTTAGGTTTTCATCGAAACACTTCAAGCACCAATCCGTGCATTCAAGACGCTCGGCTAAACGGTCCAGCTTTTTCATTGTGAGCGCTAGTCCTCGTGCCCGTCCCCGCCATCCCATGATGTTGGCTTTTCGTTCTCCGAGGCTGCCCCAATTTTCGTACGCTGCGTAGTCGTAAGCGAGGGTGTCGTGAAGGTCGATCACTGTGCTTAATAGGTGGCGGAGATGAAATAATTCGTCCGGGGTTAAGTAGAGAATGAAACCCTTAGCTTTCCGGTCGGTACCGAAGGCCTTGTTGTTAGGGTCGCCGTACGGCTTGACCTCTTCGTGCCCTCTGTCAACTTCGCTCCAAAGCGTACCGACGCAACGTGGTCCAACGTCTGCGAGCTTCGCCAGAATCGCTAGCCCTTCTTCACAGCCTCGGAGATCCAATCCGTTCTCTCCCCACCATGACTCGGCGATTTCGTGCATCGCGTTTAGTGAAGCGTAGGTAAGTTTGGTGGGTACCAACTCTTTTTCGATAGCTGGCTCACCACCGCTCTTCGGTTCGATGTAAACCATCTCAGAGCCGCCGTGTACCCGATCGTTGAAATGCGGAACTTCTACCTCCACCTTTTCTCCGGCTTCGTTATACCTCCAAGTTGTCTCTAAGTGGTTTTCCATTTCTATACCTCCACTGTGTAGATGTTGTCGATGTCAATTTTGATCGTGCCTTCGTAGCAGAAGGCTTCGAGATCTTCGGGGAAGTAGCTCGCATTGTGATCGAACGATTCGGTGAGCTTCTCCGGGTTGAGATCTTCGCTGTCGATTTCAGCGATCCAGATTTCTTTGGCTCCTCGAAGAGCGATGAACACTGCTGCGTGAGCCGGGAGTGGACCAGCCAAGTAGACAACTCGTTCCCAACTGGAGGGCTTGAGTTCGCACCCGTTGGCGATGATTTCTTCCATCGTTTCTTTGGGCGCTGCGTGGTAGAGCTTCATCAGCAAACCGCCCATCGTGGAGTCCGCTCCCAAGCGTGACCGCCACTCAACTTGATTAAGCGACGACGTAAAGCAGCGGCTTCAAACCGAACCTTTGTGAACCGAATCAATGCTCTCATCTCTTTCTCCTTCCACTATCATTATATCGACCATCTAATGGATACACAACTACCTAAGGGTCAAATTCCGTTTGCATTCCTAATATATGCAAGCTATAATAAGTGTTGGAAGGAGACATATGAGACACACTCACTGGACCGCAGTGACGACAGAAGTGTTAGATCGTGGCGTCGAAGAGTTCTGGACTAATCGACTGTGGACGATGACTAGACACGCCATGTGCGAGACCGGTCATCCGAACGGTGACCATACGCTCTCTGCAGTCGTGGGTATGCGAGTCTGCAAAGACTGGCCGTACCGAGGTTCAATCACGCTGACACTAGAGAACGGCAAGAAGAAGCGCTTGCTTCACAAGAAGAAGACGAAGAGCAAATCCGGCGAGTTCAAGATCGAGGAGGTCAAATGAACTTAGAACCTATCCACCACTCCACAATGGAATGGCTACCGACCGACATCAGGATCAACAAGTGCTTCGGAACTTCGATCACTGACTACTGGTACGAGTTTATGACTCCGTGTTGCTGGGCCAGCGCCAAATGGTTTGCCGACGACGAAGGCGGCGAAGTGTTCTTGTGTCGAGACTGCAAGACCGAAGTCGACGAGCTACACGGCACGGCACCGACCACCATCGAAGAGCTTGAGTTCATCAAAGAGCTTTGGCCGCTGACCGCTGACGAACGAGAAGAAAGGCTGGCGACCGTGCGATGACTAAGTGCAACTACCACACGCTCGGCGGATGTGATGAACCAGTCATCGAGTGGGCACGACCGAGCGATAACAAAGTCTTCTGGTACTGCGAGTTTCATCTCGACATGAGGTTGCGAGGCGAGGCTGAAAGCCTTGAACGGATGCGCAACGCGGAATGACTTGCGATCCAAATAGACACCGACTATAATGAGGAGTGGAAGGAAGAGAAAGGAAAGCAAATGACAAAAGCAACAGAGCCAACTTGGAAGATCAAGCCCAAGAAATACAAAACATTTCGAGGCGAAGCGGTCTACGGGTTGGAAGGAACCAAGGAAAGCGCAGGCGGCATCCTCTGGGCCGTCAGCTACGCAACCAAGAAGGACGTGAAACTCGAAGAAGAGATCAACGGCAACAGAGACGGCCTGAAAGTAGGAGACTTCACGGGCTATGAAGCCGGTTCTGTCTGGGACGCCGACAACATGGAAATGGCAGTTGATGAAGCTGAACTGGAAGTAGCGGCGATATTAGCTGACGCAGAATTGGAGTTCGGAGTATGAGCATCGTAAAGAATGAGTGCGGGGTCATCGAATACCGACCCAGTCCCACGATGAAACGAAAGATCATCATGGCGGCAGCGGAAGATCCCCATAGCAGGATTAAGACGACCAAAGTAGCGAAGCTGATTCGGGCCGCTCTCAAGGAAGAGTTCCCGACAGCTAAGTTCAGCGTGAGGTCTCACTCTTACTCGATGGGTTCGAGCATCACGATTTACTGGACCGACGGACCAGTCAGCGAATACGCTACCGGGCCTCTGCACGCCGACCACGGAGTCAAAGAAGTAAAGCCGATTGCACGGTTCTTCGCCGGAGCAACGTTCGACGGTATGGACGACTCAATGCACTACCACGACACAGTGGTCGGAAGGGCAACAGTCCGATTCGGAGTCGACTTTGTGTTCACCAACCGGGACCTCAGCGGCGAAGCGACGGCCCGAGCCGAGCTTGAGTTCAGACGAGAAAACAAAGCGCTGATCGAAGAGCTAGGAACGGGGATTCACTCCGACAACTGGAACACTTGGGTACTCCCACCAGTCAAAGACACGCTTCTGTACGAAGGCAGCTACACGATGGCGGTAAGGGCAGCGGGTCTCCGTATGGCCTTCGGTCCTCACTTCGATCGCTCTGAGTTCAGCTTGACGATGGAAGAAAGCTTGACCACCGAATAGACTTAGACTATAATCAAACTCGGAAGGAGAAAAATGAGAACACCAAGAAAACACACACTGGCAGAAAAGCGAGCGAACGAACATCCAGTAGTAGTCGACAAAGCGATTTCGGAAGCTATGGAAGCTGCTAGCAGAGCGGCCTACTATCACGGAGCCGAAAAAAGCTCAGTAGAGAAATATCGAGCAAGAGGCGTAAACGTAAATACCGATAGGTTACGCGAATTGACGGACGAGCTTAAGGCTCGCAAAGCCGAGCTTGCCGATGCACGAGCTAAGTACGAGGGATGGAAGCGTTACTTCTTGGTAACCAACCACGACGGACACATCCACGACACACTGACCTGCTCGACTTGCAACAGAGGCCGGTGGCGGGACACAGAGTTTGCATGGTTGACAGAGCTTTCTGGTCTTGACTACGAAGCCGCCGTCGAAGAGTACGGCAAGATTCTGTGCTCAGTCTGCTTCCCAGACGCTCCAACGGATTACACCGAAGGCGTCAACATCAAAGAAGAACATGAGAAGGAAGAGAAACGTAGAATTATCGCAGTTCGAAAAACAGCGGAGTTCAAAGCCTTCAAGACAAAGTTTGATCTACTCAACAAACATCGCTACAGGTTGGACGCAGCGGAGAGTGACTACAAAAGCGCTACAGAGGATTTAGAAGACCCCGATTACTACCTTGAAATCTTCGGGAAAGAAGAAGGTGGACGCTGGTTGCTGAGACGGACAAGAGAAAAGGCGGAAGCAGCCGAAAGTATCTTGAAATCAAAGCGAGGAGTCGACCGAGCTAAGCCAAAGTTCGATGAAACTGTCAAAGCGCTCGTCAAAAAAATTGATGAGCTTGGCTTCACTGACTTGCATGTGAACGACGATCCGCTCAACACAACAGGGTACTTCGAGTAAACAGATCAGCTACTAGTTCTCCTTCCGAGATCCTGACACTAGTAGCCAACAACCGCCTCGGTTTAATGTTCCTTACCGGGGCGGTTGTTCTATGTTGTAGGCAGCTTTCCATTTTGGTTTTGTGCGTGACACCGACCGCATTTGAGTCGATACGGAGCAGAAATCCACTCGGCTAAGAGCTTGTCGCATCGCCAGCAACGGAGTGGTTCAGGCGAAGCAGCCCCGCCACCGTAGCGACTCTCGTCTGTCATGTCGAAGACGTAGGACTCGCAAACCAACCAGACAAACTGAATGACCAAAGATATCGACCACGGTCGTCGCGTCCGTCGAAACCGGGCATTGCGTCAACCTCGAGCGTGTAAGTACGTGACGTAGAACCAGCAAGAGTTGAGTTAGGCGGGGAGGTCTGAAGCTCCCACCAAAGATTGTGCGCTAGTCCACGGGAGTTACGAATATCGACTGTGCCTGCTGGGCCTTCTGTCGATCGAACGATGACACGAGCACTCGGCCGACCAAAAGCTGGACCGCCTCCCGTACTGGGCACAAAGTGGTCGACACTCGGTAAAGCGGCTTCTTCGACTACAGCCACGGTTGGTTTAGTTGTGTCGACGTAAGAATCTGTAGAAGCTGGTAACCAGTATGCGAACAGGTTCTTGCCGATAGTGACTTTTGTACTTTGTGCGTTTAGATAATCTGCTACGTCGTCGATAAACATATTTGTGGTAACTCCGAATCGAATCCTTCAAGGATGTGTGAACCGCTCATCGCACGCTCAAGCAAAACTTTCACGTCGGCTCCGCAACGCCAACAACGAACTTCCACAATGCCGGTGGCTTCGTGTTCGTGACGTAACAACAAAGCGCCACGACGATTTACGCCGCCGCACTTACGAGCAGGACATCGTACGTCTAAAAACATTATGTGGGCCATCCTCGTCTAATAATGAAATTGGCGATGAAACGACCGAGACTTCGATCAATATTTTTTGCTTGTTCTTTTGCTGGGTCGGTGAGGTAATGCCACTTGCCGACTTGAGACCACGTTTTGTAGGGACGACCAGAGGGCGAGAAACCGCCTGTCTTTCCTGCTCTTGGATTGTCGTGTACAGCTTCAGCGTACGCTTTTGCTTGACCGCCGTAGCCAACGACATACGAAACGACTTTGTCTTCGACGATTGGGCCGTCGACGGTAGCGCTTGCTTTAAGAATGCCTTTATCGACTGGGACTTGTTTAATGCTGGCGTTTATGAGTTTGCGGGCTTCAAGTCCAAGTCCTGCGCCTGCAACAGCAACCGCTTGATCGTCGAGATCCTTCAAAGCCTTCTGAAACTCATTGAGAGAATTAGTAAATTCAAAGCGTGTCTTTACCATCCGAGACTCACCCTGTACCCGATCGGACCGTCAGAGTCAGTTATGGTGTCGACACTGATGATTGGTGGAAATGATCCGTCAGCTAGCTCAATCTTGTCCATAGGTGCGAGAGTCGACGAGGTCGATCGAAAAATAATGGTGCCAGATGTCGCTACCTGTTGACCGTCCGCACCATGAATCGAATTTCGTTTCTTCATGTGGCGGGCGATGTGGGTGCTACCGGCAGCAGTGGTGTAACCCGGTACGCCGTAGCGAGTCGCAAACGCAGTGCTGCCAGTGGAGACGGTGTAGACCTTGACTGTTGTCTCCATGAGATCGTCCCATGCTCTATCCCATCCCATGTCAAGTGCTCGTGGAGTAGGTAGATGGATAGTTGAACTGTCCAACAGAGAATTGGAATGGTGGGATATCTGTGTCGTCGTCGAAATCTCGAGCTTCGGATTCTGACATGCCGCCAGCGTAGATAACTGTTGAACGAGTCGCTTTGCGGTCGTAATAGTTGGCAAGCTCCATTGCTTGATTAGCTCGCTGAGACGCTGAAACCGAAAGACCGTCAACGCTTTTGTCGACGAATCTGCCTCTTGCGACGATCTTGCGTAGACATGCTGAAGCTGTTCTATATAGTCCTGACCCGTTCTCGGTAAGTTCAAAATTGATTTCTTCGTTATTCAAAAGCTGGTCACTTGTATCTGTGTCACCGATGTAATACCGAATAGCATCGAGGTTGCTGTCAGCCGGGTTACCTGAATAAGTCCACGTCATAACACTAAGGTACCCTCTTCTAGTGCTCCAGATGCGCTATCGTTACAGCTAAACCTATTTCGTGCGCTTCGTCGCCCCGGTTCCAGTTCCATTTTCGTGCGCTTTGTCGCCTACCGATCTGGTGTCGGGGCGTCCGCGTCTCGGGAGGAACTGATGCGAATAATACTCAAAGTTGGCGCCAATCTAGGAAGCAAACGTTTTGAGGCGAGCGACAAACCTCAAGAAGTTCCTAATGAACTGGCTAAAGCAATGTTAGCTAGAGGCGCTGCTTTCGCAGAGAAAGCTCCCACAAGTTCGTCAGCAAAGTCGACTAAGGAGAGCACTGATGAGTAAAGATTGGATTGTCGATCTTCTCGGCAAAGATATTGCGAAAGCAGTTGCCGGAACGTCCGCTCGAGGTGACATGGTTACGTTCACCTTCAAAGACGGTCGTATGCCAGTCGTGCGTCGAGTCGAGGGCGGTATTCCAAAAGCCCCCGCAGCCAAGAAAAAAGCGCCAGCCAAAAAGACAGCCGCCCCTAAGAAGGGCTAGGAGTAATAAATGCCTACTTTTCGTCATGGACGCAGTGTGCGAGTCGCTATCGACCAGCACGACATGAGTCCCATTCTTAACACTGTCAACCAGACAGCCAGTGCCGACACGGCGGAAGTCACAAGCTTTGCCGACAACGATCGAGAGTACATTCCCGGTATTCGTACCGGCACCGTCTCGTTCGAAGGCATGGGCGACTATTCCACAGAAGAAAAGGATCTCACGTTCGACAGCGAACTTGGATCTTCCGATAAAGCTGTTATTAGCTGGTTTCCGAACGGATACACCGCTGGCAATATCGGTTATCTAGCATCTGGCTGTTTAACTAGTCGAAGCGTCAATGTTCCTTTCGATGGCGCAGTCACCGCTTCAGTCGATTACGAAGTGAGCGATGGAATACGGGAGGGCTACCTCCTTACGTCTACCGCTAATCAAGCGACCGCTACAACTTGGGCAAGCGTTCAAATGCACGGCACGACTCACGCCAACGGCGCAGTCGGCCACCTACACGTCCTAGATGCCACAACATCGGGTACAGGGGCTGTAGAACTTTCAGCGCTAATCCAAGATTCAAGCAACGGCTCTGCGTGGGCTGACCTCATCACGTTTACTGATGTGAGCAGCACCGCACCCGAGTCGTCATATGAGCGCGTTACAGCAACGGGCACCGTGTCCAACTACGTCCGGGCACGCGTCGATACGCAAGGATCGACGGCAGTTTCATACATCATCGCCCTCGGGCGTAACCCTTAAAATCAGGAGCAAACATGGCACCTACATTTGTACATGGTAAGAGCGGCTTTTTCAGCGTCTCTGATACCGCAGGAACAACGCGAAATCTAAGCTCGGGTCTCGACTCGGCCTCCATAGATCGGTCAGCCGATACAGCAGAGGTAACAAGTTTTGGGGACTCGGATCGCGCTTATATTGCAGGCTTGCGTGGAGCGACTATCAGTCTCTCCGGTACGTTCGCCTCAACTTATGCGATTCGTCTCGACGGAATGCTTGGTAACTCGACGTTATCTAACTGGGTTTATGGCCCCGAAGGCAATACTGGTGGAAGTCGCAAATACAGCGGCACTGGTAATGTAACGTCGGTATCGTACTCAGGTTCAGTCGACGGCAAAATCGACATGAGCATCGACATACAGGTTTCTGGCGCAGTAACGGCCGGAACGTTCTAAACAAATTAACAAACCCACAGATATCCCCGGAGGTACATTGTGGATCTCAAAAAGAAAATATTAGCTGCCCAAGATCTCGAAGCTGAATTGCTCGAGGTGCCGGAATGGGATGTCACGATCGAAGTGCGCAGTCCAACCGCTGGAGATAGAGCACGTCTCTTGACACAGTTTGTGGATAAAGACACTGGAGTTGTGGAAAACGACAAGATGCAGGCGGCGGTTGCCGTTATGTGTTGTTTTGATCCCGAGTCCGGTGAGCGACTATTCGATGAGGAAGACATTCCGGCATTGATGACGAAGGCAGCACGACCAGTCGAACGAATTTTCCGAGTGGGTAACAAACTCTCGGGATTGACTGAGGACGTTGTTGATGAGGGAAAAGACTCTTAGCCGAGCACCCGCACTTGCGGTACATGCTCGCTTTAGCTGAAAGATTGGGTATGACGATGAGCGAGTTAGGTGAGCGCATGACAGCACAAGAATTGATGCTCTGGCAGTCTCACGATTCGCTTTCTGCAATCGAAGCCGAACAACGAGCTAAGAGCTAGCTCATGGCAACGATTCGCGCCACTATCGCCGCAAAGCTTGGCCTAGATACTCAAGACTTTATTAAAGGTGCGCGCGACGCTGGTAAATCCACGGAGCAACTAGAGAAACAAGTCGACCAAGCATCTACAAGCGTAGAGAATCTTGGCGAGGGGCTTCGTAAAGCGTCAAGAACAGCGACTATTGCTGGCGGTGTTATCGGCGCAGCGATGGGTATTGCAGTCAAAGCAGCGTCAGACTTGCAGGAATCCCAGAACGTAACCAATCTTGTTTTCGAAGAATCATCGGCAGAGATTGTTAAGTTTTCTCAGACAGCCAGATTTAGCTTAGGTATTTCTGAGCGTGCGGCTCGAGAAGCGACAGCCCAAGTTGGTGGCCTTCTCAAAAACATGGGCCTCACAATGGACCAGACCACGGGCTACTCGAAAGACTTAGTCCGAGTTGCGTCGGATATGGGGTCAGCGTTCAACACCGAACCTGCTGACGCTATTTACGCTATTGGTGCTGCCCTACGTGGTGAGACCGAACCGATCCGTCGATACAACGTGATGCTGTCGGATCAAGAAATCCGGCAAGAAGCTGTCAACATGAAGTTGGCGGAAACACCTAAAGAAGCTGACCGGGCGGCTCGCGCTCAAGCAGCTTTGGCTTTGATCTTCAAACAAACATCAGACTTCGCCGGTGACTTCACCAACACGTCTGAGGGTTTAGCTAACTCGAGTCGGTCACTGAGCGCCACGTTCGAGGACTTGCGGGCTTCTATCGGTAACTCTGCTTTGCCGTTTATGGAGAAGTTCAACTCGGTGCAAATAAAAGCTTTGGAAACAATCATGTCGTTTAACGAGGCAACCAATGGCCTCGTTGGCGTGATGTTGATGTTCTCTTCTGCTGCTGCTTTAACAGCGGCTCCGTTGCTGAAACTTGGTTCTGCGATGATGATTTACAACCTCCAAGCAAAGGCAGCGAACAAACCTACTATTAGTTTGACGTCGAGTTTGGCAAGGCTGAAAACGATGGCATTCTCAACGGGCGGCATGATTACGATGGGGCTGGCCGCCGCAGTAATCGGTTTGTCACTTATCTACACAAAGCACAAAGCGAAGCAAAAAGAGTTCAACGAAAACGTAGAGCTTGCACGTCAGAAGCTCATGGAGTTCGAGCCGGAAGTAATCGGTGTTACTGACCGGTTGCAAGCGATGGCTGACTCTCTTCCGAAAGCGGCTGAGGGTATAGACGAGCTTGCAGACATAACAGCCGACTATGCGTTGGCAGCGTTAGCGGCAGAGAAAGCAAACAACGAAGGTTTGGGTGATGCGATGCAACGCATCATCAATACCGGTATCGATCTCGAAGCCGTGCTTGCAAGCGATGTTTCGGGCTTAGACAGTTTTGCATTGGCAATGCTAAGCACTGGAACTACGAGCGCTGAGACACAGTTCAGGTTGAATGACCTCAGTGGGGCGACAGCAGAGTTCGCTGAGAAACTGATGGCGATGGTCAACGCTGAAATCATTACAGCATCAGAAGCAGAAAAACTTATCGACGTATTGTTCCGACAAAACGACATGCTGGCGGAAGCTAGACAGCGTGGCGAAGCCGCAGCCGAAGCATTCTTTAACTCCGCTGAACCGTTACGTTTACTGACTGAACAGTACGGAATGACGAACGAGCAAGCGGAAACGTACATCGACACAGTGCTGAGAGCAGAAGTCGCCTCAAGCAACTATGTGGGCGCTTTAATAGTTCTTGAGGAAGCGTTGAAGCAAGCAGCGGTTCGACAAAACTTCTTCAACGCCGAGATTGCTCAGTCGATCCCTGAGTACGACAAAGTTATTGAAAAGACCGGCACCTACGGCGAAACGTTCCGCAGACTCCAGAGAGAAATGTTTGGAACAATAGAACGAGGTAACGATCTTCTTGAGCAACTCTCTAAGCAAGAAGATGGTTTCTTTGGTCTAACAGGTCAAGGTTTTGCACTGATCGACACCCTCACTCGACTCGGCAACCAAATGAAGGGTCTGAACAACACGTCTGAAGAAGTTGCTGCAGCGCAAGCACATCTTGTTGATATGTTCCGACGAGTCGCTTTGCAGGCTGGGTTCACGGCCGCAGAAATACAGCGTGTCTTCAACGACATTGGTCTTGAGCAGATCTTTGAGTTGCCAGTGAACTTCGAGCCAGTGGTGTTACCGGGTGGCGGATTCCAAATGCCACGAGAAACAGTCAGTGCATTAGAGCAAGCAGAAGAAGCAATCAACGAAGAGTTTGCGCGCATCGTGCGAGGCGCAGCCAGTGTGGGCACCCTCGCAACATCTAAACGATTTGCCCAGCAACTCATGGGTACACCAGAAGACATTAAGAAAGCGTTTGAAGAGTTATTTAAGCAAGCTCGAGACGCTGGAAGTCTGGAAATACCAGAGCTACGAGCAGCGTTTGAACGGATGCTTGAGCAGCAACCATTGTTGGTTGAGTTCGCAGAGAAACGAATCTCATTAACCGATCAACTTGTTGTAGCGCAACAAAAACTGAAAGACGCCGAAGCCGATCAACTCAAAGTTCGCAAAGCTGCGTTTGCGTTTGATGAACGACTTGTCAACATGGAGCGAACACCGCTCGAAAACATTCTGAAACAAGTCACTGACGCACGACAAAAATTGTCGGACGCTGAGCGAGAAGCAGCAAGTGTCGAGTCGAAACGCACCAGTTACGCAGCCAGTGTCGCTAAGTCATTCAGCTTGAGTCTCACAACTGGGCGAGGTGGCGTTCAATATCAAGCCACACGGATTCTCGAACATGCACGCAATTTCAAAACGTCTCTCGATCAACTAATCACCGCCCAGTTCCCGAACGACGTAATCCGACAGGTCGTCAACCTCGGAGCTATTCAAGGCGGTGAGTTAGCGCGTCGGTTGCTTGCACTTTCACCAACAGAAATCGAAGCGTTCAAGAACACGTATAGTCAGATTGGTCAAGTTGCCGCCAGTATTGGCGAAGTAGCGGCAAGTGTGCTGTTCGAACACGACACAACGAAAGCAGCGTCTGAGCTAGAGAAACAACAATCACTCGTCAAATCACTATTCCAACAGGCAGTCGGGCAAGCAGACAACGTCGCAGTATCCGCCCAAGCAAGAGTCGACGAAATCACAACGGCTCTCGCAACTAACGATGCAGCCATGCAAGAACTAGTTCGAGTGTTGCAACAAGAGTTCGGAGACGCTGTCGTTTCGTTTGTTGAGAGTCTCGGACCGTTGCCTGACGAACTGCAATCTGTATTCAACACGTTTGTATCTGACTTCAAACTAGCGATGGGCGAAACACTCGCTAACTTGCTGAATTTGATTAAGACAACAACCACAATGCCGCCTGCGTTTGGTGGCGGCCCACCCGGTCCTAGCGGCGGCGGTAGCAGTAAGACGCCTAAAACCTCGTCCGGTATTTTTGCGGATATTGACGCCGGGTCGTTAATGACTATGCGTCGCTCTACGCCTTCACCCAGCGGAGGTTTCACAATGGGCGGTCTTGAGTCTCGTGCTCTTGACTCTGTGCGCCGAGCATTTGAACCCGTTCCAACTGCGTTTTACGGTGACGGCGGTATCGCTACTCGCCCACACATGGGAGTCGTCGGCGAAAAAGGCCCAGAAGCAATCATCCCGTTATCGAAACTTGGAAACATGGGCGGCAATACCTACAACATCGAAGTCCGTGGCGGCGGCTACGGTGCCGACGAAATTGGTCGACAAGTGGTCCGGGCAATCCAAGAGTTCGAACGACGTAACGGTAAATCGTGGAGATCGTAAGTGGCTGACATTGCTTACGACAGCGGCTTTGCCTACGAAGGCTTACTGACTTACTACGGGGCAATTCCCGGCGAATCACCTGTCTTAAAAGTTGAAATTGATTTAACGTCAACGTTTTTTATTAACGTTGAAGACGCTGACATCGCAGGCAGTTTAGGTTACGAAACCGGCAACGAGTACGACGTTTCACTGTCTTACGACGGTGCTATACCGTGGACTGACGTCACCACCAACACTCGAGACGTGTCTATCAGTCGAGGAAAATCGAATCGACTCTACGACTATTTCGATGCCGGTACAGCCAGCTTGCAACTCAACGACTTTAACTCCACGTTTCTTCCGGGCAATACAGCGGCATACTCAGAAGTCCAAACAATGCGTCCGATCCGAATATCAGCGAATTGGTCAGGAACAGATCACAGATTGTTTCGTGGTTACATCGATCACTGGGACATTGTCTGGCGTCAAGGCGAACAGTTCGCCAACGTGCGCATCAGCGCAACTGACGGATCAAAAATATTGACCAAACTGCAAACGACATATCAGGGAAGCCCCGGAGACGCAGCCGGAGTTAGAGTTAGCGGTCTCCTCACCGACGCTGGTTGGCCTACAACGTTCCGAGACATCGACGCAACCTCAACAACGACACTCGTTCAAGACTCCGCAACGTCTCAAGGTTTGATTGAACGCATACAGGATGTGCAGTTCGCTGAAGCAGGCGCATTCTTCTTTGCGTCTGACGGCAAAGCAACATTTAAGAATCGAACCAACTCGTATCCGACGGGTACAACATTTAATGTGAGCGACTCTGGTGCTGCAACCGTTACTCCCTACATTCAGGTTGACGGCACAATCGATGATGGCCAGCTTTACAACAAAGTGACGTTGGCGGAAGTGCTCGGAAGTCCGCAAACGGTACAGAACACGATTTCTCAGCAAACGTTCGGCACTCGACAACTAGAGAAGAGCGACATACTGGTCAACTCATCTGCGCAAACGCTTGCTCTTGCTAACTTTCTTTTGAACAGATACAAAACGCCGGGATTCCGTATTGACTCGATTACGGTTGATCCGCAAATATCGATTTATGCGGCTCAAATGGTTGTGCTTGCAGAACTGCTTGCTACCTTGCGAGTCACGCGCTCGGCTCCGTCGTATCCGTTCAGTGTTGACGGGTTTATTGTCGGAATTGAACACCGCATCACGCCAGAAGACTGGAACACGACATATATTTTGGACAAACAATAGGAGTCCCTATGGCTATTAATTACCCAACATCCTTAGACACGTTTACAAATCCGACTCCTGCGGCTTTGATGAACAGCACGGCGGTGCCGCACGCCACCCAGCACGCTGATCTCAACGACGCGGTTGAAGCGTTGGAACGCAAAGTTGGGGTGAGCAGTTCTACTGCTTCAACGTCGATTGACAAGCGTGTAGCAACTCTTGAAACAGCAGAGATTCCTGACACGATCATCGACGCTAAAGGCGATCTGATTGTCGGGTCAGCGGCTGACACTGCGGCTCGTCAAGCAGTTGGAGCGAACGGAACTGTTCTTACTGCTCGCTCGACAGCAACAAACGGAGTTACATGGGAAGCGCCAGCAACGCCAGCAGCCGGTGTCTCCATCGGTCTCGTAGTAGCATTAAGTTAGGAGTGCGACATGGCAGAAACATTTAAGAACGCTCGAGGTGCGCTGACTAACTCTCTCGTCACCTATTACACCGCACCCGGTAGCACGACCACGATTGTGTTGCTGGCACAGGCGACCAATGTTAATAACACTGGCCCTCAAGCAGTTGACCTCTGCTGGTATGACGCTTCGGGATCAGTGAAAACTGATCTTGTGAAAGCGTTGTCAGTCCCGTCTAATGCTGCTGTGGGCCTTATCGCAGGCAAATTGGTCCTCGAAACGGGCGACTACATTCAGGCCAAATCGACAGCCTCGTCATTAATAGAACTGAGTCTCAGCGTCCTCGAGATAACGTAGCCCATGCCTACGGGGTATCAGTCCGGTAAAACGTGGTCACCGATTGGCGCACAAGCCACGGTGTCTGCTTCTGCTGCGTCTCGTGTTTGGACTATTAACGAGGTCGCTGCTTATGAGGGCGCTGACACTTGGCCTGCTCCTATAGGCGATTTTGCGTTGTTTTCTACTACTACTGTTTCGTCAGATGTTCAGTCAATAACGTTAAGTTCGATTCCGCAAACGCATCGTGATCTAAAAATTGTGATTCGTGCAGCAACTACAGACACTGTTTCCGACATCACGTGGATTCAACCTAACGCTGATACGAACGTTGATAATTATAGACTTTTCCATTTATCGAACACTAAAAGCGGTAGTGGCGCTGGTTCACAGAGCTATTCGTTTTTCAGTTACGACTCTAATAAACATCCGGGTAGCACTTGGCCGCAAGGTTCTAGCGGTCGGGGCAGTTTGAATGAGCGCACAGCGTTAGAAACGTATATTCCTAACTATACGAACGCAGGTTCAGCCACTTCTGGATCTTTAATGCACACGATTTCAGCCTCTAACAACAACATAGCGTCGCCACCTAACAACGACTTTTTGGGGATTTCTGCGTCAACTCTTAATTTGAGTGCGGCGATTACGTCAATCAGAATCATCGAGCCGCAAGCGAACGCAATCTACTATTACGCAACAGGAACTCAAATTAGTTTGTACGGAATAGGAAAACTGTAATGGCCGATTTTGAAGTAATCGCCTCAGGTTCCGTAGATGCGTCAGCGCCTACGTCAATCAGCATTACTAGTATTCCCGGCACCTTTAAGCACTTGATGTTGTCTTTAAGTGCTGCTTCCACTTTGAGTTCTGGCTCTGCAACGGCTACCGATTACGTGGGGATGCGATTCAACACTGACGCCGCTAACAACTACGGCTACGCAGCGCAAATTAAAGGCGATAGTGCGAGTGGGGCAGGGACACAAGTTAGGGCGGCGGTCCCCGGTCAGCCAGCATTGGGTTGGCTATATATTCCGGCTAGACATTCGGGGCAGTCCACAAAAAAGTTTTCTCACACAAACTATTACATTCCGATGTATTCCGATTCGACGTTTAAGAAGTCCGTATTAATTGACCACGTTTTACCGTTTATGTATGACTTCCCATCTAAAGGGAATGCTAACGGTATCCAGATGTGGGAGGGTGTTGCTGGTTGGGATAATACCGCAGCGATTACCTCAATTCAGCTTATTTCGTATGAAGCAGTTGTCGGTGGCGTGTCTTGCGGGTTCGCTGTAAACACTTCTTATGTTCTGTCAGGACTCGCATAATGGCATGGGATCTTTTAGCAACAGCAACGGTTTCTGGTACGTCAACAAAGACCATTAGTTTCACTTCAATCAATCAAAGTTATAAAGATCTGTGTATGGTCGGCATGTTGAAAGACAACTACACAAGCAGCAGCAATTTTTCGACAGTCACTTATTACTTCAAAACCGCTGCTGGTGGCGCTATGTCAATCGGCGGCGGCAGGATGATTATGGGGTACGGCAGCACGACGCCTAGCTCCGATCAGTACGGCGGGGCAGGCAGTATCACGACTAGTGTTCCGGGTAATCATTCAAGTAATACTGCGGTCGGCCCTCAATACATGTACGTGTATGACTATTCGAGCACGACCGTTGCTAAAAATATGTACTTGTTTAACGGGATTATTGGATCGAGCACATACGACTCAGCGAACACATGGCAAATGTTACGCTGGATGTTTAACGACGCCTCAAATAATCCTGTTGGACGAATCGATATTACGACAGCGGAGCTATATTTCCTGCCCGGTTGCGTCATGTCTTTGTATGGAATCGAAGGTTAGGAACCAAATATGCCTAAGAAATTAGTAGTAGATGTCACCGCTGGAACCGAAGAACTTGTTGAGCTAACTGACGACGAGATCGCTGAAATGGCGGCAGGAGCAGAAGAAGCAAAAACGCAACGTGAAGCTGAGGAAGCAGCGGCAGCAGCGAAAGCCGCAGCCAAAGCCTCAGGTGACGCCAAACTCAAAGAGCTTGGTTTAACCGATGAAGAGATCGCTGCACGCTAATGGCAAGTCCGGGTTATGGCGACAACGGGTCTGTTATAGGCCCAGCTAACACACCAACAAGTTCTGTTGCGAGTGGCGTGTGGTCATTAGGCGAATACGCTGAAGCCCAGAGAGACTCCATTTGGCCGAATCCAACAGACGCGTGGGAAGTGATCTCAACCACTATTGCGGATAGTTCAACTGCTACGTACAACTTCACGTCTATCCCTCAAACCTATAGGGATCTACGTCTGGTCGTTTCCGCAGCAAGAACCACTGCCTTCGGTGATCGGTTCTACGTTTACATTGACATAGGTAGTGGAATTGATACAGACGTTGCAGATTACGGAACCCGATTAGTAGCTGACGGTTCAAGCTCCTTCGGCACTATGCAGGTGGTTAACTTTTCTAACTTGCCCGGTTATGCGACTGACTTCCCCGGCCAACCAGATACCGGGGTCGGTATGTCCGCTATATGGGACTGGATGGACTACGCAAACACCGCAAAATTGCCGAACGCTATCGCATGGCAAAATGGGACGGGGCAAGGCACTCTCGCCTTTTATAATGTTCACGGTGGCTGGAACTATCACGCTGGTGTCGGATCGGTGCAAGGGCTTCGTATTACCCGGCCCACCACTACCAGTAACTACCATTTCAAGGAACCAACTACGTTCACGTTGTTTGGTAGAGGGACGGCGGACTGATGGCTGACTTTGAAATAATCACTGAAGGCAAAATTAGTAACAGTACGACGAACAACATCCAGTTTGCAGCAATTCCTCAGACGTACCAGCATTTAGAAATCACAGTTTCTTGGCGAAGTCATGCAGGCAGTGGTGACGTTTACCCCTACTTTCAAATGAACGGTGAAACTGGAAGCAAATACGGTAGCGCTGGTTGGGTAAGTGCGGCAGGAAGTAGCGCCGCAGTAACCCGTGTCACTCAATACGAAAATATTGCCATCAGCGGTTATTGTGGGGTTATGGCATCGAGCGGTTTCTCGGCAGGAGCTTTTGCCGTTGCAACGATGATCGTGCCTAACTACACGAACACTAGCCAATACAAAATAATGATGAGCAGAGGCGCACAAGGCCGTGGTGGTTTCATTGACGGCATGTCCTTTGCAATGGTCGGTGGAGTGTCTACCACTTCGGCAGTAACTCAAATTGATTTGCTTTCGTGGCCGCCGGGTGGCACCGACTACTACGCCAGCGGGACCTCATACATGCTCGCAGGATATAAGGCTTAAACATGGCAAGCGCAATCACCCACGTTGTAACAATGACCCCAACCGGGTCAGCTTCATCGCTTACCTTCGCAAGCATCCCTGCATCATACGACGACCTGTTGTTTATTGGGACTCTTAAAGGCGATAGCTCCGGTTCTTGGACTCCGGCAACCGCCAACAATTACATTCAGCTTGGCTACAGCAGCGGCACCTTTTGGACCGCAGCTAGTAACTACAACTACGCGCAGCTTTACGACCGCTACTCCAACAGCACATTTCTTGGGTACGCAAGCAACTATGCGAGCGCAGGAACATCAGACAAGATCAATGCGTGGCCGATACCCGGATCAGCTAACGACACTTATAACCCTGCCGGTTACTGGTTCTATCTACCGGCCTACCGAAACACAACGAACAGCGTTGGTAAAGGGTTTCAGTTATTCTCTGGCGCTATCAGCAACAGCACCAACACCGAACAAATTGTTCAGTTAAGCGCTGGTGTGCTGCCTAACACAGGCACCAACAACGCTATTGACACAGTGAAGTTTAATACTGGCAACGGCAACTTCACGACTAGCTCAAAAATGTCACTATATGGAATCAAGAACTCATAGGAGAACAAGCCGGTGAAACAAACAATTAACTGCACCACGGGCGAAGTCACGATTGTGGACTACACCGATGAAGAAAAAGCAGCAGCCGTAAAATTAGTAGAGGACGCTGATAAAGACTTCACAAGCGTTCGCCTCTCACGTAATCAGCGACTGGCTGGTACAGATTGGACACAGGGCGCTGACTCGCCACTGAGCAATTCTAAGAAAGCAGAGTGGGCTACCTACCGCCAAGAGCTAAGGGATTATCCAGCAACGGCTAGCAAGGTTTCTGAGCTTGGCGATTGGCCGTCGGAGCCAAGCTAATGGCTAACGTACTTGAAGTCTTACAAGCCGCCGGACTAGACGTCGAAGCAGAACCCGGTTGGGAAACACGACGAGCATCTCGATATTCGTTTGACCCGAATCCGGGTGGCACGCTCGGCATGATTGTTCATCACACTGCGTCTGGCGGTTCGGCTGATATGCCGTGTCGTAACATATGCGTCAATGGACGCGCTGGGCTATCTGGTCCCTTAGTTCAACTGTTGATGGGGCGCTCAGGGCGCGTACTTTTGATATCTCAGAACCGCTGTAACCACGCGGGTCGTGGTTCTAGCGAAGTGAAAAAAGACCTCGAAGCTGGTCGTGACATCACTGCCGAGTTCGATGCCGGTCAAGGCGCTTACAACGCCAAAGCTCTAGGTAGAGGCAATGACTTTAAGTCTGGGAATCGGGTCTATTGGGGACTCGAGGTCGAGAACTCGGGAACTGGTGAAGAGTATTCGCAAGCACAAGTGAAAGCGTTAGTTAAATTGTGTGCTGCCATGTGTGCGTGGCAAGGGTGGGATCACAACCGCATCATTCATCACCGAGAGCACACGAGTCGCAAAATTGACATGAGTTACACGGGGCCGCTTCGTGAGTACATTCAGAAAGCGTTAGCTAATCAACGTTGGCAGGTACCGAAGTCAGCAGTGCAAACCGGAAAAACAGCGTCACCGAAAACGTCTGACGCTAGCGCTACTTTGCGCAAGGGCGATAAGGGCGATCATGTTGTGACGTTGCAGAAAGCGCTCAACTCGATCGGCTACAAAATCAGTGTTGATGGCTCATTTCAAGCTACGACTCATTTAGCAGTTCGTCGTTTCCAACGTAAAAACCGTTTAACTGTTGACGGCATTGTGGGCAAGCAAACGTGGTCTCGGCTTCGAGCCAAGCAGACCCGCCCGGTCGTGACGACTGAGGCTCGCCCATATCCGGGTCAGGTTATTAAGCGCGGCAGTCGTGGTCCCGATGTACGATGGTGTCAAGAACATCTCGGTGTCCGGCTAATCGACGGAGTATTTGGAAAAAATACGGAAAGAGCTACAAAGCAATTCCAAGAGCGTAGACGTCTTTCAAAAGACGGCCGCATTGGCCCCAAGACGTGGTCGGCACTTACGAACAACTAGGAGTATCGATGTTTCAAAAAGCATTTCTTATGGACGTACTAGAGCGAGCAGTTTCGACTGCGATGCAAGCGTGGGCAGCGGCCTTTCTTGTACCCGGTCCGGGCATCATGGACAGCGTCAAAGTCGGAGCAATAGCCGGGTTAGTAGCAGTGGCTAAGGCTATAACTGCTCGTAAGACTGGCGATGAGTCAGCGAGTTTCGCTCGAGTGAGTGAAGGCTAATCTTCCACTAAACGGCGGTGAGACACGATCATCGTTCTGAGCAAGTCAAGCTCAGCTAATCCAACTCGGATTCTTTCCCGAGCGGTACGGTATCCCTCTTCTGCGACCGTCGCCTCAAACTCGAGGTCAGCGGTTTGCTCATCGACTCGCGCTCGTCGTTCATCGACGGTGTCTTTAGGGTGACGCGCTCGAGCTTCAAGAAACGCTTGAGCTTTAGCGAGTTTGTAGTCCCTTACTGCTCCGGCTTGAACGCTGGCGAGTTTCAGGAGACTGGTCACCACGTCGTCTAAATCACGTCGAAGTATGAATGCTCGTTCCTCGAGTTCGGCTGGTGACCACGGACGGCTCATTGACATCCTATTAGATCTATGCTATAATGGGAACTGGAGGGAGGTGACACATGAAATACAAAACCATTTGGAGTTGTCCGCTGGCGCTGGAAGTCGAGATCCGACTTCACCCGTTGGCGTCGGGCACTCCACACTTCGAGGTTTACGTCGGAGAGGAAGTCAAAGCATGGAAGATCAGCTTTGCCGGTGCCATTAGCGCTGCGGAGGAAATCGTCCGTGGACTTGTAGGAGAAGAAACCTTCTACAAGGAAGGTTGGGCACACTCTCGCTAAACCAACTATTGGAAGCGCTCTCACTGAGGGCGCTTTTCCGCGTTCACACCTACCGCCGTTCGATACCCAATTTCAGTGAGCTTGTATACCTGCCCCGTGTTACCGGGAGTAGTAGCTCGCTCGTCTGGCAGTCCGGCCCCGTTGAGCTTGAGTTCAGCCCAACCTTTGTCACGGACTTCGCCGAGTCGAGTAGCTGCTTGATTCCGAGAAATGTTTCGACCAGATCCGTCGACAATATGATCGGCGAGTTGAAACGCTGTCAAGCCTTCCGGGTAAACAGCTTTCAAAGCGACGAGAGCTTGAGCTTGTTGAGTGCCGGACTTCACTCGAGCAGCCGCAACGTGACTGGTGACTGGGTGAGCATCAGAGACTTTGCCGCCGGTCTGATCCCACAATGATGCTTGACTCATTAGAACGGCTCTTCGTCAGGGATCGGTGGTGCTTCTGCCTCTCGGCTGGAGGTCTCTGCTCGAGTCTGCTTCGTTTGAGAAGTTGTCGCCCATTGACTTGACGGTCCTGCTTCTTCGACAACGATTGATACTTTTGTATTCGTTTTGCCGTCAGTTTCCCATTTTTGGAAATCGAGACGTCCTTGAATGTTTACCCGGTCACCTGATTTGAATGACTCAGCGATGTTCTCTGCAAGATCACGCCACGCAGTGCAATCAAAAAAGTGTGCTGTTTCATCACCGTTTTGTTTCCGCTGATTCCATGCAATCCCGAAATTGCAAAGCGGAGCGCCTGACTTCGTGAACCGTAGCTCCGGGTCTCTAGTCAGATTGCCAGTGATATAAACGTTGTTGTTAAACGACATTTGTTTCTTCTTCCGTTATAGGTGTTTCAATTACTTCTGGTACATCCAGAATAATAAACTCGTCGATAATCAGTAGTTCATTCAACTCACTTTGTCGTAAGTCGTTGTTGCCACGATCGCCCCAACGTTCGATTGCTTCTTCTTTACCGAAGCATTCAATGAGTTGTCGCTTGGCGTCAGCGGAAGTAACGAACATATCGAGTTCAACCGGAGCGCCGTCTGGCCCAGTTTCTTCACCAAGTTCCTCGGGCACATAACCGATCCCCAAGACAACGTCGGAGAACAATGATCGACAAAGTTTCGACACGGCTCTCCACTGCAGCATGGCCTCTGGGTATTGCTTCCAGTTCCTCTTGCCATCAAGTCCTGCATTCATGGCATCGCCCATCGTAAACTGTGCCGTGTGCTCGTCGCCAGTATCAGAGCGCTTCCCGACTGCAACTGCTCCGTCCGGGTGAATGCTGATCTCAACCGAGTGACCGGCTCTGCGAACCAGTCCAAGCATGGCTTCCGGCTTCATCGACGCTGTACCGTCGATGACGTGAATGTTCATCATCGAAGTCATTACGTCCCAGCCGAAAGCTCGACCAAATAAACCCGCCGCAACTATGTTCGACGGGTTATTGCGGTAAGCCGCTGGCACAATCGAGTTCTTGGGTGACGCAAGCAACTCTGCTTGCTGCATCACTAACTCGAAGTGTCGCTGTTGTTCGTTTATCGTTTGTATTTCCATATTTTCTCCTTCCAAAGAAATTGTATGAGCGGGGTGGGACATCAAAAACGATCTGTAGTTGACGGCACCCATCGCTCGGTTGGGTTATCGGCATATGCCGAAATCAGTAATCCGGTTTCTCTCGACCACGCCGGATTTGCGTGAGTGTAATTATGGCAAGCCATACAGAGCATGATTAGGTTCGCTCTATCGTTCGTGCCGCCTTGCTTGCGGAGCTTTCGATGATGCACTTGGAGACCCTGAGTTGAACCACAACGTTCGCAGTTCTCTAGCTCTTGGTGCATCTTCCGCATTTCGTTCATGTCAGTTTTACTCCGACGTTCCAACCGTCTGAGTCTTTGAAATCATTTGGTTCCATGCCAGCTTCTTTCATTGGAGTAGTCCGAGGATTTCCGAGTAACCAAAACTTCTCTATGACTTTTACGGCTTGATCCCATGTCGGAACTTTCTCGCCGGTATCAGGGTCGACAGCGAAATCTTCAGTAACAGCAATGTCTCGCTCGAGTCGTAGAATCGCGTTTTGCGCTGCGGCTCGATCCCACTTCACTGATTTCTGCGAGTAGGTAACCTCCGCAGCTTCTCCAGTAATTGAGCCTGCTGGCTGACCGTCAGCTATTGCGTGGACAAGATCGCTTTCCAAAAGTTTCAGATCAGTGATTGTTTGGCGAATCCTTCTCAACACATCAATCTGAGTTGATGTGTCGTACTCTTTGAGATCGCTCATCACTCGGAACAAATAATTCTGAAACGTTTCCTGAGCTTCTTTATGAACGGTCATTGAGTTGTTTCTTCCGCTTTTCGGCAGACTTCAAATCGTAGTGGGCCATGCCGTCGTCAGTAATCCAACAGCATTCATTACCCACCCATACTTCCCAAATACCATTCACTTTTTTCATGTCACTAGTCATGCTTGCTCCTTCGTTGTCGTCGCTGGCGCTTTGTCGCACACTGTGAACCCGTTCCAAACGTGAACGGGCCAATCAGGTGGGCCATTAGGTGTTCGTGTGAATCCGTAAAACTCTGATTCGAGTTTCATTAACCGATCACAGTGGGTACAGCGCAGGCTGCCGTTGTCGGTCTTGCTAGGCATCTTGGTTGCCCCAAATTTCTATTTCCCATCGTTCGAGGTCTTCACCAAGTTGGAATGGGGGGCGGCGAGGCACAGGAACTTGACCCAGACCAACGCCTAACGCGATGTCTGTTGCTCGACACTTCGCTTCATGTAAAGAATCAGCTAAGTGCCACCTGTTCGCTTCGCATTCAATGACTTGAAAGTATTGAAGCCATTCGCCATCAACGTCTTCTTCAAGGATCTCGTTGATGACAGCGAGACGTTTACCGTCCACTGAAATCTCGTGATGCGTTTTACATTGAGTACCGACTCTGGTCGTTTGTCCTATCATTAGCTCTCCTTCCGAATGTATCTGCCGTTGCGCTGTGGTATGTAATCTCCGTCTGGCGTCGGGTCGATTTGATGCTTGCCATTCCCATAAGCCTCAACTTCAATCCACTCTTTAGCGTTTTTGAGACTCGGGAACGCTTTCAACACTAAGTCCCACAAGCCAGAGAAGCGGTCGTCGTAATACTCCCATTCGATTGCCCAGTCTCCGACGCTGAACACGCTCGACTGGTTATCGAGTTGATGGTTGTAATGCACTCGTTCGATGCGCGCTTCCCATTTCCGTCCGTCGACCTCCCATTTGGCATAGGTAAGGCCCGGACCATGCTTCTTAAATTCAATCTCAGTCTTGTTCTGTTGTCCTATCACTACCTCTCTCCTTCCGTTAGTTGCATTCTATAATGAAAAGACGTAGTATGCAAGTAATAAAGGACCGACTGCCGAGACAGCCGGTCCTTTTGGAAGGAGAAGAGAAGTGCAAACGACCACTCAACTCATGGACGATCTTACACGCTTTCGATCGGACAGCAAACGATGAGCGCAGAAGCAACAGCGTGGGTTTGGAAACACTCACCATATACAGGAGCAAAATTCATATGTCATCTTGCTATCGCTGACGTATGCAACTCGGACCACGACAACGAGTTCTGGATGGGCAGCGAACGATTAGCAGCCAAAGTCAGAATGACTGGCGGCAACGTTAGGAAACGTTTGAGAGAAATGGCTAAGGACGGGACACTCGAAGTTCTGTCAGTCGGCGGTGGGACATATGCGACTCGATATCGGCTGTTGATGAACAGCGAAGAGTTTCCAGCGGTTTACGACGGGGCGCGTCGATTTGACGCGACCTCGCGTTCTGAGGACGCGACCCCTCGCGTGCCTACAACGCGAGAGTCGCGTTATGACAACGCGCGAACTAAAAAAGAACTAAATAATCAACCTCAATTAATAAATACGTTCGAAGAGTTTTGGAACAAGTATCCGAGGAAGGTAGCTCGAGGCGCTGCAGAAAAAGTGTGGTTGAGAATGCCGGGACCGGATCAAGACAAAGCATTGATATCAGTGGAGCATTTGAAGCAATGTTTTGATGAAGCTTTAGCGTTTGGTGCTGACAAAGATGCTGTTAAACAATTCACGCCTCACGCAGCAACATGGTTGAATCAAGGAAGATTCGACGATGACCCTGAAGAAGTTATTTCGACGTACCTGTCCCATGTGAAAGAGCAGCACGGCAGTGGGCTGGTAAACTATCTATCAACTAGCACCGACGTCGGACCTTCATTTTGGAAGGAGAGCGATGAACAGGCAACAGACACTTCAGATGGTCGTAGCCTTATCTCAGGGCTTTAATAAGAAGCTAGAAGCGAGCAGTATCGAGCATTACGTTGAGGCATTGACCTCGGATCGCACAACCGAAGAACAAGCACAAAAAGCTGCTCGACAAATTTTGCGTCAAGAAGAACGCTTCCCAACTATCGCTAAGATTCGCGCATATTTGAGAATGTATGCACCTCAACAACCGAGGGTGATAGAGAGCGTACGGCCGAGTCCACAAGACGGAATTTTGATGGCAAGAGCAAGCAAGCTTGCAGCGAAGTTGAGTTCTATGGGTTATGGCGTGCGCTGGCTCACCGATTCAGGGTTTGAGCAAATATCGGAGCCGAGCGAAGGCTTTCGGTTTATAACGATTGATTGGCGAGACGAAGAAAGCCTTGAGCAACTTAAAACGTCTGTTCTTGCTGAATCGTGAGATTAACAGTATAATGCAGGAAATGAAGGAGAGAGATGACTGACTCAGAAGAAATTGTGAGTCTCAAACAAATCGCTGAGCGTTTAGGTTTGTCACATCGAACTATCACACAGTATCGATGGGGGACTAGAGCAGAACGACCTGAAGGACCGGGCACCCATAACGTCGGGTTTCCTCCAGAAGACTTGAACATTGACGGTAAACCATTGTGGAAGTGGGGAAACGTTGAACGTTGGGCAAGAGAAACAGGGCGTGGTAAACCAATAAGTGCATTAGCTAACGTCGAGTAACAATGACTGAGCTTTGGGATCGACAACCAGAGGAAACTCATCAGTCTTTCCAAGGATTCACCACGTATAGAGATTTGACGCCTGCGACGAGATCAATACCCGCTGCTGCAGCAATTCACTACGAAGTACCGGTAGCAACTGAGGTGCAGACTCGCCAGTTGAAAGAATGGTCTTCACGTTTCATGTGGGTCAGTAGAGCGGCCGCATGGGATGAGTTTGTTGACCAAAAAGCGCAAGCAGAAAATTTAGAAGATCTACTAGAAGTACGTCGTCGACACGCAACAATCGCACGAGGGTTTCTGGATAAAGCAATGGTTCGACTAGAAGACATTGATCCTGACATTCTCGCTCCAAGTGATTTAGCAAGATGGCTTGACGTAGCAACTCGAATCGAACGAGAAGCGGTTGGAACAGTAGACGCTCCATTAGAGGATCAAGACACAGAACAAGAACGTAAAACCGCAGCGAAAGAAAAGCTCACAGAAATCGCTGAGCGGTTAGCTTCTGTCGAAGATCGAGTCAACGATGGATAACGAACTACGACGTGATCCAAGTGTCTTAGCTCCAGCAGAAACAATCGCTCGGCATCCCGAAATTTGGGACGACCTAGATGACAGCGAAATAAATTTAATTCTTGAAAAAGACTGGGCGTTATTTGCTAGGCCAGAACAACGCACACCTAAAAGCGACTGGTACATCTGGCTAATTTTGGCTGGCCGTGGCTGGGGTAAAACACGAACAGGTGCGGAGTGGATGGCCGAACGCAGCGCAACACAGTCTGCAACTGGACAAAAGTTTAGAGGCGTACTTGTTGGTCCGACGAACGCAGACGCTCGAGAAACCATGATTGAGGGAGAGTCTGGTTTGTTGTCGGTATTACCGCCAAGTCGTTTAATCGGAGGCTCGGTTGACAATTCGTGGCGGAGAACCTTCGGCGAGCTACGACTAGCAGACGGCTCATATTTCAAGATTGCTTCAGCCGAGAAACCCGACCGGTTACGTGGACCGCAGTGGCACGCCGCATGGTGCGATGAGTTGTCATCATGGCGAGACGCCGGATTCGGACTAAACGACCGTACAAACAGCACTTTCGGAAACCTGCGGTATGGCGTGCGACTCGGCAATCAACCACAAATCGTAATAACTACGACCCCGAAGCCAAACAAACTTACGAGAGAACTAGCAGCACCCGACACCGCAGAAGATATGTCGATTGTTGTCACTCGCAGATCGACGTTCGACAATGTGCAGAATTTAGCGCCTGCCTTTATCGATCAGGTGATTGAGCCAACTAGAGGCACACGGTTAGGTCGGCAAGAGCTTTACGCCGAAATTCTTGAGGATGTCGGCGAAATGTTCGACATCTCATGGATAGAGATGGTTGATGCTCCGTTGAAAGGTAAACCGTGGCGTGCCCGATACTGGGATTTAGCAGGCACCGAACCAAGCGACACGAACAGAGACCCAGACTGGACTGTAGGCACACTCGCCGCTCTCGACACACGGACGAGAATGTGGCGAGTAGAGGATATGGAACGATTCAGATTGCGCCCCGGTGCTCGAAACGAACGCATCCTCACTGTGGCTCAACGAGACATCAGGGTGTACGGCAAAAACCAGTTGAGATATTTTATTGAACAAGAACCGGGATCAGGAGGCGTAGCTCAACTAGAAGAGTTACAGCGACACCTCGAAGGTTTAGTAGTGGTTCACGGATACAGACCAACAGGAGACAAACGCACAAGAGCCGAAGCGGTCGCGGCAGCTATGGAACAACACCGAGTCCAATTTGTGCAGGACTCTTGGAACGGGCCGATCCTTAACGAGTTGGCACATTTCCCTAGCCCCGGAGTTCACGACGACACGATAGATACGTTGTCTGGCTTGTGGGCTTGTGCCCCCGGACGTCACAGACAAGCAGCGATTCCGACTGGGGAAAGCCGTCCGGCTCAATCAGTTGAACAGCATGTTCGCCGCACAGTTCCAGTACCGATGTAAGATCAAGTTCATGGCACCGCGAAACATTTTCTCAGAAACGGGCTATTCGGGTCTAAAGCAGACACGCGGCATCATTCAAGAAGAATGGCTGACCGACCTTACCGGCGCTCGAGGTATGCGCGTTTACCGAGAAATGTCTGATAACGACGCTGTTTTAGGGGCAATGCTTCACGCAATAATCCAGCAGCTTCGAGGCGTGACGTGGACCGTTGAAGCGCGAGGTGAAACCGACCAAGATTTAGCAGCAGCGACGTTTGTTGAAAGCTGCATGATGGATATGTCGATGTCGTGGGGCGACTTTATTTCCGAGGCATTGTCGAAACTAGTATTCGGATGGTCGTACTTCGAAGTTGTGTACAAGAAACGAGACGGTTCACAACCGACAAACGGTGCGAAAGCAAGCTCGAACTTTGATGATGGTCGAATCGGATGGCGCAAATTCGCAGGAAGAGCGCAAGACACTCTCCGTTATTGGGACATTGACGAAAAAGGCGGCATTCAAGGAATGGTCCAAGCTGACCAACTTGGAGCGAGTCGTTATATTCCGATCAGTCGCTCATTGTTGTTCAGAACAGTACGAACCAAAAATAATCCCGAAGGTCGCAGCATTCTGCGTAACGCTTACACAAGCTGGTATTACAGACGTCGGATCATGGAATACGAAGCAATCGGAGTGGAGCGTGACTTTGCAGGGTTGCCAGTGTTCTACGCTCCCGAAGAGTTGTTTGATAGCGCAGCTTCGTCAACTGAGAAAGCAGCGCTAGCTGAGTACAAAAAAATTGCTTCAGAGTTGAAAAGAAACGAACGAGCCTCTTTGGTCTTGCCGTCAGTCTTCGACGAAAAAGGCAACCGTCTTGTCGACATGAAGCTTTTGTCCTCGGGTGGGTCAAGACAACTCAACACAAACGAAATCATTGACCGTCACACCAAAGAAATGGCGATGACGACGCTTTCTGACGTGATTCTGTTGGGACATGAAAACGTGGGAAGTCTGGCCCTCGGCACAGTGAAACAGTCGATGTGGCTGTCATCGCTTACCGCTCAAGTCATGGAAGTAGCTGACGTCATTAACCGCCACGAAATTCCACGATTAATGAAAATGAACGGCTGGGACTTAGACGAATACCCTGAGATGATTGCAGGTTCGCTGCAACGACCAGACACAGAGGAGCTAGCTCTAGCGCTGGAGCGACTTGTGAACGCTGGAATGCTGTCGCCCGATGAGGAAGACGAAAGATTCTTGCGGTCATTGCTTGGACTGCCTCAACCAGAAAACCTTGACATCCCCGAGGCAGAAGAAGAAGCCCCAGAACCACAAATGAATCTCGAGGAGGTGTAATGCTCGCTCACATACAAACTTTCAGCGATGCGGCAATGGTGATAGCAATAGCAGGCATCAGCGGATTAAGCGGAATAATATTTATGGTTGCTCGTTTTATTGGCCGATGAACGGTCAAGAGTGGCTTCAATATGGTGTTGAGCACGGCTTCTGCACGCCGTCGTACTGTGATACGCATGACGCGTATCATGTTGAGGACTGGCCGCTCATAGAAGAATTGAATGAACAACACGGCGAAGATTTTTGTTTACCCGTTGTTCGTTTGAAATGAGACTTTGTGCAGGGAATCACACTAGCTCCGCCGGTTAAAACGAGTAGCTGGCGTAGATGCGGTTTTGGTCGTTTAGAAAAACAAGCTGCTGACCCGCTGTTAGCTGTCGCTGACGCAGGCATCCCCAAGGTACGGAAGCTTCTAAAAAAATCGTTGAAAATCTATCAACGTGATATTGGTCGTGGAATTTCGTATTTGATGGGAAACCCAGAACGTCCGATCAGTTTGTACGAAGTCGAAAACGTGGTAAGCGTCGTCGGGTACCACTTGAATCAGTCATCTTTCAGCATCGCAGAAGGAGGACCGGCACCGCCGTGGACGCTGTTCAAGGCTGAACCGAGCGATGACGAAAAAAATCTAGGTGAGATTCTGAACTTAAGAGCAGCGGTAGCAGCCGCCGACGCAGTCAACGAAGCGGTGTTTGGTGTGGGCGCTGAGGCTGTAAAAGTTTTTGAACGTGCAGTTGATGGACTTATTCCCGGTCTAGCAACTGGATTCGAAATCGTTCCAGACGAATTAATGCGTCAAGCTGCGGTCGCTGGTTTCGGTCAAGTCCGCTATCTCGATATGTACGAAGAAGGTGTGCAAGCGATGAGACGGGCGATGATAGCAACGCTCGAAGCAGCCGGTGATTCTGAGCTTGCTGGAATAGCGGGCCAAACTGGGCGAGGTGGTTTGATTGGTGAGCTACGTCGTATCCTGCCACAAGTCGCAGAACCAACGTACGGGTTGTTGCCCAGTCAAGTCGATCGAGCTAACCGCTACATGGGCGATCTGCAGAAACAAGCTTTCCGCAATGATTCGTTAAACAAGCTGACGCAAGTCGGCAGACGCTACAAATATCCTGCAGCGAGTTACGCACCAGAGTTTTTTGAGCGAACGCCGGGCGCACGACTGTTTTTGAGCGAAGAGTTTGACGCAAATTTGTCTAGCGAAACGTTTTTCGATTTGCGATCAACAGACCGTTCAGGATCAATTAGTCCTGACATTGTGCGAAACCGAGTAGGAGTTCGAGGAAGAAACCGGGACATTCTGTTTGATAAAAAAAGCGGACGCACACTTGGTCGAGTGGGAGAACAACAAACCTCGGGTTTGCGACCAGTAACTCTTGACTCGAAAGGTCGCAAGTGGTTAGGCAAACAGCGTAACAATGCGGGTTTGCGATTCGCTGCATGGGGGCGTCGAGGAAACGAGAGCGCTTGGGCGAAAGCTATGAGCCACGAGTTGAACATAAGAGTCGAACGAATTGCACGCACAGAAACGATACGAGTCGCTAATGCTGCGTATTTGGCTGGTGCAGCAAACGCACAAAACAACGGGATTCTCCCTCGTAACGCTCGCATGGTTTGGGACGTCACCGAAGACGATCGTTTGTGTGCACGTTGCGCACCGATGGCAGGCCAGATACAAGAAATTGGTGGCACTTTCGAGTCAAGCCAACGACTCACTCCAACAGGCGACTTAACGGACCTTAAAGAAAAATGGCAAGGACAGCATCCGCCGCTACATCCAAATTGTCGTTGCCGAATCATCGAGTATTTACCAGACCTCGAGATCACAGACGAAGATTTGAGGCTCCCTACAGGTGGCATAGATTTCGCTGATCCGGGGCCAGCGTTGTTCCCACAAATTCCGCCAGAATTGCGAGGTTCCACCAACTTCCAAGAAATGGTCAAAGAGTTCACGCCAGATTCGGGAGCGCGCAAGCTTACAACTCGGGCGGTTGCAGTCATGTCGACTTTGTTAAAGAAACCGCCACCGTTCGTTAGAGGCAATGTTGAGGTTCGGTACAACGATGAAATGATCGGTAAAGCGAACGGATATTTTCATCCAGCAAGAAAAAAGCCATCAGCAACCGACGGGGAAGCAATTAATAACCGTTGGGATGTTAGAGCCGGTCGAACCGGTTCACCAGCGCCTCCAGTTATTGGACTAACGAAACAGCTTGATTCTGTGACTGGCGATGCAGAAGCTTTGACCGGCGCTGCTTTGCAAACGTTTTTCCATGAATACGGTCACCGTATCGACTTCAACATTGAAAGTCCGGGCGCAGGGTCGGTCGCTAAATCGCGTTTCGAACTACTTAAGAAGCAAGTAGAGGCAGCGTTCCGCCAAATAGAAGATCAGTCGTTGCTGACTAGCGGTAACTCTGCAGCGCTCGACGAAGCCATTATGCGCAACATCAGAGGATTTGGGCCGTTAAGCATCGCTGATAGTCCAGAAATGGAATTTTATCTGGCAGCTAAGAACAGCAACAGCTTGGCAACGCTTCTTCGAGCAGTTGACGCTGGGGCTTTGGCTCTGGAAGGCGTAACAAAGACAGAAGCTTTAGCGTATTTGACTAACCCAATGGAAATTTGGGCACGAGCTTTCCATCAGTGGGTAATCCTGCAGAGCACTCGTGTCGGTAAACGTGCCGAAGTTGCCGGTGCTCTGAAAGCCATCGATGATGACTTAGTCGGTTTAGACACAGACGAAATCGTTGATTCTTTAGGTAGTACGTTCGAACAAAACT
>WLWH01000164.1_pt1 | contig 57475 bp, 79 predicted proteins | sample 6712741 | NCBI WGS metagenome assembly WLWH01 (sample SAMN12718694, study PRJNA515312) | sponge metagenome | isolation source: marine sponge | host: Mycale hentscheli | place: New Zealand: South Island, Marlborough, Capsize Point | collected 2003-05-01 | reverse complement strand
TACCTTTTCGTACACTTTTCTTTTTTGTTCTTACTGCCATTCTATACCTATTTACCTTTCATAGCTTTACCAAAACCTCTTTTGGCTATCCCACATCCTCTTGGTTTAATTGAACCACCTTTAGATTTAAAAGTTTTAACCATAGTAGGTTTACCTCCTACACCTTGAGGTTTACTTCTTTTTCTTTTAACAGCAGATTTTTTTTCTGAAGCCGTCATGCTTTTTGCTTTAGCAAGTGGTACACACTTAGGATATTTTCTTTTACTTCCTTTAGTAGACTTTCTACCACAAGGTTGATACTTACCATTCTTTTTTGGCGCACCTATGTCAACCCACTTCTCGCCTACCCATTCTCTAAGACCACCACCCTTTTTCTTTTTAACAGCCTTTTTCTTTTTCTTTCCACCAGGAGTTACCTTGCCACTGCAAACTGCAGACGCATACATATTAGCATAAGCAGATGGATAAACATCAAACTTTCTTTTTGCTGCTGCCTTTCCTTTCGGACAAAGTTTAGCCATATTACTTTCTCCTTGACTTTTTAGCTTTAGTTAGTGCTATTGCAATTGCTTGCTTCTTAGGATACTTTTCTTTTTTAAGTTTTTTTATATTAGAACTAATAGTCTTTTTACTTGATCCTTTTTTAAGAGGCATTACATTCCTCGTTTCTTATATGGTCCTTTACCAAAACCTCTTTGTGCAGTTCCACAACCTAAAGGCTTACTAACCTTACCACCCTTTTTCATATATCCCATTTTATTACGAACTGGTGTCGGAAGTTTAGATAGACCTGTATTCTTTTTAGAAATTGGTTTTAATGTTTTTCCTACCTTACCTCCTTCAGACTTCTCGGCTCTAGGACCACCTCTTTTTTTCATGTCTGCAATAGCAGCTTTAAGGTCTGTTTTTTGCCGAGTTAATTTTATCATCTTGTTGGCAGAGCCTGTAGTCAAATCTTTTGAAGATTCTTCTTTTATACGAGAAGATACACTTTCTAATTCTCTTTCTTTTCTTTTTAAAGCTTTATCAAATTCATTTGCTTTAAAAGCTGCCCTTTTTCCTGGTGCCATTCCAGCATCTACATCATCTGGTGAAACACCTGCAGGTTGTTCTAGATCAGCCATATCCTTTCTTCCAGCTTTTGCAGCTTTTCTTTCAGCAGCTTTTCCAGCTTTTCTTTCAGGAGCTTTATTAGCTTTCTCTTTTGCTTTTTTAAGGTCTGCTTCAAGTACTTTTTTTTGTCGTTCAAACCTTTTTTGATCTTCTAAAGTTGGGGATTTGCTCTTTTGACCAACTCCCTTTCGTGGTTTTATAGCTTTCCTTTTAGCCGCTGCTCTTATAAATCCTCTCATCTTATATCTCCTTTAAGACTTTTGTACAGCACCAGCACCTCGCATGGCTTTGCCACACCCTCTGCCAATACCTTTACTTTTACCTTTACCAACTTTTCCACCTTTGAAAAGTCCTTCAAAACCACCTAATGATCGTAACTCATCTTCTAAAGCTTTTATATCAACATTACCATCATCGCCTCGCATCATTCTCTGACCTACATCTGCACCAGATGAGTAGGTTCCTTTATTAGTAACCTGACCCTTTTTTCCAATACCAGCTAAACCAGATGTTACCATACGTCGAAGTTGTGCTGTAGACATATCATCTCTTGATGGAGGAAGTTCTTTTGATCTTGCAGGAGCATTAATTGAAAGTCTTTCTTCAGAGGTTGCACCTGCTCTAGGCGTTTCGCCTCCACTGCTTTCAGACATTTCTCGTTTCTGTTGTTTAATCAAACGATCCAACTCGCCCTGTTCAGACTTGCTTCTTTTTGGTTCAGCTTTCTTCTTAGCTGTTTTTTTCTTAACAGGTTTCTTTTTAGAAGAAGATTCTTTCTTTGCAAGCTTCTCAGCTTCTGCACGGGAGATATCTTTTGATTCCATCAACTCTTTAACTTTATTAGAAGGACGACCCTTTTTACTCTTACGACCTCTTTTTAAACCTGCTCGTACTAAACCTCTTGGCATCTCTACCTCCTATTGAAAAAATATTTCTTTAATTGAATTATAGTTATCTAAAAAAGTTTCTTTTGTTAAAACTTTACCATTATTTAATCTAAGTATCCTAAGTATAGAGTCTGGACAATTATCTCGATGAACTTCACCTTTTTGATGAGGTAGTTGATTAGAGTAATCAATAAGAGATTGATCTTTGTAAAAAGATAACATGTAATTAATCATTTCTGTATTACGACCATGCTCTGGCTTAATATATCTTCCCTGCTCTAAACAAGTATGCAACATGTATTTTTGAAACTTATCACTATGGTAAAAAGAAAAAACATTATCTGCTCTATCAACTGAAACTTTAGGCATTAAATACCAAGGTCCGATAACTCTATCCGTATATGCAAAATTAAATTTAATCCACCATAAAATTTTTAACGGATCATTCTTAATATTTATTGGTGCCGCTTCAATAAAATCAGTTAATTCTTCAACAACTATTTCACTATCACACTCTGATATTCCGTCTGCAATATCTTTTATTAATTCTTGCCAAGACTTATTTTTATATACATCATTTAAAATATCAGGCCATTTATCTGTTATTAAACCATGATAATAACTATCATTATGAACTGTACCGTTTGACAATGTATTACCAGGATGACCTATAACTGATACAGAATCTTTTGGATGAAGATCAGTGTTATTAAGTAATCTATACCTATGATTATTATCAACTATAAATTTAAACAAAGCAGGATTGAATTGATTTAAAGCCTTTCTATTTTTTATATTTTCTTCAAAAGTAAATACCGCTCTAATTTTATTTTTGTTGCAATTCTGTAAAAATCCTGCGTACATTGCTGCAGAATCAAAACCACCTGAAAGAAAAACATCAATATATTTACTACCAGATAAAGAATTAATTATGTTAATTTTATCTTCAATACAGTCAATTAAGCTTACTTCTTCTATTTCTGTTGGTATTTTAAGTTTATATTTAGGATCAACCTTATATAAATTTTTTAAAGTTCCTGTCCTATCAAGAGGCTCAGATGGTGATCTACCTAAAAAATATAATAAAAACTTGTACCACTCTGGATATTCTAGAACTCTAAAGAAGTTATATAAAGCTTTAGAATGTAGCTTAATAACTGCCAGTTCAGACATAGCTAAACAGAATAATCGTACTCTTTATTGTCAATAACAACTGGACTCGTCGTAACAGCAGTCTTATTAGCAGCCGGTCCCTTTCTAGCCGCTCCATAACCTTGTCCAGTAGGTCTACCTGTACATTCTAGTTTCTCTTCTTTATAACGCTTAAAACCTTTTGCGTCATAAGAATAAATTTTATTATTAATAAGTGGCATAAGTATTCTCCTTAGTTAGACCCTTGGACTAAAGTGTTAGCTGATCCAGCAGGGCTTGCGTTGTTCTCCATATTATCTTGACGATTTCTTCTAGCTTGATTGCGTAGTCCTTCTATAGCGCCTCTGTATTCATTTGTAAAAATAGCACTGAAGTTTGAATCTTTCATAAATAAACATGCTTCAATCATAGAAGCATAAAATAAAGCATCATAGCAGAAGTCTGTAAAATAATTTGTAGGGGCTGCAGAAGTAAGTGTGGTTGGTCTTGCTACATAGAGAACTTCACCCTGATAAGCTGAAGTCGGCGTAGGAGCCACATGTATAGCTGAGTTATTACGAATTGAATAGTACTTTGGAACGCCTGTTGATGTATCAGCATAGGGCCAATAATCATTTAAAAATTCTTCAGTCCGTTGAAGTAGATTAATTTTACTTCCACTTGCTCTTAGATTAACATGCCTAATAATTCTTGTATCGTCTGCAACAGAAACAACTTGACTACTCACAGCACAAGCAATAGAAACAGATGTATTCAAACCAATATCATCTAATTCTTTTATTAATCTGTTCTCTGCCTTGTTTACAAATCTTGGAATCTGGTCAACAAAATCTGTGCCTGTATTTTCAGACGTATTAATAATATCATTTACAAGGTAGGTATAATCAACCATAAGCTTTATCCATAGTAAATATAAAATTTGCCGCCAGCACTAGCTCCAGCCAATGACACTTTACCACTACACTTAACACCTACTTCATTTAGATATACATTATCCATTACGTTAGTACCTAGTGCAGCATGTTTTATTTTAGGTCCGTTTTGATCACCTACAATTATTTCAGATGCTGTTGATACAGCCAAGGAATAAACTTGTATTCTAGTATCAGCAACTGTAACACTTGATATAGCATCTACAAAAAGACCATTACCTCCAGCACCACCAGTAACTTGAGCTAATCGAATATTTGACATATTTATCTCCAATCAGAATAAGAGGAGAGATTTCTCTCTCCTCTCACCCTAGTTTTAGTTACCTTGATTACCAAAGAAACCTCTCCAATCGGACCAACCAAAACTATAACGCTCTCTAGCTTTAAAGCGAAGGTTGCCGGTATCGAAGTCAGGCTCCATTTTAGTTTGCAACGGTGAACGAACAAACATCTTAGTGCCGTTAGGAACATTCGTCTTAACGAACCAAGCATCTGTATCAGTGAATCGACGGTTGATAAACACACCCTTCGGAAGCATAGACATGCTTTGAATGGAGTTTACATCATTCCATCCCGCTGGGTTGGTAGCAGCTTGTGATCCACCAAGAGCGGAAACCGTACCAGAAGCAGGAATAAGAGTGGAGTTCAACAACGAGTTCGACGTTGCCCAGTTATCAGGAGCAACATGAAGTGATTCCGCACTTCCACCTGTCAAAATTCCCCGATCATCCTTAATCTTTTGGATGGTCGTAAGAGCCGCTTCAAGAGAAGCGAAAGACAGATCAGCCGCCGTAAGTATGTTAGATTGCGTACCGTCTACAGTTGGATGGGACGCACTGAAAAGCGGTTGTCCATCACCACCTGCATAAGCAGCATTAAAGCCTTGGTTGAAAACATCCGCACCTTTTACTTGCTTAGTATTACCCATTGCTCTCGCAAGAGACTTAGAGCGCAACTTCGCAAACGTATCATACAGATTGTCTTCCATAGCTTCTTCTGTAACTGCAAAAGCAAGCGAAATCGTTTCGTTAGTATAACGAGCAACATAGCTTTCACTAGCCTCATCATATGTAACAGCAGCGCCTTCCGCTTTTACTGGAGCATTACCGAAGCCCGTAAACAAGACTTCTTCTTCAAATGCACGGTCTGAATTTTCAATTTCAAACAAAGGTGCATGTTCATTTTCTACTTCGCCATATTCTAAACCAAAAATAGCATTTAGACCAGGAAGTAGTTCTTTAGAAATACTAGCTCTATTAATAGCCATAATTAAACCTCCCTACTAAATGCCAGACGGTGCGGAAAGCTTCGCATCGACATGTTTAACAATACGAACTTCAACAACTGGGAATGCTCTCTCTGCAGAAACAGCGATATCATTACCTGGAACATCCTCGACACCAATAGCTCTTACTGGAAGAATAGTAGTGTTACGAGTTGCAGCCTTAATACCAAAGCCTGACTGACCCGTAAAGGTACTGCCAGCGCCAAGAGTTAGACCAAAGTTTACAGTGTTGATATCACCGGCACTGATCGTAGCATCCGCTTGGATGAAATACGTTGTGGCGGGGTTTGTGTTTACCATTGCTTTAATATTAGAAGCACTGGTATTCGCTGGCCAATACTGAGCGAAATTAGGCTCACCATTGGTTTCGTAGTAAACTCCCTGAAAGACACCGACCGCAAAGTCAGCATCTGCCGAAACAGGTTCAATATTACCTAGAGAGGTTTTTACCAAGTCACCCGTGAAGATTGATCTTGCATCAGCAGAAGCGATGGGAAGTTCGTCAACACCAGTGGAGTTAGTACCTGAACCACGTTTACGAGCGGGAAGGAAGCCACGAAGATTTTTTGTGTCAGACATAATGTCTATCCTTTCCTAAGTTATACCGTTCCCTGTTTTATTCTTGAAAGCTTGGTCGCCTTCCTCTAGTAACAGATGAACGATTGTTGTTTGTAATAGGCATACGAGAATCAGAAGCACCTTCTAGTTGCGAATTAACCGCATCTATAAGTTCTTTACTCTTCGTCTCATAATACCGTTTACGAGCAGCAAGCTTGCCAAGGGGCATTTTAGCCAAAGCTAAGTCTCCACGACAGACTGTACCAGCATACCGCCCACCCTCTTGAACGATAGAGGACATGGATAATTCAGGAACTTCTTCAGGGTCTACAAAAGTCCAACCTTCTGACTGCTTCTTACCAACATTTTGATAATCGTCTTGGTTGCGTAATGTAATGCGAATCCATCGTAGACCCATTCCCTCATTTTCAAAACGTCTATATACGCTATCAGGAATCTGTAGAGCATCTGGCTCTTCGTAAGTCCACTCTGTTTCTTCTCTCGAATTGTGTTCTCTCGTATCAATGCTACGTTCTTTAGTTTCTTTCCGTGTATTCATTTTACTATACTCCACGCTTAAATGTTATATCTGTATATTCACCGTCTGATTTGTCAACCTTTAGTTTTTCAGCGGCATATACCTCAAGTGGTATGTTCCATTTCTGTGCTAGTCTTACATCTTCTTGAGATAGCTTCACTTTCTTATTAGAACTGGTGGGACTGCGTGATGTTCCTGCCACCACCTGAGAGGGTTGTTGAATTGTTCCGGTATCAACATTCTCGTTCTTTTCTTCTTGATCAAACTTATGAGGAAATTCAGTTCTCAATCTTCGATCAATCTCATTATAAAAATCCTGTTCTTGAGGATCATAACCTGTTTGCTTTAATTCTGAATCAATTGCATAAGCTGCTGCTGTCATAACAGAATCTTTTCCAAACCATTCATTTTCTTGCGCCCAATCTACAGCCATTGCATCTGGCTTTTGAGGAGCTTGAGGGGCTTGTGGTTGTGTAGCACCAGCTTCTTGTTTCTTTTCATAATCTTCTAAAGCATATTGATGTCGTTTAATATCATCAATATTTGTTGATGCTCTTTGAAGAACATCTAAAGCTGCTAGAGTTCTTTCAGGATCACCTGAATTATAAGCTTCAATGTAATCATTTTTAGCTAATGACATCTGTTCTTCTAATTGTTTTTGTGAAACAGAGCTATTAACTTTTTGCGTATCAACGTAGGTTTTTTCCATGCTCCTTAAATTAGTTTCTAAATTTTCTTTTTCTTGTAGTAGAGCTTGGATACGTTCATCTCTTTCTTTTCTTTGTCGAACAAGGTTTCTTATTCTTTTTTGTGCGCCTGATGTTTCTATTCCATCAAGCTCTTGAATAGGTTCTTTTTTTGGTTCTTCTAATTCTTGTTTAGGTTTTGTGATCTCCTCTGCTGGTTTAGTTTCAGTAGATAGCTCAACCACCTCCTTTTCTTTAGAATCATTCTCAACTTCAAAATCAACCCCATCTGGAATTGTAACGTCACTCCATCCCGATTCGTCTTTATTCATTAAATTTTCCTTTATACGCTGCTTCGACACAGGCGGTTACGAATAACTAATTATACAATATAATCTTAATTGGTGCAACTATTCTAACTAGATAAATTAAAAGTAGGGTCTAAATCTTTTGGATTTTCAACTCGCATAATAATTTGATCATCATACAAAAGAAGTAATTTAATTCCTTTGTAATGAAGTTTAATACCTGCATTTTTTCCGTAGCACACATAGTCATCTGTTTCACACCACGGTGGTCCGGTAAACTTATTAGCATCTTTATATGCTTGATCACCGACTTTTAAAACCTTTCCAACAGTTGTTAGATAGGCAATATCATCTCTTGTAGAGTCTGGTAAAAAGATACCTCCTTTTGTTTTTGGCTTAACCGAGATAGGTCTAACTAAAACATGAAAACCAGGGATATCTGGTAGTACTTCAGGATCAGGAATGTCTTCTTCAAATCCTGTAATCCATTGATCATTCTGAATAGCTTTATTTAAAGCTTGAACTTGCATGGTTAATTCTCCTCATCATCATAGTATCGTTTTTTTACAATTGAAAGAATATTACTTTTTGCCCATGAAATTCCAGAATGGAACCCTACTAATTCTTTATATGTTGCGTAATCGGAAGCTCCTCCTTCCGATAAATTACTTTTGATTGATTCTAATTCTTTATCATATGAATCAACAATCTCGTCCCATAAATTCATTTATACAACTATCACTCCAATAATGAATGATGCTACACCTACAATTAAAACTTTTTTCCATATACCACAAGGAGCTTGATGCCCTTCAGGTAGACAGTTGCAGGAACCGCATCCCACAACATTTTTAAATTTAGTCCAATACTTATTAATTTTCTCTTTAATTTTTCTAATTCGTTTTCGCATTGCTCAAGTCCTTTATAAGATTTGTAACAGTTTTCATGCTTTCCGATTCTAGTTTTGTATCGGATGATAATTGATTTCCAGCTAATCTTGTAAGAAGTTCTGCAGCTTTATACGCATTATTATCGTCTAGCTTCTGTTCCTCTAAGGCTCCCTTCAACAAAGTCTCAATTGCTTTAGCTGCCTGTTCAGATTGATTCATCTCCATATCGGCTGCAAGTTTTTGTTGTTCCTTAGTACCTTCTCCAATATACTTAATAACAATTTCATTCTCGTCAATATCTAATTCTCTATTTTTCAATGCGGCACTAGCAGCATCTTTAGCCATCTGTGCTTGTAACTTATCTCGCTCAACTTGAAGTTTCATGTTTTCAATTTCAACAAGTTGCTGCTCCGGTGTTGGCTGCATCATCTGTGGATTATTAGCCTGAAGAACTTGTTGTGCAGCTTGAGCCATAGCAAACTCAACCATGTCTGGCGTAATAGGTTGACCTTCCGGCACTTGATCTTTCATAGTTAGAGCAACACCCTCAACCTGTTCTTTATACTTCATAACAATATGTTCTTGAATATTAGCTTGCAATACAGGAACAACTGCTGCCATTAAAGGTTGACCACCACCCATAGGGTCTTGCATGAAAGCCATCTTAACTTGAATATGTGCGTCATGGTTTTGACCTGGAAAAGCTCCAATAGGTTTACCCTTAATTGCAACTTGAATATCTGATAGAGGATCAAGAGGTTTAGGCTTTTCTTCAGGTGGAAGTATTAGATCAAGATTAGGCATGTTAGCTGCCTGAAGAATTGTTCTATTCAATTCTTCCATATTAAACATACCAGGAGGAGCTTGTTGGGCTAACTGTAAAGCTAACTGAGACAACATCATTCGATGAGCATTAGAAGGAATATTTGGGTCGCTTACTGGGACAATATCTACTCTTCCATCAAAATCTCTTTTTAGAACTTGTCGTGATACTCCCGGCACCTCAAATGGATATTCATTAGGCAGGTAGTCATAATTAATCTGCGCTAATATTTTTAATTCTTCTCGTTGTGAATTGTGAAGCCTTTTATGAATAGCTGAGAAAAATTTACTACTGGCTTCCAGCAGCGCCATCGTAGTACCTACGGGACCATAAGAGGCGGCGTCAGATACTACCTGTTCTGTTGTGTCAGCAAACTTCTGTCCAGCACCAATAACAAAATTGAGCATAGAGAGAAGAGTATTGGATGGCTCTTTATAAGGCAGCGGAACAATAGACTTAGATAAGTCCATTCCCGTTGCCTCAACTTCTTTAAACTCACCAGGAGATATTGGATCATTATCACCAACAATTCTAACTCCTTTGGCTTTAAAGCCTCCTGGTAGATTAGCAAATTGACCCGCATCCACTAACGCTCTCATAGCTGCCGTAGCAGTCATCGTTAGATTACCAAGGAAATGGATCAACCCTAACCCATAGAAACCAAAGCCCGGAACATATTTGTAATGAACAAAGTGCATTACTTTTTGTCTTGTTTTATCGTCAGGTCGATAGTTTCTACGAATACTAAGAATTTGTTTTGATTGTTCTTCTAGTGTCACAATATAAGGAAGGGACACACCCTCTTCATGTTCAGGGTCTTCCGGTAATTCAAGATAACAGTGTTGCTCTAAAAGAACATACTGATAATCAGAATCAGTTGTCTGAGCAATACCTAATACTGTATCTAGTTTAGTTGCCATAGATGATTGTTCAGGAACATAAGCTTCTGGCAAATCAATGTCTCGATACATACCTGCATCAATTTCTTTGATGAGGTCAACCGGACTTCTATAAATTACATGAGTATATCTATCTGCTTTTCTTAGATCACTTGCATAGTATGATACATAGAATTGATCAATAGGAACAAACTCGGATACAGGACGCTCTAATGCAGCATCGTAATAGGTTTTCTTAAAAGCGGAACCAATAATAGGTAGATGAAACAACAGCCGTTCTGATTCGTCAAAGTATTCCGGCATCTGTTCCGTTAGCTGATAGTTCATAAATTCTTGTACACGATCAGCTTGTTCCATCTTGTCAGGAGTCTCGCTACCTATTACCTGCGACTTAACTGGACCGGCTGCTGGAAATAATTCAAGCGAAGCCTTTGCCTGAAACTTAACGGCTGATTCAATAAGGAGAGGATGGACAGCGGTACAGGCTCCCTCAAAAGGTTCTGATGCATCTTGAAGCTTTAATCCTAAAAGATCAAAGCCTCGTTCAAACATACTCTCCCATTCACTTCTGGAATCTTTATCAGATTCAAAGTTATCAAAAACTTTATTAGCTATTTCTTCTAGATCATTCTCGTCAATCTTATCTGCTAAGTCTTCAAACCATTCTTTGATATCTGGTTTTGTTGCTACTTCTACACCTTCTTCAAAATTAACAATAACCCCACCATCAGGATCAAGATCAAAACTTACGTTCTTTTCTATATCAATAGATGCACCATTACTTGTATCAAGCTCAATAATTTCTGCATCGCCTTTTTGATCAAAGGGGTTTCGTTCAATCGCCATTTTTTCTTGTATCCTTATACTTCAAGTAAAGATAGTTACTTAATTCTTTCCAGTATGATTCAAAAGATGTAAAATCTTTTTGATCTGGTCTGATCAGATTATGATTTATTCCTTTTTCAAAATCCCACACAACGAGTCCTAACATCATTTATTTTGAGTTCTTCACAATTGATGCACCAAAGTAGAGTCCTACAATAGCAGATACTAGATGAGTATCTAGAGGTGTTAAAACTAAACCCCGTAAAGCTTGCCACTTTATAATTTCTTTTCCTTCAGTCAAAAACAAAAAGCCAGGATTAAATTCTGTATAACCTACTGTTACCAAAATATCAGGCCAGAATACTGCTACAACTTTAGGCCAAACAATAATAGCTAATACAGCAGAGATTGCAATAACTCTTCTTGTAATCTGAAATCCTGTATTCTCGTAACGTCTAGCAAGGTCTGTTGCTTTTGATTGTTCTTGTAATCCTTTTATAGCTCTACTGAAAGCTTCTTGTTTTGCCTTCATGCTTTGTGACCAAAGCGCCATAACTCCAGATAATATTCCAGAGCCTAGCATAGTTACAAGTTCTAATGGAAATCCCATTCGGTTACATCCCTTGCTGGTTAGGAAACGATTATACCATTAAACTCTCCAGTATGCAACTTTCTTTTGTCTGCGGGGATTTACATCATCTTCCCAGCTAGGATCATCTGGATGAGTTAGATGCCATGACTCTTTCATGTAATGAACAGCCATAGCTAGAGCGTCTACCTGATCATCATGTCTACCGTTAGGAAAACTTAACAGTTCTTCAACCAGATCATCTGCCCATTTTTTATTCTGTGGTAGCCACAATCGTCCTGCTTCCAATACAGGACTTGCTGCATATACTCTGGCTACCTTGTCTCTATCAGGTGTGTACTCCAGAATAGGCAAGCCACTTCGTCTTAAATCTTGTATTAGTGATTGACCACTGGCTTTCTTTTCCACAATACAAATATCAGGTCTATACTCTTCATGTAGACTTTGAGCTATCTTTCGGAGATCAGGGTATTCAAATCTTCCTCTGGTATTTCCTAGTAGAATAAGATTACTAGCAATATACTCTTCTCCTTCATAGCTCTCTTCGGGCATCTGAAAGATACCCCATGTTTGAATAACGGAGAAGTCAGCACTACTCTTTGTTGAGAAAGCTGTATCTAATGTTTGAATAACAAAGTCACAAGTGGGAGGATCATCATAGTCCCATCTTTGTATCCATCTCTTTTTTATTATTCCACCTTCTTCTGGTGTAGGATTCTGCATATACAATGAATCCCAGTATCTTGATCCATTACTTGCAATGATCTCTTCTTCATCAACTCGTAATACTTCATCCGGCTTCCACTCAGGAAAGTAAGAACTTCCTATAGGTAAGTCCAGAAGCTTTGATGCTTCTTCATCTATCCATGCAGGAATACGAATTACCTCCCATTTATGAGTGGCCTCCATATCCATTACTTCTTGTTGCTTTAATAACCAACCACAAAGATCATCATGGTGGTATCGGGTGTTCACAATTACAATAGCCCCGTTAGGCATGATACGAGTACGCAAACCTGCAGGATACCATTCCTTAATATACCGCCTACCCGCTTCAGAGAAACTATCTTCCTCTGACATAGCATCATCTAGTATTGCTATGTGCGCTCCTCGTCCCGCAATCTGTGATCTAACGCCAGCAGCATAGTAGGTTCCATTAAGATTTGTTTTCCATTTACCTGCCGCCCGTACATCTGATCTTAGCTGGACGTTGGGAAATACATTTTGAAACTGATCAGTGTTTACCACATCTCGAACTGATCTGCCAAAGTCACTAGCTAACTGATCACTATGAGATATAGACATAATCTCATGTGTCGGGTTATTACCTATATACCATGCTGGGAATATCTTGGAGCATATGACAGACTTAGAAGATCGAGGAGGAAGAAAGACCATAAGTCTTTTAACTTCTCCGTCTTTTACTTTCTGAAGTTTATCGGAAAGTAGCTTTATGTGTCTACCCATCTTCCAATCGGATACAAGAGTAGGAGCAACCATACGAACAAAGGACAGAAAGCTATCTTGCGACTCCTTTAGAACAAGATCATCCATTAATGTACTTAGTGTCATCAATGTATTTACAGGATTATCTTGATCCTTTATGTATTCTTCAGTAATCTCCATAGATACTCTTTAGTATCTCTATAGAGACTCTATAGAGATAACATAAAACCTTTTAAAAAATTATTATTAATAATAAACATTAAAACAATTATTAATAGTAAACGATAATAATAACTAATAACTGTTTGTGAGAATCTATAGAGATTATTATACAGGACTATACTGATTATGTCAAGGTTCCCGCCTAAAATAATTAGGTTTAAATCATCATAGTTTTATATGGATGAAATGACCCTTGTATTTTTGCTAAGTATATGGGGGTAGGGGTATATATATTATATAGCTGAGTCAATTTTTTTTGGTGGGGGGTGGTATATTAAATAATCTCTATAGATTATTTAAAGACATGTGATATATCTGCAACACCCCACACAGAATGTGTGGCATATGCATCACATCCAAGAAGATTCTTACAGAATCTATGAAGATTCTTACAGAATCTTTGGAGATAAAAAGAAATATCACCTTGTAAGGTTTTATTTTTTATATTTAGAGAGATCAAAGTGATCTCTAAAGATAAAAAATAATATTAGATATCAACCAACTAACTACCAAACCCTGACTGTTGCAGTAATGCAACAACTGATGAGATTCGACTAGCCTTTGATGAAAGGCTTGACAGTCTATGATGAAACTAATTAATAATCTATCTAGTGAGTTCTTACGAACTAGCTAGATGATTAATTAAATAACTGGAGAAACCCATGACCAATATCCAATCCCTCAATTTCGACTTCTCTGAGCTAGACGTGGAAGTATCTTCCTTCAATGGAGGTTATGACCTCCACAATACAGTTACCGGAAATTATATCACAACTTGTTGTGATCTAACGGAAGCTGAGTATATCCTATCTGCCATTCGTACTGATGTTCTTTTTAAAGCTAATTAATAATCTACTACTTAGCTTTCTTTGAAAGCAGTAGATGATTAATTAAAACAAATTGGAGATATGCAATGTTTGTAACAGATACTCAATGCAACGAAGTTGCAGAGCAATTGTTCACTTCCTTTGAGCATGGCGAACTACATAGCCAAAGCAGTACAAAGGAAGTTGCGAGAGTAGCTCAAGAGCTACTAACTGACAACGGTCTACCCTCCAGGTGGAGTCTAGCTTGTGTAATTTCAAAGAAAGCACAAGCTGCATGGAGAGGCACCATCGATCTTACAAAGGAAGGGTAATTAAAAATATTCTAGTAGACTATCTTAGGATACTAGAATATTGTTAATTATCTTTTAACCAACCGCTAGGAGAATTATCTATGAAAATCAAGATGAATATGCGCTCTGACTATGGTCAATACCGTTACTATCCAGCTTGTGACAAATCAAAGCTCTTAGCAGAGCTTACAAATCAAAAGACTTTAACACCTGCCAACATGAGGACTATACAGAAACTCGGCATCGAAGTAGAAATGTTAAGCCATAGACTTTAAGGGTAATTAAAAATATTCTTGTAGAGTATCTTACGATACAAGAATATTATTAATTATCTTTTAACCAACCGCCAACCGATAGGAGATTATCATGGCAAAACGTACCGAGAAGATCACTCAAGCTTTCCGTAAAACCCGTTGGGTTAAATTAAAGGAAGGCTTTGAGTCTTTCAAAAAGGCCGTCGATGATGGCTTGCCGATTCGAGTGATCCATCCGTCAGGTTCTTTTAAAGTTATTAAGAATGCTGATAACCTTCCGAAGGAAGAGGCTCTGAGCTTCCGTCATGGAGCAACGGCCTAGCTTCGGGTAATTAAATATATTCTGGTAGACTATCTTAGGATACCAGAATATTATTAATTATCTGAGTTATTACCTGACCATTTAGCTAATGGTATAGTCGGTGTTGCTTACCGACGAAGTGAAGTGATGTAGCTGTCACAAAACAAAGCATTAGCGGTGAATACCGCCGGTAGTTGGAGCCGTAGAGAGGCAAGTGGAGAGACAAGTCTATGAACGTATCGATAGACTTTGTGTCGCAGAAACTTGCCTCTCACCAACACTAATGACTTGACTAATGGAGATTACTATGAATATTCCAGAAGATATGAAAGTACCTTTAAATCGTAGAGATTTAGATAAACCGGAGAATGTTCGTTGGCTACTTCGTAATCTACCAAGCGGAAACCGTGAGCATCCTAGCTTTGATAAAGTAATTAAAGATTTAATAAAGAGGAGTAAATAATATTATGACTTTACCGATTGTGCTATCGACAATACTATTTGTAGTGTTTGTGGGACTATCTTTGTATAGTCTATATGTTATTGTGAAAGTTTTTAGTGAGGAGAATTGATATGTCTACACTAGCTTCGGACCATAATGCTATTGTGAATAGCACCACTTTGTATCAAAAGAATATACATGAGGTTGATAGCTATCCGCATAAAGTTATTAAACCAAGCACCAATAAAAAGCTTGGACGTAAAGTTCTACGGGGCAAGCTGAAAGGCTACCCAATGTATACATTGACATTGGTAGAACGGGAAACCTGTACCAGTTACTGTGAACATTGGGCTGATTGCTATGGCAATAATATGCCCTTCGCTCATAGATTTAAAACTAAAGGTCTAATGCCAAGGCTCAAGCTAGAGCTTGATGCTCTAGATAAAAAGCATCCCAATGGCTACCTTGTTAGACTGCATATTCTCGGAGACTTTTACAGTGTTGGATATGTAAAGTTTTGGGAGGAGCAGCTAGAGAATCGACCAGCCTTGAATATCTATGGATATTCTCGCCATCATCCAGATAGTGAAGCTCCTACATATTGGGACAATTGTAATACAGATATATTGTCCAGAAAGATCGGGCAAGCTTTGCTTATTGCTAGAAATAATATAGGCTTTGATAGATTTGCTGTACGATTTAGCTCTTTGCCATCCGATAATCTATCGGCTAACACAGAACACAACTCGACAGCTAATGCTATTACTTGTCTAGTACAAGTAGATAAGAGTGATAGTTGTGGTGACTGTACACTGTGCTGGACTACTAAGAAACCTATTACTTTTCTTGATCACTAATCCTTGGAGTAAATACTATGAAGAGAATCATTCATGTAAATCAGCATGTTATTAAAGCCAATCGCAAAAACAACACCAAGAATCCACCGCTTACTTGTAAAAGTTATAAAGATAATATCTATGCTAATGATATAATTGTAGAAGGACCATGCCGAATCCGCTATAGTCCTGATAAACCTTTGCCTTGTGGTGCCCATGTTTGGATTGAAACTACTTCGGATGTTACTTTTGAAAAAGAATTTAAAACTATGACTGAGATTATAACGATGGGTGAAATGAACTCCGAAGAATGGAAATGGAAAGGATCTAAAAAATGAAAAGAGACTATGAAGATAAAATATTTGTAACCAATACACATTCAGCGGTGGCTCATGTCACCAACCCAGTACAAATACCAACAGAAACAAAGGAAGAAAAAGACACTAGCTCAGAATGGTATGATACATTTATAAAGGTTCGTCGGTGTTTAGATAGAGAATATCTAGCAGTCTGCAAAAATTATGACATAGATCAAGATAATAAAATGTATGACAAGCTAGAAGATGTAGCAAGATCAATAACTAACAGTATATATAATCGAGTTTCTTCAAAGGCTAGACGTTAAGCAAAGGAATAAGAGACATGAAACATACCATTGATGGAGACGAAAGCTTTGCATTAGATATAAAGATGCATGAAGTATCTTTAGAAGGATTATATTTGGAGCTATATACAAATGAAACCGGCGATCTGATTCGGGCTACGGTTAAAAATAAAAGTACCTCCGACTCTTGCTCGATACCTACAACATATATAAATCTTAAAAATATTTATAGTGAGGAGATAGTAGAATGAGATTCACAGTAGACTGTTGGGAATGTGGCGGCAATGGTAAGCAGTCTTATGACCATCCGAATGATCCATCGGGCAACCTCTTTGATTGTCCTACTTGTCAGAGTGAAGGCCGAGTAGTACTTGATGATCCTTATGAGGATTGGAAAGATTTAATAGCAGACTATCCTACAGCAAAAGAATATCAGGAGTAAATAATGACTAGTATAAATTTAAAGTTTATTAGCTACGAAGATTGGATGGAAACCTATGAGAAGAATATCCGACCGCTACCCCGTTGGTGGAAAGATGCCGAGCAAAGAATGAGGAACTACAAAGACTTTGCAAGATTTATGAATGACCCTACCGCCTTTAAATTTGACGAACAATAAATGATAAATGTAATTATAAAAGCTACACTTTTAACTTTCTTTTTGGGAGCAGGTATAATATATTTCGATGTGATTTTTAGCATTGCGGATACCCTGCTAACCGGCACAGAATATTAATTATTCTAGGTAGAGTATCTTACGATACCTAGAATTATTAATATAAAGTATCTTAACAATACTGGAGTAAAAATAATGTCTGGAACTAGCATCACACAACATGATATCAAGTCCATCATAACAACACAAAGGAATCACGAAGATTTTATAGCAGTCTCTGTAAATTTTACGGCAGAAGATGGGCAGCGGGGAGAGGTTACTTTCTTTATAGACAATAAAGAAAACTTAGATAATATAGACCTTACTCCCTCTGAGATTACGGTAGTAGACTAGTGCCTATCCTGGTCTACGACTTTGCAAGTATCAGAAAAGATGTCAGACAAAAGCAAGGTCGTTGGACTATGGAGGATGACATCCGAATGGATATGCTAGAGGCTGGCTACAATCCGGCCAGCCGTCTAGACATAGAAGAATATTGGCAGGAAATATTTGGAGAGAATGAATGAATATATTTTATCTATCAGATACGCCGAGACTAGCCGCCAAAGATCATTGCGATAAGCATGTAGTCAAAATGATCTTAGAGTATGCTCAATTACTTTCCACTGCTCACAGAGTTCTTGATGGTGACGAGTGGGCTGATAAGAATAAACTTTACAAAGCTACACACAAGAACCATCCTTCGGCTGTATGGGCAAGGGATAATAAAATTAATTATCTCTGGCTCTGGGAGTTATTATCTTTTTGTTGCGAAGAATACACAAAAAGGTATAATAAAGTTCATGCAACACAACGCAAAGGTTTGGTGGATACTTTGAGAAAAGTACCTAACAATATTACAATGGACAAGGTTTGGTCGTTCCGTGAAGGAGATCGTGTCCTTCCTGGGTCATTTACAAGACCGCCGCAGTGTATGCCTGATGAATACAAATGTGATGATACAATTAAAGCCTATCGAGATTATTATCTTGGAGAAAAAATATCCTTTGCTAAATGGAATTACAGTAAGACACCTGATTGGTTTCTACTGGGTGTATCAGATCGAGTTAAATATGACGAGGAAAAATTAAATGATTATCTAAAGGATTCTCATTGGACACGTTGGGTTAATATTGCTGGATACAGAAGTCTTTAACAAAAGGAAATAGAATATGAAATATAAAATATTAATTGTATTATTAGCTACCTTCCTTGGAGGATGTGCTGCTCCAGTGCTTCTTACTGCGGTGGGTGCTACCGCTGGAGTAAAGGGAATGGTGGATGATAGTCACCAAGATGCTAAAATTAAAGAGTTACAAAGCAGAGCAGATCATCTTGAAAAAGCTATGAAGTATTATTTAATTAGTATGGAGACGCAATGCAGTGGTAAATTCCGAAATGCTTATGTACCATCTATCTTTAGACAGTGTAAATAACTTAAACTAGGAGACTAAAATGTTTGATACCAGTAGATTTTTTGAACCATCTTTCACCGCTTCACTTGCTCCGCAAGGGAGTGATATGTTAGATCACCTTACCACTACCAATAATCGCTCTATCTTTTTCAAAGTACATGAGCAACAAGTTGTTGGTCACTCCACAGGAACCATAGCAGATAAGTACAAGATGCTTACGAGGGGTGATGGTATTGAGGGGCCAGAAGAATGCCTGTCAGTAGTCAAAGAAAACTATCGTGTGGTAGAGAACGAAGAGATTATCATGCCTATGCAGGAGCAAATGATTAATCACTTTGATCCCGCTGTTCTCGCAGACATTCAAATAAAAGATCACATTGCTAAGAATGGTGCTGTATGTTTTGCGGAATACATCTTACCTAAGATGAAAGGTACTGTTGAAACAGAGACAGGACACAAGACAGAGGTTGGACTTAGATTTATTCTAAAGAATACCTTTGATGGATCGTCCAGTGTTATGTTCTATGGCGGTGTTATCGATTTCTTCTGCACTAATGGTATGATCAGTGGCGAATATGATGTAACAAAGAAACGTCATACTAAAAACTTTAGTATTGATGGATTTCTTGATGCCTTTGATGGTGCTGTTACTCGCCATGTTTGGATGGTTGATAGGTATCAGAAGTGGGCTGATCGAGGGATACATAATACTATGGAAGTTGAAAAGTTATTCCGTATCCTAACAAGTGGTAGTGCTGACGAGCCTAAGAAGAAGAATACTTTATCTGATAAACTGTTTGCTCAGTACATAGATGAGACACATGACCGAGGTAAAAATGTATTCTCTTTAGTGTCTGCTATGACTAACTATGCTAGTCATGGAAGTGGCAGGTTTGGGTTGCGTAAAAACTCTGGACCTGATACACTGTTGAAGCGTCAACAAACTGTTAGCAAGTGGCTATCTTCTAAAGCCTTTGATAACTTTCTTGAGGTAGCTGCATAAGGAAAAAACTAAAATGATTTTTCAATTAACATTCTTAACAGTTGTTATAATTCTTGCTGCAGTTGCATGTGGTCAGGAGGAGGGTGGGGTCGTCCCACCTCCTTCGGCTCCCTCTTTCTATAATAAACCTAATAAGGTTGTACCACCTGTAGTACCTGCAGAACCTGATCATGGATAAGATAACTCCAACCCATACTAAAGATTGGTATATCAAATGGTTAGCTAGTATTATACTGATCTTTGGTATGGTTCTTAGTAGTAACAATATATATCCTGAGAATATTATTGCTCAAGCAACGGGAGCATTCGGCTGGCTAGTTGTCGGCCTACTATGGCACGACAGAGCAATCATAATTATTAATGCAATCGCATTTACCATACTGTTTAGTGGTATAGTACAGTACTATATAGCTTGATTGGAGTGAGTAAATATTTTTACTTGCTCCACTATCTTGATAACAAATGAGAGGAAATGTAAAATGACAATAAATAAATATAATTTTACAGATCATTCAGAAATACCAGGACATATACAAATATATCTCCTGTCTGTTGCTGAAGCGGTGCATATTGAAGAACTTGTAATAGATGATATCAATGATTTTATGAATGGTCTAGAGACTTGGGAAACAGAACAGATTTTCGAGGAGAGTTCACGGCATATCCATTAGTTGTTAAGAAGGGGCGGGTCAGTTGTATATAATTGTATAGCTGACCCGTTATTTATTATGGAACAAAGTATAGATGAAGACTATCAAGCATGGGAAGCTTATCCAAAATACAGATGGCTGTTTAATAAACTAGAGCTATCTTTATCTTTAGGTTATGATGCTGGTCCTGCTTGCGTACCTGTAAAAAAATCTGGTAAATATATTGTGCGTCCTATATATAATCTTTATGGAATGGGAGTGAACGCAAAGGTCATAGACCTTGATCCTGTTAAGGACGGAGATGACATGACGTACCATGCTCATATTCCTCCTGGTCATTTTTGGTGCGAGTATTTTGAGGGGAAGCATTATAGTATTGACTTTGAAAAAGTAGATAACAGATGGGTATCTATCTGTGTGGCCGAAGGCAAACATAAAACAAAAGATAATCTAACTAAATTTCATAGCTGGGAAAAGGTTTCTGTGTCTATGGTTGAGCCTCACTGTAGCCCAGAGATACAGTCCATTCGACATAATCTTCCTAGCTTTCTTTTATATCTAAAATGTAAACATCTAAACATAGAATGTATAGGTAAGAATATTATAGAGGTACACCTCCGAACTGGTAACGATTTCCTACATGACTATCCCGTAGGGACTACCATGTTTCCTATATGGACAGAAGAAGAACTTGATGACTGTATGGAGAAGGGCGCTAGGTTTATTGCTAATCATTGTAAAGAAGAGTACAAGTACAGTGCGTCAGGATATTTAAAAGATGTGAGGAAGGGGTATCGTTTAGGATAAGTATGTGCTATAAGTATAGAGTAAAGTTAGGAGATAAGTAATGATATCAATAACAGGGATGCATCCTCTGGACCTTTGGCAGTCACCAAGGATAGTTCGCAAGAAGGTGGAGAAAATATATCAGATGCAGAAAGACCGGAACCAGAACCAACAGAAGCAGCCGAGTCAAAAGAAGAACCACAAAGTAAACCTTCTAGTTTAGGAAAGTTAAATGGAAACGTATAAAGTCTATGATAGTGCTATAGAAAAAGAACACTGTAATAAGATAGTTAAGTTTATAAAAGATTTAGATTTTAATAACTCAAAAATAAATGAGGGTGAGGGTGATGTTGTTGACGAAGAGAAACGACAATCCCAAACTGCTTTTTTAAATTCAAAAGAATTTATAGATATTTTTAGTTTGTATGCTGGGTTTGCTAAAGAAGAATGTATGTGGAATTATAATCTAACTAGTTATGATACACCTCAAGTAAGTATATACTCTAAGAATGATAAGTACACTTGGCACCATGACATGCTTCCTGATAGTGAAGGACTTGTACGGAAGTTAAGTGTATGTATAACCTTGAATGATAACTTTAAGGGTGGAGATTTTCAAATACAGAAATTTGTTTCTCCAGTTGAAAAGAAAAGATTCACTACAGTAAAAGAGATGCGTAATGCAGGGAGCATAATTGTGTTTCCTTCTTTTATGTGGCATCAAATAACTCCAGTTAAGTATGGCGACAGATACTCTATTGTCTGTTGGTATAAAGGACCACAATTTATGTGAGGGATTATGTTACAGTCACTAAAAAATATTACCAGAGATATTAAATTAAAAGAAAGAGAGTCAGGTGGACTACCTGTTGGAAGTCCGAGGTTATCTGATGAACTAAGTAAAATAGATGAGAGGTTAGAACAGGACTTAATCTATTATAGAAAAACAATTCTAGATATTTTAGATGATGTTAATTCTATTCAGTTTCTAAACTTAAAACAGGAACAATCATTACATACAACAGCAACAAAGTTAAATGTTTTGTTCGATGAAATTAAAAAGAATATGAGTTCATAAAATGGATGACGTAGATATATTAAAACGAAATGTGTTTGAATTGAATACACAATTAGCTAACGCTAATATTAGAATTAAGGATTTGATAGAAGAGAATGATTATCTAAAATTAAAATTAAAAATAACAGAAGATAGTTTAGAAAAACTATCGCAACAAGCCTTGGGCTACACAAAAAATCTTTAAACGAGAGAGCCATGTCTAAAAATTTATGGGAATCAGACTACAAAAATATTTTTAAGAAACTTACAAGAGAGTATCAACGAGAAGGATATTCTTTAAAAGAAGCTAGAGGTCTAGCTAAAAGAGAATCAGAAGAATTAATAGCTGATAGAAAATATTTTATTGATAACTTATTAGATAGTGAAGAGGACCAATGAGTGTATCCTTAATATCATATACAAACTCTGCAAAAGTAGAATTAAATTCTGAGTATTTACCTACTCATTTTAATTTTCAAAAACTTATAACATTCTGTGCTAGGGTTTCTAATCCTGACAATCAAGATAACTCGGAGACTGCTGAAAAATTATTAAGTTATTTAATAAAACATCAGCACTGGTCGCCGTTTGAGATGGTCAATGTTTGTCTTGAGATAGAGACAACAAGAGATATTGCACGACAAATACTACGGCATAGGTCTTTTTCTTTTCAAGAGTTTAGCCAAAGGTATGCTGATCCTGTAAAAGAATTAAGCTTTGTAACAAGAGAAGCAAGGCTTCAAGACCTTACCAATAGGCAAAACTCTGTTGAGGTAGACGATGACCTGCTTGGAATAGAGTGGGAGTGGGCGCAGAGAAGAGTTCTCTGGGCTGTAGAAAAGGAGTACGCATGGGCTATTAAAAAAGGTATAGCTAAAGAACAGGCGAGAGCTATCCTACCAGAAGGCTTAACCATGTCTCGTATGTATATGAATGGAACCCTACGATCATGGATACATTACATTCAACTACGCACAGATAAGGCCACTCAAAAAGAACATAGAGAAATAGCGCTTGAATGTTTACAAAGATTGAGTATAATATTTCCATTGATTAAAACACTAGGAGATACAGATGAAGCGAAGAACATATAGAATATGTTTTGATGGTAAGGAAACAAACATCTCCTTCAAAAATAGAAAGGATGCAGAAGCTTTTATTAAAGACAGAGAATCACTTCTTGTTGCTTTAAAGGCTGGGCCTAACAGCTATGCGATTGTAAGTACCAGCTAAGACTTTAAATTCCAGAACTAATTAACGAACCTACAGTAAGTTCTTACGAACTGTAGGTTCTTTAATTATGAGGAGAAATACATGAAGAAAGATGCTAAGTTTGTGAAGCATGTTAATTGTGAAGAGTGCGGATCGTCAGACGGTAATGCTTTATATGATGACGGCAGTGCTTTTTGCTTTGTTTGTAAAACATATACAAAGGATTCTAGTATGCAAGAACAGGAACAAGTTCAACCCTCTAATGCTAATCTTAAAGTTTACTCTAAAAACATGGCTGAAGATAAAAACTATCAAGACATTCCAGACCGCAAACTTACTGCTGCTACCTGTAAAGCCTACGGTATTTCAGTTGTAAAGGATGCTCAAGGAAATATTATTAAACATGTATATCCTTATTATAATACTGACGGTTCGCATGTAGCTAATAAGTTTCGAGTTGTTGCAAACAAAACCTTTCCCACCGAAGGTAACATCAGTGACGCAGCTTTGTTCGGACAGAAAAACTTTCCTGCTAAAGGTAAGTACGTTACGATTACAGAGGGAGAGTTGGACGCTGCTTCAACATACCAAATGTTTGGTAGTCAGTGGCCTTGTGTTTCTGTAAGGTCTTCCACTACAGCAGTATCGGATGTTCAAAAAAATATGGACTATCTTAATTCATTTGATAATGTAGTTCTATGTTTTGATAAGGACAAAGCTGGAAGAGAAGCAGCGAACCAAGTCGCATCCCTATTCGAGCCGAATAAATGTAGCATCGTAAAGCTTACAACATTTAAAGATGCTTCAGATTATTTAAAGGCTGGTTGTCGAGAAGAATTTACTAAGGCTTGGTGGAACGCTGAACCCTACACACCTGCTGGTATTATTAATTTAGGTAATCTAGGAGAGTCTCTTTATGAAGAGGACTTCTGTGAGAGTGTTGCTTATCCTTGGCCTTCTTTAAATGAAAAGACTTTTGGTTGTAGAACTGGAGAGCTTGTGACCTGGACTTCTGGCTCTGGTATGGGTAAGAGTTCTGTGTTGCGAGAACTTATGCATTACTTTCTATATCATACGAAAGATAATATAGGTATCCTAGCGCTTGAGGAGAACACTAAGAAGACGGCCTTCAACTTGATGGCAGTCGAAGCTAACCAAAGATTATACATTAAAGAAATTAGAGATCAATTTACCAGAGAGCAGATGACTCGCTGGGAGGAGAAGACTATTGGGACGGGGAGACTTTTCGCTTTTGACCATTTTGGTTCTATATCTAACGATGAGATACTGTCTCGAATCAGGTATATGGCAAAAGCTTTAGACTGTAAATGGATATTCTTAGATCACTTATCTATTCTTGTGTCTGGTCAAGAAGACGGGGATGAGAGGAGAGGTATAGATGTTTTGATGACTAAGCTAAGAAGCTTGGTTGAGGAGACAGGTATATCTTTAAATCTTGTATCCCACCTACGCCGAGCAAGCTCTTCAAAATCCCATGAAGAAGGGGGAGAGGTTAGCCTTGCCCACCTTAGAGGTAGCCATAGTATAGCTCAATTATCAGACATGGTATATGCATTGGAAAGAAATCAACAAGAGACAGACGAGACTCTTGCTAATACAACACTTGTTCGAGTTCTTAAAAATAGATATAGTGGTGAGGTAGGTCCAGCAACATATCTTTTCTATGATAAAGATACAGGACGTTTAACTGAGATATCTAATCCATTTGAGGTTAGAGACGAAGAAGAAGGAGAAGCATTTTGACTTGTCGAGTAAACAGGATTAGCCCTGTAGCTAGTGTCAGGAAAAAATTCAATAGAGATTTATATAATGAAACTAATAGCAAAGCTATTCAAAAAGGAGTAGCGTATTTAAAGTCTAAGGAACATAAGATTTTAGATAAGACAGAAACTTATGGGCCTGATATTGTTAGTGAGAAAGCTGGCAAACTGTACTATACAGAAGTAGAAACAAAGCTTGTATGGTCTGGAGATTGGCCTGAGTCTTGGGAAGATGTACGTCTTCCTGAAAGAAAGAAGAGGTTGATTGCATTGGCAAAAAATAATGAGGCATCACTAAGTTTTATTATTTTTAATAAAGAATATAAACAGGCTTGGAAAATTCCTGCTGATGTGGTAGACTCCTCTCCACTGGAGGAGATATCAAACAGGTATGTCAGCAAGGGAGAATACTTCTTTGTCATTCCTTTAAAGAAAGCAAAGCTACTAAAAATTAAATAAGGATTTCACTTACGAAGGGTAGGTGTAGTTATGAGTGTAGTTCTTGATATAGAAACAGATGCTATTGATGCAACAAAAATTCATTGCATTGTTGCTTATGATATCGAAAGTAAAAAGCCATATACCTTTGTAGGAGATGAGTGTTACGTTAAGTTTCCTAACTTTGCTAGGAGTGTGTCACAATTTGTAATGCACAATGGTATATCTTTTGATGCTCCTGTACTCAATAGACTTACTGGAACTAACATTCAATGTGATAGGATCATAGACACAATGATCTTATCGCAACTTTATAATCCAATAATAGATAACGGTCATAGCTTAAAATCTTGGGGCGTTAGATTAGGAATCCATAAAGGTGAGGTTGAAAGCTTCAGTAATTTCTCTGAAGATATGCTGGACTATTGTAAACAAGATGTTAATGTAACATACTCTTTATATAAATATTTTAAACAACAACAAAATATATTCTCTGCTAGATCAATTCAACTTGAGCATAAGATAAAAAGTATTATTGATGAGCAGGAACGTAATGGGTTTTATCTAGACTTACAAAAGTCTACTACGTTTGTGTCCTCTGTTGAAGATAAGATGGACAACATCGAGAATGAATTACAAAATATATTTCCACCTCATGTTATCTCTGGCAGAACCCACAAAAGATCAGGCAAGCCTCTTGCCGATATTGTAACTCCATTCAATCCTGCATCTCGAAAGCAGATAGCAGAAAGGTTGATGGGACTTGGATGGAAGCCAGAAAAGAAAACAGATAAGGGAAATGTTATTGTAGATGAGGCAGTCCTAGAGACAATTGATTTACCAGAGGCAAAGAAAATATCTGAATACCTCTTGTTAGGTAAGAGATACGCCCAAGTTAAATCTTGGATTGAGGCTGCTGATTCTTCAAGCAGAGTTCATGGGAGAGTTCTAACTCTCAAGACTGTCACAGGTAGGATGGCTCACACCTCTCCAAACATGGCTCAAGTTCCCGCTGTTTATTCTCCTATGGGTAAAGAGTGTCGAGGAATGTGGAGCGTACCTGACCCTGATAATTACTCTTTGATAGGTACAGATGCATCAGGTCTAGAGCTTAGAGGTCTGGCACACATGATGGACGATCCTATCTTTGTTAAAGAAATATTAGAGGGTGATGTACATACAGCTAATCAGAAGATGGCTGGCCTGGATAATAGAGATCAAGCGAAAACATTTATCTATGCACTAATGTATGGCGCAGGTGCTGCAAAGATTGGTAAGATTGTAGGCGGCACCGCAAGAGAGGGAGAGGAATTAATATCTAAGTTTATGAAAAACATGCCTAAGTTTTCTTCTCTTAAAAATAATTTGAATCAAACTGTAGAACGGAATGGAGTCATACCTGGACTAGATGGCAGAACCCTACAGGTTCGATCTCCTCATGCTGCTTTAAATACTTTAATACAGGGAGCCGGTGCTGTTATATGTAAGCAGTGGCTTGTTCAGATTAATGAGGCATACAAAAGAAAAGGACTAGATGTAAAACTTGTAGCTAGTATTCACGATGAGTATCAATTTGAGGTACACAATAAAGACTGCGAAGAGTTTGGTAAGATAACTAAAACTGCAATGAAGGAGGTCGAAGAAATATATTCATTTAGATGTCCATTAGATTCCGAATATAAAGTTGGAAAAAACTGGGCTGATACACATTAAATTGTTGACACATATTTTTGTGTGTAGTAAAGTTCATAATCTTTGTAACTTAAAGGAGAAAATTGTATGAAAGATTGTCAGAAAAAAACTCTATCAGCTTTGAAGAAACGTATGCGAGTGACTCGTAAGACGGCTATTCAACATGGTTGGTGTGAGAACCTGACTGCGACTATCTCTGACCTACGAGATCGAGGTCATAACATTGAGACTATCAAAGCTAAAGCTGATGATGGCTCTCAATATACCCGCTATCGTCTTCTTCAGGCGGCAGCTTAAATTAAAATTATATTAACCTAAATTAAGGAGAAATTAAATTATGGCTACTCAGAAAAAAGAAGCACAAGCTGCTGATAATTATATGTATGCAACTGGTGTTGCGTATTGGACTTCCATTGTCGCACCTAATACCAAGTTTGAAGAGGATGGTGTATGGGAGTGTACTCTTGCCCAGCTAGGAGATGAAGCTAAATCTATATTTGAAGAGTCTGGTCTCGAAATTAAAAATGTTGGAGATGAAAAAGGAGACTTCGTTAAGTTAAAAAGAAAAGTGAAACGTAAGGATGGGGTTCTTAATCAAAGACCATCAGTGGTTGATTCTCAAAATTCGCCTATGGATGATACCTACATAGGGAATGGATCACTGGTTACGGTTAAGTTCCGGCCTTATGATTGGTCGTGGGGTAATCGAAAGGGTCGAGGTGGTGATCTCTGTGCTATCCAAGTAGTTGACTTGGTTGAGTACAAGCCACAGATTGATTCTTTTGATACCGTTAAAGGAGGTTATGTTGCACCTGCCTCCGATGATATACCGTTCCCTGCGTAACCGAAAGGAGTGGGAGGGGGAGAGTAAAATCTCCTTCTCCCTACTTTTATTATGAAAAAATTATCCTCACTTATTGAAGATATCTATACTGTCTTACAAGATGGAGAAGGTTCGCCTCGATCCGATCAAGAGCTTCAAGAATTTGCGGAGGAAGCAGGTAAGAATATTGCGGGTCATCTTGTTAATGCAATTAAGGAAGATCGATCTAATCGAAAACCATATCTACGAATTTCTAATATAGGCAAACCTTTACGACAACTCTGGTATGATTTAAAAGAAACACCGAGAGTTGATGAGATGAAACCTCACGATCAAATTAGATTTTTATACGGACATATTCTAGAGGACATAGTCTTATTTTTATGTTATGCTTCTGGCCATGAAGTAACCGAACAACAAAAAGAAGTTATTGTTGAGGGTGTTGTAGGCCATAAGGATTGTCGCATTGATGGTGTTACGATTGATGTGAAGAGTGCATCACCGTATGGGTTTAAAAAGTTTAAAGATAAAACTCTATGTGAGGATGATCCCTTTGGATATATAAGCCAGCTATCTGGTTATCTCAAAGGAGAGGGTGATACGAAAGGAGGATTCCTTGCGATAGATAAATCGTCAGGAGAATTAGCATTGCTTGAAGTACATCCAATGGAGTTACATGATGTTAAAACAAAAATCGAAACTATCAAAAGTTATATTAAAGAAAATAAAAAGCCTCCTAGATGCTATAGTGATGTTCCTCATGGCAAGTCTGGCAATCGTCAGCTTTGTACCGCTTGCCGCTTTTGCGCTTTTAAGTATTCTTGTTGGGATGATTGTAATGCCGGTGTTGGGATTCGTAAGTTTAATTATAATAACGGTATCTCATATCTTACAGAAGTTCAACTTGAACCGAAAGTCGAGGAGTTGAAATGAAAACCCAAAGCGCTAAAGCTAAAGGAAGACGTTTACAACAATGGGTTAGAGATAAGTTAATAAAAGTTTTAGATATATCGGATGAAGATATAGAGAGCAGGAGTATGGGGGCTGGAGGAGAGGATTTAATAATGGCGAAAGCCGCTCGACAAAAGTTTCCCTACTCTATAGAATGTAAGAATCAAGAGAAGCTAAACATATGGAAATCATATGAACAGTCAGAGGATAACTCTGGTAAGAATGAACCTTTGCTAATCATAAAGAAGAATAATAAAAATCCCTTGGCGGTAGTAGATGCAGAATATTTTTTTAAATTACACGGATGAAGAGTTTGAAGATATTTTAGATGATCAGTTAGTAGATAAATCTAAAGACCCACACACTGCTTTGTTTAATGGTGTGATCGTTCAAGCATTGATAGATGTTTGTAATGATAAATCTTCCAAAGAAAAAGAGGAGGCCGCTGCTTGGTTCTTCTCTTCTGTTGTTTCAGTTATTGATAATTTTGAAACAGTGTGTGACCTTGCAAGTGTAAATCCTGTAAGGGTACGAAGCTTTGCAATTAGAATTTTAGAAAGTGACAACAAAAGTAAACTTAGAAAGCACATGAGTTTTCTTTTACATGATGATTAGGAGGTCCGAAATGGATAAGGTTTCAGATACGATGGATACAAGTCTTCAAACGCAGATAGGAGGAGATCACTATAAATACTGTATGATACAACCAGCAGAATATATCTCTGCTAATAGCCTTAATTTTTTTGAAGGCAATATTGTTAAGTATATAACAAGGCACAGAACCAAAGGCAAAGCAGAAGATATTAAAAAGATTATTCAGTATGCTGAAATGATTTTAGAGTTTGAATATACCATAGAAGAAAGAGAAGGGTGCGACTGACATGTTTAAATCTAATAAAAATCCACAGTTTAGATCAAAATTTTCTGAAGATATCTTTTACACAAAGTACTCACATAAAGATGCAGAGACTATGCATGAGTTAGCAGCCACTCTGGTTGAGGATGTGTGCCAAGATCAGTTGCGTAAGTCAGAGAAAGATGAGTTGATCAGCCACATATCAGAGCTTCGTTTTATTCCTGGCGGTAGATACTTATATTATGCAGGTCGCCCGTCTAAGTTTTTTAATAACTGTTATCTTCTAGATTGTGAAGAAGATACAAGAGAGGATTGGGCTAATTTATCTTGGAAGGCAGAGTCTTGTCTAATGACAGGCGGTGGTATTGGTGCTGACTATTCTGTTTATAGAGCAGAGGGTAAAGAGCTAGGTGGTACTGGAGGTATCGCTAGTGGTCCTCTACCTAAGATGCAGATGATCAATGAGATTGGTCGAAGGGTCATGCAGGGTGGTAGTCGTCGCTCTGCTATTTATGCCAGTTTAAATTGGAAGCATGAAGATATAGGTAAGTTTCTTTCATGTAAGAACTGGAAAGATATGCCTATCGGAACTACGGGACAATCTTTGTTTGATGTAAAGCAAGATGACTTTAATTTTCCTGCACCTTTAGACATGACAAATATAAGTGTCAACTATGATACTGAATGGCTTTTAAATTATTGGAACACAGGAGATGTAGGAGATGTATTTTTAAATAATGTACGACAAGCCCTCTCCACTGCTGAACCTGGATTTAGCTTTAACTTTTTTGAGAAAGAAAATGAAACTTTACGAAATGCTTGTACAGAAGTTACTGCCAACAATCGTAATGCTGCGGATGGCGGGGATGACTCGGATGTTTGTAATCTGGGAAGCCTTAACTTTGCTAGGATTGCTGATGTTTCTCAGCTACGGAACGTAGTAGAACTAGCTACTAAGTTTCTTATCTGTGGAACTTTAAGAGCGCAGCTTCCTTATGATAAAGTTCACAAGACAAGAGAGAAAAATCGTAGGCTTGGACTAGGCTTAATGGGTCTACATGAGTGGTTGATTCAGAGAGGTAGTCGATACGAGACAACAGAAGAGATGCATCGTTGGCTCAAGATTTATAAGTCAGAGTCTGATAGAGTTTCAGATTCTTTTTCTGATGAGATAGGAGTGTCTCGTCCCGTAGCTAAACGAGCAGTAGCTCCAACAGGTACTATAGGAATTATTGCTGGAACATCTACAGGAGTAGAGCCTATCTTTGCTGTAGCATATAAGAGACGGTATCTAAAGAATCGTAGATGGCATTATCAATATGTTGTAGATAGTGCGGCACAAGAGATGATCGAATTGTATGGGGCTGATCCAGATAAGATTGAGTCGGCTATAGATTTGGCTACAGATTATGAACGTAGACTTTCTTTTCAAGCTAACATTCAAGAGTATGTAGACATGTCAATATCCAGTACAATTAATCTACCAGCCTGGGGATCAAAAGATAATAATGAAGACCTTGTAGTTCCCTTTGCTAACACTCTTGCAAAATATGCACACCGTCTTAGGGGATTTACCTGTTACCCTGATGGTAGTAGAGGAGGACAACCATTAACATGTGTTCCTTACAAAGAGGCTGTCGATAAATTAGGTGAAGAGTTTGAAGAGAATATTCAAACGCATGATATTTGTGAGATTTCTGGAGCAGGAGGAGTGTGCGGAGTTTAGATATTATCCTAACTCTCGTAGCTCAACTGGATAGAGCAACAGACTTCTAATCTGTAGGTTGCGGGTTCGAGTCCTGCCGAGAGTGCCAGATAAAACCTTGACATAAATATAAAGGTATGCATATAATGTATGGTATTAAAAGAAAAGCTTTTGGTAGCGATCTATTAATTTGGGAATTAAATTCTAATTCAACAGGGTCATTTGAGAATGTAGGCCCATTACTGTTTCCATCAATTAAAGAGGCAGAAGAATATGCCCTTGAAAGATGGAAAGAATATACTGTCACACATTATCCCTTTAAGGATTGATAGTTAGGAGTTATAATGGCAGCTAGAAAGTCAATTGGATTATCAACAAAGGTAGATACAGCTAGACATATGAGAACTTCTATCGGTTCTTCTACCAATTCAAGACCTAAAAATAAAAATACAAAAAGATTACATGGAAAAAAATACAGAGGGCAAGGAAGATGAATGATATTCCAACAGTTTATATTGGGTATGACAAAAAAGAAGATGATGCTTTTGAAATTTTAAAAGAATCAATTATTGATACTTCTTCTAAACCTGTAAGAGTAATTCCTTTAGATCAAGAAATACTACGGCGTATTAATTTATATCGAAGATCATTTCACGTTCAAAGTACTGATAATGGTTCTGTTAAAATTGATTGGCAAGATAACAAACCCTTCTCAACTGAGTTCTCCTTTACAAGATTTTTAATTCCATTTGTTAATAACTTGCAAGGGCTTGCTCTTTTTATGGATTGTGATATGATGGTAAGGACTGACATAATGGAAGTCTTTAATCATGCTATGAAAGAAGACAAAGCTTTATGGTGTGTCAAGCATAACTATAATCCATCAGATGATTACAAAATGGATAATCAAGTTCAGACTAGATACAATCGAAAGAACTGGTCTAGCTTTGTGCTATGGAACTGTGAACATGAAGCCCATAAAAATTTAACGATTGACGATGTTAATTTAAAATCAGGTTACTATCTGCATAACTTTCAATGGTTATCAGATGATCTAATTGGAGATATCCATGAAGAATGGAATTGGTTAGATGGTCATTCGCCAGAAGAGATGGAAGCAAAGAACGTACACTTCACTACTGGTGGACCTTGGTTTCCTAAGTGGAAACCTAAGAGATTAGTCGATGCTAAGTATGCATTGGAGTGGACTAACTTTAGAGATGCTCTTACAATAGAAGAGGTGCTAGGAAAAACAAAAACAATGAAGTGGAATAAAACTTATGAGTAACAAAAATAAGGTGACGGTGGTAACATCCTTTTCGGAGGATGGCTGGGAAACTTATGCCGAGAGAATGATTAAGTCTGCTGCAAAATATTGGGAACCGTCCATCAAACTTGTTGCTTACTACCATGACTTTGATATTAATTCTAAAGACATACCAGAGTGTGATCACATTGAGTTTAGAAATCTAAATGATCTAGAAGAACTGCATCAGTTTAGAAATACCTACAAAGATTTTAATGGTACAGGTAAAGATAGTCAGGGTTATAACTGGCGTATGGATGGTATTAAATTTAGTCATAAAGTATTTGCTATTGCTGACTGTGCATTTAATTTAAAGAGCGATAGTGATGAGGCAGGGAGTGATCAGAATCCTGGCTGGTTAGTATGGATGGATGCTGATACTGTTACAGAGAAAACATTATCAAAGAAAGCCCTTCTTGAATCTTTACCAGAGAAAGTTAATCTAGTACATCTAGGAAGAAAACATTTTACCTATAGTGAAACTTCTTTTATTGGTTTCAATTTAAATAGCGACACAACTCTAGAATTTATTGGTGACTTTATTGGCGCTTATCTAACAGGAGAAGTTTTTAATTATAGAGAATGGCATGACGGGTTTCTATTTGAACGGCTTCTAATTATTTACAAAGCTCATGGCTTGAAGTTCCATGATTGGACCGGATCAAAAGATATAAAGTCGCAAGTAAAAGGTGAGCAAGCTTTTGATTTATTTCCTCTTGGTAGTTATGTAAAACATTTTAAAGGTAGTAGAAAGAAGGCTGCTGCTCAAGGCGTAGCCCCAGATGTTAATGGACCTCAAAGATATGCTAAGTTAATTGAATTGGTAGAGCTTTACCAGCCTAGTACCATTGCGGAAACAGGTACATGGAATGGTGGTCGAGCTATTCAAATGGCAGAGGCTGCATTTAAATCTTCGCATGAAGTAACTTACTATGGCTATGATCTATTTGAAAATGCTACTACAGAGATAGATGAGAAAGAACTGAACAGCAAACAACATAATAGTTTTGCTGCAGTGAACGCAAGACTTACAGAGTATCAAGAGAATTGTAAAAATGCTGGTCGTAAGTTTAACTTTGAATTGTTTAAGGGAGATACAAAAGATACACTTCAAGAAAAGAAAGTTGACTTTGCTTACATTGATGGTGGACACTCTGAAGAAACTGTAACCCATGACTATGAGATGTTAAAAGAAAGTAAGGTTATTGTCTTTGATGATTACATTTCTAAAGATGAAAATGGAAATGATCCAGGAGAAGAATTTTATGGTGTTAATAAACTGATCGAAAAGATTGATCATCGAAAGAAAGTGTTACCCTCTGCTGATAGAATTATGGAAGGAGGTATCACTCACCTAGCTGTTGTTCTAACGGATGATAGCCTTGACGATATTCCAGAAACTCTAGGACGATCACCTATTATTGTACAACCTAAAGATTGTATGCCTAAAGAAGATATTCTTAATAATGTTAAAAAGAATACTTCTGTTATTGATACATGGGTAACAAAAGCAAAGCCTCATTCAGATGTTGCTATTATTATTTCGGGTGGAAGCAGCACCAATTGGCAAGAGGTGAAGCGTACAATTAAAAAGGTAGGAAAGAAAAGAGCTAAAGTTATTTGTGTTAAGCACTCTTATCCAGAGTTATTAAAGAATAACATTCAACCTTTTGGGTGTGTCATTCTAGACCCTCGCCCAGTTACCGGAACAAGTACGCATGGAGTTGTCCGAAAAGATTTGTTTAAGAAGATTGATGACAGTACTTTATTTATGGCAGCATCTATGACTGATCCTTCTGTTATAGACTTACTGCGAAAGAAAACAAAAAACATTGTAGGGTGGCATGCATATACCAACGCATTACAAGAAAATATTAAAGATCAAGTTAAGAATGATGCCGTAAAGATTGACGAGAAGTTAGGTATCAAAGAAGGAGCTACCATGATTATCGGTGGGACTTGTGCAGCTATGCGATCAATTGGCATTATGCATACTCTAGGCTTTAGAGAGTTCCATCTCTTTGGATATGACTGTTCCTTTCCTGAACCTTCTGATGAAGAGAAGAAAGAAACAACGGATGAAGGAAAGCCAAAGTATCTGAAGGTAGGTGTAGGAACCGAGAGCTTCTGGACTACCGGAGAACTACTAGCAATGGCACAAGACTGTGAGAAGTTATTTGAGAAGGAAGATGTAAACCTTAGTATAAACTTTCATGGAACTGGTACACTGGTTTCTAAGCTCTGGGAGATATCTGATACTCATAAGTTACGCACATACAAAGAGGTTCTTTCTTTATAATGCTAACAGAAAAGCAAGAGAAGTTTGCACAGTCATATGTACTGAATAACAATGCTACTGATGCAGCAAAGAGTGCTGGGTATTCTGATAGGTCAGCTTACAATCAAGGCTATCGTTTATTACAAAATGAACTTATCGTAGAAAGAATAGAAGAGCTATCTAGAGAATTAAAAACTAGCGTCGATGTTGTAACTGAGATTGAAGATCAATATACCTTTGCTAAAACCAATGGACATGTGAACAGTGCCATCAAAGCTCTAGAACTTTTGTCTAGAGTCAGAGGTAATAAGGTTGAAGATGGAAAGAACATTAGTAAGGAAGAGTTGATTACTCTTATTGTTTCAACCTTTGAGGTTCTTGGAAGAGAACAGGTTGAAGATATGGTCAAACGCTGTAAATTTGACTAACAGTAAAAAAATAAGCCCCAAAATGGGACGGAGAGTAGGGGTAAAGACAGTCCCTGCTACCCACCTACCATAAAAGGGGCTAAGTTTATTGGTAATTATTGTTCAGTCTTACAGAGCATTTACTAAAAATAAGACCTATCTTCCTCTCATACGATTCGGACCTTTTCTTTTTTTAGATTGAGGCTGTTTTCGTCCAGCAGGAATCAATGATTTTCTTACATTCCATCCAACTGCAAAACCTCCAGCATAAGATACTGCAATAAGAGTGAGGCATATTACAAATACAGTAACTGTCATTTTACTTATCTACGTTGGGGTGTCGTCCATTATGCATTTTTTGTAATGACGTAATTTCAGCTTCTGTTTTTTTCAATCTTTCAGAAACAAAACCTCTCCATTTATTTTGTTCCTCTAAATTACTCGGACTTAAAATACTAGACAGGACTGTTATCTGGGATCGTAAAACTGCAACAGTGTTTTCAACACCATCAAACTTTCTGTTCAATTCATCAAAATATTTTCGTTGTTCTTCTTGCCTTTGTCGTAGAGATGCTACTTGATTGCGTACTAATCCCCATGCACCAGCTAATGAAGCTATGACTGCTCCAATCTGAATCGCCATCCTAGCATCTAGTTCCATCAATCCTCTACCTCTACCAAAGGTTTCTGAATATATTCTACAAATATATCCTGTAATCCAGTTTGTAATTTATTAGATAGTTCAGGGCTAACCTGCCTATCTTCTAAAGCTTTAAATATACTCATATCCCCAATTAAATTATCAGGCATAAACACACCATTTTCTATATCGCTTGTGACCTCTGCAACTAATGGTAAAATTAATTCGTCATTAGGATCATACCAGAACTGATTTGTAGCTGCTTCTAAAACTCCAGCCACATCCAGTTTTTTTGGATTAGTTAAATCAGCTTCAGCCTTACCTTTTGGTATTTCATAGTATTCAACATTTTTAAATTCATTAAGTCTCTGTGTAAATTTTTGCATACCTCTATATTTACGTTCTTGTAAATCTTTATAGCTGTTTAAAAGCTGGTCTATATCTTCATTAGTTATTTCTCTTCTCGGAAGTCTTCTTACATCAGCTAAGAAATTATCTTTTGTTTTAGCTATAGCTTTTAATCTACTAGACATGTCATAACCCATAGACTTTTGTACGTCTAAGGTTATTGGTCGAATACCTGTCTTAACATAAAATTTTAAATCTTTAGAACTTAATGGAAAGCCAGAGGCTCTTTGTCCTTGCCCTTCTCCTAAGAGTTCTTCTGAACTCACAGACTCTACATACTGTCTAACAGCTTTGATAGTTCCTGGCTCTAAAAATTTTCCAATCTCCGTTATGGCTGTTAGAACTTTATCCTTAGTTGTAGCCCCTACTGCCTCATCATAAATTGGTTTACCTGTTTTTAGATTTGTTCCGCTTACAACATTGACTAATGCTTCTGTTAAAAACTTAGGAGATAGATATGCACCAGCAAGTCCCTTTGTCGCATTACCTATAGCATCATCTATTTCAGAGTCAGAAACAAATCCATTCTGCATTAACTTAGCTTGAAGCAAACGAAGAGGTGATTTAAGTACATCAAAAGTATCAGCAGATGTAGAGCCAATATATCTAGATATTATTCGAGGATTTTTCTGGTTGTTATCTTTAACAAATGGTTGAAGATAAAATTGCTTTGCACCTTTTGTCCATTCTGGAGACACAGCATTAACAAACTTTTTATTAGCTTCTGTTATTTTATAAGCATCTTCATTTTGATTAGCAACCATATCCCAACCACCAGCAACAACTCCAGCACCTGCGAATCTTCTTGCCCCATGTGCAGCCAATGCAGGATTTTTTGTTCTTACTCCTTCTGCTATATCTTTCATACTAGTCTTTAAAATATTTTTAGTATTTCTTATTACCTCACTGGGAAATAATACATAGTTACCTATCAAAGGAGTCTTGGCTATTTCTCTAGCTAGTGGAGCAGCATCGCCATATGTAGGCATAGTCTCTCTAACATATCTAGCGGCTCTTTCATCTAAATCATTATCATATATTTTTTTAGCTTCTCTACGATTAACATTACGACCTTTCATAATATTACTTATTGTTGGTCCTTCTTTAAATATCTTTTGTAAAGCTGCCCTTTCACTTTCATAAGCAACTAATTTTAGATAGGCATCAGGTTGACCATACAAAGAACCTAGCTTACTCATTGTTTTTCGATAAGCTTTACCAGCTATACCAGTGGCATTTTGCATCTGAGCAGCACCAGCCTTTATTAGTTCCCCAGTAACATCTTGCTCAGTAACACCAAGCCTTCTTAGCTTTGCTAATTTTTCAACAGCTTTAGGATTCTTTAAGGTAAGCTGATTTCCTAAAGTTCCTATTTCTTTTACTGCTGCTTTATAAGCAACTGGATTTAAAAAATGACCATTTGCAATAAGACTTTGAGTACCACCAATAAGATTTAATGCATATGCAGGTAGATCAAGTAAAGTTTCTTTTGCCTGTGCTAATGATGCAGCATTAACCCAGATGCTTCTAAGTTTACCAGAGCTATTAAATAACTCAAGACCTTGATTAATAGCCCTACCCATATCAGGACTTGTATAAATATCGTTTAATATTTTTCTTGAGTCACCACCAAATTTTCCAATTGCATCTTTAGCAACTTGCTCTAAACCAAATTCAATATTTGGAGCAGCACTTGTTTTAAAGGTTGTTTTTACAGACGGTAACGTAGGAAAGAAACCTTTTAAATCTACTTCTTTTCCTACATTTTCTCTAGCAAATTTTTCTACGTCTTTTAAATATTTTAATTCTGCTATTAATTTATTCTGTTGAATTAAACTATTGGCAAGATTTTGTTTACCAGATTTAACTTGACCAAGCAAATCTAATACAGGTTCATCTAAGTCTTGTTTTTTTCTTAAAACTTTTATAGTTGCAGGACTGTATCCCCTCTGTGCAGTACCACTAAATATTTTATCTATTAAAGGTTTATCCTCTTTAGACAATCTATTAACCATAGTAGTGATGACACTTTCAACATCATTAGGATCAACTCCTTGTTTTATAAGATATGCTTTTGCATTCTCTACCTTCGTAAGAAAAACAGGATCAGGAGAATCATCTAAAAGTGCCTTCTTAATTTCAGCATAATATTTAGGATTATTAGCAGATTCAAAAGTTCTAGCTAAATAGAAACCGTTTCGATCTCTATTAACTCCAAGTTTTGCACTACCTGTTAATCCTAATTGACTATTAATTAATGTTTCATTACTATTAATTTGTTTTTTAATATTATCTACTTGATCTAATACAGTATCAGGGATACCTCTATCAACATATGATTGTCTATTTTTAGCGCCAGTATTTATATATTCATTTAAAATCTCTTCATCAACATCACTAGCTTTAATTGATCGCTCTAAATCTTTTATCTGTTTTTTAATCTCAATTTCAAAACCAGCCGCTGCCCTGGTTCTTGCTCTTGCAGCATCTGCTAAAGGTTGCGGCAGATTAGCATCAGATCGCAATAGTCTTCCTAGACCAGTATTTAACTTAGCAATTCTTTCCTTAGTAAAAACTTTTTTACCTACAATTCCTACTCCTTTTAAGACCGCTGAACCAATAGCAGTGTCTGCTATTGCTCCAACATATTTAAGAAGTTCCTGTTGTCTGGCAGGATCGTTTGGATTTACTTTAAACTTTTTAAATGCCTCGACTGTAGAGTCATCTAAAATATCAAAGTCTACAAGATCACCAGCTACAGCTTCAAGAATTAGAGCTTGTTGTCCTTCATCAAACTCTGTCGTTTGTACAAAGCCTTGAACCAGCCCTACGTTTGCACCGCTAAGTCCTGCTAGTGTTTTCATTTCTTTAGAAAACTTTTTTCCTTTTTTCTTTGCTATATACTCTAATCCTTTTTGGAAAAGTTTTTTACCTGCTCCAGCTATAGTAGATATAGCTACTAAATTTTTAAGCGTTTTCTCTGGATCGTTTAGATTAAAGTCTAGTACCTTATTGATTTTTTTTACTGCTTCACCAAAAGAAGATTCTTCTATTTCTTTCATTGTCTCTGGAAATAAAATTGTTCCCGCAGACTTTCCTATTTGAAGGGGTGCTGTTACAGTTTCAACAGTTGCTTCGCCAATTATAGCAGCCGCTCTAGACTGAGCATCAAGATTCTCTAATTTATCAAGCTCTCTATCTTCAAAATAGGTACTAGTTTTTGCTTTTCGTTTATCTTTTAATTCTTGTATCCTTTCACCCATTCTTCTTCCACCAAGATTAGGACGTTCTTCCTCTGGCTGATCTTGAGTTTCTGGAATAGAAGGTGGTGGAGTTTCTTCAGAAGTAGGAACACCTAATGGATTTGGAATTATATTTTCAGGGTTAATTAAATCTGGAGGAGATTCAGTAGAAGGAGTCTCTACTGGCACAGAGGTAGCCTCAACGGAAGGAGCAGCCTCAACGGAAGGAGCAGCCTCAACAGGAGGAGCCTCAACCAAAGGAGCAGCCTGGACAGGGGAAGCCGTTTCAACAGGAGTAGATATAGATTGATCTACTGCTGGAATAAGTTCTTGAGGAGAAGTTTTTATAGGACTTGCTTCCATTAAAGGAACTTCAGGTTCTTTTACATCTACAGAAGGAACTTCAGGTTCTTCTTTAGGTTTAAGCATATTAGAAGGAACTTCTTTCCATTCTGCTCCGTTATATAAATACACCTGTCCTGTATCAGGATTTACTGCTTTTTGAGTTGGAATGTATTCATTACCTTCCAACCTATGTCCCACCCCACTGTCTGGATTATAAGTTATTTCAGACATTTAATATTCCTATTTAATAATCTATCGAGTTTGTGGTATTATGTTAGAACCAGGAGGCGGGGTAGGCATTAGACTAGAAGGTTTCTCACCCATTATCCTTCTATATTCTGCTATTATTTTTTCTTTACTACCTAATAATATAGGATCATTTAATACTGTACCAGCAAAGTTTACCGCAACCGAAGAATCTCTTTTTGCTGCAGCATCACCCATTAAAGCTTGAACAGTTGCAATATTCTGTTCTATAGTTGTTGCGTCTTGGTTGTTTTCTGTTGCATAAACTTTCAGTTGACCTTTACTAATTCTGGTTCCTGTAACATCTCCCTGATCATTTTTAATAGGCATCATAAAGGGAAGACCTGAAACCATTTTTGGGGCTACCCTTCCAATAACAAACTGTCTTCTTTTAACTTGACTTTTATTCTTATTATCAAATGCTTTAGCAGCAGCTTTCGTACTGGCCGTCAATTTATCTGCTTCAAGTTCACTTATTTTAAGAGCAACATTAGTAACTTTATCACTTGCCTCACCCATTATTTTGGCTAAATTCTCTTTATCACCAGTAGCAGCTATCTGTTGATTGAATGCAGCTATCTGACCCTGCCTCACTCGTTCAGCTTGAGCTTCTGTAAGATTAGCTCTTCCGGCTAAGTTAGCTAACTCTTTATCTTTAATACCTTGTAAGTCTTTTCTCTTTTCTCTTAATAATTTTCTTTCATCTTTATAACTACTTCGTAAATCACTCAATGCTTTTGAATCTAAAAAGCCAGATGCTACTGCTTGAAGAGGAGTCTTACCAGCAGGGTCTGCTCCTAGTATACCAAGACCTCCCTTAATAAGAGCAAAGTATTTTTCTCTACTAAGATCATCTTTTTCTTTATCATACGCTTCTGTTAGATCAGTTCTTCGTTTAGCAAAATCAACATTCTTTAAAGCTTCTAAATAATCTTTACTCTCTTGAGTTTGAGTTGGTGTTAATAAGGGGCTTATCTTACCTCTTATAGCTTCTCGCTCTCTCATTGCATCTTCCTGCCTTTTTAGCATCTTTGCTTGATTCTCTTGAGTTATCTTTAAAAAATTTGTAGAGCCTTGACTAACTGGAGGAATTTGATTCATTCCAAAGCTTTGATAAGGGGCATTAGGATCACCAAAAGTAGAAGTCGCTTGGAGGCTACCAGCTATATTTCTAGGATTACCTATAGTGCCAGCCTCTGCATATTTGCCAACCTTACCACCATTAGCAAGACCAACAAGTCCACCTTCTTTTTTATTAAAGGCTCCAAAAGCACCAGCCGTACCTAAAGCAGCTAAACCAAGACCTCCTATTTGTTGAAAGGCAGATGGAGTTGCAGTTGTTCCTGTTTCTCTCTTAACTGTACTAGCAGGAATTGGTGCGGCATAACCTCTAATAATAGATTGATAATCTTGAAGAGTTCTTTCAGGAAAAGTTCTTGCAACTTCATATTCTTGTTGTGCAATATCTAATGCCTGTTGTCCTACACCTCTCCGTTGAGCGCCTGTAGTTTCAAGTGCTGTTAGTTCTCTCATAGTTTGACCTGGAACAGCCGTAGCTAAAGAAGCAAACTGTGAGCCAGCACTTCGTTCTCTATTTCTTTGTTGAGCAAGTCTATTCTGTGCATCTTCAAATGCCGCTGCTTGTCCTCTCGCCTGAATATCTCCCAACCTTTGTTGTAAATTTCTATTTGCTTCAGCCTCTAAAATTCCTTGTCGAGAACCTCCGAATGCTCCAGCGCCAACAGCCTGTTGTCCTATTCTTTGTCTCTCAACATCACCCGTTCTTTCAGCTTCTCTCTTTTGAATATCAATTACATTTTGAATAAAGGGATTCATAAACTGACCAACAGATGCAGAAGTAGGTGCTAATGCACTTGAGGCAGTTAAAGCTTCCGCTGTTCTAAAATAAGGTTGACTTGCTCCTTGTAGATTTTGAACTCCTGCAAATGCTTGTTCTTGCTCTGGACTAAAGGAAGCAATACGAGGGCCTTCAAAGGGAACATAACCTTCTTCTTCTCTTCTCTCTTGTAGAGCTTTTGATTTTTCTAGAACATCTGTAACAAATGGTTTTAATTCATCAGGTATAGTTTCTTTCTGAATAGTGCTTTGAGAAGGAGCAGGAGCGGAACCTCCACCACCTGGACTACCACCCATGAACTGAATTAGTCCCGTATTTGGATTGACTGTACCAGACCCACCCATGTCTCGGAGAACTTGCATTTCTTCAGTATTGACATGAGCTAGTTCAGTATCTCCTCCTATACCTTCACCAGAAAGATCAGCATATAAGCAATTATATAACTCTATCTTTTCAGTTGTAGATAATTTAGAAACAATATTTTTTACAGACATTCTATAGTTCCCTTGTAATAACTGTTGTATATTTTTTAAAATCATACTTAGGTGTAAACTTTAACCAGCCATCTCTAGCATATCCTTCAAGTCTTTTTACACCTTGTTCTCTCGCAAACTTAATAATAGGAGAGTCTTCACTCATTCCGTAGTCAAACCACTTGTGAAGTGTGTGAGACTTTGTACCTATATAAGGCATTGCTAAAACTTTATACTGTGGAAAAGTAATAAGTTGTGTTATGCAAATTCCTAAGATACCATCTTCCTCATCTGCACCTACCCAGAGTTGTAAGTAATCAGCTAATAACTCTTGATAGATATCGTTTAAATCTTTTTCCCCTTGAGTTCTCTTTAGAGGTTTTTCTATAAACTCAACAACATGAGGCCATGTTACATCAACACAGTTAGGTTCAATTTTTATTAACTTCAATTTTTAATCATCACCTGAGTCGTCATCGTCATCTGGCTCTTCAATTGGCGCTCCAGCTTTTGGCGCTCTAATGTCCTCATCACTCTCCACTTCTTCAACAGGCTCTTCTACAAGTGATCCTGGTTGAATAGATCGAGATAAATCTCCAAGAGTCTGCCTACTATCTTCTCCCGCCTTTAAAAGACTATCTAAATAACTAGCACCACTTATATTACTATCTGTATTATATACAGTAGGTGTATATGCAGGAGAAAATAAACTATAAATTCCTCTGTCTGGTAATGTTGTTCTTCCTGATCCTTTACCTCCCGAAGCAGGACCAGTTCCTTGAGGAGGAGAAGCATTAACTGCATCAAAAGGAGATCGTTCTATACTTGTAACAGGAGGTATAGGTAGATTAGGTGCAGTACCAAGAACAGTTGATCGACCATCACCAATTGGATCAGCAGGTTGATTAATAGGAGGTTGATCTCCTACAAAACCTGTTGGAGAAATAGGAATAGAGGAAAGTCCACCACCCGCTGAAGGAGCATTAACTGCATCAAAAGGAGAGCGTTGTATACTAGTTACAGGAACCGGAGATGCAGTCGCTGGTTGTACAGGCACACCGTTAAAAAACTGCTGCGAAGGAGTTTGCCCTGTATCTTGTAAAAATTGTTGTTGCTCATTAGTAAGAACTGCCATAATTTAATCCTATGCTAAAAATGATTCTAAGCCCTGCTTAATAGGCTTCTGTTGTTTTTTACTTCCTATTGCTTCCTGTCTTATGTTCTTAACAAAACCGTCTAGCTTCTTTGCACCTGCACTAGAAGACCCACTACCTATCATAGCAACTGTATCTGCAGGTATAACATATTCATCTGGGCTTAATAGAGCCATATCGGGATTCTTACCTTCTACTTCAAATAAAACTTGATCTGATTGTCCATCTCCAGGTCCAGTTACTTTACCTTCAAAGTATTGTCCAATCCCACCTCCCTTATTATATTCTAGCGTAATATCCTCATCAGGAATAAGCTCAAACATATTTAAACTTTCGTTCATTCGTCTTTCTATATGTTCTTTTCCTTTTTTAGGTCTTAGAAATATTTCTCTTATAACGTCTGCTCTTTCTTCTACTGCTCCCATTCCTTCACCCAGTAGAATTTTTTGTAGTCTTTTTCTATTTAATCCACCAGCATCATATGGAAGTTCACCATCGGGTACAGTGCTACTTATTTGCTCATGGAAATATTCCATTTGATTAGGAGCGCTATCTTTTAAATTATTCTCTTTTAGATATCTTGTATAATCTTTTTGCCTACCTCCTGTATATTGAAACAAACCCATACCTTGGTTTGTTCCTTTTTTCTTTCCACTCTCTCTTTGAGTAAAATCAAAGGTAGGTGCTTCAACTGCTATGTTACCCATTATAGCAGCTATACTTTCACTAGGATATCCTTTTTCTTTAAAAAAGGAATATACTAATTCCTGTTTAGGCGTAAAGGAATTTTTTTTTGAGCCATTGCGGGGAGTCCCGCCAGTAGCAAGCCCAACAAGGCCACCTTGATAGAATCCGAAATCTCCTCCAACATTGAAACCATCTCCTCCTTGACCATAAGGTGTAGCAATAGCTCCAGGGTCTTGATTTACAACCTGTCCTACCATAGCATTTAATGCTGCTCCACCTACTGATTCCGAAATAAATTTATCAACTTCTGATGCTGCTTTCTTCTTTTGTAAAATTTCTTCTTCTTTTCTTTTATTTTCTGAATCAACCGTTTCTTCTTCAACAACTGTATCAGTTTCTTCTACAGCCACTTCACCTCCTTCAGCTAATGTAACTGTGTCCTCTTCGTAAGTAAATGGAGTTAAGGGTGGTCGTCTTCCACCTTCTAATGCAACTCTTGTAATATCCTCTTGTGTGTCTCCACTTCCAGTAAATTGACCACCAGTTAAACGTAGATTTCTAGGAGTATAGCTACTCGCAAGCAAGCTACTTAAAGCATCGTCATCTTCTCTCTCTTCTTCATCAGGAGTTGGATTCATCATTTCACCTAATGCAGCTTTTCCTAGTCCAAAATATGTTCCTATTCTTCCTAGCTTACCCGCTGCAATATCACCCATTCCAACATTATATCCTTTATCAGCCAATACACCGGCAACTTCTAGCCCACCGGACTGTATTACATCTGGTACAGGTTGGAATCCAGGTTTAATATCAGGACTTAAAAATCCTTTACTTAGATTTTTTGCAACATCCTCAGAGATTGGAACCATTGTTTCTGTTCCAGTTGGAACAGGAATTGGATTTGCAAGAACACTTTCGGGTATTCCTCCTGTCTGAGCAGCCATTTTAGCTATTGCTTCTTGAGATGGAAGTGATGCCCCAAAGCCATCCTGTACTACTCCTGATTGCGGTGGGGGAACGGCTCGACCCGCTACCTGACTCGGTATCATATCCACACCACCAAAACGATTGAGAGCCGGATTTGCTCCTTTTGGAAGACTACTTTGCAGATTAGCCGTAGTCGATGGGGTGACGCTTCTAGCAGCATTTAAAACTTCTGGAGTTATCTGCCCAGGCACACCTTGACTTGCTACTGAAAATTGTGCAATATCTGCTGGAGAATATCCAAAGGATGCTAGTCCAGCCGCATCTTGACCAAATGCTATCGGCGCACCGGCTTGCCCTATTTGAGCCGCTGCTGCATCTGAAGCAGCACTCGCTATTGGAGTCATAGATGATGCTCCCGCTTCTGGTATTGTAGAAAGTATAGAATCAGCACCACCAGTTAGACCACCCATAATACCAGAGGTAGCTCCTGACATAAGACCACCTATAAGAGCTTGTGTTGGAGACTGTCCAGCAGCTAAACCACCTACAAAAGAACCCACACCAGAACCAATTGCTCCTGCCATAAGACCACTACCTAGAGCAGTACCCGCTCCTGGCAATAATATACTACCAGCTATCGCACCAACAGCAGGTAATAATGATCTAAAACTAAAAGCTTCCGGTAAACCTGTATCTGGATTTACAGTTAGTTGTCCTATACTGGCTAGACCAGCTAATTCATCTGGACGCACATGCAACAGTTCGGTATCGCCATACCGCCCTTGTGCAGCCATCAGCCCTGCTATGCCACTATACGGAGCCTCTTGATTCCTCATCGCTACCATTTATAATTCTCCAAGTTAGATTTGTATATTATACAATAAAAATAAGTTCAGTGCAAAATTAATTAAAGTTTACCCAACCCGTACCACCTACATATCCTTTAAACTTTCCAGTACTTGCAGAGTATGCTACATCTCCACTTGCTGGTCTTCCTATTTCATTTACACTAACAACAGAATAAATTTTCGTTGATGGTGAAGCTTCAATCTCTATATCTCTACTCTCTAATAAAAACTTTATTTCTGATGCCCATGAATTAATATCATTATATAGTTGACGTAATTCTTCATCTGTAATATTATAATTAACAGAGAAGTTAGGATAAGAAAAAGACATTACCTTTTACCTGCTGGTTGAATAGCTACTCGAACACTACCCCATTTCCAAGATGTATTAAGATCAGATGTTGATACTCTAAAGTTAGCCTGTCTTCCTCTTGCCCTCATATCAATTTTTTGTGTAGCATCTGTTATATCAAAGGGTCCAACTTCTTTTGTAGTTCCTGCAGGATAATCTTTTATATTAATTGAAAATTTAATTGTACCTGTATTAATATCATAATCAGGGATAATCTTATCGATAAACATAATGTCATCACCATCACCTATATCGATATCAGCACTTTCAATAAATGATGTTAATGGTTGACTGTCACCAGAGAATACAGAGGTTGGTTCATTGTACCAAATAAACTGTGGGTTAGTTGCCGAAACATTTCCAGTTACTGCTCCTGTAGCAACAGTGTTAAGAAATACGGAGTCATCAATAAAAGTTGTATAGAAGTTAGAACCGTAGACCCAAGTATTCTCCATGTAGTTATATATTACATAACCATCTGGTTCATTAGACCCAGACTTTGGATATAACCAAATGATCTCATGGAACTCTGAATTAAGACCAGCAAACACTTTAGATTTTTGAGTCATATTAAAATCGTCATATAGATATCTACGAATAGTACAATCTAACTTTTTAACTGAACCATCAAACATAAAGAAGTCTGTATCACCCATCCAGTATGTTCTACCGCCTACATCAATAGCTGCATGTGATCCTATCAAGCCACAGTTTGTACCGACTTGAGCCATTCTAAATATAAATGGAGGACCAACAAATTGCAGAGTGTAAAGAGCATTATCTGTATAAACTAAAATTGCATTACGTCCTCGTACACCACCAACAATTCTAGTACCATCAATAAGTTGAAGCTCACCTGATGTAGATGATACTGACGGAATCCAGTTAGCATAATCTTCTTGATCTGACCATCTTACAAGAAGAGGATTAAATACTGATGTTGCAAACTCTTCTGTTCCAAGAGCAATCACATGACGATCATTAGGAGATATAACAATACTATTAATTTTTGATGGTGCAGTACCTACAACAGAAGACCTAACCGGCGCTAAACTTGCATTAGCGTCCCAATGAATTAAGCTTCCTCCCTGTCTAGCAGCAAGTAAATCTTCACCAAAGTTATCTAAAGACCATTGTGTTCCTAAGAAAATAATGTTAGAAGATTCTGCTGGTTGATTCCAAGCTCTTTCTCCTGTCGTAGAAACACCTGCATTATATATACCTGCACCGTACCCTAATCCTTGAATTGGATTTGATTGACCTGTAGCTAAAAGAAAGAAAGCAATACCTGAACCTTGATTTGATTCTGTACTAGCAGCTACACTAGTTACACTAATAAAAAAGTTATTTATTCCTTGAACACTTACTACTTCAAATGTAGGTCCACCAAATGAAGATGCAGAAAAGTCTAGTCCATTTGTAGTAAAACCGTTAATAGAAGTATTAGAAAACTCAACGTAATCTCCAACTTTTCTTCCATTATTATTAGAACTCACTTCAATTAAAGGAGAACCGGCAACCGTATCAAAACTACCTGTAGTTCCTAAGTTACCAATACTAACTGTACTAACTATTGGTGTTACATCATAAGGGTAATCATTATAAACAACATATAATTTACTTTCAGTACCATAGCCTAAAAGTTTTTCTGTATTGTTATTTGTCCAGGCAAGTAAATCTCTAGCAGTTCCAATAAAAGAAGTATCAATAAATTTTTGATATCCTCTTAAATTTTCTGGCTTACCTTCTCGAAAGCGTACTCGATCTCCATCAAACCATTTACCTTCCTCAGAATACTGAGTAGACTCACGGTGAAATCCCGGCTTTAAATTTAGTCTTTGTAATCTAGAATTAGTGGAGGGCATATATTTTTATCCAAATGAAGAAACTAAAATCATATCAATTGCACTAACACCTCGTACATTGTACACCAACATATCAACGGCACTAGATGCTGTAGACAATACAGGAACCTCTGCGTCAGGAAAATTATAACTATCTCCATAAGACAATGTTCTTGATCCAGTACCATCTTGAAAAACATAAATGAATCCACTTTGTCCTGGCTGGGCATTAGCACCATTTCCAAGTGTTCTATTACCAGCTAAAGAAACAAAGAATGTTGTTGCTGTAGATAAGTCTAAAGCAATAGAGGCAGCATCTGTAAGAGTAACCGGAGGTATAACTAGCTGACCATTAAAAGTTGCTGTAGAAACAAATGTAGCAGGACCATTGACACATACATCTGCAGTAAATAATGCACTAGATACTTGTGCTGAATTAGCAGCTATCGAAGTTACAAATATATTTGTTGCTGAAACACTTGTTGCAAAACCAACAGCAGATGCAAAGGCAACTGCTTTATTAAAAGTATTGGCTTCAGTAAAAGTATTTGCTACAGATAGTTTTGCAAAACCTGCGGTTGTATCTGCAGTTAAATAATCTAAACCATAAACAGATACACTATCACATAGAAACATTTTTCTACTACCAGTAGCAACAGTGCTACCTGTACCCGCTGCTGTTTTTAATGTGATGGCAGCAGAATTTTGTCTGGTTGTTTTATCATTAATAACATAACTCTTAGACTTTTGTGGAACAAGAACATTTAGACTAGCAGAGACTGTTCCTGAAAGTTCTAGAAAAGGACTGCGAGATTGATCTGTCGTTCCATCATTAGCTGTTAGAGTTACATCCGCACTAGATACAACAACTGTCGTATAAGCAGCAATAGCTTCGTCTACTAGATCAATAACATTTTGATTTAGAATTGTACCCCAGCTATTAGGATTTTCGCCATCTCCCTGCTTCTCTAGTCTAATCCTAGTTGTGTAACTACTTACCATTCTTATATTCCTTTTTCGTTCTCTAAAACTATTGTGTAAACTGGTATACTTCCAAGAAGAAAAACTTTTCTAACACTAAAAAGTTTCCCCTCTGTATCTACAAAATTATTATAAATTGTATTTGTTACCCCTGGAATAGGTTCTTCGTTTAATACACATTCACCTTCTATCAGATATTTTCTAAGAACATAATCATGTTCTTCTTCTGATGTTGTTTGTGCTTCTGCTATCTCTACAATAGCTTCTTGAGAGTGACAAAAATTCCAAATCAAAACATGATGTGCATTAACAGCAGAAGCTGTTAAGAATACTATTAAAAAAACTATATATTTTATCATTATAATCAACTTTATATTAGTTAATAAACTTTTGTAAAGAATCTCCATACTTATCTTTAAGTAGATCAGTACTAGTAGAAGTATCTCCTGCGTAAATAATATTATTTTTATTATCCATTCCTAAAGAATGACCCCATCTTACTTTAAGTGAACCAATTTTTAGTTTGTTGTCTCTATAATCTTCATCAGATGTATAATCATATATATAATCTTTTGCTGTAAACTTATAGCTTTGTAATGTATCTTTAAGTTTTTTATCAGGATTTAGTATAGACCATTTTTGAAAATTATCTGTTCTAAAGAAATGACGAACACTATCTATGTTATTACTATTTTTAACCATAGCTAATGAACGATGAGATACTTCTTCCCATTTTAAATTAAAATTCCACCACCAAAATAAATCTTTTATAGATGAGATTGTATAAGGGCATTTAGAATTAAACAGTTTAATATCCTCAATATTATTAGGATATCTATCTTGAATAAACTCATCTGCTGTCATTTTTAATACTTCAGGATGAGCTATAAATCCTGATGATCCAAAAAGTTGATCACCACATTCTCCTGTAATTGTTAAACCTTTATCTAAATTATCTGCAATATGTTTTAAAACTGGAGAAGAAAAAGGTTTATCCATATAATATTTATTATCATCTTGATCTGGCATTAAGACTTCTTCTGTTTGAATCTTATCTTTAATATAATTATTCCAAAATAAAGAATACTCTTCAATAGAATTTGAAGTATAAATAATTTTTAATCTATCATGCCAATCAGAAGGTTTACTTTTTAGTAAACTTACCAGAGCTACTGTACTATCTATTCCTCCGCTCCAATATACTTTTAATTCTTTATTTTCATTCCAAAGCTCTACACCTTTTTCATCTGCTACTTCTGAAAAAGATTTTGTAAATCCTGTTGCATCAGGTATAGGGCTTCCTTCTAATTTTAAGTTACCTGTTAAAGTATTTGTTCTATCATTTGGAGTCCAAAGACAATGAACAGCTTCTCCCATTAAATCTAGTGTTGTGCTTTTATATTCTCCTGATCCAACTCTTAAAAAATCTGGACGAGCAATAATAAGTTTATCACCTAATACATCTGTTGACTTATCTGTTGAAGATTTATTTTCAAAATTAAATATACTTGTAAATTTATCTAAAACTTTAATGCTACAATCAATATCTAAATAATGAAACACATTCTTAATTTGTCCTACACCTACAGCAGTATGTAAAAGAATTGAACATTCTACACATTCTTTTTCAGGTGTAGGATTAATAAATATATCTTGATCATTTAATATATCTACACAAGTTTGCGGATCAGAAGCATTTAAAATTTCTTGTCTTTTAGTTTTATATAAGTCTTCAACAAATAATCTAGATGCATTTTTTTTAAACTGATCTAATGCATCAGTGGCTTTATCTTCTACTGTATCTCCTAAAATAGTAGTTGCTTGATCTGTAGTTATTTCTGATCGAAGAAACTGTTCAACTTGTGTAATACTCTTAGGCTCTGGAAAATACCAATCTCTATTTCTTATATACTGCTTATCAAATCTTTCTAGCACAACCTTTTTAACAGTCAATAAATCTTTCCACTGCTCTTCAAAAGCTGTTTTAGCTTCATTAAGAACCATAATTTTTAAACCAATATCAGAAGGTGACTTGTCACTTCCTGGCAAAGGATTGTCTCTCTTTTTTAATACTAGACTCATTCTGTAAAACTTTCTTCCAATTGATGAAGTTGCACTATTACTCTAACCTGTTCTTTAGAATATGCATAACAACCATAAAAGACAAAACACAAACCTAAAACTTTAAACGTATTTATTATATATTTTTTATACTGCATGAGTTCCTAACATCATAGGATGGTTAAACTCGTCATTAGTACTAGACCATATATGCATTGGAACAACAATTAAATCTTGATCATCTGTTTCAAAGTGATGCGGCTCCATAGCATGTAAGATTAAAGTCTCTCCTTCAACTAATTTATGTTTCTCTATATTAGAACCCACACCTGAAACTGCTGTACCACTTCCTGATAAAACATATACCACTCTATCTGTCGAATGAATATGATGTTTTTGTTCTGAACATCCAGCGGGTATCTTTAATAGTTGCATACAAGGATCACCGGATCGAATTGGAGGTAAAATATTGTTAGTACTGCATCCATTAATATATGGTAGATAAGTTTTTAAATTAATTTGAGTAGTTCTATTTGGTGGTATATACCCGTATATAGTAATAATAACTTTACCAAAACATACGCCCCAATTTTTAACTGATACACTTTCTTTATTTATAATCCATGCTGAACTATTTTTAGGTATTTTATATTCGTTTTCTAAAGTATTTACTTCGTAGTAGTATAAACTATTTTGTGGTGCAATGTAAGTACGATTCTTTAAAAATAACATCTATGATGTAGCTCCAAAGACACTTCCATTATTTGTTACATTTACTGTTGCACCTGAATTTAATCTAACTGCTTTTCCTGCCGCTCCTCCTGATCCACCTGATCCTGTAACTCTACAGTTTACATTTCCACCAGGACCACTGCCCCCGCTACCACCATTACCTACATTACCCCAAGTTCCACCTGTTCCTCCTGTTGAGGCTGCACCTGAAGAACCACTCGTTGCACTATTTGTGGGAGGATTATCAATACTTGCACCAGCACCTCCATCACCCCCTGCTAAATTAGTACAGTTACTACAAATATCGTCTTCGTCATCATAAGTAGCACAACTACGGAAACCGCCTCCACCGCCTCCACCGCCGCCGCCACCAGCTATGGTTGCACCGGAATTATTTCTAACGCTTGCTGAAATATTCTCTAAGCTAATTGCATCTCCACCGTCTTCAGCAGCACCGCCATTACCACCACTATTACTACCACCAGTACCTCCACTTCCTCCTCTACCAATAATACTACCATTATTAATTAAAGTAAAGTTACTACCGGCAACAAGATGAGCAGTGAAAGCTGGTACATTAGTAAGTTCACTAAAAACATTTACACCACTATTAATAATAACTGTTGCGTCAATAGGGTCTATACCGTTCCAATCAAAACTACCTTGCAACACATTAGACAGATTATAATTTTCTGTATTTGAAGATATAGTTAATGACGGACCTGAAAGTCTTCTGTTTGCAAAAAATAAAAATGGCATCAATTAATTCCTATTTAACTTGTGGCCCCAAAAACATTTCCAGAATTATTAAAAGTATTAGTCGCACCCGAACCAACATTAATTGCTTTACCCGCTGCTCCTCCAGCACCCCCTGGTTGGCTTGTTATACAAGGTGCTGGTCCTGATACAGTACCTGCCAAGCCAGCCGCACCGGCAAGTCCCCAACCACCGCCATTACCGCCTGTTCCACCACTTCCTCCTGAAGAACCATTTGATGGTGAATTAGTAGCAGGAGTATCAAAACTTGCTCCTATTCCACCGTTATTACCAGCAAAATTTGATTGACCACTACATGCGCCGGTTTCGTCATTTCGAGTTCCTCCGGTTCGACCACCGCCGCCGCCTCCACCGCCACCGCCTCCTCCAGCGATATTAGCTCCTGAAGCATTATTAATTATTCCAGTTAGATTACTTAACTCTATAGCGTTACCACCATCTGCACCTGCAGCACCAGCGCCATTAGAGGCACCACCACCACCTTGCGCTCCACCATGAGCAGCTATAGTTCCTGAGTTATTTATAGTTAGATTACTACCGGATACTAATGTGGCTGCAATGGCAGGTGTAGAGTTTACAGATGCTCTAATATTTACACCTGAACCAATATTAAGTGTAACATTAATAGCAGTAGACCCATCCCAACTATAATTATTTGTAAGGTCATTAGCTAAATTATAATCAGTTGTATTAGAAGAAAGTGTAATAACAGTTCCCCCGCCAGAAAATACTGTAGTACCACCTTGAACTATAGGTAGTGGAAAAGTCATGTTACTGTAGTGCCTTTACGGTTAGCATTGAAAATGTAGTTGAACCATCATTTATTCTTGTAATATATAAAAAGAACTCATGCCCATTTGTAGTTGTTAAATCATCTCCGTCCGTAACGGTATATCCAGAAGTAGTTAGAGTTCCTGCACTTGCATTATTTTTATATAAAATTACCATCGTACAATTTTTAGCAGGAACACCTAATGTATGAGCGCCTCCATTAGTTGCAAACTGAAAATTGCCATCATCCACATCAGGAGTGTATGTACCACTAGATTTAGTACCTGCACTATGAGCAGCCGCACTAAATCCTGCAGTTAATTCGTCTGCAGTATCAGCCTTTAATATATCTGCATCGAAAGCCTCAACGTCACTTCCAATGGCTACGCCAAGATTTGTTCTAGCAGTGCCAGCATTATTTAAATCTGAAAGGTTACTAGCAATAGCTAATCTAGTTCCAACACTTGTTGCTAGTGTTGCAGACAATGCTACCGCAAAGTCACTAACAGAAGTTATGCGAGTATTAGCTGTTCCAATGCTGGTTGCAAGTGTAGCAGAAAGATTTGTAATAACTGTATTGACAGATGTTATAGCTCCTGTTCTATTACCAATACTGGTAGCCAAAGTTGCAGACAGTGCAACTGCATAATCACTAACAGAAGTTATACGAGTGTTTGCAGTTCCAATGCTTGTAGCAAGAGCAGCAGATACAGTAGCTAATTGTGAAGGTGTTATAAAACCTGAACCATCTCCAATAACACTATTGATAGAAGTAATGGCAGCAGTTCTATTTCCAATACTGGTAGCCAGTGTAGCTGAAAGAGCTACTGCATAATCACTAACAGAAGTTATACGAGTATTCGCAGTTCCTATACTAGTAGCCAGTGTAGCTGAAAGAGCTACTGCATAATCACTTACCGATGTTATGCGAGTATTAGCAGTTCCTATACTAGTAGCTAGTGTTCCTGACAATGCTACTGCAAAGTCACTAACAGATGTTATACGAGTATTAGCAGTTCCTATACTAGTTGCTAATGTTGCAGATAGTCCTGTTAAAGCAGTATTAGTATTTCCAATACTGGTAGCTAAAGCAGCAGATACAGTTGCTAGTTCTGCGCTAGTAGCAAAATTACCACCATCACCTATAATAGAATTAATACTTGTTATAGCATCAAGATTAGTTTTTGTAAGAGCGGATACAGCAGCAACTTCTGTTACATTTGCGGCTGATACTCCTGCCATTAATAGTTCGTCAGAATCAATATTAGTAGCACTTAAAATTCCAAAGACTGCAGACCCTGTTGCTGCAAAAGCAGTGCTAACAGAAACTGTACCAAAGTTTTGATCAGCAGATACAGCTATAACTCCACTGACAGGAATAGAGCCAGATACAGCCCCACCAACTGTCATTTTAATACCTGTACCAGCATCAACTTGTTTTACAGTACCACCTTCAGCAGAAGGAACATTTGTTAGATTACGTCCATCTCCTACAAAAAATGCAGCAGAAACAATTCCTGTAATCGTTGCCGCAGATGCAGAAACTTTAGCAACATGAATTGTAGTACCAGATAGGCTAACAGCAACAGTTGGATTACCTTCCGTACCGTTTGCATTTGTAATTGCAATACCTGCTCCAGCGGTTAGTGTTCTACCTAAAGCGTTACCTCCACTAACTGCAACAATCCCTGTTATACCCGTAAGATCAGTAATAGCATTAATGGCTGATGCATTGGCTGTAATCGCTTCACCGTTAAGTTTAAATGTTCCATTAACATCTACAGCACTTTTACTTAACTTTAAAGCTGAGTTTTCTCCTGATCCATCTTGAACAGATTGTTCTGTTGAGGTTAAACCATCATTACCTGATCCAACTTGCAGGAGTTGTTTATATGTATTTGCAATTAAATTTCCAGTAAGTGTACTCATTAAACCTGATTCCATTCAGTTGTTTCATTTTCCCATTCAGTATCCGCTGCTTGCCAAGCAATATTTCTATCATTATTAGACGGAGGTCTGGGATTACGAAGTGTTTCGTCATCTCTTACATTAGGTGTTTTATTCTGTGGATGATTTTTTAAATCATACTGACCTTCCCAATCAGTTGGACAAACCATCATTCCATAACTATTCATTCGTAATACTCTTAGAGGATATGCAAATCCACAAGTATCACAAATTCCTTTAGCATTTTTATTTGTTGCCATATTAACAACTCACTTTAAATATAACCGAGTCGAGGCTTAATAAACATACTAGCTCTTTCTTTGTCTTCAATATTTGCTCTTTCAAGAAGTTCTTCATAGTTTTGTTTTAACATAGTTATTCTACCTGGATCAACATTCGGTCTTTTCATTGACATATAATAAGCAAGACCCGCTGTTAAACAAGGAAGAAATCTTTTAGAAATATCAGCGTTCTGTCCCGCAGATTTATCAATATCTTGAAACTCGCTAATCTTTTCTACTTTTAATTTGTCTGTTGAATTTTCAGGAATAGGCCAGAGGAATATAGTTGGATTATCTCTATCTCTTTTTACAGTAAACTGTGTTGGTCTACCTGTCTGTCCTTTTCTTGGAACTTGCAAATATTCCTCATAAGAAATACGAGATAAAGGAAGATCAGTATTATCTCTATTTAATATAACTTGAAGAGTATCAATAGTTGAATCACTAAGAGGATATGAGGTAGTGCTAGTTGTAAGAGAAATAACAGATGTTTCTGTTGTCCATAAAAGAATTTCTCTATTCTGCCAATCTTTTAACATTAAATTTAAAGAGCGACGAGCAGAAGCCGGTTCATGTCCTAGAGTTTGTTCTCCACCAATCATCTCCATTGCTTCTTGAATAACGTCATCAATATCTAAATTGAACGTAAATGTTCCACTAGTCGCCATTTAACTTATCCCTTTTTGCGTTTATAAGATATAACTTTTTTCTTACGCTTTTTCTTTTGAGGAGGCTTTGTAATTTGCTGTCCTACATTTGATCTACCAATAGCCATGCTACTTAACACTTCCATCTTTTTCTAGCTTGCCTAAGTCTTGAGTTAGGATTCTTAGCGGCTTTAGGAAACTTCTTCATTTGTCCTGCTGATCTAGCGCAATAACTTTTACGTCTTGCTGCTCTTTTACCAGTAGGTTTAGATTCAGTAACGGCTGTTTTAAGTTTACTACCAGGATTTTGTCTGCGGTATTTAGCTACTCCTTTAGCAGTTAGACCAGCACCAGATTTAGTAGGACGTTTATGACCACCACCGATAGTCATTCCTTTCATACCTGTACCTTTTCGTACACTTTTCTTTTTTGTTCTTACTGCCATTCTATACCTATTTACCTTTCATAGCTTTACCAAAACCTCTTTTGGCTATCCCACATCCTCTTGGTTTAATTGAACCACCTTTAGATT
>WLWH01000163.1_pt1 | contig 57643 bp, 80 predicted proteins | sample 6712741 | NCBI WGS metagenome assembly WLWH01 (sample SAMN12718694, study PRJNA515312) | sponge metagenome | isolation source: marine sponge | host: Mycale hentscheli | place: New Zealand: South Island, Marlborough, Capsize Point | collected 2003-05-01 | reverse complement strand
CTGTGTTAAATCCTGCACTTGTTGCTTGTGTAGTTAAAGCTAAATAACCAACTGCTGTATTGTATGGACTTGTGGTATTTGCTGCTAAAGTACCTTTACCTATTGCTGTATTTTCATCACCAGTAGTTAAAGCTCCAAAGACATCAACACCTACACCTGTATTATTATTGGCAGCATCAATAGTTCCTGTAGTCGTATCCCCAATCATTATGGAGTCTGTACCAAAAGTCTTACTGGTTATGCCATTATAACTTGCTGCTGTAGAAGCACCTGTTGTGGCTAAATCGCCACCTATAGAAACATCATCTGTAACTGTTAAATCATCTTGTACTTTTAGGTCTACTGTAGAAAGACTAGCAAAAGCGTCTACTACTGCTGCTCCACTACCAGCACCATCTAAGTAAACTGCTTTTACATCGCCAGCAGGTATGGTTACATTAGCACCAGAGCCTTGAGAAATTATTATGTTTTGAGAACCACTTGTTCCGTTCTCTATAAATTGCATCCTACTCATGGTGTTAGGTGCAATAGTAATCGTACAGGCTGAATCTAAAGTGCCTGTATATTTGAGATACATTGCTCTAGCTGGGTCTGTAGCTCCATCTGCTACTGTTGAAGTATGCGTATCTGCATTAGTGGTTATTGCTTCTGTGCCAAAACTTAAAGCTTCTCCGATCAGTTCTAAATTTGTATTTGTCGTATCGCCCCAAGTTCCTGACGCATCACCTGTCGCCAGTTCATTAAGTCTTAGATCATTAACGTATGTGCTTGCCATAATTTATATCTCCGCTTTGATTATATTACCTTTTTGTTGCATAGTTAAGCAACTTCTTCCCACCCTGGATTTTGTGAATCTGACACTGAACTCCAGGTTGGATCTTGTGTATCAGTAACGCCTGTCCAACTTGGATCTTGTGTATCATCTACAGGGCCCCAAACCAATATTTGACTGATTGCTCCTGTTGCTTCTACCCCTGTGGGTATTGCTGTAGCAGCAGCTGTAGTGGTTAGGGTTCCTACTGCACCTGTTCCTGCAATACCAGTGATACTAAATACGTTATCGGTAACTGTATTTACACTTCCTAAAACCGTAGTAGCCGCAACACCTGTTGGGAATACATTAGCATCACATGTTACAGTCTCGTCGCCTAACGATATTGTAGAAGCAGCACCCGAAACACCTGTTATTGCAGCACCTGCGGTTATTACATTACCTAAAGCTGTTGTTCCTACTACTCCTGTTTCTGCTACATTTGCATCTGCTCGTGTGGTTAATGAACCTAGTCCACTTGTTGCTGCTAAACCTGTTTCAGTTACATTAGCAGCTCCCGTAGCTGTTAGAGATCCTAACCCAGACGTAGCTGCGACTCCAGTCACAGAAATATTTGCAATACCTGTAGCTGTTAAAGATCCTATTCCTCCTGTTCCAGCTAGTCCTGTTTCGGTTACGGTAGCAGCTCCCGTAGCTATTAATGAGCCGATTCCTCCTGTGCCGTTAACGCCTGTTTCAGAAACGTTTGCAGCAGCGGCTATAGTAAGAGATCCTAAACCACCTGTTCCAGCAACACCAGTTTCGGTTACATTAGCCTGTCCTGTTACCGTTAAACTGCCTAACGCAGAAGTGCCCGCTAACCCTGTTATTACAACAGGATCTTCTTCACTCCAAGCCCCAGAACCCCAGGTTCCGCGACCCCAGCCCGTTACGTTAGCCATAGGCTATTTTACGCTATTCTTATTACTGCGTTACTAGCGTCTGCTGCTGGGAACTGAATAGTAAAGCTTCCTGCAGTTGATGTTTTATCTCCACCAAAATCAAATACAGCTACAGCAGGATCACCTGATGCAGTGTCGTTGTAAATCATACAACCTCTTGCAGTAATCGTTGCTGTTCCAAAAGTTAAATCAGCAAAATCAGTAAACGCTGTTGTTCCTGAAGATGTTGGGTTAATGTTGGTTAACGCAGCTCCACCTGAAGTATAGTTTGTTCCAGATGCTTGGTTTGTAGTTGTAAACGCTGTAGTGGCTGCAGTCATGGTTGCAGAACTTGTATATAACGCTAGTTTAAAAGTATTACCACCTGAAGCAAGAAAGTTATGTTTTGCTTCCAATAGTTCTTTTTTAAAGCTAGTGCACATTGCTTGTGTTATAGCCATTATAGTCTCCTAATAATATTAGCTAGGTCATTTTGACCTTGTTTTTCTAATTCATTACATATTGTACAAACGTGGTTTTTAACAGCCTCGTGCATATAATAAGTAATAACCTTTTTGCATGCCTCTCTAAAAGCATGTGCTTGTACCCTAATGGGTGCAGGGGCTTCGTCGCTAATGGAAACTAATCTTTTAGTAGCCATTTCTGCAACTTCTTCTACAGTGTGCCCTCTGTTATTCGTTGTAGTAACGTTAAGATTACCAACTTCTGTTTCTGAATCAAGTGAAAACATTAATATTCCTCTGGTTCTGGTGGTAGATCATTTCTGTCTATCATACCTATAAATTGTTGTTCTTCTTTTATTATATCAGACCATTTACATACACTCATCTTACCTTTGTTCATATAAGTAATAACAGGATCTTCTAGCCTATGATATCCATATAATTTTTCTTTTGTGGGAACATCTGTTTCAAGAAGATTAGATCTTGGTGCAATAGAAACTTCTATGTTGTTTTCCATACATTTAGCTAACCAAAACTCACAACAAGCTTTGCCTGATTCTGCAAAATGCATATTTGTTTTGTAAGTAAAATCTACACCAAACACAGTTAAGTGACTTATTTGATTCCATAACGCAAAGGCTATGGCATAAGCAACTGTATTATTAAAATAAGCACATCCTAAATCTCCTATTAAAGGCCCTAACGGAAACTCCTCAGCAGCAGGTACGCGTTTATCTAATTCACAGGTGTATATTGGATATTTTATTTGTGGAAGATACTTCCGCATTATTTGAGTCATGCTACCCGCATCTTCTGTGTCTAAAAATCTCGACATAGGATCTAAAATAAAAGCTCTATCCACTTCAGGTAAAACACTGACCATGGCGTTTATAGCCCATATTTCATCGAAAGCTAAGCTGTGTGTCCTGGACAAATGATAATCTAATTGACTTTGACCCATTGCTACAAGCGCAATGTTTTTACCTTTTAACTGTGGAAGTGGTTCTTCCAACATTAGGTGGTAGGAATACGAACTTGGTCGTACCTATACTGACTCTGTGTTCCTGCTCCTTCTGCAGTATTTTTTAATCTAGCCAAAGCATTCTCAAATCTTTGGTCATATGTAGCTATTTCTGTGGGGTCCATTTTTAAAAATACAGCTGCTTCTGTTAAACATCCATATAATAAAGCTATAGGTGCATTGGTCGACAGCCAAGTTGATCCACTGTCTCCAGCTGCGGTTAACGATGCAGGCCTGTAAAAATAATGTAACTCAAATGTGTAGTTGCTGTCAGGAGTAGGAGCAATAATAAAACTATCACTATCGAACTCTGCATAATACTTTGGTCTACCTGTAACAGAACCTGTTGTTGCAGGTTTGTAAGATCTCATAAAACTAACTTGTTTTAAATTTAAAAAATAATACGTGTCGCTGTCTATAACGGATAAACTAAAAGGAGCCAAAAAATCTGTAGGCATTCCTAAATAAGGAGTACCTGAAGTAGCTGTTCCAGTTACATTCTTTTTGAAATTATCTAACCAAACACCTTTTAATATTCTTTCTTCGGCTTGTTCAATAATAGTATTTAAGGTATCAACAAAAGTTGTTTCAGAACTATCTACATAATTCTGTATTGTTGTTTTCAATTCGCTGTATGTAAATCCTGCCATTATACTGGTCCCGCTGTTACTGTATCTCCGCCGCCTGTTATATCTCCTGTGGTAGCGGTTCCTGTAGATGTAAACTTATATTCATTTGCATCTACTACAGTTATTGTATATCCACTTGCTGCTTCAAGTACAGTAGTCGTAACGCCATCAACAGCTTCTGTATCTCTAAATCTTACTGTATCTCCAGTAGTTCTGCCATGTTTAAATTCTGTAACGGATATAACTGTGTTTGCTCCAGCGTCTCCTGTTCTAAAAGGATTTAAAGGCAACAACGTTTGAGCAAGCCCTACTGTGCAATCTACTCCGCCACCTCTAGCTCCTGCTGTTCCTGTTCCAGAACTTGCTGTAAACGTGTATGTATTGTTATTGTAATTAAGAATATTTGTTGTGGTGTTAGCTGTAACTGTAATCGCATACCCATCAGGGTCTTCTATAACGCTAGTTGTAAATCCATCAAATGCATCTACGTTTCTGAATCTAACTTTATCTCCTGTACTCCTGCCATGGTTATCTTCAAACACAGTTATAACTGCACTACCTTGTGTAGTAAGAAAAGGATTATTTACAAGAAGACTTTGAGAAGAAGGTTCTGTCCTATCAGGTCTTGGGTTCAATAGTGCTTGGGGATCCGCTCCAACAGGGGGAGCTTCTAGTTGGGGTTGTTTAGGATCAAAACATTCTGGGCAAGTTTTAAATCCGTCCCATTGTTCTTGTAGCCGATGTAAGCGATACCTTTGCCCACAAGTATCACAAATTCCATAAGCTCGTTTACCTGATGCAAATGCCATTTATATTTAGTCGCCGAAACCGCCTCTGCCTCTGCCTCTGCCTCTGCCTCTGCCTTTTAGGAGATCCATAATTCCTTTTCCTGCACTTCCTAATCCTGGGTTCCCTGAAAACAATTGAGCTGGTTGTTTCATCATTAATTCTCGTATTTGATTATTAATGTTTTCAATTTCAAGTTTTAACTGGTCTCTTTTTGCTTGTAATCTTTCTATTTGTCTCTCTATATCAAGCTCTGGTTGAGGTTGGACTTCAGGGGGGAGCTCAGGCATTCTGCCTCCTCCTCCGCCTCCTCTAGGTGGTACAGGCATTATAGGTTGTCCTCCAGGGGGAGGAGTTCTTATAGGTCCTACTGGAGTAGGTCTACCAATTACAGGCATCACAGGTTGTGGTGGCGTTGGCATCACAGGCATTCTAGGTGATGAAGCAAGTGCTGCTCTAGGCCCAGGCATAGGTAGCGAGGGGTTTAAAAAATTGTCTAAAAAAGCCATAGTCGTTCTCCTTATATTATCATTCTTGGAGGTAAGAATTTAGAGCTTACCGAATCTATATCTTCGCTTGCTGCTCTGTCCCATTCCTCGTCATAAACTGCTTTTAATAACTGTATCCTATCAGGGGCTCTTTTCATAGCTATATAGTAAGCAAGACCTGCTGTCATACAAGGTAAGAATCTAAACACAGCTTCCATATTATTAGTGTAGTCCCCTACGTCTTGCATTCTAGTCAAAGCGTAATATTTGATTACATCTGTAGAATTTTCTGGAGTCGGGTACAAATATAGTTTTGGTGTTATATGTCTTTCTAAAAAGAATTGAGTAGGCCTAGCTTGATCTGTTTTGTTAGGGGTGTAGAGGTAGTCAGACCTACTCAGTCTAGACATCTGGAAATCTGTGCTATCGCGAGATATAACTGCAGAAGTAATATCTACAATATCTGTTCCAAGACTTACTTCGTTTGTGCCTTGTGTAACAGTAAAACTGTGCTCAGCTATAAGCCATTGATTCAATCCTCTGTTAGCCCATTCTGCTATCATTAGATTAAGCGAACGCCTTGCTGTTTCTAAATCATATCCTGTGCGCAACTCTAAGCCGCATCTTTCGTATGCTTCTTCTATAAGTTCATCAACACTAAGATTAAATGAAGTTGTTCCTGACGTTGCCATTATTCTTGCTCCTCTGCGTATAGATTATCAAATATTCTATTAACATCCAACGTATAATCTAAATCAGACTTTGAATAATGTATATGAGCAGATGGTTTAAAATCAGGTGCACCTGTTCCAGTTTCGAACCAAGCTGGGTGTGTAACCCTAACTCTGTTATTAGGTAGTGCAACTATATTGCCTGTCCAAGGCCCAGCGTCTAGAAGTTCCATAACATGACTTTGTTTGTGTTGTGCAGGATCGTCCGCAATTTCATTCTCTGCATAATCAACAGTGAATAAATATTTAGCTGGATACATTTCTCCACCTATCTTAGCTAACCAAGGACATGGGGTAGCTCTATCAATTACATAAACTGCATGATTGTGAGAAGAACAATCCCAAGGCTGAGCATCGTGAACAGCCATTGGTTCTGGCCATTCAACAAATGGAGTATCTCCTACTAACGCAGTAATTGGCATTCTGGCCCACATTGCGCCACCATAAACGTTTTCCATTTCTTGTTCTTCTTGCTCCTCAGAAAGGACACCAGTAAAAATAATTTGAAAACTAAGACATCGGCAAGGCATTGTAGTTACACCAACCACCATGGCATGTAAAAACTCGCCATGGTATTTTTCGTGGTTGTGGGTGTACTCTCGTCTTACCCAACACTTGAAGTGAGGTATATTACTTTGTAAATAAGCCACTACTTATTGTGCCTTATACCTTTCCGCCTTTTTTCATACCTTTAGTTGTCATGCCAACTTTGCCACCCATCTTGTAGCCTTTAGTTTTCATACCAACTTTACCGCCCATCTTGTATCCTTTGGTTTTCATTTTACCGCCAGAAACTTTACCGCCCATTTTGTAACCTTTAGTAGTCATTCCTCCAGCTTTCATGCCTTTGGTTTTCATTTTGCCACCTTGAGCATAACCTTTAGTCTTTTTAAACATATCTAATCCTTAATTATAGTATGCAACAAAAAAGTCGCAGTTAGTCAAAGCCACATAAGCACCTTCTGTAAAACGACAACCCATGCCTGGTATGTAGTGATCGAAAGATTCGTTCGCTCCAGATCCAAATTTAAATTGAGCTATAATTCTAGTACCACTAGCACTCGATCCATCATATATAATGATCTGTGCATCAGCAGCACTAGTTTGAGCTTGTACGGATTGTATTCTTAGTGAGCCTAAATTAGTAGCAGTTCCAGCTCCAGAAGCTCCAATAAAGCCTTGAAGTCTTCCTGAGCTAGTTAAAGGAACGGATGCTTTTACATCTGAACTCATATTAGTCTCCTATTAAGCGTCAGCAAATGGTGTTACTAAAGTTCCTGAACCTAAGATAATACCTTCAACTGCATATTTTGCAGAAGCCATTGCAGTAACTTTTACGATACTACCAGCTAGTCCACCTTTAGTTGATCCATTCATAGTGATTACATCATTAGAAGCACCAGATATAAATGTCTTACCTGTAGCGTTAGTTACGCCAGTGTAAAGGCCACCTACAAACTTATCTGTTCCATCCGTCAATATATCCATATCAGTAGCAGCTGTTTCTACAATAAAGTAGAAAGTTGCACCTATATTATTGGCTTGGTTTGGATCAGTAGAATCACTTGGAGTAGTTGCTACAATTGAAGGTAAAGTAAATTTACCATCCGCATCGTTAGTAGTTAATACTTTACCTGCGTGTGCAGCTACTGTAAGCGTAGTGTCAGCTGTTAAGCTAACAAACGATGTACTACCTGCTGATATAAATCCAGCCAATGATCTGACTGGTCCTGAAAATGTTGATTTAGCCATGTTTTCCTCCTAACTAAATATGTTACACCATCTTGGAGTAAGTCTGCCGAGTCAGTTGGTATAACAAATTATCTCGGTATGAGATTATCGTATCAGAAAAAAATAGAAATAGGTAGAAAAGATAAGGTTGCTGGGTTGAGTAAGAAACCCCCAGCAGGGTTCCATTAAACTAATCGAGTGTTATGCTCCTGGGCTACCGAAGACGCAACGTGGATCCGAGAATCCAAAGCTGTATCTTTCTCTAGCTTTGTACCTAACATTACCAGTATCGAAATCCGCTTCCATTGAAGTTCTGATTGGTGAACGATTAAACATTTTAAATCCGTTCGGTGCATCAGTCTTAATGAAAAAAGCATCAGTGTCAGTCAGATAGTGATTAACTGTATATCCCTCAGGGATCATACCCATGTTTCTCATGGCGTTAATGTCATTATCAGACGTGGCAACTCTGCCTGGAGTTTCCAATATTCTATCAGCTACGAATTGTAGTTCTTTAGGAATGATTAATTTCGTTCCTTGAAGAGCTACTTTCAAACCACGTTCGTCAGTGAAAGCTGCAATATCAATTAATGCTTGTTCAAGTGAAGTTTCACTTAGGTCAGCAGATGTTGAAAGTTCATTGCTCAAATTAGGACCGCCCACAGTTGGGTGATCTGTTGCGCAAAGTTCTTTTCCATCGCCGCCAGCGAAGCTTGAATTGAATGCATTATTTAATACAGCTGCTGCCTTGACTTGCTTAGTGTTTGACATACTTCTTGCAAGCGCACGAGTGTACCTGGCCGACAATCTGTCGTATAGGTTATCCTCTACCGCTTCTTCTGTGATGCTAAACGCTAAAGCTATGGTTTCGTGGGTATAACGTGACGTGAAAGCCTCTTGGGCTGAATCAAACGCTACGCCTGCTCCTTCTGATTTAACGGGTGCTTGATCAAAGCCTGTTAACATTACTTCTTCTTCAAAAGCACGATCAGAGTTTTCAACGTCAAAAATTTCTTCATGTTCGTTTTCATATCTATCATACTCAAGACCAAATAATGCATTTAGACCTGGAAGTAACTCTTTGACTAATTGTCCTCTGGAAATTGCCATCTAAATTACTCCTTATGTTCCTGCAACAGGACCTCTATAAGCATGTTCATTAATGAGAACAACTAAGTTCGCATTATCTGCTGTAAGGTCTCCGTTTTTATCATCTTGAACTACGCCCACAACTTTAAGCTGAAGTGCTGCTGTTGTTGCTAGTGTACTAGAGTCGAGCTCGCGAGTAGCTACGCCAGTTGTTGTACTACCACCAATACCATCAGTATCTGCATTTCTGCCGATAGCTGCGATAGTCGAAGCACCATCCGCTTGAACAACAAACAATTGATTAGGGTCGTCATAGATATAAGCTTCTATGTCTCCGCTAGCAAGTGCCGTTGTAGATGCTGGATAGTAATTCTTAAAGGTAGGAGTTCCGTCAGTAGCTGTATAAAAAACATGCGATAACACACCTACGTTATTAGCAGAACCAGCTGCTGATCTTTCGATGTATCCTCCATTAAATATAGTTAAGTCACCTTGGAAGATGCTTGTACCATACCCTGATGGATTGATGTTATATTTATTAGCTTCTTGAACGGCTGAACCGACATTGAGACCTTTATAAGGTTTTAACCCAAAGGCTTTATCTACATTTGCCATATTCTTTCTCTAATTTACAAGAATTATTATAAAGAACTCTTAGTTGTTTGACGAACCTTGAGTTCCACCAATTGTTACGCGCGACTGTCTGTCTGGTCTATTAATAGACATGCTGGGGTGCGTACCATCTTTCATCATATCGTTATCTACAGCATCCATCTGACTTTGCGTTTTACTCGCAAAGTGGTCAGCTCTTTCCTGTACAGTTTCGATAGGCATTCTACATAGTATTAACCCACCAACACCAATCACTCCTTCAAACTTACCTTCATCAATTGTTGGAGATTCGAAGTCAGGATATTCGTCTGATCTAACAGGCTCCCATCCTTCTCTCATCTTGGCCACGACGTTCTTACGATCGTCTTGTCCTCTGATTTCTAATCTCACCCAACGGTGAATGTAACCCTCAGGGGGTGTAGGTGCGTCTAAGGCAGACGGGGGAGCCCATGGTCTTCGCGCTACTTGAGTTTCGCGAGTCTGGGCTTCGCGTGGTTGACGATTTTCGTCAGTCTTTTTATTATTGTCAGTCATTTACGTTGCTCCACGTTATTCAACATATTTTGCGTACTCTTCTAAAGGCACACCCAATTTATTTGCTATTGCAACCTGTGAGGGTGTGAGTCTCACAGTTTTGCGCCCTGGCTTTGCACTTCGCTTTGCGGGTGCTACCGTCTGAGCGGGTTGGCTCGTCTGAGTTTCATCATTAAATTTATGAGGGAACTCGTTTCGAATCCTATTATTAATCTCATCATAGTATTCATTGCTTGCGGGGTCAAACCCTTCTGACAACAAATCTTCATGAAAAGCAAACGAGGTCATAGTCATAGCTTTGTCGTTTCCGAACCAAGGATTCTCTTCTGCCCATGCTTGAGCTTTAGGATCTGGTTCAGAATACTCTTGAGGCTGTGGCTGTGGCTCTCTCGGAATATCTTGTGTTACCTGTTGAGGTTGCGCTGCTTGCGCAGTGCGCTCTTGGTTTAAAGCTTGTACGCGTTGAGCTTCAACGGCAAGAGCTGCTAGTTTCTGTTGTGCGTTCGTCTGTGCATCGATATCTGCTTCTTCGTTTGCTTTTCTTAAAATGTTCTTTGTTGCTTCGGTTTCAGCTGAAATCCTATTGGCTTCAGCTACAATATAGTTACTATCTAAATTCGTTTTTTGTTGTGCTAATGTTTCGTTTTCTTTCTTTACGTTTTGAGCAAATTGCGTTGCTGCTTGCTCTCTTCGTTCGGCTTCTCTTAATTTAGCAGTTAGCTTATCGATACGCTTCTTTACACTTTTACTGTATTCTTCGTGATCGTCAGCTTTTGCTTCTTCGGGTTCAGGCTCTGGTACTACTTCCGCAGCTCCCTCGTCACCTAGTACAGGCTTAGTAGGTTGCTGAGGATCTATAGGTAAAGCTCCCCCGTCGTCTATGTCAACATCCACCTCAGGACCAGTATCATCTAACTGTACTGTTTCCTCAGCGGCATTCATATTTAGTTTATGCTCAGGCATGGTCGTTCTCCATGGTTATTAAAATTGATGCAGAATTGCTTCTGGGTCTGGAACCGTTGCGATGATTTCATCATCATTCAACAGTTTTATTTCTCCGCCCTCGATTTGTATCCTTGATCCTGAGTATCTTCCAATCAATACCCAGTCTCCTGGTTTACACCAAGGGCCAGTAGAAAATCTTTCTCCGTCGTACGCTTGTGGTCCGACTTTTAGTACGTAGCCAAGCAGCGTTCCTATCTGCTGTCTCTCACGAGTTTCGCTTGTCAGGACAATACCACCTTCGGTTTGTCCTTGGCCCTTGTACGGTAATATCATAATCCTCCACCCTGTTGGTGAAGGTAGTTGATCGAGTAATTCTGAATCTAATTTATTAGGATCTAGCGTAGTCGCGTCTCCTTTTTTCTTACCTGACTGGTAAGCTTTCTCTAAAGCAGACTTGTCCGCTTCTTCTTTCTTCCATTGTTCTTCCATGGCTAGGTTGCTTGGATTTGGCATTTATATCTCCTGGTTTTTCATTAGTTGTCGAATCTCTTCTCGTGTGTAATTCAACGCCTCGACTTGACCAGTCAGATTCTTGTAATGCTCCCAATCTCGGACTTCGCCGTTGGAAAGTATTTCTTGAAGTTGCTGTTCTTTTTCATCTATGGCGCGCAGTACAGCTGTCGCGAATTGTAGTAAATCTATGTTGTTCCTCCAATTAAGTAAGGGTTAGGGGTGTAGGCTGCAGGGACGGGTATAGATGTTATACCTCCCATGTCTGGTACTCCAGCGGCTCCATACGGATTGTTTTGGTATTGTCCACTTTGGTACGGGTTATAGCCTACGGCTGGTTGCCCAACCATATAATTTTGTGCCATTTCAGCAGCCTGTTGTTGCTGGGCTGCTTGTGCTTCGGCTGCGGCAGTTTGTTCAGCTTGCATTTGTGCAATAAGTTCTTGTAGCTGAGTCATGAAATCGGGTTGTTGGGTTCCTGTGTCTGTTCCGCCTGTATCGGTTCCTTGCCCTGCAAGAATATTGTCATAATATTCTTTGTTGCCTTCGTAGTCTTCTTTAGTTCCGCTAATCCAACCTGGAGGAGCTGTGTAGCCTCCTGATGAGGTTCTGTAAACTTGCCCTGTTGAAGGATTGTAATAATTTACTATAGCCATGGTGTTCATAGATCCTTCTGGGGGAGGTATAAAACCTTCGCCGCTATAATAGTTTTCTCCACCAAATCCAAAAGGATTTTTACTCTCTTCGCGTTCTGCATTATCTATTGCGTCTCTAAGTCCCGAAGTAGCAGTCATATCGTCCAGGTTCAATATAGTATCGTCCGTGGTCGGTTGACCGTTGCCCACGGCAGCATCAACGGCTGCTTGTACTGGATCAATCGTAAGAATAGGATCATCAGCAGCTTGTACTGGTACATCTCCAGAAGCCATGGCTTCTTTTAGAGCTCTTTCTACCATTCTATCTATATCGCTATCCATCGGGGTGACTTCTGGCTCAACCATGGGTGACATGGGTGACGTTGAGTCAGAAGTCCTAGTGATTGGTTCGTCTTCCATCATAGCAATGCCACTTGTTCCTAAAGGGCCTAGTCCTGATGCTTCTCCACTAGCGGCTCCCAAAGCTTTTGCTACAGCTTCGGTTATAGGATCGGATTTTTTAGCTTTAGCGGCATCAATTTGTTCTTGTGTTCCATATAAAATAGGCCCATCTTTTCCAAAAGGTTGATAGGGAAGTAATCCTGGCCCTGGAGTTAAACTAAGTTGAGACTCTTCTGTAGTAACATTTGGTTTTACATATCCTGTTGAACCAAGAGGTAATTTTTTATATTTATCTACGAACGGTGTCGATGGTAAAGGAGGAGGTGTTACAGGATCTATTGTAGGAAGGTTCGAAAGGTCGATGCCCAAAGAATCAAGGCTAGGCATACCCTCCCTGTCAAAAACTAAATTCCTTAAATTAGGTAGATTTATTGCCATCTTTTCTTGTCCTTTCTCTTTCTGCCCCAACTTTCATCGCTGCTATGTCTTCTTGAGATCTTAATCTCTCTTCTTCGGATTGATCTTTCTGTTTAAGCTTAGCTTTGTCCAGTTTAATCCTTTCCTGTGCAATCATCTTATCATCTTCATTTTCTTTTGCACGTATTGCAAGCTCTTGTTGTTTCAAGGTTACAACGCCATCATCACCAGGAGATAGTATTTCTTCTATTCTAGGCATAACTTGCTGCATCAATTCTAATTCTAACTGAGCTTTCAAAGCTTCTTTTGCAGGGTTAGGTGGTGGAGGTGGCATCATCATTCCGCCTTGTTGCATGCCTGGTATCTGTTGCTGCATTGGTTGTGGTTGTTCTGGCATTTGTGCATCGGCTTGATTCTGTGCTTCTAGTGATATGTGTTGGAATATGTGCGATACCATAAGCGGTATTGTTGCTGGGTTAGTCATACCAGCACCTGACTCTAAGAAAGTAAGATGCACCTCTATATGTATCTGATGCGCTTGGTCAGGGAATGCCATGAGAGGTGCACCCATTAATGCGGCACTGTTCTCACTTGCTGGATCCATCGGAACGGGAGGTGGTGGATCTGGAGCAAACAATGCTTCAATATTTTCAGTTCCTAACGCTTGGTACATTCTTCTGTATGCTTCCTTAATGTTGTGTATTTCAGGGTTGCTTTGTACTAACTGGAGTTCTTGTTGTGCCAATGTAATACGTTGACTCATTGAGAAGAAGTTAGGATCACTGACAGGTATAACATCAACCCTATTATCAAAGTCAGTTTGTTTAATTTGTTGGTCACCACCTATAACTTGGTATGGATATACAGGAGGCAGATACTCTGCAAACAATCTGGTTAGTATCTTAAATTCTGTTTTCTGTGCGTAGTGTAATCTTTTATGTACTGCGGACATGACTCTTGTGCCTTGCTCTAGCAAAGCCATAGTCGTGCCTACTGGCATCTCTTGATTACCTTCTCCCATTTGTAGATTAGTAATCGATGCAAATCTTTGTCCTGCCTCTACACAGAATCCTAACAGCTGTAGTAATGTCGCCGATGGTTCTTTATAAGGTAGTGGTATTAGTGAGTCTCTTAGTGCTCCGCCAGGTGCGTCTACGTCTCTGAACTCTCCTGGTTCTAGTGGAGTCTCGTCGTCCCTGATTCTAAGTCCCCTGGCCTTGAATCCAGCAGGTAGATTCGCCAGCGTACCTGCATCGATCAATTGTCGTAGGGCTCCAGTCGCGGTTCGAGACAAACCGCCAATCATGTGTATTAAGCCGAACCCATAGAACCCAAGGCCAGGGAGAAACTTGTAGTGTACAAAATACTGTATCTTTGTTCTGAGTGGATCGTTAGGGTTGTAGTTCCTTCTGATCGATAAAACAGCATTAGATGCTCTGTCTATTGTAATGATAAAAGGTAAGTGGTATCCATCTTCATCTTCAAAGCCTGGAATGTCCATGGATACGTGACATTCCAACAACTCATACATCATGTCGTTGGTGGTAGCACTCAATCCTTCTAGTTCATCTTCTTTGTCTATGGTGTCACTGCTGCCTATATTAGTCTCAGCAGGTTGTAGTGGTATGTCTCTGTAAAACCCTGCGAGCTGTTGTGTTCTGATTTCGTTGTAGCTCATCTTGACTACATGCGTTACTCTCTCACAAGTCTCTAGGTCACTGGCTGTGTACGGAACGACTAAATCTTCTACGGGTACAAAGGTGCTAACCGCTCTTTGTTTATTTACATCGTAGTAAACTTTCTTAAATGCTGTGCCTGCTAGGGGTAAATAGAACAGTAATTGGTCCATTTCAGGTGTATATTCATTCATTACCGTGGTTATTTGGTAATTCATAAACTCTTCTACCCTACGTGCTTGATCTTCAGTTTCAGGGGTTTCATTGCCCATAACCCTTGTTTTTACGGGTCCTTTACTGGGTAATAGCTCCTTAAAAGCCTGCGCTTGGAATTGGGTCACGGATTCAGCGAGCATAGGATGCGTTACGCCTGATGCACCTGGGAAAGGCCTATCTCTATCTTCATATTTGAAGCCAAGTAGATCTAGTCCTTTTACATAAGCATCTTCCCAATCGTGGCGACTTGCTTTATCTTCTTCATAATCAGTGACTAACTGAAAAGCAATTCGTCCTAGCTCGCCTTCGTCAATGTACTCCGCTAAATTCGCATCAAATGGTGTGGTGTCTATCGCTTGTTCTGCATCAGGAAAGAAATCAATCTGTGCGCCTTCTTCTGATAGCTCAACAGAGATGTCTCCATCACCCATTTGCATAGGTTCTTCAATCTGAACCTCTGTACCGTCTTGTACTTCCAGATCAATTAGATCTGACAACCTTTCTATGTTGGTTGGTTTGTTGTTTTCTGCCATTTACAGTTTAGTAAACGCCTGTAAATTTAGTGCCTCTCAATGAATCACCACCGCCACGACTTTTACCTTTACCTGCTCCAGGTGAAGGCTTCTTAGAAGTTGTCATGTTGGATTGTTTTGCATAAGGAACAAATCCTTGGTCCTTTATCTTTTCGCCTTTGTCAGCCATTATAGTCTCCTAATAATATTCTCTGATCCGTCTCGGTTGATTATCCTGCAGATCATCGTCCGATTCTAAACCAATAAATCCGCCCTGTCGATAACGCATTAGTGCTTGTGTGGTTGAGTCTACTAAGTCGTCGTGGTCTCCAAAAGGAAACGCCGCACATTCTTCTACTAATTCGTCCGCCCAACGTGTATCTGGTACGTATACCATACCTGATTCCAGCATTGGCGCAACGGCATTTACCCTTGCGATTTTATCTTGTCCTTTGCCAGGTGAGTAATTGACCACAGGAATACCTGACTGACGTAATTCGTCCGTGAGCGGTAGACCACTGGCCTTGGCTTCTACGATTACTGTGTCTGGGTCCCAATACTCAAATTGTTTATAGGCTTCTTTCTTCAACGTAGGAAAATCCCATCGACCTTTCTTAACATCTAGTAACAGCAAAGCTGGCCGCATAGAGTTAGGATCAGGGTAGAACACGCACCATGTCGTAATAGCAGAGAAGTCAGACGTTTCTTTCTTGGTGTAAGCTGTGTCGTACGACTGGATCACGTATTGCATTTCTGGCACTTCATCGTGTTCCCATTTTTGCCACCATTCACGTTTTAGTATCGCTCCTTCTTCTGATGTTGGGTTTTGCATCCACTGTGCTTCCCATTTGCTTACAGGGATAGAAGCTTTGACCCCTTCTAATTCTTCTATCTTCCAATATTCAGGCCATAAAGGTTTTTGACTATCAGGAAAGATCGCAGGAAATTCTACGACTTCCCACTGATCTGCATGATCTTCACCTTGTTTGCTTAGCAATCTGCCTGTTAAGTCCTTGATGCTCCATCTTGTCATTACAATAACAATAGCTCCGCCTGGCTGTAGCCTTTGTCGGGGACCAGAACTGTAGTATTCCCAAGCATTGTCCAAGGCCGTTGGTGAAAGGGCATCTTGCTCTGAGTGAATATCATCTAATACTAATAGATCTGCACCACGTCCTGTTACCGCACCGCCGATACCAGAATAGAAAGCTTCGCCTCCGCCATTGGTCTCCCACCTTCCTGCTGATTTACTATCCGCTTTTAGCTGTACGCCAGGAAACACATCTTGATACAGCTCTGAATCTATTATGTCCCTGACCTTTCTACCAAAACGAAACGCTAGTTCTGCGGTGTGCGTAATCTGCATGATCTTCAACTTAGGATTACGGCCCAAGATCCACGATGGAAAGAAAGTAGAGGCAAATTCAGACTTAGTATGTCTTGGTGGCATGTTCACTATCAAGCGTTTTATCTTACCTTGTGCTACCTGCTCTAGTTTTTCTGCAAATATCTGGTGATGCCTGCCTTCTACGAAGTCTGGCCACATGTGATTGATATAGGTCAAAAAGCTTTCTTGTCCTTCACGCTGTAGTTGTTTGGAATTCAGTGCTTCAGTCAGTTCCAACAGTTCTCTGGTAGCTTCAGGATACTGCTCGGCTAACCGCTCTAGGTTTATATCAGGGTTTTCCATGCCAAATATTTTGAAATTTTAAAATTTTTTGTGGCCAAATCGTTTTCGATGATTCCTATGATGAAGGGGGTAAGCCCATTTGTCAAAGTTTCTGGATATTCTCTCCATGTCTGTTTTCTTCACTTTAGTAGAATGTCAGCGCGTGTGCGCCAGGGGGGGTTAGGGGTACATGACTAGATACATGCAAAAACACGGCCCGATCTTAATGGGCCAGGCGCGAATGGGCCACGGACCAGGGACTAAAAGAATGTAAAAAAGATTAATAAAGTTATTGACATTATGGGATATATCCTATACTATGTACTTACTTAATAACAACAAAGGAGAAAGTAAATGTTAAAGAGTAAATATAACGAGGATAGGTTAACGCCTAATCAATATGCAAAAGAACTTATAGAAGACAAACTATATTCGTTGCTTGAAGGATATTGGGAAGAAGAATTAACTCAAATTAATTTTGACACCTGGAAAGATGAATTAACTTGTACTGAAAAAGAACTTGAACAAGTTAGAGAGCAGTTACTAAAAAGATGCACAGGTCTTTTTAAATATCTAGGTGTTAATAATACCTATACTCAATAAAGGGGCAAATAATGAAAGTAAATCGAAGAAGAAGAAAGATCAATTTGTATACCGACTATTTCGGATTAATAATACCTGTATCTTCAATGGTCCTGGCTACAATAATGCTCGTTATTACTTCGTATTATATCGGCATTAGTTAGAAGATTAATTAACCTAAAAGGGAGGTCTAATAAACCTCCCTTTTTTTGTTTACATTATAAGATATATCTTATATAATTAACTTGTTAATAACAAAGGAGAAAGTAAATGATTAACACAATAGTATTAGTAACAACGTCAATGGGCCTGGTGGCCTTCGGTGGTCTCGCTTATATGTATGGTTTACATATCGCTTACGATGTAGGCGGATTGGATGTATATATCCTTTTTGCATCGGGTGTTGCCGTTGGTGTGTGTGCCATAGGTCTATGGAATGCACTAAGCGAAGTATACCTGGACTACAGATACAAAGACTAACTGAAGAGGATTTAATATCCGAAACGGCTTTCGGGCCGTCTTAGTCATAACAATAGGAGAAAACAAATGACAAAATTAAATTATTACACAACTGGGGGAGTAGAGAAGCATTCTGACGGCTCATTTACTTTATTCGGTTATGTAGAGAATAAAAAGACTGGCGAAGATGTAGCGGGCCATAAGATGCGCTATATGGGTTATTCTTTAAAAGATGCTAAAGAAATGTTTAAGAGCAATCTTGAGTTTTTAGTAGAAGACTTAGAAAGACTAGAGATGTTTGATGCTGCTATTTTTAGCACCTATCTTTTGGAATACCCACGTATATTTAACATTTCATCAAATAGTTTATTTGATGTTTAACAATAGGAGAAAACAAATGATAGACAAAACATGCGCTGAAAGAGTACAAGAAGAATACCAATCAATAGAAGATGATTTTATACAAGCATCTGAGTTCTTTGATAAATACGAAGAGGCAACAGAAGGCGAGCAAATCGCCCTTAAAGTATTTTATAAAGATCTAAGCGAATATGAAGACTTCTTTGACTACGTGAATAACTACGGGCTTTGCTTTGACTACGTTGAGAAAGGCACGTTTACAGATCAAGATAGAGGATACTTTCGTTTCCAAATATCCTGGGGCGGTCCTTCTGATGAGTTTAGAATATATGTAGACTATGATAAGCAAATCACCCATATAGATTATTGGTTCTTAGATTGGGGTGACGGGGCATCTATAAGAGTTGATGAAAATTCTTTATCTTATCAAGTGTGCGAACAGTTTACAGAGTTTCAAACGGAGGTGGCTTAAAGAATAAGAACACTTTCTCCTAAAGTGGGGGCATGGGTTTAACGGCTCATGCCCTTTTTTATTGCCTGGCCCATACCAGGAACAGATTATTTTTGAACAATAGAAACGAGCAACGAGCCATTTTTGAACAATAGAAACGAGCTAATAATTTTGAACAATAGAAGCAAGCTAATAAAAAAAATTTGAACAATAGAAACAAGCTATTTAATTCTTTGACGGATAGCAAACAACAATTGCTCTTGAACCTTCGACCAATCAACGGGGGACGAAAGGCAAAGAGGGGGCAACGAAAGACCAAGGACAGATAATTCGCGCGCTTGTTCGGGCGCGTATAGATGAACGCCATATTTTCTAGGACTATCCTTCAAGAGGGACTTGACCAAGATAAAAGCGGGGGCTTTCTTTCGCTCTTCATGGTAGGCGATTTGATGCGGCGACATATTAACTTTATTACTTTTGCTTACTTTAAGCTCAACAGTAAAATAAATACCCTCTGCAGTAGTGCCTAAAACGTCAGGTATGCCGTGATTAACGCGTGACTCCAAGCGTATCCAAGAAAACGCAGTCAGGTTTTTTCTTACTTGTTGCCAAAATAGTTTTTCAGGTTGAGCCACAGTAAAAATATTATATATAAAGTAATAAATTTATGTTGCATATATGGGATATATAGTATATATTGATGTAAGACTTTCATTAACTAAAGGAGAAAAAAATGGAATATAAAAGAGAAGAGATCAAAGATTATTTTGATAACTATATTAACGAAAACAAAACATTCTTTGAAGAAAACTATCCAACTACATGGATAGATGATTTACACCATAACGCTTTCAATAGTGATTACTACATTATAGGAACATACAGAGCGAAGCTATGGCTAGATGATATGGTTTTTGACGTAATAGAACACATCAGAGAATACGAAGAGATGCACTTTGGCGAAGTTACTACCAACTTTAGCAGTCCCGAACGCGTTGTTAATATGTACGTCTATATCATAGGCGAAGAGATTGTTTCCGATTACGTCAACCAACTAGAAGAGGTGGCTTGATGAATGACTATCTAGTGGTTTATACGACCAAAAACGAATTTTATCAAAATGAAAATGATACTACTGATCACTATGAAGCATTTTTAGACGATAAAGAAGAAGCTGAAAAAAGATATAAAGAAGTCTTGAAAATGGATAATCTATGGAGTGCTTCTCTATGTGTACCTATTCAATCAGATCAATACGAAGCAAGTACAGACTATAAAAGCCAATCTTATAAAATCAACCTAGCTGCTGAAACTTGGGTAGAACTATATACAAGCTTATCTTCTTTTATTCTTCATTTTTCCGCTTTAGACCCTGTATGGACAGAAGACGAAAACGGAGAAGAAGTTTATACCGAAGATGCTCAAAATAAATTTATGGATATATCTGATCAAGTGGAAGACATACTAAGTTTATTTTTTAACAAGGAGCAAAACTAATGGCTAAGAAAATACAAACTACCAAATTAATTCATGTTGAACTCAAGAATGGAGACTTCTATAAATACTTATGGCTAGGTAATGATGACTTTGCCGACTTATGGAACGATTGGGATTTTGAATCTAATGAAGGCAAATACAAAGGATTATATGATTTTGACGTTACGTTTTCTTTTACTATTGAAATGGATGAAATCAAAGACGAAGAATCAATAATAGGTATGTCTTTTGATACCGAACTAGAAGATTCAGAGATAGTAGATTTTGATCTTGAAGAGGTTATATGGGAGGAAACGACATATACAGTTGATATAGGCAGTATCACTATTGACGAAGAACAATATCAAGAATTAGAAAAAATAGGTTTTGATAATTGGATTAGTAAGCATATTAATTCTATAGAACTAGACCAAATACACGAAAACTAGGAGAAAGACTAATGGCTAAATTTAAAGTACAGGTACAAGAGACTCGTAGTTATTACGTAGTCCTACAAGCTAAATCTAAAGAAGATTTAATTAACAACTTTGACGATTTAATTTTTGACAAGGATTTAGATAAGGCAGAGTTGTTTGATACAAACGGGGCAATTCTTATAAATGAAGATATGATTGAGGAGCAAAACTAATGAGTAAAGTAACTTACTATGTAGAGACTTGGAGACGATACGGAGAGGCAGAAAGTATCAGCAGATTTTGTGTGACTGCTCCCGATATTGATAAAGATTTTGAAAACCTAGATAACGAGAATAAAAACTCCTTACAGGATGCAATGGAGGAGGCAGTCTTACGTTGGAATTACAGTAGCGGTGATTTAATACAATATGATGAAGATGAAGATTGTTATTCTTGCGGAGAAAGTTTTTATGAAGTGTGGGAATTCAAAAAACTACCCAATAAAGATGCAAAAGTATTAACCAAATACCTACCGACCAATGACGTAACCGAAGAATTTAATTGGGGGTACGAAGTCTATAAAGACGGATTAGAAGAAACCATGTCTTTAGAAGAATATCAAGAATACCTTAAATCAAAGGAGAAAAACTAATGAAAACATTTGAATGTACTATTGAACTTGGAACAGTTCATCCAGTCCGACAAGCCAATGACAAACAAGAATTTGTTAAAGAACTTGTTAAAGAATACAACGCTACTTGCGGTTATTTATTCAAAATAAACCAAACGCATATTAAAGATATTAAGGAGTCCGACAATGACTGAAATAAAACAATCGGATAAAAACTTTTTAGACGATATATACGATACTTTGATGAAAAATACACAATACAAAGTTAGAGACTTTACAAAATATAAAAATGTATATGTAGATATAGAGAATGGTTACATACAAATAGGAAAACGCAGATTAATTTTAGAGGAGAAAAGCTAATGAAATACATACAAAGAAAAGACCCTTTCGGAAATTTAGAAACAGTAGATGAGTTTGAGTCTCGTAAAGAAGCTATAAATAATCTTAAAGAATATCGTTTAGGCGATAAAAGTGCATATTACTATTTAAGTCAAAAACCTTGCAAAGATTGGCAAGAAAGTTATAAGGAGAAAATCTAATGGCTGAAAAATTTAATAATGTTGGTCTATGGGATATAACATTTTATAGATTAGATGATGAAGGCAACCCCTATAAAAAGAATGGTAAGGTTGTCCTATACGATACTGATTCAGATTTTGCAGATACGCTAGATTGGATACAGTTAGAAGATTTAGAGGAGAAAAGCTAATGAGAAAAGCAACAACGCTAATAGATCATAAATCTTCAACAGGGATTAAAGGTAAAGGGACATCAATAGGCAGAGGAAATCTTAGCACCTCATCAATGCCGAAAAGAAAAAGACAAACACACAAGCAATATAGAGGACAAGGCAAATGAAAACTAAAGAACTAGAAAAATTATTTAAAGATAGATTAGCCAAAGACGGCATAGATAAGAAATGGATGGATGAAAAACTTATCATTGTTGGGTTAGATGATGAGGATGACAATGAGTAAAGATAACGTAATAAATATACAAAAACATATCATCAAGCGCTTACGCAAAGAGATACAAGCAAGAGACGAAAAGTATTGTGAGCATTGTGGAAACACAAAAGAAGATTGCCCTGGTTATAAATGTTGGATCTGATATGGATGAAGATAAAATAAATCCTTCTTACTACAAGAAAGGTATAGAGACCACGGACTATATACAGTCTCACGAACTAGGCTTTTTGGAGGGTAACATCATCAAGTATGTTACCCGACACAAACACAAGAACGGCCTTGAGGACTTACTCAAAGCAGAGTGGTACTTAAACAGATTAATTAAGGAGACGAGAAATCAATGAATCTTCAAAAGATTACAGGAGTAGGAACGCAGTACCTAAATTGTTGTGAGAAGTGGGTAAGATATAACGTGCTTTTAGATTCTAAAGGCCTTCCGTTGGTGTATGTAGACACAAGCGAGAACGCAATACTCAACAACAGAAAATTGCATAAATTAGTAATTAGTGAAATCATGAACAATCTTACAGAGGATATGAATGACTAAAGAATACATTTTAGACAAACTAAGCGGGGAATATGTATTGGTTTGCTCAGACTCTACCCGTCCGACTATACGATTAGGCACGGACAATATAGAGGTCGCAAAGACACGAGCAACACCATACATGCAATTTAATGACTGAACTATACAAAGACAGGTTTGATTGCTACCCCATCATGCAATTCGATTCTGATAACCACGGGACAATAGATTGGACTCTTAAAATGGATCCACCCGAGAGTATTTATTGGAAAACAGGCAACATAAAGAAACGTGACATACGGATCACCAGTCAGGTAACACCCGAACAAAGGAAAGAACTAACAAGCGAGCTTTACCTAGACTTAAACCCACCCATAGAAAACCCAAAAAGGATAAAACAATTATGAACAGACGCATAGCATACTTAGATAAACCGCAAGCTAAAGCTGTGGTACAGATATTCAGACGTGGGCAGCTAGGAGACTTAGCTGTATTTCTAAAGATAGACAGCAAGAACAAGAACGGACAATATAAATTATGTATTGATTGTCCACTTGACACACATCCACGACTGGTAAACAAGCTCCAGGACGTAGCGGATACATTAGTAGAAGCACACAAGCAAGCAATCTATACTATATCTTGGGAAGATTATGATGATAAAGATATGGAACCTGAGGAAGATACACTAAGGGACTTTGTAGATATGTTAGAGAGTTATGACTAATGAACTTAAAAGAACTAGATAAAACTTGGAAAGAAAATTGCCCAGAAGAAGCGAGCGGTTTAGTGTCTAAAAGGACTACACCTAAAAGGTGGGTAATGAAACTACAGGCTTACAAACGCAAAAAGAAGCAAGCTACTCAACAATAATTGCATCTTCTACTTCAAGTAGAGGTTTATAGTCTCCCAGTAGTTTCTGTATTCTTTGTTTAATTTCTACTTCACTTAGCGAATCTAACGTACCAGTTCTAACTTCTTTACGTTCCACATACAAACCAGCCGCTCTACCTCTTTGTACCTCTGCCGATACTGCCGCAGTAAGATTACCTTTATCTATGGCTTGGTCTCTGATCTTGGCTAACTGCCTAACGTGTCTACTGAATGTTACCTCAAACTTCTTATCTACCTCTGCCTGGAGGCCTTGTATGTATCGAACTACAAGCGGGTACTTCTGTGGATTCATGAGCTCAGAAGCTCTGACGGCCGCAGATGTATCAGCGTAGCCAGCAGCAAGGGCACATTCTGTTTGTGTTTTAGATCCATCATTGTAAACAACCTCTTTAGCAAAACGTATTTGCTTAGGTGTTAGATGCTTGTCGTTCTTTCCTAATATATTTCCTGATGTTCCTTTTGGCATCTGCGAAGTATATACCAAGGTAATAAAGAGTAACAAGTTCTATTATATATAAGACAGATAATACATAACTTCTGCCAGGTTAGCTCTAAACCCGCATTCTTTCAACATTCTCAGCACTTTCTAACCTGACCTAACTTATGCAAAGTTAGACGGAAACCCTTATAGGACTTATATTTCTACCACTTCTAACCTGAAAAATATATTTTCTAGCTTTTTAGCGTATTCATGAAATCTTTTTGAAATATTACAGGTGAGGTTAGGTTTTCTTATATAGGAATAGAAACATTGCTAATAAAATCAATAGCTTACGATCTAACCTTACCAAAGTTAGAAGATTTTTATTATCAACAAAATCAATAACTTAGATCTAACCTTTAAAGTAGGCTTCAGGTTAGAAAACCATTGATATATAGTACACATCTTATATAATTATGTATTTAAAGGAGAACAAATGATGAAATATGAAGAAGTAAAGAAACTTGTAGCTGAAAGAAAAGAACTAGAACTTAAATTACGTGAACAAATAGATGAAAAACTAAGCTTGCTGATGGACGCAGGCTATAGAAGAGATCATGCATATAAAATGTTGGCCAGTCAGATTGTAGATTATAGAACTTTAAAACTTTGGCATACAGGTGAAACAATGAAGCCTACCACGTATGACAAACTAATGGGGCTGATAGAAGAGTAGTCCTTGGGCCGTCGTTCCGAGTCCGTCGTCCTTTGTCCACAAAAAAGGGAAGATAACGTTAACTTAATCTTCCCTTTTATTTAGAGTTTTTAGCCTTTCTTTTCGTCACACTAGGCAAACAGTATGTTCTATAAAAATATATAACTATTTTTATAAGATGTATTATACAGGATCCTTACCCGACAGGCTACCGCTTAATGATTTTTTACGTCGATCAAAGATCTTATCCCAGTTATCGCTGAACTTGTCAGCAGATACCGAGAGAGGTCTAGGCTTAGATCCTTTACCCGCCACCACCAGGTCCCAATGCACCAGAAACTTTTCGTTGCGCTCCACGTTGAGCCATTTGCAAAGCTGCAGCTGCCGCATAAACACCATTCATACCGCCAGCCTGATAAGCAGACTTAAATATAGAAGGAGCTGCACTTCTAAAAGCAGCAGAGGTACCAAGACTACCTAATGTTTGGCCAAGGTTTTGTTTGCCTTGGGCCATATTCATAAGACCGCCTATACCTTGTTTCTGTATTCCAGATAAACCAAGACTACCGCCTACCTTTCTCATAGCAAGTTGACCCATCACGCCCTTAACAAAGTCCTGTGGGTTTTCTGCGTTTTGCAATCCTTTTACAAAATCATAGGCGAATGCTGCGTTACGCGTGGCGGGATGTATTCTTGCTAACTTACTTAGAAAACCCTTTATGCTGTCTTTAGCCTTTTGCCCGAAAGTTTTTTGCTCAGGTTCGGTAAATTTTGACTCATCAAAAGATGTACCACCTGTAGGATCAAAATTGCCCATGTCTCCCATGCCCACACCAAAATTACCAAAGTCAGAGCCGACAAAATTTCCGCCCGTTAAGGTAGTCATACCGCCAGGGCCAAAACGGTCACTCATGCTTGGCATTTTACCTACTGCTTCTACTACACTAGCACCAGCGTAATCGTCTCTTATGTCAGAAGGCATACTAGAAAGTTCTGTAGGGTTGATGGTCGTAGTCATTCGGTCCATAAAGTCAGAAGGTATAGACACTCCTCCCGCTAAACTTCCTACTCCGCCTTGCGATTGCAGGGCTGCTTTTTCATCATCTGATTTAGACATATCTCTATAATTTTTTACTTACTATAACAAATTCTTCTTTCCAGTCATACGATTGTAGCTTTTTTACCCACCCTCTTCTACCTGTAACTTGCATAGCATCGCACTCATGTCGAATCGCAGTCTGTTCCATTGCGCTAAGCACTTCATCAATACAATCATCTAGGCCATCACCAGCTGCGTAGTTAATACAGAAGACTTTCTTTTGTGGAAATATCTGGAGGTCGGTGAGCAAGATGCCCATAATCTTTTCGTCGTCATTAACGACTGTCCATAGGCTTTCTTTGTTTAGTAAAAGACTGTTGTATAGATCTACATCATCATAGCGACCGTTGGTCGTGGGAGCTAAACGAGATAGAAAAGGTATGATGTCATGATACATCCCCGCTACAAACCCAGGAGGAATCAGACAGACTTTCATTAATATTTATCTTTTTTCATAATAATTTGTGGGAGATCACTGGGCTGGAAGCCTTACTAAATTAGTGTAAAAAGTAAAACGTTTTGGCTCGAACAGCTCTCCCTGCAGATGTTATCTTTATGGAGCACACCGTCTGCTGGCACTCTCTGGAATTCAGGTAATTAATAAACCTACGCTACTACCTATCCAGCTAGGTTAAAAATATTGTAGCGCAAATCTATTCTACTTCAGGTTATGGGATATGTATAGGGATTTATACGGGTTCGAAGATTCCTTTCTCAATAAGAACGTCTCTGTTACGCATGTGTTCGGCTTCTACGTCGTCTTTTGACTGGCCGTGGTAGGCTACCGCCAGGTGGCACTTAACCATGAGCTGATTGATGTTTATGCCATCTACAACCACATCGCCTAAGACTCTTCCGTACTTACCTTTAGAGTCCTTGAGCTTTGTTTGTATGACTACTTTCTCCCCGTCCTCGATAGCTTCTTCTAGGAAAGACCCAGCCATTTTTCCTCTAGCCTTCTCGTCCAGGTTACGAGTACGTGACTCGGGAGTATCAATGCCATATAAACGAACGCGACACTTATGAAGAATGTCAAAGCCGAGATCCAAAGTAACATCGATAGTATCTCCATCGACCACCCTTTCAACTGTGCAATTGTATTCATACATTAAATGTAGTTCCTTCCATAATCACCGTAATTCATAACTAAACCACCAGCTTTATATCCCATGTATTTTCTTAAAGCTCCTAAAGTAGGGTTTCTAAAAGTTTTTTGTGCTGTTTTAACTTTTCCTTTTGAGTCTATGTATTCATCATAAACAACTATTTTATCTTCATACAATTCATAAGTGTTAGCTTTTGGACCAAACCCATCGTACGATTTAAAACCATGCTCTTCTAAAAAAGTTACAGGTAATTCGTCTCCTTTCCCTCTAAAAGACAAAGGTATGTCTTGAAAATCACGAGGGGCTAAAGTTTTCTTTGTAAGAGGAGTTTTACCAAGCATGGACATAATCCCTTCTTTCTCTGCTCTCAAAGATTCTATTTCTTTTAACCCTCGCCCTTCTTTTTGAAAAATAGAATTAAGTTTGTATATTTCTTGTTCTATGTCTTTAATTCTTCCAGCTTCCGCTTCTGTCATTCCTCCGATTTCTTTACCTAATAAACTACCTATTCCCGTCTTACTACGTTTGCCCATTGGAAAAAGATTTAAAAAATTAGCGATTAATTTCTCGCCTACGCTGGGTGAAGCATCTACTAAAGCATCTTCTAGATCCATTAAAGCGTCGCGATAAGCTTCTTTCTCCGCCATTTCCGCTTGGTAAGCTTCTACGTCAGCTAACTTTTGTTCTTTGGTCATAGGTCCTTCATACGTATCCACACTAAATGGACCCCTTGCTTGTCGTTCAGGGGTATCTGCGTAAAGTTCTCTACCAAGTTGTTTAATTAATAATCGTACTTCGTCTATATTCATAGGTTTAGTCTATATTATTAAGGCATTAAGGTGAATATGTTTATCCTGTCCTGTTTACCTTTAACAGTAATCGAAGGCAGCACCGCTAGAGGGAAAGAACATGCTTTTGCTGTGGACTCTCCTATTACTATGTCTTCTCCTACTTCCTTTGTACTAGACTCAAGTCTGGCTGCAAGGTTTACCGCATCTCCAATCGCTGTGTAGTCAAACCGTGTTGCACTTCCCATGTTCCCAATAATTGCCTCACCAGTATTAACCCCTACGCCTATCTCAACTCCAATAGAAGATTCTTTAAATTGTTTTTGTATTTCTTGTGCGCATAACACAGCAGCTTCTTCATGATTAACCAAGTCTATGGGCGCATTAAATATTGCCATCATTGCATCCCCAATATATTTATCCACCATGCCACCATATTTTTTAACTGTATCTGATTGTATCGTTAGTGCTTCATTCATAATCTTAGTCACTAACTCAGGATCCATTCGTTCACTCATAGCAGTAAACCCACGTACATCTGTAAACAAAAACGTACAGTCCCGTCGTTCTCCGCCCAACTTGAGTAAACTGGGATCGTTCTGCAAAGCCTTTACCTGCCTCGGATCTAAGTAATGTTCGAATTGTTTTTTAATCTGTTGTCGTAGTTTGTACTGCTCTCTAAATCTTAAATAGAAAGTAATCGTTGCTGTTATAAACTCAGCTATGAATGTCCAGCTTACATCAATTAATACACCTTGTTGTACTACGCTGTAGCCACCGAATAAAGTAAGCCCCATAAACAATGTTGTAAAAGTTATCCCCAACGTTATCCCCAATAAATTAAGCAGTAGCCACACTACAAATACACCTAATACTAAAGCTGCCATTTCTACAGCAAGGGAATAGTCAGGTATGTATGGGCTGTCTTGTATCAGGATGCTTTCTGCTAGAGCTGCCTGTATCTTGTGCGGTTCGAGTAGCCCTGCTGGTGTGGATAGTTGCGGCATCACCCCGTTAGCTGTCACTCCTACAATTACAAACTTATCTGCCACATCCATTTCTTGTAATGTAGTCGTAGGGGTATTCACGAAACTTATCCACTTACGCCCTAAACTGTCTGTTTTGACTGCTGGGAGCCCTTTTACCCTGATTTCCTGTATACCATTATCATTTGTATTTATAACGTAGGTATCAGCACCAGCTAACACTTTTAATATTTGTGTGCCAAATGCAGGTACCCAGCCATCAGGAGTACGCATTAATAAGGGCAGTCTTCTGGTCAAACCATCCACATCTATAGGCGCAGAAGATATCCCCTGGTAGGCACTATCACGTAAGATTTCTACGTTCTGTGTAGCACCTTGCAACATTACTCCACCTACATCGTCACCGAGTATTACCGTCCCCGTAGTTGGTGGATACTGTTGATTGTCTGTTTCAAACATAGCCAAGATACTTGGATGCATACCTAATACGTTTGCAAATGCTTCATCACCACCAAAACGATCTGGTTCACTAAATGCTATAACGTATCCAACACCCATAGCTCCGCGTTCTAATAACTGCATGTGTATTTCTGCCAGTTGATCTCTAGGGAAAGGCCATCCTCCTTCGTCCCTTACATCTTGTTCTGTAATGTTTAGCACCGTAAAGTAACCAGAAGGTTCTTGGTCCTTGATCCATGAATCAAATACCTTGAGCTTTAGTATCTCTAAAGGGGTAAGCTGTAATACCAAGGGCAGACCAAGCAAAGCTATCAAACCAAGTAACTGTAATTTTTTCATCCTGATCCTTGTTTAATTTTAATTGTTGTCGAAGATCCTCCATTAATCTTAACTGTGTTCGATACACCGTCTTGTATTAAGATGATGGTGTAGCTGTCTGATCCATCTAAAATTAATTTTGCACTTTGGCTTACTGTCCTCGTTAAATTTATGTTTTGCCCTGATATTATAGTGGTTATCTGTGTGTCTTTGTCCTGGCCTATCTCTGTTCCAACTATACGAATACCCACCCCACCTTGTTTAAGTGCGTCCTCTTCTTTAGATATAGCCAGTGCATCTAGTACGTTGAGCAAGTCTTCTAAAAAGTTTACATCTAAATAATTTATGTCCAGTTCTGTAAACTCCAGCTCTGCTTCTGCGTCAAGAAAGTCTTCGTTAAGAAAGTCTACATCTAAATCATTGAAATCTAAATAGTCAGCAGAGGCCTGTGTCTGTGATTGCTCCAACGATTCGTCTGTCTGTTCTGGCGGGTTAACAATGAGCATGTTATCGATTAGATCTAATGTAATGTCTAGCTCTACAGGTGCAGTAGGATTGTTTTCAAACACAGATACCGTGGTTGCCTGGTATGGTTTATTAAGTGTCACACTACCCATACCTGTAGATACTATAATCTCGCCACTGGATATACCATTCTCGTCAGGCAATAGTATGACAAGAGATCTACCTAGCTCGTCCACAGTACACGTAAAGTCCGTCCCACGAATCGCTATATTAGCTGTCGGTGTGCGTATTGATATGTTGCTCTTGTTGTTAAATTTACCTGTAATAAATCGCGCTGTGCCACTAGCAAACTTCAGGGCCATTTTAGATTTTGACGGGTCAGGATCGTAGATGTATTCGTCTATAACTAACTTAGAATGTTCTGTCAGTTTAACTGTAGAGCTGTCTTCAAAAGTTATAGCAACTCTGCCCGCTTCTGTGCGGACATCATCCATTTGTTGTATGTCGAATTGCAACTCAGCTCCGTAAGCTTTGTCTCTTAGGACTTGTGCGTTGCCTCTGAGTTCAGATATAGAACCTATATCAGCAGACGAATGAAGTTGTTGCGTCTGACTGAGTAACGCAAACAGTACCATTAGAGCCAGCAGATGTAATTTTAAGCCAGTCATTATCAGATGTAGACTCCTGATCTATATTAAAAGTTCTATCACTACCTGTATGATCTAGGTAGAAATAGCCACCCGCATACCCATCTCCATCATAAGTAATTGTATTATCATCACCATCAATATCCATATAGTTAGTTGCGCCGTCTACATCTATAGCCGCTGTAATACTGTTACCCCCACCCTGTATAATCCAATCCAAGTCTAAATTAGCAGCTAGTGCAGTCATAGCATGATTTAACGTCATGGTATTTGTATTGCCTGTGACTTGTACGTTTACGTTAGAGCCATCAGCTCCAGTAGCATTGGTTTCGTCTGTAGACATGTTAAAAGTATTACTGTCACCTATAAATGAAAAGTAACCTGTATAAGTATCTGCCCAGATGTCTCCAAGAAATTTGTTTGTTGAACCTTTCTGCAGGATATCTAACGTCATGGTTGCGCCATCGATATCTAGTGCAGTCATAGAACCAGCTGCGGCATCAGCACCACCAATGATGTTGCCACTACCACCAACTTGTTCAATGTCTAAATTAGATGTAGCACCTGACTGATCTATGAATATCTCGTTGTCAGCTGCATAGAGAGGTGTTGCTATTAAAAGCAACAATATAAGTAGTCTATTCGTTCTCACTTCTTTGCTCCCAATACCCTAGTTCTAAACCTTCAAGTATTGTTTCTAAGACCGCTGTTTCCACAGCAGCCTGTAATGCTATATTTACTGATTCATTTTCTACTATCCCGCTCTCAATTTCAACTAATTCGGTGTTATTACTGTAGAACTTAAATACGTCTTGTGATATAGAAGCACTCAATACACTTTTGGTCACTAATACTTCTAGCAAAACTTTACCTGTGCTGACTGAAACTGTTCGTAGTGACACAGTAATACTATCTTGCCTATATTGTTTTGATGCACCTATACCAAGATACCTGGCCCCAGCTCCTCCAGACTTAATATTTGTTTCGTAGCCTATTACACCACCTTCCATAAGTAACCCAGCAAACAGAAGAGGCTTTAATTTTTGGTTTTCGTCAAAGTTTTCCCGTGTGCTCCTAATGATCTGTCTTTCTTTTGTTAAGTTATCCAAACCTTTGCGTTCTACCACATCAAAAAATTTAGAGTGTTTAAGTGCTCTTATGAGATAGGCATCAGGAGAAGAAGTAATAGCTGTACTGAAACTAGCGTACTGACTATTAGATCTACGTTGGCCTGTCTGGTCAGTAAAACTGTTTCCATACACAGCTACTATAGGCTTCCTGACAGGTAGTCCTATGTCCTTTAGCTCTTGAACAATTAAAGAACTTACTTGTGCGGGTTCAATATCCCGCATTGGAGGCACACCATTATCTAATGGGTCTACTATTAAAGCGCAACTAGAAAGTAAAAGAACCGAGAGGTACAGTAATTTCTGTTGTATTGCCTTCTTCATCTGTGATTATTAATGTTACCTTATCGTCTTCAACCCTATATTCTATGGTATTTCCTTCCAATTCTAAAACACCAAAATCAGATGCAGTCTCACCAAATAAACTATCAACCAACTGTCTGCTTAGCTGTGCATATATTCTACTTTCTAGGTTGCGTATAAACCTAGCTAATGTTGTGTTCTCTGCTTCTCTTTCCAAGTCTTCTACATAGGCTTGAATTTCTTCACGTATAGCTTCTTTTCTGTTGAACTCCTGGTTCTCTATAGTTAGGTAATGGCTTGAAGTGTTTTGCCCTGAAAAGCTTGGGTTCTTAAACTTGTGAGTCATTTCATCTGCTTGCACAGTTAAAACAACAAACATAAGAACTATCATTGAAAGTATGATTAATATTTCGTCAGGTCGTTTAGGAGCCATCAATCTTTCCTCTGATCGTCTCTGTCCGCTTTAGCGATCTTATTACTGTCTATTAACTGAGGAACACCCAGTATAGTTTTGATTAATGTATCTTGTCTAATTATCTCATTATCAAGAGATCTTACTCTATCTATAAGAGCAACCAGGATCCCATGTTGTGAGTCTAGTTTTGTACCGAGCCTTAGTTCCATTTGTTCTATTTGATCTGCCACTTTATCGTCTAAAACATCTAGTTTTGTCTCCATGCCATCAATAATTCTATTGATAAGCTTCCATATAAAGAAGCCTAGACCAAGTGCAGCAGCAATGGGAAAGCCTACTTCATTAATAAATTGTATTGCTTGTTCCATATAGACTATAAATTATAGCTTTTATTGGAACCAACTGCGAACCTCCCCAAGAACCTCATTACTAATTTTAACTTTACTCAATAAATTTTTAAGTATTTGTTCGTCAACTGTGCCTTGTGATACTAAGTCTACATAAGTACAACTGCGTTCTTGACCAATCCTGTGTATGCGGTCCTCTGCTTGTACCCTAAGTTCTAGGTCGTAGGAGTTAGAATAAAATATCATAGTGCTGGCTTCTGTTAATGTAATACCTCTGCCCCCTGTCTGTGGGTTAGATACAAAATATCTAAGATTACTGTCAGGGTCCTGGAACTTCTCAATAATCTTTTGTCGTTCGTCCTGCGGTGTCTTGCCATAATAAGATGCTACAGAACCCTGACCAAACTTTTCAGTAATGGCTCGTTCTAGTTCTTGTATGTCTGTTTGAAATACCGCAAAGATCACAGCCTTCCCAGATGTTTCTTCTAATAAATCTAGTACAGCTTGTACTCTATTATTTTTTAACGTAATTGTTTCCCCTGTTTCAGAACTACGAAGACTTCCAGCAACAACTTGTTGCAAACGCATAAGCTGCGTCAAAACGTTCATCGTAGTAAACAATTCATCATTTAGTATCATAAGTGCTTCTCTTTTCATTGTTCTATAAACTGTCTGTTGTTCAGGAGTAAGCTCTACGTTTCTTCTTACATAAACTTTCGCAGGAAGGTCTAGACATTCATCTTTAATCTTTCTTATAGAAAAGTCTCTAATCGATTGTTGTAGCTCTTCTAATTTTTGAAAACCTACTATTTGTTGAAAAGCATGTCGGCCCATTTGTTTACGTTCTGTAATAGCGTATCTAGCTTGGAAAGCATAAAAACTACTAAACCCTAACAAATTTGGCGATAAGAAATAACATTGTGAGTACAGATCAAGTGGTGCTTTTGTTATAGGAAACCCTGTAAGTATTCTTCTGTAGTCTGCTAGTGGAGCTAATTTAATTAAATGCTTTGTGCGTTTAGCTTTTGGATTTTTAATAGTAGTTGATTCATCTACAGCCATCATGACATCATGCGTGACCATAAACTCCTCTACAAACTTGCATGCCTTGACTGTAGCAAAAGCTTCTACATTGACTAAGAAGATATTAAGTGTGCCGTTGCTAGGTTCGTTAACCATCGTCTTAAAATCATGTAACCATTTTTGTGTATGGTTGGGTTGCCATACCAATACGTTACGTTCTATGCGGTCAGGTAAATGTTTGTTAACTTCATTAATGTCCCAGTTTCGTAAGTTACCTTTTGGCGACACAATCAACAGCCCAGATATTTTACCTTCTTCAAATAAAATGCCTGCATTGTCTAGAAGGATCTTAGATTTACCCAGTCCCATTTCCAAAAATAATGCAAATAGGTTACGATGGTAGCTCTCTTGGAGAGTTTCTAATTGATGTTGATACGGCTCGCTCTTAAATTCGTAGTTTGTTAATTCCATAAGTTCCGTCCTTTATTCTTCGTTATATATTTGAACACGTCTTAAAGTGTTGCAATATATTATATAGATGCTATAGTGCTCTGGCAACTATAAGTTGATAACGAAATAAAAAAGGAATAAAGAATGGAAAACATCAAAGATCTTTTCGAAGAAAGTACCACAAAAGCAGTAGAGGAAATATCAGAAGACTCTATTAAAGACCTCAGTGAATTATGCCAAAAACTTTTAAGAGTAGAAGCCGAGGTTGGTAATACAGAAGAAAAATTAAAACGTTTGAAAGAACAACAAAGAGAGCTTTCAGAACAACTCATACCCGACAGACTTACACAACTAGGTGTGTCAGACCTTAGATTAAATGATGGTTCACGTATATCAGCTGAACCATTTTACAGTGCCAGAATATCCGCAGCTAATTTAGAAGAAGCGCATAACTGGTTACGAGATAACGGACACGGAGACATTATAAAGAACACCATGACACTTTCATTTGGTCAGGGTGAAGATGATCTCGCAAAAGAATTGGTGGTATCGCTTTCCAAACAAGGGTTTATACCTGAGGAAAAGGAAGCGGTGCATCCAAGCACCCTGAAAGCATTTGTCAAAGAACAAATAGAATCAGGTAACGGTGAGTTTGACCAAGACATACAGAAGAAGTTTTCTGTATATCAAGGCAAGCGAACTAAAATTAATCGTTGAACGAAGAAAGAAGGAGAAAAAAATGGCAACGAAGAAAAATGGAGAGGGGACAGCCTTAACGTCCCTGTTTGAAAACATCGAAGAAAAAGGTTTCGGAGATGTAGGTGCGGAAGACCTCAAGACTCCGCGTATCAGCATAGTGCAAGCAATGTCTCCGCAAAGACAAAAAGCCAGCGCAGATTATGTTGCAGACGCAGAGGAAGGAGACATCTTCTATTCAGGCAACAGCACTTGTATAAGTGGAGACGATGGTCTCTCCTTTTTACCTGTCTACTACAACAAGACTCTAGTCGAGTGGCGTTTACGTGAGAAAGGTGGAGGGCTTGTGACTGTGCATCCTGCAGATTCTGATCTGTTGAATCGATGCCAACGTGATAGCCAAGGTAGATTGGTTACGCCAGGTGGGGAAACCCAGCTGACGACAACTGCTAATCACTATGGTTACGCGCTTGTTGATGGCACACCTCAAAGATGTGTTATTAACATGACGGGATCACAACTTAAACATTCGCGTAGTTGGAACACCCTGATACAAGGGACCAAACTGCAAGGTGCAAAAGGAGCCTATACTCCACCTGCATACTCGCATTGGTACAGTCTCAAAACGCAAGTGGAATCCAATGATCGTGGGTCGTGGTATAGCTATAATATTACGCAGGAACGGGTGTTGGAAGAGAAAGAAATTGACCTTTTTAAAGAGGCCGAAGAATTCTCTAAGTTTTGTTCCGATGGAGGAATGGACCAGCTACCTGGTCAGCAGACCTCCGCAATCGAAGATAAGTCTGAGTCCAATAAGGATTGGGAAGACTAACTTCATTAAGCTCCAGCATTCACTCACTCAGTGCTGGAGCTTTCTTTACGAGGATGTATGGAAGAAATTGCCCAAAAATTCAAGCAAGTATTCTCAGGACTAGAGAGAGCTCACGGTATATATGAAATCACAGGACAAAAAAGCACTGCAAAAGGTGTTAAGAAAGACGGCAGAGGAAGGACATTACAAGAACCTTTGACGGTAGATCTTTGGGAGAAACATTTAAAAGGAGACCTGTCTATTGGTGTAATACCATTGACTGATGATGAGACTTGCAAATGGGGTTGCATAGACGTTGACGAATACCCCATAGATACAAATGAAATATTACATAGGATAGAAGAAATGAATCTACCTTTGTTGCCGTGCATGACTAAATCAGGCGGTGTGCATTTGTTTTTGTTTACCAAGGAACCAATATCAGCGTTTAAGTTCCAAGCTAAGCTAGAGGAGATAGCAGCAGCCATGGGAAGGACAGGAGATGAAATCTTTCCTAAACAGTACGAGTGGTCTAAGCAACTACCGAAAGAAAACCAGACAGGCAACTGGTTAAACATGCCTTATTTTGCAGGAGAAGACACAACAAGATACGCATTGAAACCTGATGGAGAAGCTGCGGACATAGAAGAATTTTTTGATTTAGTAGATAAAGTATCTATAACTGAGAGACAGTTAGATACTTTTATAGCTGTAAAGAAAAGTAGAAAGAAACAGATTACTAAGCAAGGTAGTATGTGGGATGAGGCCCCACCTTGTTTAATACACATGAAACTTAACGGGATACCTGAGGGTATGCGTAACAATGCCTTACTTAATTATGGTGTGCTCTTACGCAAAGTGCATCCTGAAGGAGAGGAATGGAAAGACAAACTCCAGGAGATAAACAAAACAGTTTGCACAAAGGCTCTGTCTCACAGTGAGCTTAATACAATCATACAAAGTTTAGAAAAATCAGAGTATAGATACCAATGCGGTAAACAACCTTTGGTAGATTTTTGTCAAAGTGGTATTTGCGTAACTAGAAGATATGGCATTGATGCATCTGAACGTGATCCTAACTTTGGTGGTTTGCGTAAGTATTTAACTGATCCACCGCTTTGGCATTTAGACGTAGACGGTAGAACAATTGTTTTAGATACAAAGCAACTGCACAACTTCTCTATGTATCAACAAAGATGTATGGAGGTTCTTAATATATGTCCGCCTGATGTAAAGAAAACAGATTGGGTGGCCAAGCTAAACTCGTTATTACAAGACGTGCAAGAAGTAGAAGTCCCTGCTGATATGACAAAGCAAGGGTTACTACAAGAAGCTATCTATGAATTTTGCAGACTATCTGAGTCTTCCTCTAGATTATCTATCGCATCTAATGGTGTATTTAGGTACGAAGAGGAGAAGACTAAACAATGGTGGTTTACAGGTAGAGATGCAGTAATTTTTATCCAAGAGTTTAAGAAGATGCGACACATAAAAGAAGCCGAAGTGTTTACTGAGCTTAAGAACATGGGAGCTACAAACATAGCTAAGTACATCGACAGGACTGTTGGTAACAAAAAGATTTGGATGCTAGACATATACGAGATAGATGAAGATGCTGTTGACTCTAGTGACTTTAAATCACAAAAGGAGCCTTTGGCATGGGAATAAGTAGAGAAGAAATTTCTAACTATGTAGAAGAACAAGGCATAGATGGTGTTATGTTAGCAGATGGTTTAGAAGACGCTTTTATAGGTGTGTCGTGTGGTTTTGGTCCGAGTAAAGCTGTGTATGACTGGGATAAATGTGTAGAAATATTTATGACTAGAGACAAAATGACCTACGAAGAAGCTGTTGAGTGGATAGACTTTAATGTAACAGGTGCTTATGTTGGAGAACAGACACCAGAATTTATATTCTTATATGACAAAAGTAATTAAATACTTTGGGCCTCCTGGTACAGGCAAGACCACAACTCTTATGAACATTATAGAAAAGAGTCTTGATGAAGGTGTACCACCTGAGAAGATAGCGTTTATATCTTTCTCTGTAAAAGCAGCTGAGGAAGGAAAGAACAGAGCGAATATACGATTGGGTCTGGGCTTTGATGAAATGCCTTACTTCTGTACAAGCCATGCTTTCTGCAAAAGAATCATGGGTATATCACAAGTGATGGGTGGCAGAGATGTGTTTGATTTTCTAGAAGACTACGAGTTTAGCCTTACTAAGAAGTATGGAACGAATGCAAGAGGCCTTAGGTCCGTGGTCCAAGATCCCTACTTCGACATCATAGAACGTGCAAAGGCTAACTGTTGCACATTAAAAGAAGAGCGATTGTCTTTAGAAAAAGAACAACGTAAGGGAGTTGTAGTTCACATGTTGGAACCTATAGCAGAAGCTTGGGAATCCTTTAGACTTTCTAGGGTTCCTGTCGTGTATTCGTTTGCTGATATGATAAACAAATTTTTAGACGATGGTGAAGCTCCTGAATTAGATCTATTAATTGTTGATGAAGCTCAGGACTTAGCGGAACTTAATTGGAGGTTAGTAGAAAAGTTAGCTTTAAATGCTAAGAAGACTTACATAGCTGGGGACGATGATCAGGCTATCTACGAATGGAATGGAGCAAAGCCACAACGTTTTGTAAATTATGAAGGTGAGAGTATTGTGCTAGATCAATCTTATCGCATACCTGGAAAAGTCCATCCAATAGCTGAGCGTATATCTAAGCGCATAGTTTCTAGAGAACCTAAGACTTACAAACCTAGAGAAGAACCAGGCACAGTCAGTAAAGTTAGTTCAGTAGATTTATTACCTTTGAGGGAGGGCAACTGGCTTGTGCTTGCTTCTTGTGACTATATGCTCACTGATGCATCTAAAGGATACAACGTCAGAAAGTATTTGATAGACAATGGTTTTGCTTTTGCTCACAACAATTTTCGCTACATACCTAGAAAAATGGTTGCGGCCATACAAATTTGGGAAAGACTTAATAATAAAGAAGAGATCACGTTATCAGAGCTTGATGATCTTTATGGGTATTTAGGTAAGACAGGAGTGAAGAGAGGATTCATCACACAGGTTTCTCAGGCTCCGAACCAAGGGCAGTCGTTATCACTGCAACAGATTATAGATAACTATGGACTCAAACCAGAATGTCTTGGTCAAGAATGGCAGGCTGTGTTTGATAAAACGATAGACGTAGAAAGAAGAAGTTTTATAGAGAAAGCATTAAAGAACGAAGAGGATTTATTAGGAGAACCACGCATTGTCATTTCGACTATACATCAGGCAAAAGGTGGAGAAGCGGAGAACGTAGCTGTGTACTTAGACTTATCTAAATCACAGAAGCGGACTTCTATGTTACAACCCGATGGGCTACACAGACAGTTCTATGTTGCGATTACACGTACAATAGAAAACTTATATCTGATACAGGCCCAAGATGATTATTACAGGTACGTTATATGAGTTTTGTTTACAAGCCCCCAACGGAGTGGATACCACCCGATAGTTTTCCAACAGAGAAATTATGTCAGGCAACAGAGATTGCCATTGACCTTGAGACTAGAGATCCAAGTCTAAAAGAACTAGGACCAGGATACATTAGAGGTGATGGCGAGGTCGTCGGTATTTCTTTTGCAATAGATGGTTACGAAGATTACTTTCCATTTGCGCATGAGCAAGGATTTAACTTTTCTAAAAAGAAAGTTATAGAGTTTACTAAAAAGATCTGTGCTACAGAGAGCGACAAGATATTTCACAACTCTAGTTATGATGTTGGTTGGTTGACACGAGAAGGTGTGCCTATCAATGGCAGGATTATCGATACAATGGTCGTTGCTCCTTTGATTGACGAGAACCAATACTGGTATTCATTGAATGCATTAGGTCGCGAATACATAAACGAAGGCAAAACAGAGGGAGAGTTAAATGCTGCTGCGGAGGAGTGGGGATTGGATCCTAAGGCTGAAATGTGGCGGCTACCATCAGCTTATGTGGGTACTTATGCAACACAGGACGCAGCCCTCACGCTTAAATTATGGAATCACTTTAAGATTTTATTAGAAGAACAAAACCTATGGAACGTGTTTGATTTAGAAATGCGAGTGCTTCCTGTCATTCTTGCAATGAAACAAAAGGGTGTTCGTGTTGATACAGACAGAGCCGAAGCACTAAAGAAACAACTTATTAAAAGAGAGAAAGACATCGTTCAACAAATTAAGGATGAATCAGGGGTTGAGGAACTACAACTGTGGGCAGCCAACTCATTAGCAAAAGTATTTGATGCAATGAACCTTACGTACCTGAGGACACCAACAGGGATGCCTAGTTTTACAAAAGCTTTTTTGGAGAACCACTCTCACCCTATCGCTAAGTTGATACGCGAAGCTAGAGAAGTAAACAAAACACACAGCACGTTTATCGATTCCATACTAAAACATGCACACAACGGAAGGATACATGCAGAGATACGTCAGCTCAAAGGTGAGTCAGGCGGTACAGTCACAGGTCGGTTGTCCATGAGCAATCCAAACTTACAACAAGTACCTGCACGTAATAAAGAAATTGGCCCTTTGATCAGATCTTTGTTCTTACCAGAAGAGGGGGAGCTGTGGTGTTCTGCAGACTTCTCACAACAAGAACCTAGAATACTGACACACTATGCCAGCCGTTCTAAATATGATGGAGCAGATGCTATTGCAGATGCATACCATGCTGGTGATGCAGACTTTCACCAAGAGGTTGCTAACTTAGTGGATATTGATAGGAAGACTGCAAAGACAATAGGACTTGGCATTATGTATGGCATGGGCAAAGGTAAGTTGGCAGATCAGCTGGGCGTTACTGTAGAAGAAGCATCAGACATATTATCTAAGTTTAATACCTATGCACCGTTTGTCAGGCAGTTAGCTGATTCGGTTATGCGTAGTGCAAACTCAAAAGGCTACATCAAAACTATACTAGGGAGGCGTTGTCACTTTGATATGTGGGAACCTTTGAAGTATGGAACAGGTAGACCGATGAAACACAAAGAAGCTGTGCATGAATATAATGGCGAGATTAAAAGAGCGTTTGTTTACAAAGCTCTAAATAAACTAATTCAAGGTTCAGCAGCAGATATGACTAAGCAGGCCATGGTCCATTGTTATGAGGCGGGTTATCTCCCACTCTTGCAAGTCCATGACGAGCTGGTGTTTTCTATAAAGTCTGACGAAGATGTAGAAAACATCTGTCGTTTGATGGAAGAAGCTGTAGCTTTGGATGTTCCAAACAAGGTTGATGCTGAGATTGGAAAGAATTGGGGCGACTCAATGGAACCTAAGAAAAATTAAGATATATCTTAGATTATAATGTATAATGTTATCTACAGGAGTAAAGATGGATACAAGTAAATGGAAGAGCGTAGCAATACGTAAAGAGATTGTTGAAGTAGCAGCCGACATCGGTGAAAAGACTGAAAGACCTACCAGCAATGTGTTTGCGTATGCAGTAAAAAGATTACAAGATGATCTTGAAAGCGGACGCTTGAACGACGTACCTAAGGCGTAGTTATGAAAAATAAAATACTGTACGAGTCTCCGTACGAGTACGGTGTGTTCTCCAGCGAAGACAGGCCAACTGGTCGAGTTTACGACTGCAATGGAGTAAAACTCCCATCTGTCACTACTATATTATCTGGGACCAAAGAAGGGGACTTCTTGAAACAATGGATAGAAAGAGTAGGCGAAGAAGAAGCTGAACGTATTAGAACAGAAGCTGCAACTAGGGGATCGTACATGCACGACATCCTGGAGAAGCAGCTGGTCAACGGTGACATCTGGGACTTTAAACCTAGAAACGCAGAAGAAAAACGTGCCTATAAAATGGCATGTACAATCATGGATCAAGGTTTGCCTAACGTATCACAGGTATATGGCTGTGAAATATCTTTGTACTATCCTGAACGTTATGCTGGGAAGGCTGATGTTATCGGTGTACACAATGATGATCTAGCAATCATGGACTTCAAACAAACTAACAAACCTAAACGCAGACAGTGGGTGTGGGACTACTTTCAACAGTTAGCTGCCTATGCACTAGCGCACAACGAGCTGTACGGCACAGACATACAGAAAGGTGTAATTATGATGTGTTCTGTAGATTGTCTATACCAGGAGTTTATCCTTGAAGGCGATGAATTTAAAAGAGCTGCCGAAGCTTGGATGGAGCGTGTAGAAAAGTTTAGTCTTCTGCAAGACCAAAATACTCAAGAGCTTTAATCATAACGTCGGATTGTACTGCTGGAGGGTTGTAACCTTTTAAAATTCTTTCTCCCCACATTGTTTCAAGTTCATCTAAAGCTTCTTGAGGAAATTCCATTCTTTCAAGTCTTTCGTCACGTTCTCCTTTTCTAGCTTGTTCTGCAATTGCGTCTTCTTTTGCCTCATCAAAAAAGTTTTTAGGTTCAATGGGAGTAAAATTAATATCATCAAAACCTCCGTCTTTATTTCCTATATCTTCTAATTGCAGGTTTGCTCTGTCTCTTTTAGAAATGTTTTTAAGTCTATCTGATTTAATACCTCCAAACATGGTTTCAGCAGATATACTTAAATCTCCCGCTGCGTTAATTCTTTTACGTTCCTGCAAAACTAAATTATAGTAAGTTTCATTCGCACGGTTATAAGCCTCAATAATATCTGAAACAGTTAATGTTTCACTGCCTCCTTGGTATTGAGGAGATCTATAATCGCTAACGGCTGCATTAACATTTTTTAAATACTCTGTTAATTTAAAACTTGCCCATTCTTTCGGTAAGTTTTTTTCTTTTACAGTAGCACCAAAACCTCTTTTAGCTACGTCTTCAAGAGTTTTTTCTCTGTTAAAACGATCTAATTGTTCTGCTCCTTCGCCTTCTGCCTGCATAAATTGCCTTGCTGTAGTTGATATACCAGGTTGTAATTGATCGTAAAGATATTTAAGAGTATCACTTCCTTGTTTTGCTAAAGATTCGTTTTTATCGCGGATAGCTCTTCCTCTATCATCTTTTCCAGTCGCAGCTGCAAAAAAAGCTTTTGCATAAATTGAAGGACTAAAATATTGAGCAAAGAAATTTACTAATCCTTCTCCCAAACCTTTTACAGCTCCAGTGGTTTTTTCCCAATTAGAGTCTCCTGAAGTTACTCCTCTAATTAATGCACGAATAGGTTCAGTTATAACGTCATACGCATCTGTGCCACTTGTGTCTACAGTGCGGACAATACCTGTGCGACTGTCTATGTCTAAAATTATTTCGTTTCGATCTTCTCCCCAACCAGCTGCAAACATACCAAGTGCTCCATACGCACCCCATTTCAATCCTTTTAGTCCTAATGCTAGACCTTTAGCTCCAACGCCTATTGTAGCGTTGTAAAGAGTGTAGCTCATTACTCGTGCCCATCCACGTCTTTCTATCTGTTTTCCTAGTTCCGTTCTACCTTGTTCTTGTAATCTTCTTCCAACTTCAATTTCTGTAATACCAGACGTAACTGTGTTCCAGCTTGTTCTTACTTGCTCAGTAGGAAAAGCAACAAAATCTCCTGTAGGTCCTATTCTTACAATCTCTCCAAAAGTACCAATAAAATCATAGTTAGGTACATTTTGTCTAGTTCTGTAGGCCGCTAATTCTTCAATCGCCTCATTTAACCTGCCTTCAGGAGTGCTGCTATTTAACGGTAGAGCTCGTCTGTCCCCACGTTCCATAAGTTGCTCTATGGTTCTTATATTTTCTTCTACCATTTCAGAAAATTCTGGAGACTTAGAATCTAGTTGAGAAGGCATTGCAAACATTTCTGTATACTTATCAAACTCTCCTAAATAATTAACTACTTTCCAAAAATCATCTCCAAATTGATATGTTTTTCTTACGAACTCTCCAACTTGTCCTTTAAACGGTTGTGTTAAAGTTCGTTGGCGTTCTTGTACAAGTCCAATTACTCCGCTAACGCTGTCCATTCTCCCAGCTAATTCATACGTCCTAGCTAAGTCTCCTATAAACGGAGAAGTATTCATAACACCTAAATCCACTAAACGTTTAGCTTGTTTTGGAGTTAGACCTTTTACATACGCACCTGCTTGTTCTAGAGCTGGACCAAAATTATTTAAGTTAAAGTTTGAATTTACAATAGCAAATCCCGCACCACTAACTAAATTACGTGTTTGAGTAAATGGGCTGTATAATATTTTTCCCCCTCTTGTCCATGTTTGAGGAATTAAAATTAAATTTTTATAAATATTAAACGCTTGTTGACGTTCTTCAGTGCCTGCTTGAAAAGCATCTCCTACTAAGCCGCTTCCAAGTGCAGCATTAAGCGCGTTGCCTATTGGTTCAGTTGTATAATAACCACTAAAAGGATTTAATTCAGATCCTCTAATTAAATAGTCAAATCTCCCCGAAGGTACTTTGGATACCCACCTGTTACCTGGTTCGTTTGCTAGTTTAAATAAATCTTCTAGAGCAACCAGTCCATTAATAAACTCCGATTGTTTAACAGCTGTCAAAACCATCCTAACTCCAGGATCGTTAATCTCTCCCATAACAAGTCTAATTTCTTTTGGAATTTGTTTTCTTGTTTGTAAAATGCCTTGAGGTGTATCTATTTGCGCACCTGTTAAATCTGTAGGAGTTATTTCAGGTAGTGGCTCAAGTATTTTTTCGCCCATAATTTGACCAAGTGCTTCAGGACGAGACTCTTTGCTATACAATTTATTTAATAATTTTTCTGCTTCTAAAACCGCATCTTGACCAGGCATTAAATCTTTTTGATCTGTTAAACGTTTAGCCAACCAATCTACTGCAAGAGTGTGATTTTTTCTTTCTTGTGCAGAAGCTCCTAATCTATTAGGTGCTTTAAAAGAAGGATCTGTGTGCAAACTGTAAGCTTGTGTCATATAACTACCAAGTCTTTCTTGAATAACTTGTCGCAGTTCTTTACTGTATTTTTTTCCTTCTGGGTCTAAACTTTCTAAAAGACTAATAATTTTTTTAGAGTTAGTGTTTACAATATTTCTTAGCTCAACCGCATTATCAATAAACTCTTGGTCATGTCCTAGTTTTTGCAGGTCTTGTAAATTTACTTGGTCCGAAGAACTCCAGTAACTTTCTAAAAGTTCCATAGTTCCTTTCTTAAATTCTATTTGTTTGTTAACTGTTTCTTGCAGTTTTACAGCTTTTTTCAAGGCCAGCTGCATTCTTTTATCTATGTCTTGTGCTTCTCTAAGTTGTCCTCTATTAAGCCATTTTTGTTTATTTAAAGTTTCAAATTCGTCATACGGCAACGCTCCTTTAGGAGTTAACGCTCTGCCTTTATTATGTAATATATATTTTAAATAAGATTTAGCTTCTTCTTGTTCATTTATTTCAGCTTGCGTTGCAGTATCAGGAACCGCATTTAAGTTTGTTGTATCTTTTCTTAGTATGTTTAAAAGATTAAGAGGTCCGCTCCTTTTACGTTCTACCCTCATTTGAGGTCCAGTTCCCATAGGAATTAAAGCAAAAGAATTTATATTTCGTCCTTCAATATCTTTTATTGAATCCCAAATAGGCTTATAGACAGTGCCATCTAACTCAACTTCCATTTTATTGAGTAGCCTAGAATTAGGTTCTGTTTCTCCAGGCAAAATAAACTCACTTACTTTATAGTCTTTAAAAACTTTTTGCCCTGTTTCAGGATCAACTAAAGGAAGTGCAACAGTCTCGGTCTGTGGTTCTCCGTCTGCATTTGTTGTTTCTTGTTGTTGTAAAGAACCATAAAACAAACGAACAGTTGCGTCTTCTGGGAGTGAGTCAAATGGATAAGCTCGTTGCGTGTTTTGGTCAATGTTTATTCTATCGCTTGGTCTAACTTTAATATTGTTAGGAGCTAAATTTTTTCTAGGCCCTGTTTCTTGGTCTACTTGTTCTATGACTTCTTGTTGAGTTTCTTGTTCTGTCTCTACAGTATCAATAATAGGAACAGGTCCTTCTGGAAGATCTAAAGTAAATTCTATTTCTTCTTGTATTTCAGCATTTCTAACACGAGACAAAGTTCCAGACATATCTGCTGGATCACTAAAAGCAAAACTAGGTCCTTCTGGTTTATCGGCTGTTGCGCTTTGTATTCCGCTAACGCCTCCTCCTAATGTTCCCCCTGCTACAAGTGCTAACGCACCTGCTTCTATATATTCGCGTAAAGCTTCTTCATCAGACGGACTAATAGGTAGTCCAGCTTGTAATCTTTCTAAAGCTTGTTGAACTATTTCAGTAGGTACTTCAGTGGCTCCTCCTACAGCTGCGCCTTTAGCTATATTTTTTAATATATCGGTAGCAGTAGATTTTTGTATAGGTCCGCCGTATCTTCCAATGATTGCATAAAATAAGGAGTCCGAAGCAGACTGAGCAATAGAAGCTGCAAACCCTCCAGGTTTGTTAAGTTCTTCTTCTGTTAATTTACCTTCTTGTATTGACCTTTCTAAGTTAGATCCGTAAAACTGAGGTACACCAGCTATAGTTGCGCCAACTGCGAAAGCAGCTGCTTTCGCTACAGGTTCGATTCTTTTTCCAACCACAGGTATTTTACTCAGTTGATCTGGAACAGTTCGCATAGCGGTATATCCGCCTGCTAATTGAGGAGCCATCCACGGCACTGATTCAGTCATGCCCCCAATTGCCCAACGCGCGACCATATCAGTAATAGACTTTTCAGGAGCGTCCAAATCAAAATTAGATAACATTTCTCTAGATTTTTGTTTTTCTTCTTCTGAAAGATTTTCGTAGTTAAGTTCGTCTAATAAATCTTGTCTATTCCATTCTCCAAGAATGTCCATAAACTGAACTCTAGGACCACTAATATTTGCTTCTTCTAAAGCTTCTTGTTCCATAACAAGTTGTTTAGTTTTAATCTCTTCGTCAGTTACAGGGTCTCTAAAAATACCAAAATTAAAACCTGTATCAAAAGCTGTGTCTACAGCACTTACAAGACCACGGGTTCCTCGTTTTAAACCTTCAAAGGCTACTCCTGCATATTTACCAGGAAAGTAAGGTTCATCGCCTGTTGGCGTGTCTATTACACCTTCTTGTGAATTGTACTCTCCCGCAGGGATAGCATCCCTAGAACCGTATTGAGCTTCTAAAAGATCTGCTTTAGCTTTGGCTAATCTTCTAGCTTCTTCGTAGCTTACACCTGGAGGTGTGACGATTGTAACGCCATCTGCGTTTATTACAGGGAATACTTCAGGAGTAGCTGACACAGCTAGACTCCAGCATTACCGCTGTTTCCGCCAGCATTACTTGCAGGAGCAGAAGAACCACCACTACTTGATATAGCTCCAGCTAAGGCTTGTGCTTGTCTTACAGCTATTTCAGCGATAGTTAAATCTTCTCCAGTATCAAACCCGTTAGCTTTTTTCCATTTTTTTAATTCATTAGGGTTAAGTTTTCCAAGATCTCTAGCGATTGTAATCGCAAAGTCTTTTACTACTTTAGCGTCTGTGTCTACGTTAAATTTATCTAAAAGCATTTCTTTTTGAGGTCCATCTGGCATAGACATAACTTTTTGCAATAATAAAAGATTCCTAGCTTCAGCTGTCATTCCGCTGCCTTTAGTACCGCCGTATAAATTTGTTTCAAGTTCTAGTGCTAATCTGTCCATGGCTGCTTCATTAGCACTCATTTGTTTAGGCATTGGACTTAAAACGTTAGCCTCAGCAAGATCAGCTTGGCCCAATACATCCATCAGTCCGCTTACGCCACCTTGTTTACTTTTGCCACTTAACATAGCACCTCGTCTAGCTAACCTTTGCAGTTCTTGTTGTGCATCCTCGCTGCCTGCACTAGCTTCTTTGTAGGTTTTAATAATAGCTCTTACTTTTTCTGGATCCCCTGCAACACCCCCACCTAATTGACGAATAAAAGATTCTAAATCCATCATGGCTGCTTGTTCTTTCGTAGTTCCCTCTTCCATTTTAGGAATATCTTCCATTGTCTGCTCAGCGACAGTAACTCTATCCAGTAAATTTAAAAAGTCTTCTGTCAGGATAGAATCCGTAGCTCCTGTTTGTAAACGGTATTGATCGTCAATAGCATTTAACTCTTCTTTAACTTGAGCTTGTACTTCATCTGCATTTGCATAGTCTTCTTTTTCTACCATTTCTGTAGCTTGCTTAACAATGTTAAGCGCCATTCTTTGAAAAGGTTCTTTCTCTACGCTTGAAGGCCCTTGGTCCTCCGTTATTGTTTCTTTTATAACAGATGTACCGTTAGTAGTTGGCATATCAGGGACATCTGGTTTAGTTATACTGGCTAAGTTATTTAACGCATCGTTAACTTCAGCATCGCCTTCTTCGAATAACTGTGGTTGAGGGACGACACCGCCCACTTGCATTTTAGGAATGCCTTGTGACAAAGCATCGCTTAATGATATTAAACCTACTGAAAATTGTTGCACGGCTGTTTCAGGGAGAGACAGACCTTGTTGTTCTGCTGTGGCTTGCAGCAACTGACCACGAGCCTCGCCTACACTGATTCCTTGTGCAGCTGCAAGTGCCGCTACTCTTTCTTCTATTGACGGTTTTTCGGGAACCGTGCCTCCGTCTTGCATACCAGGGTAAGGCACAGAGCCTCCAGCCATCATGGGTACAGGATCAAGTCCAGACATAATACCTTGCTCTCTATTAGAGAACATTTTTCTTTTCTTCCACTGCTCGTGCATTATATATCTACTCCCAGTAACGCTAATATCCCTGCTATTGGGTCAGTTCCAGCAGCGGCACCAAATGTAGTTTTTGCTCTGGTTTGAGGTAGCATTCCTAACATGTTTTGTAAAAGCGTTAAACGTCTACCAGGCTCTCCAGCTAATCTGCCAGCGGCATCAAACTGAGCTCCGTACATTTGATCTTGTATGCCTCTTCCTGTTTTACCTAATCCTTCAAGAGCGTTAATTTGTGTTAGTAAATTACTTTGACCAGTTGTTCCTAGATTAGCAAAGTTAGTTCCTAAACCTGCAATACCTGTTCCTAAGTTACGGTATTGCCCAGCTACGTTAGAAAGTCCTGAACCAAACTGCCCAAGTTGTCCGCCTAAAGTTCCTAGTCCTGAACCAAATGTTCCAAGTTGGCCTCCTAGTCGTCCTAGTCCTTGACCTGCTGTCATTGCAGCACTTCTTGCGCCTTCAAAACCTTTTCTTCTAATATCTCCAACAGCTTCCGCAGCACCTCTTCCAAACGCTCTTTGCCTTTCTTGTTCCATCAGTCTGCCACGAGAACCGCCAAATGCGCCTCTGCTTACAGCTTGTGTTCTATCGGCAATACCTTGTTTTGCACTTTGTTCTTGTAAGTCTCTTAATGTCTGTTGTACAACATCTTGTTCGTAAGGATTGTAAAAAGCACTAGCCGCTCCTGGTCTAAAATAATCAGAAGCTTGTCCAGTTAACTGTGTGCCTAATCCGTATAGTCCTGTGCCTTGTCCTACTAATCCTGTGCCTTGACCATACAAGTCTTGTGCTCCAGCCAAAGCTCCTTGTCCTTGACGTGCGACACCTAAGCCTTCTTGCATCATTTGTCCGCCTTGTTGTATGTATGGGGTAAACCCACCAAGACCGCCAGCTAATGCTCTAGCTTGCATTTCATACGGATCTAATCCCGCTACTTGTTGAACAGGTACAGGTGTTGGTGTTTTAGCTAAACCGAATGCGGATTCCAAAAACCCACGACGCATAGCTTCCGCATAGGGCTGGTCGTATTCTACTACTGTTGTAGGATCTAAATAACTTGCCATTAGTTCATCCTCTCTGCGTCTTTCATTAATTTATATAAATTCTTAGCACCTAGATTATCAGTTGCTTTTCTTGTCATGACGAATTCTCCTGGTTCTAGTCTCGCTAGTGTTATGTCTCCAGGACCATCACTGACTCCACCTTGTTTCATTCCAGGAGGCGGTGCATTAGCGTATCCTACACCTGGCATTAATGCGGGTTGTATGTTGAAAACTCTGTAGTCAGGCATAGTGCCTAATCCTTGTCCTTGTCCAACAGCTGCAAAAGCATCACTACCGATAGGAACAACTTCGTTTGGATCATCTCTGTCTTGCTTTCTTAACTTATTAATCATTGCTAACTTAATAAGTGTTTCTAAACCACTGCCTCCAAAAAGCTGACCCTGACCTTGCAAAATACCCTTACCCTCACCTTTCTTTTTGTTTTTATCACCAATTAAAAAATTTAAAGCGCGTTCTAATAAACTAGAAGACGTATCAGCATTTGCTATTAAGTCTTTTGTTGAATCCATAAACATATCAGGATAAAGTTCTTTTACAGTGTCTTCATAGTCTGCTGGTTCATCAAACAAACTAGAGTAAACATCGCTAAAATCTACGCCAGGTTTATAATCAAAATCTAAATTAGCTATGCCATCATCATCGCTACCAAACAAATAACTGTAATCATCATCGTCACCAAACAAACTTGAATAGTCAAAAGAACCTATACCAGAGTTGCTAGGATCATAATCAAAATCTAGATTAACTGCACCATCACCAGAATCGTCAAACATGTAACTGTAATCAGTACTGTCTGATAACATATCATCTAGAAAACTAAAATCTACTGCCATAATGCCCTCTATATTATCGTTTTTTCTATTCGTTGTCTTGTTTGTTCGATGCCCCAAAGTAAAAAGATATGATAGCACTTGCTAAACCACCAAGGTAGCCTAGTACAAGGTTTATCAACGCTTCTGAGTTTTGTTCTGGTGGTTGCAGAGTTACTAGGAATATATAGCCCATAAACCCTCCTACAACAAAGATGCCTATGATTCTAGCTGTCCAATCTTTACTAAATTTTCCTCTAGCATCTTGTACATCAGCTGTTTCCAATGCAAATAGATCTATATCTAGCTTTTTCATCTGGACTTCAAAATCAGCTTCTACTTTCTTTAACTGGGCTAGTTGCTCAGGACTAGCTGTCTCCATAGCTTTTTGTATCTTCTTTGGCTCAGGATCGCATCCTAATACTTCAGAAATCATATTCGCAGCCATGCCACCCATAGGCCCACCTAATGCGGTTCCTATTGTTGGAGCAACTGTACCTACTAACGTTTTTAACATACCTAATTTCATTAACACTTCCACCTTCTGCGCGCTTGCCTAATTCTTGAATTAGGATCGTTTCTAGTTTTAGCAGAGCTCTTTTTGAGCTGGCCCGCAGATCTTGCGCAATAAGATTTACGTCGTTTGGCTGCCTTACTACCTTTCTTTACCTTACCTGTTACCGCAGTTTTTAACTTTGATCCAGGGTTGGCTTTCCTATAGGCTTTTACACCTTTTTTAGTCATACCCGCGCCTTTCTTGGTAGGACGGTAGTTACCGCCTTTACCAGTCGTTTTGCGTATAGGGTTAGCTTTTTTTCTTGTTGCCACTTTTTCTTTTCGTTGTTGTTCTTTTTCTAGTTACAGGTTTCTTCTTTTTTATTATTGTACGAACATTAGTAGGCTTTCCTCCTGGATTACCAGCTGCTCTTTTTCTTTTTACTGCACTCTTTCTTTGCCCTGCTGTCATACTTTTAGCCTTTGATCTAGGCACACATTTAGGGTACTTACGCTTACTGCCTTTAGCAGACTTTCTACCACAAGCTTGAAACTTACCTTTTTTCTTAGGGGCACCTATGTCTACCCAATCGCCTTTAGGTCCTTTTCCAAACCATGCAGTTAGTCCGCCTTTAGGCTTAGCCATTATGCGTACTTGCCTCCACGCTTCTTGTACGTACGCACTAACCAGCCATTGGCATACGCAGAAGGATAGACCTTAAATTTCTTTTTAGCTTCTGCTTTTACTCTAGAATACAAAGCTGGATTAGTAGGCTTAGCCCCACTTTTCTTTTTAGTCTTTCTAGCTGATTTCTTTTTCGCAGTTCTTGTAGGCATTATTTTTTCTTTCTTCTTCTAAGTTTTTGAAAATCTGCTCCTGTAATTTTATTACGAGGCTTAGCTACTCTAGCTAGTTTCTTTTGTTTTGGTGATAGTTTCTTACCAGGCATATTTTTCTCCTATGTTAATTTAGTTTTCTTCCTGCGATTGTTCGCTACTGCGCCACAACCTTTACTTTGTACCATTGTCATACCTGGCATAAAAACACCGCCGTCTTTCATTTTTCTAGCTGTTTTTGCTGCGTTTGCAAAATCTTGAGAACTTGGTGCACCTTTGTCACCTTTCTTTCTCATTTTGCGTCCTGACTTTCTTTTCTTATGTATGTTTGCGTACAGACTCATTAAGGTCTCCTTAGCTTCTTCTTATAGTTTGACACATTTTTTACTTTCTTTTTAGTTCTTTTAGCCATTCAACATCTTCTCTTTAAGCCTTACTGCTCGGTCTCCGACCTGAGTTGCCCACTTACTGTCCATCATTTCGTCAGCAGCGGTTTCCCAATCTTGATCTTTTGCTGCGGCTAAAAACTTTTTAAATTTGCTCAGTCTAGGATAACCTAGATTAAAACACATGTTAGCTAGTACGCGTTGTCTTGTATCGTTAAGACCGCGCCACCATTGCATGTTTTTATCTAATTCTTTGCATACAATGTCTACGTCTGCATTCAAACAGTCTTTAACTCTTTCTTCTGATACAGGCGTTCCTAACGGTTGTCCGTGTTCTTCGTCTCTTTCTGTAATTAAATGACCTACACCAAATGTAGCATATCCAAGATGATCATTATAAATCTCATGAATAACACCTTCATCTAACATAAGCTCTTCTAATAATCTAACTCTGTCCATCATATCGTTATTGTTGTAGCTCCGCCCGTTGAGACTGTGATTTTGCCTAAAGAAGCAACGCCTTCTACTCCGAACTGTTCTCCCTCGTATAGTGTTATCCATTGTTCACCATTCCATAGTTGTAGTTCTTGTGCAGTTAAGTTCCATATAATGTCACCTTGTTGAAATTTGTTTTCGTTACGCTGTGTTTCATTAACCGAAAGAGTAGAGTCTATATCTATTTTATTAAGACTAAGCTCTAGTACCCTGACCAATCTATTAAATGTCTCAGGAGATATTTCGCCTATGGCTATTGGCAATCTGGTTTCTAAAATCTTAGCCATTATCTTCTACCGTTTACTTTAAGGTCCATACGAGTAGCCCCAACTCTAAAACCTACTCCTAGTCTAACGCCTTCCGTATTATCATCATCTGACTCAATTCTAAGTGCTGCTTGTCTTGCTCTAAGTCGTGTGTCTATCTTTGTAGTAGTTGCGGTGCAGGTGTTCGTTGAATCTGTAGCTAAACTTTCGCCTGGATAGTTTCTTTGTTTTAATACAAAGTTAATAGTCTGATCTGAACCACCGTCGCCTGTAAATTTAACATCAGGGATAATCTTGCTAATCGATTGAAACTGTTCTCCGTTTCCTAATGCAAAGTCACTGGATTCTATAAACACATTGTCCATTGGAGAACCATCATCATCGTTGCCTGTTTCATGGTTATATAAATAACCTACGTCGCTTGTAGTGTAAGTAGCCATAGGATTGCTAAAGATACCTTCATCTAACCATGCGCTTCTTGTAAGCTGGCCTATACTCCAAACACCATCTTCATAATTAAATACAACATACCTATCAATAACTTCAGAAGAAGCTGAACAATAAAACCATCCTACTTCATCAAATTCTTTGTTTACAAAAGCAAACGTTTGAAAAGCTTGTCCTTCGTTAAAGTCGCTAAAAACATAGTTTTGAACAGTACAAGGAATATCTTTAACAGCTCCTGTATAAGTATAAAACCCTTTTTTGTCCATCCAAAATATACCTTTAGGTGTATTAACCGCTCCGTTTGGAGAAATTAAACCCACACCTTCATTAACTAAATTTATGCCAAAAGTAAAAGGCTGACCGATAAAAGACATTGAATACAAAGCGGTATCTGTCCAAATTAAAGTTTCTTGTCTTGCTCTAATAGCTCCAATAATTTGAGACCCTGCAGATAATCTAAAAGACCCTGCTGTGTTTGTAGATAAAGGTTCCCAAACAGCTGCGTTTTCTTGATCGCTCCAAGCAACTAACATAGGATCTAACGTGCCTGATCGTGAGCTGCCTGATATTGGATCTGCACCTAAGCAAACAACATGCCTGTCTATGTCACTAACTAAAACTTGCAAAGCTAAAGTAGGAGTTAAATTTGCTCCTGATAAACTTGTTAAAGGTATTGCTCTAGTTGTCCCTAGTGTTGCTGCGCTAGTGTCAAAGTAATACACTCCGCCAGCTCGTACATTCATAACTAAATCTTCACCGAAGTTATCATGTGACCATAAACGTAACTGGTTTGAAGCAGTTATAGCTGTAGCAGAACCCCACGCGCCTGCTCCCCAAGTGCCTGCTCCCCACCCTGTAGATTCTACAAAGCTATCTAGTCCTACGTTAATTTGATATGCGCCTACTACTGAACTACCGCCATTACCGCTATCACTGGCATTTGCTGTAATTGTAGCTCCTGATGTATTTTTAGCTGTAATCGTATATGTGTTAGCACTTGTAACTAAAAGTATTTGGTATTCTTGGTTTAATGCAGCAGCAATAACATTGCCACCTAAACTATCCGCTCCGCTGAAAGTTACAAAATCATTTGTAACTGCTCCATGGCTTGTGTCCGTTACAGTTATAGTAGAACTACCATTAGTAGCAGCAAACGTTACATCCCCTGCGGCGGTAGTGACTCTTAACGGCGTAACATCATAAAAGTTAGATCCTTCTTTTATGTAATATTTCCAAGTGGCTCCTAAGCCTAAGTATTTAGTTAAAGACAAATCTACCCAAGCATGAAGAGCTCTAACAGTAGATTGATAAGTATTTAAAGTAGCTTTAGCCCAACCTCCAATTTTTTCTGGAAGTCCTTTACGAAATCGAACAAGATTAGCGTCAAACCATCCGCCATCATTAGAATAGTCTGTTCCTTCGCGATTTATTCCTGGTCGAAATATAAATTTTTCTAATGCCATCTTTCATTTATATTAATTTGTCTATACCTAAAGAAGCAGCTGTTAGGCCATACAAACCCCACATAATATACTCAAGTCTTCTAAACTTAGCAGATCCTTCATCTAGTCTTTTTTCTATGTTTTCATAGCGAATAGCGCACTCTTTTTCGTGTGTGCTAATTTGGTGTATTGCGTCTTTAGCTGTAGCCATTATTTTTTCTTTTTGGGTCGTCCTCTTTTTTTCTTTTTAACTTTAACAGTGGTATAGGCTTCATTTACATCAGGAGTAGACTTATCGTCTGCAACAAATTGTCCTTGTTCTGTTCTGGCTCTAACAGTTTTTTCTTCAACGCCTACAACAGATTGCCAAAACTTTTTAATAGTATCGTAATACGATTGTGGAAGCCATTTCATTATTGCACCTCTTCAGGTTCTTCAATTACTTCTAAGGTACTTTGATAACCAACTAAAGCTGTAACTCTAATATCTAATTGATATTGTAGTTGAGCCATTTGCTCTCTAAGGTTTTGAATCTCTTGTTGCAAAGTTTCGGTATAAGCGATTCTTTGTTGTAATTGAGGGTCTACAGGTTGTTCTGTAGTTTCAGTTGTTTCTACTGCTTTCTCTTTAGTCATTTTTTATCCTTATGAATTAGCTGCTATATAAGCTTTACCCGTTGTAACTCCGCCACTACAAGTAGTTTTTTTACTTGAAGATGAGCCTACTACGTTAGGTGTATCATCATCTGAATCAACAGGTTCGTAAGCTAAAATAATTTCTAAGTGGTCAACATTACGTTGTACTACTTCATTTATCTCTGCTTGCGTAGAGCCTTCTGAAACGTATTCAGAATCGCTGCCATTCGTATTGATGTCGTTGATAAGCGTTACGCTATCTGTTGCTGCTGTTAAACATTCTGCTACTGTTTGAGCCATATTATTCTCCGTTTAATTAACTTTCTAATGCTTCGATTCTAGCAGTCAAAGCATCTATTTTATCATCAGCTTCTTGCAAAGCCTTTACAAGCATAGGTACAAAAACAGAGTATTTTACTGATTTTGTTTCTGTGCCTAAATCATTACCATCTTCATCTGTGTCAGGTATTGCCTCAACCATACCTGGGAATATTGTTTCTAACTCTTGAGCTATAACACCTATTTGTTTAGTGCTATCACCTATAAAGTTGAAGTTTTTTATTTTTACTTGTTTCAGTTCATCTAACTTACCTGTGGCATCTGCGATATTTTCTTTTAATTTTATGTCAGATATTGCACCATAGGAATTATTGGTATTTTGTACATTACCACTTGTAAACACTACAAAACGAACATCTCCTCCTGAATTAATGTCGCTGTTTCTGTCTGCTCTTATAAAACTTTCAATATCTCCACTTGTAGAAGCATTAATAGCCAGCTTTAATATGTTAGTGTGACCATCACTAGCAATCCTTAATCTGGGATTACCATCACCATCGGAAAGAATTATATTATTGTCTGAGGTTCTTATGTCTACACTGTTTTGGTTTCCATTGAAAGAACCAATGATGCTATTTTTATCTCCAGAGGTTATAGCACTACCACTATTGTAACCAACAGCTACGTTGGTGTGACCTGTAGTGTTAGCTGTTAAAGCACTTAAACCAACTGCTGTGTTGTTAGAAGCTGTAGTGTTTGCTACCAAGGCAACTGCACCTACTGCTGTGTTACCTGTCGCAGTCGTATTAGCTGACAAAGCACCATAACCTAATCCTGTATTATTATTACCTGTCGTATGTGCATCTAAAGTTAAAGCACCTAATGCTGTGTTTTGTGTTCCTGTAGTGTTTACGTTTAAAGCATGATAACCAACGGCTGTGTTGTTAGCTGCCGTGGTATTTAGTTTTAGTGCTTCTTTACCCACAGCAGTATTACTTGCTCCTGTTGTAGTATCTCTTAAAGCTTCTCTGCCTACTGCTGTATTGCCGTCTGCTGTTGTTGCAGCAGATAAAGCTATATAACCGACTGCTGTATTAAAACTGCCAGTAGTGTTTGCATCACCTGCTAAAGAACCTACTGCCACGTTTTCTGTACCTGTAGTGTTAGCAAGCAAAGAATTGTAACCAACCGATGTGTTGTTGTCTGCGGTAGTATTGGCACCTAAAGCGTTTCTACCAATTGCTGTATTGGCTGTACCTGTGGTGTTAGCGTCTAAAGATGCGTTACCAACTGCTGTATTGTTATTTGCGGTTGTATTTGCCCCAAGAGAATTGTAGCCAACTGCTACGTTTCTTGAACCAGTCGTAGTAACATCTAAAGCACCTCCTCCTACGGCAATATTACTATTTCCTGTAGTTATATCGTTTGCCGCTAAATAACCCATAGCTGTGTTGTTTGCTCCCGTTGTAGCATTTGCTAATGAACCAGCACCAACGGCTGTGTTATAGTCCGCAGTTGTATTTGCTGTTAAAGCATTTAAACCTACTGCTACATTTCCTTCTCCCGTTGTATTTGCATCTAAAGCTGATGCACCAACTGCTGTATTTTGATTTCCTGTAGTGTTTGCTGCTAAAGCACTAAAACCAACTGCGGTATTGTTATCTGCGGTGGTGTTGGCTTCTAATGAAGATTTACCTACTGCTACGTTAGCTGTTCCTGTAGTGTTAGCTTTTGAAGAATCATATCCTATTGAAACATTATTGTTTGCTGTAGTGTTTGAATCTAAAGCATTGTAACCAACTGCAACATTATTTGAACCTTCTGTATTTGCTAATAAAGCATTACCACCAAGAGCAGTATTTTTTGTTCCAGTCGTATTTGTTAATAGTGTATTTGCACCTACTGCTACAGAAACGTCACCAGTAGTATTAGCTGTCATAGACTTCCAACCTATAGCTGTGTTAAATCCTGCACTTGTTGCTTGTGTAGTTAAAGCTAAATAACCAACTGCTGTATTGTATGGACTTGTGGTATTTGCTGCTAAAGTACCTTTACCTATTGCTGTATTTTCATCACCAGTAGT